>Ga0213827_1000113_pt1 | contig 103950 bp, 92 predicted proteins | sample MC6MC0898MG_FD_180669 | JGI IMG/M metagenome (GOLD analysis project Ga0213827, IMG submission 180669) | Enriched soil aggregate microbial communities from Iowa State University, Ames, United States - MC6-MC0898-MG | ecosystem: Environmental > Terrestrial > Soil > Unclassified | place: USA: Iowa...
GGAGGTTCCGTTTTCCGCCCGTCTCAGAATGCGGCAGGAATTTCAGAGAATCATCATACCGGGATCAACCGCCTGGTAAAATTATCTTTGGTCATTGAAGGTAAGGTGATCAAATATTACAAACATTTCAAGCTTACCCAAAGCTCACAAAAACACCACGAATTTACGCTGACTTTAGCTCACGATACTTTAGGCGACCGCCAAACGCATACTTTGGAAGAAGCGAATAAATTTTTAGGCAAAAGATTAACCGCCGTAATTTCTTATAAAGACATCGAAAACAGTCCGGAACGTACTTTTGTAGGAGTCATCACCGGAGTAGGCTTCAGTCAGGAAAAGATGAGTCTGGGAAATATTGTTTTGTCCGGTTACAGTCCTACAATTTTATTGGATGGTGCACCTCATATCCAAAGTTTTGGTGGAAATCAGGCTGTGAATATGGGAATTATTGCAGAAGAAGTCATTAAGCAGGGTTTAGATAAAAGCCGTTTTGATATCAGAATCGATACGAATGATTATTCTCAAATCATTTACAGCAGCCAATATGATGAAACGCATTATAATTATCTGGCGAGAATGGCAGAAGCGTATGGTGAACAGTTTTATTATGACGGAGAAGTTCTTCACTTCGGAAAACTTCCACCACAAAACCAGCCTATTAAACTTACTTATGGAAGCAGTGCCAACGACATAAAAGTTGAACTAAAAGCAGTTCACACAAAGCCTCAGTTTTACGGCTACAATAGCAATAAAAACGAAAAGCTGATATCAGGTTCCACTCCGATTCAGCACGTTGGAGATTTAGCAAAAACCGCTTATCAGCATAATGATAATATCTATAAAACTCCTTCGTTAAGAGTTGCTCCAATTAAGGCAACCACTCATTTGGATGTAGAATATTCACAAAAAAGCACTTCTGGAAGTGAGGCTGTGAATGTTTTTAATCTTTCAGGCTCTACAACGGTTCCATTTTTACATCCGGGCTGTAGTGTCGATATTGAAATGCGAAAACCGGATACGAATGAAACTTCTTATTTCACAAGAATCATGGTTACAGAAACGACTCATGAGATTGATACCATCGGTCACTATACCGGAAGTTTTGCCGGAATTGCATCTGATACAGGATTTTTACCAAAGCCTGAGTTTACGGTTCCAAAAGCTGAACCTCAGATTGCAACAGTAATTTCCAACACTGATCCGGAAGGACAGGGAAGAGTTCAGGTAAGATTTGACTGGCAAACGAACGACACCACTCATTTTATCAGAATGATGAGTCCTGATGCAGGAGGAACGGATCAGATAACTCAAAATAGAGGTTATGTAGCGATTCCTGAAGTTGGAGATCAGGTGATGGTGAACTTTGTACACAATCACCCAGACCGACCATTTGTGATGGGGGGAATGTTTCATGGTGGAGTAGGACTTGGTGGTGGAATTAATAACCACATGAGATCAATTCAAACCAAAAGTGGAATTAAAGTTTTGATGAATGATGATGAAGGAAGTGTGAATATCATTGATCCGAGTGGAAATACGTATTTCATGGATGGAAAGGGAAATATTACTGTAACTGCTCCAAAAAATATGACTTTCAATGTAGGAGAAAATTTAGATATCAGGGTAGGGCAAAATATGAGTACTTCTGTAGGCGCAGACCAAAGTAATATCGTTGGTATGAACAAAACAGAAAGTATTACCATGAATAGCTCACAAAGCGTGGGAGCAGTAAAAAATGTGATGATTGGTGGGAACTTTATGACCAATGTTGTGGGCAAAATGATGGAATTTATTAAAGGTAATAAAGAAAGTGAGGTTGAGCAGGATAGCCAAAAAGTAGTAAAAGGAGAAAGATTAATTCATAGTGAGAAGGATCATAAAATTCATTCTCAAACTGAAATTAATGGACAAGCCAACGAAAAAACCAATATGCATTAGGATATGTCAAACGATAATGTTGCGAAGATAAGTATCATAGAAGGTGATTCTATTGAGATTGTTAAAGGACAGCATACTGAGTATGTAGGTAAAATGACTTATTCTTCATCCAAAAAATTAATAGCAACAGCTGAAAATGGAAAACGGTTTGGAGATAATCCTGAAGATCCTCCTAAAACAAAGGGGAGAATTATTGATATTCTTATGTTTGTCGCCGGAACTACAGACCCTGGAAATACTGAAGGAACTAAGCATAAGGCCAATACAAGCTATTGGAAATATATTGATGAAAAAACCAAAAAAGAAACAAAGGAAAGTTTAAATAATTTATGGAACAAAATCAAGGAACTTAGACCTCAATTTAATGATTTAAATATCGAAGGAGATTTTTTCAGTTGGTCTGGGGATAATGATACCAAAGAAAGAATCAAAGCTTCTGAAAGACTATTTGATCTGCTGTTAAGAATGTATCCTGGCTGGAAAAATCAGGAGGTACATTTACATCTCGTTGGTCATTCACATGGAGGTAATGTTATTAATCAGTTTACAGAGCTTATTTCCAGTAAGGACATGATCGCAAAATCCAGTATTCTGAAACCTCGCAAGATTACAGAGTTTCCTAAATTATGGAAGGTTAAAAGCATCACTTATTTATCTACTCCTTTTTTTCAAAAGAAGCATCAGTTGAATCATAGTAAATTACATAAAAATTGTAAAATCATTAATGTACATAATGAGTATGATCTGACCCAACAATTGATTGCTGACTTCAGCTTGACCAACTTGGAAGGCTTACTGAAGTCTTTTCAAATGGAGAATTTTAAAACAGGTATAGAAACATTGAAAAGTGTAGATAAAGATACTATTTTAACTTATCTTAAGGGGATAGGTCTTCCCAGTAGCCATAAGAAAAGAGCAATTCCAGCATGGAAAGAAATGGCAAAAGCTTTTTTGGGAATAAAAATGATAACGACAGAGTTTATCAAGTATATTAATTCGTTAAAAATTGAAAATTCGAACCTTCAAAAAGAAAAAGATTCGTTTATAAACCTTTTAAACAATCTCCTACGATGGGTTAATGATGTGTATAATAATTATAATGCTGGTATAGCAAAAGGGTATGATAAAATAACATGGGCACAAAATTTAAATCTGACACAAGGGTTAAGCATTTTAAATATATTGTTTGACATTAAAAGCAGTCCAAAGGACAGTTATCTCTTAAGTTTATTAGCGGGTGTATTTGGAGAAAATAAAGGAATCACAGATAGTATTGACCAAACATCCTGGACTCCAAATAAACAAACCAAAGGGCTGACCATTATAGATGTACCCATTTTTGATAGTGATCCTTATAATTCCCGAAATAAAAGAAAACAATTTGATGCTTTTTTAAAAGGGGCACAAGGTGCAGTACACACCCAGGAGTTGGAAGATTTGCTGATGAGGTTATTTAGTCAGTTTATTAAGCCTTCTATGTTGGCTATAATAGTAATCACAATTGATCAAGTACTTGAACCTTTGGTTTTTGGAAAATTAGATACCGAAGTTACAAAACTGAGAAAAAATTTGGAAGTATATTCAAAATTTGTAACTAAATACCATGCTTATTTGGTGACTGCAAAAGATGAAGAGGCATTTGCAAAAGACATTATGAAAGCGCCGGGATCTCTTTCCTATTTAGCTATGGCATCCCATAGTTTAAGTCACACCCAATTATGGGAAAAAGTGGAAGATGGTTTAAAAGATGCATTCAGTTCAGGAAAAAATCCAGGATATAGAAAGAAAGTATGAAAAATATAACGCAAGTCATTGGTAAAACGCTACTCATTTTTTTACTGTCAAATCTGATGGTGATTATTTATTTTATAAATAGTTATAACAGCATTATTGAATCTGTTAATATAGACCTAATTGTAAAGATAATAAAGCAGTTTGGTTTGCTAATAAGTATTCCAACCACTATTTTATTTGTTCTTATAGATACTGTCCTTATAAAAATGATGAAAAATAACTGGACTTTGTATCTGACTCGGACTATTATTTTTTTAGGATTACTGTATGTAATGTGTCTAGTTTTTTCTGTTTATATCATAACGAGTGCTTTAATAGATAATCCTTTGGCTAAATAAATAATCATATTCTAACAGTAAAATTTTATTAATCAGTAAAAAATAATTATGAAAAAAATATCGCAATCCATTGTTGTATTTCTTTTCTTGGTCAATGTTAGTTTGTATTCACAAAAAACTGTTAATAAAAATAATTATACAGCTCTGCTACAAGAAGAAGTGGGAGATCTGAATAATGATAAACGCAATGACAGGATTATGGTAGAAATGGATGTAAAAGATGATACCAGACCGTTAAGGGTACAGATATTCCTCTCCCAACCAGATAAGAAACTTCAACTGGTAGTTTCTTCTACAAAAATCATTGAGAGCCAATATCCGGTCAATAAAAAAGGAGAACATAATGGCAATCCGATTCCGGGGCTTTTTATTGAAGACGGTAAATTAAAAATGCTTACTAATATTAATAACCGGAAAAGCAGTTATGAATTTAGGCTGAAGCAAAATAATTTTGAATTAATTAAAATATCACGAGTATTATGGGATGGAAAAGAGACCACCTCCGAAACAGAAATAGATTTAATAAAAGGTACTAAAAATGAATATGACAGAGATTTTAGTCCAAACAAAAAGAATATAAAGAACACTAAATTAAAACCAATCAAAAACTTGCCTAAAATACAGGACTTAAGTTTTTCTGATTTAGAAGAATATTAATTATATTTTGTATTCTGAATTAAATGAAACATCTGCTGATAAAAATTAATAAATGTAAATGATGACAAAGAATCAGCTGAAACAATTGAAATGAAAAGTTTAGTGACAAATGAATATAAAAAGGTCAAAATAGATGGGATTCTGAACCTTAAAGAGTTTTCTGGGGAATATGAAATGGCTCCGGAGGAATTGATAGCGTTTCATAATAAGCATTGCAATTTTCAGGAATTATTAACATTATCACTGCCTAAATATGCGGAACACATTTATATTCCTTCTGATAAGTTTGAAGAAAGACAGCAAAAATTACTCAAAAGTTCAACATTAGACCTGCCTGCTGTTTCTAGTGAGAAAATTTATGGCGTTGTTATCAAATTCTTACCTAAAGATCTTCAAATCCACTACAGAATAAAGATAAAAAGAACTCCATTTCATTTGGAGCTGACAAAGGAAAAAACTTACGTAAACAATCAAGGAATTGATAAAGTTATAGAGCAGTTATTTGAAAAAGCGGAACAGGTTTTATATCCGTTACAGATTTCAATAAAAAAAAATGGTGGGCTTGACAATATCATCAACCATGAAGAAATAACTAATCGTTGGAGAGGAGATTGTCTTCCAAAACTGAAAGACTATTATCAGTCTGAAACCACAGACCGGATTCTGGCTCAAATGGATAAGGTTTATGCAAATCTTAATCTGAAGAAAGAGATGTTTGGAAGAAATCTTTTTTATAAACTGTTCTTTTTGCCTGTCTTTAGAGGTTATACGAACTATGAAGCGGCGACAGATTTTGATGTTTATTTTTCATCTCTGAATAAAAACGTTCAATACGACACTAAATATTTTTTGAATAAAGAATATACTAAAGGAGGCAAAATAGCATTAAAAATAGAAGGTAATGAGGAAGAAAATGGCTTTAATAAAGGCGAAAATAAAGGAAAACTTAATTTTTTATACAAACTAGAAAAAAATACTCATGAGATTTTTTCAATTGCTGGGTATTGTACTGTATATGAGAGAGAAGAAGAACATAAAGTGCATTTTGAGATGTATAAATTAAATAATTTTTAGTAATCTAGAAAAACAACAAAATGAGTGAAAAACATTTAGTCTGTCAAGGAGCACTCTGTCGCTGTAATTTTGGAACAACACCTGATAAATTAAAGGTCTTAACCCAAAGCAAACGCTATATTAATGATAAAGAAGGAAGTCAGAAATTAATGGCAACACACATGGATATTGGTAAAACATTTGAAAAAAATACCTTTGGAAGTTGTGCAAAGTTGAATAACAACCCTTGTCAAGTTGTGGTAACACAGTGGAGTGGTTTTTATGAAAAAATAATATTGCAAGATAACAATGGAAAGGCTTTATTGGAAGACAGTAAAGCCACTTGTCCCATTGGAAGCCCCGATTGTATCACAATTTTGAATCATGGTCAAACTGCAGAAGCCTCTCAAAAAAATGTAGACAATGCAGATGAAGAGGTTTTGGCGGAATTAGTTCCGTTTGTGAATATCAAAAATAAAGTAAAAAAATATCTTCCAATAAATTAATATAAGGTTATGGAAAATAACGAAACAGTATATATTGATTTTGAAAAACAAGCTGGGCAAATTTTTAATGAAGACATTGGTTGGTTATCAATGCCAAAAGCAGGTAAAATTAAAGTTTCAGTTAAAGGATATAAAGAAAAAAAGCAGGAGTTAGAAGCAATACAGAAAAAAGAAAGAGATGAATTGTATCGAGCATATACAAGAAATTGGGATAATGTAGATGCACTAGAAAAAAATAGTGAAGAATTTGTAAAAAATAGTGAAACCAGATATAATTCGGGGAAAATTTCTGCAGAAACACATCAAGCTAATTTAAACGCTAGAGGAGATGGTAATAAACAGAGAAATGCTGAAAAAAAGAAGTTAACAGATAAATTTAAAGATGATTCAAGGAAGCTGACTGAAACACAGGCACAGCAGTTAGCCGATTTAAAAAAAGAATATGTTAAGATTCGGTGGGTTTGGCAGTTAATAGGAAGCGATCGGCCAGTTTTAAAAAGCACTAGTTTTAATGAAGCTTTAGACACTGGTAATCCTGCATTAGAACTTAATTTTGGGGATTTTTTAGAAGGAGGAGGTGCAGCTTATATAGAACCTTTTTTGGAAGGAACAACTCCGGTGGGAAGATATCCTCATGGAATTATTGTGAACGCAATCGGTCAAAAATCAAATATTATTACGGCTGATTGGCGTGATGCAAGTGATGAAAAGATTACTGATGTATTAAAATTTGGGTCTACAGTATATCTTAATATTTATACAGAAGCTTTATATGGACATAACATCAAAATTATACTCAAAGATAAAGACAAACTTATAAGAGTACTTTCTTTAGGGTTAACAAATGCTGATGATAAACTTTTTGCCGCGGAATATCTTAACAATAATGTAGAGGTGGAAGATCGGGAAGAAACTGATATTCAGAAGAAGGAAAATCAGTTCATAAGGGCAGTTTCAGTTCATTCTACCACAAAACATCCGGAAAATGCAAAATATGGAAGGCTCATTGACCAAAAAGATGAAGACATTTATGATAAAAATGTTACCACTATTCCCAATGTTCAAAAGTGTAAGTTTGCTGTTTTCATAGATCCTATGTGGGAAATTTTGGCAGGAAGCGAATTAGAGATATATCCCGAAATAGAACATCCCAAAATACCGGGAAAGATTAAAATATTGTCAGAAAGTATTTTAAAAATTGGTAATGAAGGAAGACTTTTGAAAGTGGAAGAAATTAACTCCAATAAAGTTGTTTCAATAAGCCACGTGGAAACAGATATGATTTTCTTTCACCCATGCAAATACACTCAAATTATTGGCAATTACAAAAAGAAAGACAATATCGTATTTGATGTAAATGATGTTGAGAAAAGATTTGTAACCAGTGTAAACTATTTGCTTGTTGCAGGAGACAAAAAGGATGAGAATTATACGCTTACCTTTAAGATGCCAAACCTTACCACAGATGATTGCAATTTTGAAGATGATCCTGAACAAACACATGAAAGTCATGCTATTAAAATAATAAATAAAGAACATTTCAAAGATCTTAAAATAGACAAAAATCAAGTAAGTTTTAACGTAACTTACCCAAAACCTTCTATACCCAAAGGTGAAAGTATGATGGATAGTGAAAATATCGTTCCTATCACATATTCTCTTCAGTTGAGTTCTTGTGCTATTTCCCATCCAATTAAGGTAGAGGTTTATCCGGACGTTTATTATGAATTAGGATTTAAGTTTATGACGGAAAACCCCTATTATGTGGGGCAGTCTAAAGCTTACACAGATAGAAAGTATTTAGGAAAATGGGGTTTTTTTGATAAGCGTACCAATAAAAAAGTACGAAAAGAACAACAAAGCCAACGCAAACAAAATTATAAAAATACCAAACAAGAAGTTAGTGAGGGCAGATTAGAATACAGTCAGTTTGAATTCTTTATGGAATATGGTTATAACGATGTTAAAGAAAGTAATATTACATTCTCAGGTGATCATCCCGTGTTCAGTGTAATAGACAGTGTGATGTGGGTAATTAATACGATGGGAAAACTTACCTTCAGTAAAGAGGCTGACGAAGCGAGAAAAGAGCATGACGACGAGCGTCCCAACGAAGTTAAAAAAAGAAATAAGAAAAGAAATACTTATCTTGGTGGAAAAGGAAAACCACTTAGCAAGATTCCTTTCAAGGTACAAGTAGATCAACCTACATTTGCTGGATCTGTGAAGTGGTGCTATAAGGAAAGTGAAAAAGAAGCAGGACAGATAGGAACTCTTTACACATTGAACTTTAAGGCAGACCCACTGATTTCTGCGAAAGGCAGTTTGGATCTTCTTTTTGTGGCAACAAAAATACCGTATGTAGCACAAGCAGTACAGGCAATTACAGCTGTTGCAGATACTGTTGGCTCCTCTGATGATTTTTGGAATAGCATTGTTGACTTGTTTGGAGGTAGCGATAAGTATAAGATACAAATCGATGTAGATTACTATTTAGATCTATTTGTTTCAGGCGAATTCAAAATAGAAGCAACAGCATTGCAATTTCATACAATAGATCGTTTTGGAGCAGGAAGTATACAGCCTGTTGCAGAATTGAAATTTGGAATTGAATGTGGTGGAAGTTTAAAAGTAGAAATAGGTGAGATTTACTCAATGTCAGCAGAAATTGAGGGAAAAGCAGAAGCTGTATGGCAATTTACTAAGGATGCAGACAAAAATGCGTTAGTTTGTAAATATCAAGGTTTATATGCGATTATAGATATGAAAGTTGAAACTTCAGACGGGATTGAAAATGCTGCTGGTGATGATGGAGATGGTGATCCCGATACAAAAAAGTTCTTACTACACGATGGATTTTCTTATGAATTTAGATTAGATTAAAATGAAAAAAGCAATATCATTAATTTTAATTTTAATGTTTTTCTGCTCATGCAGCCAAAACAATAATACATTGAAAAATACAAAAATGAAATACTCAAAAACTTCTCCAGGTGAACAAACCAATTATATTTTAGATTTGACCCTAAAAACACCTTATGAACTATTTATTGATGACATCAAAATAGCATCGAATTACAGTAGAGGTTCAAATGCTGCGGTTGAGCTCAATCCTTATATCTTAAAAAATGGGAAACACAAAATCAAACTTAAACTTTTTCCTTTTTGGCAGCATAATGAGCCTACAATCAGCAATGACGAAATTTTAAGTTCGAGATTGATTTTTGGTTATTACCTAAAGGATAGAACTATTAATAAAGTAAGTAAATATGTAACTGATATTCCTTTAGAAATTAAAATGCCTACTAACTCAGTTTCCTATTTTGAGCAAGATTGGGAAGTTGATATTAAAAATTTACCATATGAGTTAGAGGGTTGGAGCAAAGGGCAAGATTTATCAAAGATGGATCAGAATGAGTTAAAGAAAAAAGTCATCTCACACTACGAAAAATTATGGAGCATTCTTAATAAGGGTGATGCTGGTTCTTATCAAGATCTTTGGAAAACTGCCGATGCAGAATTGGTAATATATGATTATTTAACGGAAGATAATTATAATAAAGCCATTTCTAAAAATGCACTCGATTTCAAAAAATGTGAAAATACAATGATTCCATTAGAGGACTATGAAATGAAACTACATGCCGATGGTAAGATGGTATCATTAGAAAGAAAAACTCATACAAGAGAATTTAATAGTGAAAAACCACTTGATATAAAAGGGTGGAGTCCTTTGATTAGAAAATATAAGGTTTCTGGCGGAGCTAGTTATGGCGTGAAATTATATCTTCCTGTAAACAGTAATGATTTTGTTATTATTCGTAAATAATATATGTTTTGTTCCATTATTTATTTGCGTGATTTTCTTTTTATTCTGCTATAAACAGAAATAATGTAAATATAGCTATGAAAACCCCGCAGGATAAGCGTGGAAACTTTGCACCTGAAACATTCCCTTTGCTTACCCGAAGGTAGAGGTTGGGCAACACAAGGCTTTATGATGTGGAAGTGATGTACTGTGTTGTGGCACATTATATTGAATTAATACTTACAAAAAAAATAATTTATAATATGAAGAACTTATTTTTTTTATTTGCAGTATTTATGAGTTACAATACTGTACAGGCTCAAAAAAAAACTAATAAAATAATCCCCCCGAAAATAGCACAGCCAGAAATAAGAATGATTTCTAAGGATGAAACAAAAAAATGTTTTGTTTATAGCACAAACGAACCAAAAAATAATTCAATGATATTGGAGACCAAAAAGATTTTAGAGTACGATGAGTCAGACAATAATGCTCGCATAATCATCAACTCAAAGGAATATGATCCTATAAAAGATCAACAGGCAAAAAAGGAAGGAGATCGTGTAGTGTGGCAAGAAACTGCCAGACTTATCAACGGGACATCTAAAATTGAAAATAACATTTTAACATTTACCCCAGAAAAATTAGATAATAATGAAGTACGTACTTTTAAGTTGGTTTACAAAATAAAAACTAAAAAACTTGATTATTTGAAAGACGAACTCAATAATAAATATGTAGTTGGAACATGTTCGGAACCTCTTGTAAGTATGGGTTTATAAAAAAACTTCCCTAGGGCAGAAATTTGGTAACCCAAGGATTTATGATGTGAAAGTAATGAGAAAAATTTTCTATTATTCGTAATAAAATGTAAAGTAGTAAAAATGTTTATGAATTTAAGAAAAAGTGAAATTTTTCACTCTCTTTTAATAAGCTTTAGCTGTCTGCTTGTTCTTTCTTGTCAAAAAAAGTTAGAAGATTCTATAGTATATAAACTGGTTAATACTAAATATACTCATGATACTATTCATACCGTAAATATGCCTGATAATTTGAGCCTTATAAATAATTTGAATGAAGAATTAGAAAAAAATGATGTAGAGGTAATCTCATATACACCTGATAAATCAAAAGATGAATATAGCTTTATTTTCGATTGTGTGAAGCATATCCAATACCATATTAGTATGAAAGGGATGCGGGTTTATTCAATTAAAACTAAGTCAAAAAGAACCAAGTATTTCAATCGAGGTAATAAAAAAAATTCAAGCTATTATTACAACTTTCACATTCGTATTTATGAATTTAAAAATGATGAAATTGCCAAAAAACAATTCGAAATCATAGATAATGCTTCCAAGTCTGGCGAAGGATATTGTAATCGTAATTTTAACACTCAGTTTGTTTTGAAAAAGAATGAAATATTTGAATTTGAAACGATGGATGACAAGTCAAAAAATTTCATGAGTAATTACGTGAGATTTATTGAAAAGCAATAATATAATTAACAGAGATTTGTCAACCCAAGGTTTTATGATGTGGAAGTAATAAAAAATAGTGCTTATATTAAAGAAGTAAACTAAGAACTTATTATAATGAGAAAAATAATTTTAAGCCAAATAATTTTAAGCTTTGTCTTGATTAATTGTCAGGAAAAAAATACCGAAAAATCAAATTCTAAAATAAATACATCAAATAGCCAGATTACTAAAACAAACAATTCAAAATTAGACTTCAAAGAGTTGAAATTTGGTTCAAATGTAGAGGAAGTATTGAAAGGAATAGGATTGACAACTAATGATAATGTATCAGATGAATACAATATTTCAGGTGATTATGAAGAGTTCCGATTCCCCCAAAACAAGAAATTAAACCTTTCAATTGCTGGTAATACGGTGTTAAATTCAGATAATATTTCAATTTTTTATTTAAAACAAAATAAAAAAATCTGGTGTTACGAAATGGAATTATTAAATCATAAAGACAGTAAAGAAATAATTAATTCAATCACCAAAACAATAGGTTCTAAACCTGCATTTTTAGAAAAAAATATCAATACAAAAGAGAGGTCTATATTTCTTGATGAAAATGGAGAACCTAAAACTGACCATATAGAAGAAACTAAGGAAGTTTGGGAGGATGCTAAAAATAAAACCACCTATTTTTTTATTAATACCATCAATTATACTAAGAATAACAGCATACTGAAAATTTATGTATTAGATAAATTATCTCCAAACTACAAAGAATGGGTATCTTACCGCAGTTTTGATATGTTTTATAACAAATAATATCATTAAAATGATTCACCAACCGTATTATACAATATATTTTACGGCAGTAAATTGCATATTTGAATTCCTTACTAATGACATACCCATTGTATCTTTGGAAGGGGCAAATGCCTCCAAACGGTCCAATAAATTTTGGGATTTTTAAATCAGGAAAACAAAAAGTAATAATCAATTTGTTTTCTGTTTTCGGAGAAAATTAATTTTCCCCAAATTATGTTTACTTTAATAATTTTTAAATTATTAATAATGGATTTAAAAATATTCATAAACTTGATCTCAATCTGCCAAAGCTATAAAAAAGAGCACCGGAATTTTTCGGTGCCCTCTACAAGCTAATTATAAAACTAAAGTATATTTATTTTTTCCAAACCTTTTCGATTTCCTCTAAAGATTTGCCTTTGGTTTCAGGAACCCATTTCCAGACGAAAATTAGTGAAAGAACACTCATGACACCATAAAAACCGTACGTGAATGCTCCGCTGAATTCCATCATAAAAGGATAAGTAGATGAAATTAAATAATTGGCCGCCCATTGAGCTGCAACAGCAATCGCAATCGCACTTCCTCTGATTTTATTAGGGAAAATTTCTGAAATCAAAACCCAGCAGATCGGTCCCCAAGACATCATAAATGAAGCCGTATAAACGATGATGAATACTAAAGTTGCAATTCCAATAATCTGATAATAGGATAAAATCGCAATCGCAAACATTCCAATCGCCATTCCGACTGAACCAACAATTAACAAAGGTTTTCTTCCCCATTTATCCACCGTGAAAATGGCAATTATGGTAAACACAACATTTACCAATCCCATCACAACTGTTTGAAGCATTGATGAATCTTTATGAACACCCATACTTTCAAAAATTCTCGGAGCATAATATAATGCCACGTTAATTCCCACAAATTGCTGGAAAACAGAAAGCAAAATTCCAATCACGATCACGGTTTTTCCGAATGCGAAAATTTCACTTTTATGTTCGACTACGGTGCTTTTGATTTCAGAGAAAATTTCTTTTCCACGAGCTTCCCCATTGATTTTTGTTAAAATTTTCAGCGCTTCTTCATCTTTTTTAATAAATGTCAGATAACGCGGAGTTTCAGGAACGAAAAACAGAAGAATTCCGAATAGGGCAGAAGGAATTGTTAAAGATAAAAACATATATCTCCATCCAATTTCGTTGATCCATTCTACGGTTTGTCCGCTTGCGATGCCCCAGTTCACGAAGTAAACCACAAGCATCCCGAAAATAATGGCAAACTGATTCAGTGATACCAGTTTACCACGTATTTCGGCAGGTGCAATCTCACCAATGTACATCGGGCAGACCGCTGAAGCGAGTCCAACACCAATTCCACCAATGATCCTATAAAAATTAAATGCCAGCAAAACACCCATCGAGTGTTCGCCGTGTTTGAAGAATAAAAATTCAGGATACGCCGCTCCCAAAGCACTGATGAAGAACAGAAATGCCGAAAGCATCAATGATTTTTTTCTTCCCAGCTTCGTGGAAATCATCCCGGAAATGGCGCCACCGATGATACATCCGATCAATGCGCTCGAAATGGTCGCTCCATGAGCCAGTGAACTCAATCCTAATGGAATAATCAGATATTCTTGAATCGATTTTTCTGCTCCGGAAATCACGGCGGTGTCGTATCCAAACAAAAGTCCTCCCAAAGTGGCGACCAATGTGAGTACAGTAACGTACAGCATATTGATCTGCGCCTTTGTTCCTGAAGAATATTTAGGACCAGAATCTATTATTTGCATAGTTTGATTTAGTTTTAATTGTTATTATTTTTGGTTTTACGCAAAGGCGCAAAGAAATTTGCAAGCATTATGTTTTTAAGGCGCAAAGATTTTATCGAAGATAAAATTTAAAACAAGTTAATATCAAAAATAATCCTTGCTGAGAATCTTAGATTCTCTTGCGTCTTCAAATATTTTCAAAATAAAAAACTTTGCGCCTTTGCGATTAACCAATATTATAAATACTGATTAATAATACTCTCAAGATATTCCTGCTTACCGCTTTCTCTTCCAACTTCACCTAGCCCTTGAGCGTAAGTGGCAAGATCAGTTAAAGATAAGCTTCCGTTTTCGAATTCTTTACCTTTTCCGCTGTCGAATGATGAATATCTGTTGGTTCTGATTTCAGAATATTTTGATTTTTCTAAAATTTTATCAGCAGCTAAGAATGATCTTGCAAAATTGTCCATTCCGCTGATGTGAGCGATGAAAATATCTTCCAAATCTGTTGAATTTCTTCTGATTTTGGCATCGAAATTTACACCTCCACCTTGGAAACCTCCAGCCTGGATGATTACCAACATCGCCTGAGTCATTTCATACAAATCAACAGGGAATTGGTCTGTATCCCAACCGTTTTGATAATCTCCTCTGTTCGCATCAATGCTTCCCAAAACGTTATTATCAGCAGCCACCTGAAGCTCGTGCTCGAAAGTGTGTTGAGCCAAAGTAGCGTGGTTGACTTCCAGATTTAATTTAAAATCATTCAATAAATCGTACTGACGAAGGAAGTTTAAACAAGTTGCAGCATCAAAGTCATATTGGTGTTTGGTAGGCTCCATCGGTTTTGGCTCGATGAAAAAAGTTCCCTTGAAACCTTGTGCTCTTGCATAGTCTTTCGCCAAATGTAAAAACTTCGCCATATGCTCCTGCTCACGCTTCATATCCGTGTTTAAAAGTGACATATAACCTTCACGACCGCCCCAGAATACATAGTTTTCTCCACCTAATTTGATGGTTGCATCCAAAGCATTTTTAACCTGCCCCCCAGCGTAAGCCAAAACGTCAAATGAAGGATTGGTAGCAGCACCGTTCATAAATCTTGGGTTTGAAAAACAGTTTGAAGTTCCCCAAAGCAATTTTACACCAGAAGCAGCTTGCTTTTCTTTAGCGTAATCAGTGATGAATTCTAATCTTTTTGTAGATTCTGCGAAATTATCTGCTTCATCAATCAAATCATAGTCATGGAAACAGTAATAAGGAACACCTAATTTTGTGAAAAATTCGAAAGCGGCATCCATTTTTTCGGTAGCTCTTTGTTGGGCATCAGAAGATGACAACCAATCAAATTGTTGGGTTGCTGCACCGAACGGATCTCCTCCTGTTGCGCAGAATGTATGCCAGTAAGCGGTCGCGAATTTGAAATATTCTTTCATTGTTTTTCCGCGGACTACTTTATTTTCGTCGTAGAATTTGAAAGCTAATGGATTATCAGATTCTCTGCCTTCAAACTGAATTTTTTCAATGCCTTTGAAATACTCTTTATTGCCAATTGTAACAGCCATTTTTTATTTATTTTTTGTTGATTAATGCAATCGATTGCGCTTTTGAATAAAAAATATCGATATAAATAGAAATTAGAATTCCATACTCTATTTTTTATAAATGATCGCTTCTAAATGTAATAATTTTAGTCAATATGAGATGAATTTTTATTAATATCTTATTATATATGATAAGGTAAGGTTTATGTATTTGTTTTCCATCGGTTTGAATGGATTTTTTAAGATTGATTTTTAAGATAAAATTCAATTAAAATTAATTGTTTTGAAAATTAACTTAACCAAAAAGTACTTCTAGAAAACAAAATCGGGGTGAATGTTTCGAAAACAAAAAAGATCTTCCATGATGGAAAGCCAGATAATAAAAAATAATCAAATTAAATGTAAGAAAATAATTTGAATATAAGCCCGTTAATTTACATTTATTTTCGTTTATTCCATGATGTGATAGAGATAGTTCGTTAATTTTGGAAATATTTTACCAATTTGAAATTAAAAATGGAAATAATATGCACAAAATCAATATCATAAAATAGTTGGAAATCGCAAAGGCGCAAAATAATATTTATAACAATGTTTTTAAGGCGCAAAGGTTTTATCTACGATAAAATTTTTACCTTTTAGTGTAAGATAATCGTTAAAAATCTTCTGTCACACTGAGCCTGCCGAAGTGTTTTGCGCCTTAAAAGCGGAATTATATAAAAAACCTTGCGTCTTTGCGATTTCCAACAAAAAAGAAATATAAATTTTCAATAAAAATTTAAACAGATTTATTGAGTGATTCGGAGACAAATTATTACAATTATACTAAAAAATAATTTCTACATTTGAGCATGAACAACAGAAACCGCGGAAAAAATACAGGCGACGACGCATTATTTGGCTCTGAAAAGCAGATTGAGAAGCTGAAACTGGCAGTTCAGGATATGTATTATTTGTTGAGTAAGAATTATGCTGAAAAAGCTTCTTCGGAATTAGTTGGAAATCATTATCGCTTAAAAACCCGACAAATTCAGGTGATTCGTGGGGCTTCCGCTTCGGAAAATCAAATCCAAAACAGAAAATCTAAGCAACTTGAAATTTCAGATGTAAAAGACAAAACGATTTATCTCGATGGTTTTAATGTTTTGATTTTACTCGAAAGTTTGCTTTCTAACGCATATATTTTTGAAGGAGTTGATGGTTGTTTTCGGGATCTTTCAGGTGTTTTCGGAACGTATAAAAGAGTGAATCAAACTCAAATTTCTATTGAATTGGTTAGAGCATTTTTTCAGAAATCTAAAGCAGAAAAATTAGTCTGGATTTTCGATAAACCTGTTTCCAACAGTGGAAGAATTAAACAAATTATCTTGGATTTTGCTACTGAAAATAGCCTTAATTGGGAAGTGGAATTAGAATTTAATCCGGATAAATATTTAGTGGAAAACAAAAGAATAATCGTTTCTTCCGATGCCTGGATTTTAGATCATTGTAAAAATTGGTTTAATCTTGTAGGATATTTAATTCATGAAGAAAAGCTTTCTGTTAATTTGATAAAAATGTTTTAATCATGAACTTATTTGAGAGATACATTCCATTATTTTCAGATGAATGGAAAGAAAAATATCATGCAATTCTGGCTGAAGAACATTTAAAAAGTTTAAGTGAAAATATTCAGAAATTTAAAGATCAACATTTAGATTGGGAACTACCTTTTTTTAATGAAGAACTCAAAATCGATCGCGATGAAAGTTTTAATACATTCGTCAATATTTTCGATTCCCAAATTTCAGATGAATTTAAAACCAAAAAACTGGAAGAAATCCCTTTTGAACATTGGTTGAATATTTTAGGACAAAGATTAACGTCTGCAAGTATCCGTGATGAAACTGCAATTCCTCCGCTTCAAAATAAGTTGATGGAAGCTTGTCAAAAATCTTTTAATGATGAAATTACGATTGCGCAAAGAGCGTGGGAAAAGCATGTTGGAAGAAGGGAAGATCAATTTTGGGGTGAAGTAAAAAGAAATAATCAACAGAAACAGCAAATCGTAATGGAGAAAATTAATTTCATTTTAGATCATAAAACGTGGTGGAATGTTTTCTATCATTACAAACACGAATTGGTTTTTGAAGTCAGAGAAAAAGACGGTCACGGTATTCGCTGGAGCCACGGTGGAAAAAAATTGATTGGTTTTTTGGAAGGTTTTATAAATGAATGATTTGATACGTAAAAAGATTGCGTAGCATTAGAGTAATTTTGATCAAATTTTAGCTTTACATTTTTTTATAAAGACAGATGAAAAACATTTACAATAAAGGAACTTTCAGAAGCTTTGAATATGGTGAAATCGGACCTTATTTAAAAAAGCATGGAAATAAAAGATGGAGGAGAACTGAAAAATCACAAATTGAAGATCAACTCAAAGAAACAGTTAAATTTTTTAAACAAAGAAAGAAAAGGTGGAAATTAATTTGGGCTAAAATCACAAAGGAAATCTATGGCAAAACACATTCAAAATACAAAAGTTTTTATTCTGAAAAATCTTTTAAAGATTCAATAAAAAGAGCGAACGTAACAAGATATTTTTTAATAGATAAAACAAACAAAAAATGAACACATTTATAGATATTGGTATCAACTTAACCAATAAACAATTTTATAACGAACACGAAGAAATCATCAACTGCGCTCTCGACAATGGAATTGAACAAATGATTCTTACAGGAACAAGCGTCCGTGGAAGCAAAGAATCAGCGGAAATCGCAGAACATTATCACGATGTTCTCTTCTCAACGGCTGGAATTCATCCTCATGACGCAAAATCCTTTAACAATGAAAGTATTAATGAACTCAGGAAATTGTTAAAATTAGAACACGTCATTTCTGTCGGAGAATGCGGACTGGATTTTGACAGAGATTTTTCACCAAGACCTATTCAGGAAAAATGCTATCGGGCGCAACTTGAATTAGCGATAGAAATTAATAAACCCTTATTTCTTCACGAAAGATCAGCTTTTAAAAGATTTAATGAAATTACGGACGAATATTTATTAAAACTTCCAAAAGCAGTTGTTCATTGTTTTAAAGGAACTTTAGATGAAGCAAAAACTTATCTGGATAAAGGATTTTACTTAGGATTCACCGGAGCAATAAGTGATACGAACAGATTTAAACATTTGGAAGATGTGATTAAATACATTCCGCTCGATAGAATGATGATCGAAACCGATGCACCATTTATGCTACCGAAAAATATGCCGAGAACGCAAAATCGCAGAAACGAACCGAAATTTTTACCGTATGTTGCCCAAACAATTGCCTATCTCAAAAAAACAAGTATTTCCGAGGTTGCCTATGAAACGACAGAAGTCGCAAGAAATTTTTTCAGAATATAAAAAAGAGCTCTACTCACAAAGTAAAGCTCTTTTTAATTATATAAATTGATTCTTTATTAAATCACTTTTAAAGCAGCTTCCAAAGCTAATTCGATCATTGGTTTCAACGCTTTTTCTCTTTCGTCTGCCGAAATAAATTCTTTGGTTGGAATAATATCAGAAACCGTAAGAATAGTCGCTGCATTTTTACCTAAATGTTTTGCATTGGCAAACAATCCAAAAGCTTCCATTTCTACTGCAGGACAATTGTATTTTGTGGCAATTGCAGGAGTTGCAGGATCTTTTCTGTAAAAAATATCGCTGCTGTGAATGTTGGTGGCTCTAGCTTTTAATCCTAATTCTTCAGCCGTTTCGTTGATGATGTCAAAAATATTTCCTTGGTGAGAAAAAATCTCTTCTTCAAATCCCCAAGCATATTTTGCGTACGTACTTTCGCTGGCTGCATTTTCTACATTTAAAATATCGAATAATTTTACATCACTCGAATATCCACCGCAAGTTCCGATTCTGATGATCGTATCAACTTCATATTCTGTGTACAGCTCGAAAGAATAAATTCCGATACTTGGAAAGCCCATTCCACTTGCTCCCACAGAGATTTCTTTTCCTTTGTAAGTTCCGGTGTAATAAAAAATACCTCTCGTTTGACTTACTAATCTTGCGTTTTCAAGAAAATTTTCAGCGATATATTTTGCACGAAGCGGGTCACCCGGTTGCAAAACAACTTTGGCAATCTCTCCTTTTTTTGCACTAATGTGTACACTCATATTTTTGTTTTAAATTTTTTACAAAGATAACAATTTGTGGATTGAGAACGGTAAAATGATATTATTCAGGAACTTTTCAAATTATAGTGTGTCATCTTTTTTTAGAACTTAAAATGCACTTTCTGAATCTTTTTATTTTAACATTTTCTTAACGGGTGAGTTTTATTTCTTATTTTTGACAGATTCAATTTTATACAATGAAATTATATAAATTTTCTTTATTAATGGTTGTTTTAGGTGGGACGGCTTTAGCTCAAACCCAAAAATTTACCATGGCGGAAGCTGTAAACGGCATGAGAACTAATCTTGCAGTAAAAAATATCTCGCAGTTTTCTTGGTCAAGCGACGGTAAATCTTATATTCAGGCGGTAAAAGGCGGATATTTGACTACGGATCTTAAGACGAATAAGCAAGATACGTTGATCTCTCTATATCAGCTGAACAAAAATTTTGCAGATAAAAAGCTGAAAGGTCTTCCTCCTGTAAAATTTATCACTAACTCTGAAGCTTATTTAACGGCAAATAATCAAATGTATTGGTTGGAGAAATCAGGAAATGATTGGAAAGTAAAGCGTTCGGCGACCTTAGGAGATAATCCTTCGAATGTAAAAACACTTGCTGATAATCAGACTTTGGTTTATACTAAAAACAATAATCTGTTTATCAATAAAAACGGAAAAGAAGTTGCGATAACGAACGATTCTAACGAAAATATCCTGAATGGAGCTTCTAATGTTCACAGAAACGAGTTTGGAATTGACACCGGAATTTTCCCATCTCCTAATTCTGAAAATGTAGCGTTTTATAGAATGGATCAGTCGATGGTTGCAGATTATCCTGTAATTGATTGGTCTGTAACTCCTGCAGTGAATACCAATATAAAATATCCTATGGCAGGAAAAACTTCTCATGAAGTAACTTTGGGAGTTTATAATATTAAAAATCAGTCTACAACTTTCCTTAAAGTGGAAGGTGAAAAAGACCAGTATTTAACGGCAGTTACCTGGAGCCCGGATTCTAAATTTATTTTCGTAGGGGTTTTAAACAGAGGTCAGAATCATTTAAAAATGAATAAATATGACGCTGTTACAGGGAATTTTATCAATACATTGTTTGAAGAAACCAGTGATAAATACGTTGAACCTCAACATCCGTTGATGTTCTTCCCGAATTCAAATACAGATTTTATCTGGCAAAGTCAGAGAACGGGATATAATCATTTGTTTCACTACAGTTTAGAAAAAGGACTTGTTGCTCAAATCACAAAAGGAGATTGGTTGGTTACCGATATTCTAGGGTTTAACGAAAAGAAAAAAGAGATCTATTATGTTTCTACACAGGAAAGCCCGATGGAAAGACATATCTACAGAATCAACTGGAGTACTTTCAAAACTCAGAGATTAGACAACGCTGAAGGAATGCATTCTGCAGTATTGAGCAGCGATGGTAATTATTTGTACGACAGCTACAGCAATGCAACTTCTCCAAGAGTTGCCGATATTCTTAATACTTCAACTTTGAAATCTACCAATATTTTAAAGTCTGAAAATCCATTGAAAAACTACCTTCGTCCGGAAATTAAAAATATTAATCTGAAAGCTGACGACGGAACTTTATTATACGGAAAAATCATTCTTCCGACTAATTTTGATCCGAATAAAAAATATCCGAGCATTGTTTATTTATACAACGGCCCGCATTTGCAATTGGTGACCAATACTTTCCCGGCTTCAGGAAATCTTTGGTACGAGTATATGGCTCAAAACGGGTATATTGTTTTCACAATGGATGGAAGAGGTTCATCAAACAGAGGTCTGAAATTTGAACAGGCAGTTTTCAGAAACTTAGGAACAGTAGAAATGAAAGACCAAATGCAAGGAGTGAAATACCTGATGTCTCTTCCTTACGTAGATGCAGAAAGAATGGGAATTCATGGCTGGAGCTTTGGAGGATTTATGACAACAAGCTTTATGCTTAAAGAACCAAATGTTTTCAAAGTAGGTGTTGCAGGAGGTCCGGTAATCGACTGGAATATGTACGAAACGATGTACACTGAAAGATATATGGATACTCCTCAGGAAAATCCTGAAGGCTACAAAACTGCCAATCTTTTAGATAAAGTTCAGAATCTGCATGGTAAATTACTGATGATTCACGGAGCGCAGGACGATGTCGTGGTATGGCAACATTCTGTAAAGTTCCTTAAATCTGCTGTTGATAACGGAATTCAGTTAGATTATTTTGTTTATCCGGGACATCCGCATAATGTTGTAGGGAAAGACAGAGTGCATTTGATGCAAAAAGTGACCGATTATTTTGATTTATATTTAAAGAAAGAATAAAACTAAATCCAGTCTTAATAGGCTGGATTTTTTGTTTTAAATATCAATAGAATTGGACTTTATGCGAATTTATTTTGATTGGAAAATACTTTAAAATATTAATTTCTCGCTGATTTTGCAGATTGAGCAGATTTTAAGAATGTTAAATAAATCAGCGTAATCTGCAAAATCGGCGAGAGTTTTTTTTAAGAACCTTATTCCGGAATCCAAACACTCACATTTCCGGCGGGAACCGGGAAATCTGCCCAACCATCTTCTCGTATTTCTACTTTTTCCTGCGACCTTCCTAAAGCATCATAAAAAGTTTTCCCAATATACTTTTCACCCATTTCCATAGGTTTTTCATAAAAATCTTTATTACTCAGCACAACGGCACAACCTTGATGCTCTTCATTACCTTCCCGAATCCAGCCTAAACAATTAGCGTCTTCAAAATAATCTCTTTGTACTCCATAAGCATTTTCTTTTCTAGCTTTTAAAAGCTCTTCAATACCGTCTACTTTATCTAAAAATATTTCCTGTTCGTTTCCTTCACGGTCGTTATCTTTATAATGAGCTCCAAACAAATCAGGGTAAAAAATACAAGGATATCCTTTTTCTCTCAATAAAATAAGCGCATAAGCAAGAGGTTTAAACCATGCTTCTACAGGAGCTTCCAAATCCTGTAAAGGTTGTGTGTCGTGATTGTCAACTAAGCTTACAGAATGCATCGGATCAGTTTCTGTTAAAGTTTCAGACAAAATATTTCTTAGGTCATAAGAACCACCTTCTTTAGAAGCAGTATAAAAATTATTTTGAAGTGAGCTGTCGAAAAGACTCATGCAACCTTCTGTAGCTTCAATATATTTTTGTAATAAATTGAGCTGTCCGGGAGCCCAGTATTCGCCAACTGCAAAAATATTTTTTCCGGAATTGGAGCGTAGCATTGTTAACCATTCTTTATAAAAATCAAAAGAAATATGTTTTAAAGCATCCAGTCTTACACCATCAAAATCTGTTTCATCGAAATACCATTTTGCCCATTTATTCAGTTCTTCACGCACATGTGGATTTCGGTGTTCAATGTCGTTAAACATAAGGTAATCGTAGTTTCCTTTTTCATCATCAATCATTTCTTCCCAGTCATCACCATATTCAGATTTAATTTTATAAATATGTGAATCTTCTCCTTCTGCATAATCTACACCGCTGAAACAAGTGAAATTCCATTCAAAATCCGAATATTTTTTTCCGCGCCCCGGAAAAGTAAATTTGGTGTAAGATTCTATTTCAATTTCTGAAGAAATGATTTTTTCACGATTGTTTTCGTCAACTTTTACTGCTTTAAATTTTTCTAATTCATCTCCACCTGCTTTATGACCTAAAACAATATCTACAATAACCTGAATGTTATTTTTCTTTAAACTTTGAATGGCTTTTTTATAATCGTCTTTAGTTCCGTATTTTGTTGCAGCTGAATTTTTTTGGTCAAATTCTCCAAGGTCAAAAAGATCGTAAGCGTCGTATCCTACAGAATATCCACCGTTTGTTCCTTTATAAGCAGGAGGAAACCACACTGATGTAATACCGAGCTCGGATAAATATTTTGCCTGTTTTTCTGCCTGTTTCCATAGCTTTCCGTTTCCTTCTGAATACCAGTGGAAAAACTGAATCATGGTTTGGTTCATAGTTGATGTATTTGGTGAAATTATTTATTGAAAATCAATTTTTCAATTTTCAAAATCCTCAAACGGAATTTTAAGCTGAACTGAAATCTGCTTTTTTTCTTCAGTGTTGAGGTGCGATAATGATAGTCCCAATAATCGTACCGCTTTATCGAAAGGACGGAGCTCCCAGAGTTTTTTTGAAGTTGCAAAATACTGTTCGGGCGATGTGAAATATTCTTCTTTCGTAAAGCTTCGGGTAAATAATGAAAAATCTTTGTATTTAATTTTCAGAGTTAAAGATCTTCCGAGAATCTGATGCTTCTGTAAACGCTGATGAAGTTCCTGACTTAAATTTTCAAGTTTTTCGTTAATTTCCTGTTCGTCTGAAAGGTCTTCAAAGAATGTTCGTTCCACCGCAACGCTTTTTTGGATGCGGTTAGGTTTTACTTCTGAATTGTGAATTCCACGAACGACATTGTAATAATACTTTCCTGATTTCCCGAAAAGTCTCGTTAAATCTTCCAGTGATCTTTTTTTTAAATCTTTACCTTTGAAAATTGCCAGACTAAACATTTTATTGGCGGTTACTTTTCCTACACCATAAAATTTTTCAACAGGTAATTCTTCCAAAAATTTTTCTATCTTGTCGGGATGAATGGTTTTCTGCCCGTTCGGTTTATTAATGTCTGAAGCTACTTTAGCTAAAAATTTATTGATTGAAATTCCTGCGGAGGCTGTTAAACCGGTTTGTTCAAATATCTTCTGCCGAATTTCTTTTGCAATCTGATTGGCAGATTCAATTCCTTTTTTATTTTCGGTAACGTCAAGATAGGCTTCATCTAAAGAAAGTGGTTCTACCAAATCAGTATATTCATAAAAAATCTCACGGATTTTTCTTGAAATCTCTTTGTACCTCGGAAATCTTGGTGGAACAAAAATAAGATGCGGACACTTTTCTTTGGCAATTTTACTCGCCATCGCAGAACGTACTCCAAATTTCCTCGCTTCATAACTTGCCGCAGAAACCACACCACGATGACCACCTCCAACTGCAATGGCTTTTCCTCTTAACGCAGGATTGTCATACTGTTCCACAGAAGCATAAAATGCATCCATATCAACATGAATTATTTTGCGAAACGGAATAGAAAAATCCATATCACAAAGATATGGATTCCTTTATTTTGAATTAAATTCTTATCAGACTTTCATTCTCATGGTGGTAAGTAATGACTCAAATCCTGCCTTTTCATAAGCTTTTACAGCGGATTCATTTTGAGAATAAACATCCAGCCTTACCTCTGAAATGTTTTTGGCCTTTGCCCAGCCGATCAGTTCATCAAGAATCAATTTATTAACTCCTTTCCCTCTGTGCTCCGGTTTTACATACATAAACCCCAGATAAGCATACTCATCAAAATTGGAATAATCATTTTCAGTCTTTTTGATCCTTGCATAGCCTGAAGCGATGATCTCGTTATTATCTTCTGTAACAAGCACCAAAGCTTCTTCAGATTTTATTAATTGTAGTAGATCATAATAGTGAATCTCTCCGTCGATAAGTGTACTGTTGAAAGGTCTTTCTGCAAAAACAATTCCTTGTTCAAACTCTAATAAAATTTTCAGATCCTCTTCTGTAGCTTCTCTTGTCATCATTATTGTAAAAGGTTGTCTATTGTTTTCTGGATTTCCGGATCTTCGGGAGAGATTGCATAATATTTTGCGATGGCAGATTTTTGATCAATCACCATATATCGCGGAATCCAGTTAAGGTCAATGTAATTGTTGAAATCATTTTTCCAGCCTGAAGAAAACCAGTAATTTTCCTTTTCTTTCATATTAAATCTTTCAAGACTGCTGTCAAATTTCTCTTTTGATCTTTCGAGTGAAAAGAAAACAAAATCGATGTTCGGGTTATTTTTTTCCAGTTCTTCGGCTTTTGGCAATGCTTGAAGACAATCTCTGCACCAACCGGCCCAGAAATCAATAACCAGAATTTTTCCTTTATGTTGATTTAATATTTCCTGAACGCTAATGTTTTTTCCACTCTCATCTTCTAATTTCTGATTCAATACTTCTTTTGAAAATTGAGTCTTGGAAACTTCAGGTGTTTTTTGCGCGCACCCCAAAGTGAAAATACTCAGCATCATAAAAGTCAACAATTGTTTCATATGCGGATATTTATTTTTTACAAATCTAAACATTGATCCGTAAATTAAAAATGAAATTGTATGAATTGGCTTAAATTTAAGAATTGAAACAATCTATATAAACAAAAAATCTGCAACAACTACTGCAGATTTTTCTTATTTTTTATTCACGTAATTCATAATCACCTGATTGAATTCTTCCTTTTTGTCAATCACCACATTGATTGGCCAATAATACACCAAATCTCGAAGATAATCGAAAGTTTTCAGACGTACATAATCTTTTTCGGTCGTTAAAATTAATTTGTACTCGCCTAGTTTTTTGTATTCTTCAATAATATTTTTAATATCCGCATCAGAAAAATTATGATGATCTCTGAACTTCAGATGTTTTACACGTTGAGAAAATTTAGCTAGATGATTCAGCAGAGGTTTTGGATTGGCAATTCCTGTAATCAAAAGAATATCGTAGTAATTTAAATTATTGTCAGGAAGCATTTTGTCTCTTGTGCCATATACATTTTCATCATAGCCAATTGAAGAGAAAAATACTTTTTGATTATGAGCAGGACGAATTCTGGAGATGTAATATTGTTTGGTTTCTTCAGTCAGTTCATCAGGACATTTACTCACCATGATGATGTCTGCTCTTTTTGATCCAGCTCTCGATTCTCTTAAATCTCCGGCAGGAAGAAGATGATCTTTGAAATAAGGATCATTAAAATCGGTCATTAAAATATTAAATCCTGCTTTGATGGCTCTGTGCTGCATTGCATCGTCAAGAATCAAAACATCAAGATCCATATCATCGATTACTTTTTTTGCCCCTGGAACACGCTCTTCAGAAACAGCAATCACAAAACGGTTTTTAAAACGCTCGAAGAGCTGCATTGCTTCATCCCCCACAGTTTTGTAATTACTGTCGTAGTTGGTAACGTCGTATCCTTTCGTCAATCTTCCGTATCCTCTGGAAAGAACTCCTGTTCTATAATGTTTAGATAAAGATTTAGCCAAATACATCACCATTGGTGATTTTCCGCTTCCGCCCACAGAAAGATTGCCGACATTGATAATCGGAGTTTTAAATTTCGTAGACTTAAAAATTCCCAGATCATACATTGTGTTTCGGATGCCCGTAACCATATGATAACCTAAAGAAAAAGGGTAGAGGTACCATCTTTTCATACATTGGCAAAAATAAGAATTTTAAAACCTTTAAATGATGTTTTTAATCAGTTTTCGAAATAAATTAACAATTTTTTTTGCCATCAAATTAAAGTATTTTTGCAGGAACGTTTGGTAAGTAAAATAAATAACAAAATTGTACCATTCCGTACATTTTACTTCTAAAATCTAATATTGATTTGCTTTGAGATATTTTATAGAATTTTCATACAACGGTAAAAATTATTTTGGTTATCAGATTCAACCGAAAGATATATCCGTACAGGAAGAACTGGAAAGAGCTCTTTCCACGATTTTAAGAGAAGAAATTAAAACAACAGGAGCGGGAAGAACAGACACCGGAGTTCACGCCAAGAAAATGTTTGCCCATTTCGAGACTGATCAGGTTTTGAGCGATCAGCTTTCCCATAAGTTGAATAGTTTTTTGCCTGCTGATATTTCAATAAAACGAATTTTTGAAGTTAAAAATGATTTTCATGCCCGTTTTGATGCAACTTTCAGAACATATGAATATTATATTTCATTAGAAAAAAATCCTTTTACGCAGGACTCGGCGTGGCAACATTGGAGAAAACCTTTAGATATCAATAAGATGAATGAAGCCTGTAAGATTTTATTTGAATATGAAGATTTTACAAGCTTTGCAAAATTACATACCGATAACAAAACCAATCTCTGCAAAATATATAAAGCAGAATGGGAACAAAACGGAATCGAATTGAAATTTACCGTTTCAGCAAACCGTTTTCTCAGAAATATGGTAAGAGCCATTGTCGGAACCATGGTTGAGGTGGGTTCAGGGAAAATTCAGCCTGAAGATGTGAGAAAAGTAATAGAAAATAAAAACAGAAATTCTGCAGGAACTTCTGCTCCTGCTCATGCGCTGTTTTTGGTGGATGTAGGTTATGAATTTTAAATAAAAGAAAATGATTTCAATTATAATTGCCATTGGTGTTTTCAGATATTATCAAAAACTGGCTGTAAGAAACGGAAAAGTTCACTGGAAATATGGTTTTCTGGGAATGGGAATTTGTTTAGGCGTACAATTACTATTCTGGTTGATTTATAAATCTATCGAAATGCTATTAAATTCTCAAGAGCCAGATTTGTTTTCTGCAACTCTTGTTACAGCTTTAGGATGGGTTGCTTCTATTTTTACTGTTTGGTTTGTGCATAGACATCTTGAAAAATCGTGGAGAAAAGACACAGTTTCAACACATGAATCAGAAATTGACGGAATCGGAAAAAAGATTTAAATTTGATTCAATAAAACTAAAAACTATGATGTCAATAATTATTCTTGTGGGTGCATATCGTTATTATGCAGGTTTGGCTGAGAGATTTGGCAAAACAAAATGGCATTTCGGGCTTTTGGCGATCGGTATTTATTTAGGATTTCAGCTATTGTTTTTGTTTTCATATGGAACATACGTTGCTTTTACTGATCCAAATTCTTTGAATGATAATAATTATGCAGGTTTTTCCGGGATTAATATCATCAGTTGGTTGTTTGCGATTGGTTGTGTTTATGGAGTATACAGAATTCTTGAGAACAGATTCATAAAAGGAAATACTCAAAGTCCGGTTTTGGAAATTGAAGAAATAGGAAGTAAAGAATTATAATAAATAATGGTGGGTCTGAAGTTTCAGAGTCACCATTTTAATTTTTAAAACGAATAACTATGGATGAAATCGACAAATTAGCTTTTGCCCTCAATCACTTTGCCGGACTTACAGAAGAGGATTTCAAATTATCTGAAAATTACTGGCTGCCCAAAACTTACAAAAAAGGTGATTTCTATAATCTTCGAGGCACAGTTTGTACCTATTTCGGGTTTATTATTGATGGTGTTTTCCGTTCTTACACGATTGAGGAAAAAACAGGGGAGGAGAAAAATGTTTTCTTGTATTCTGCGAATGGTTTTGTGGTTTCTTTTAAAAGTTTTATCAACCAGATTCCCTGTGATTATCATACACAGGCTTTAACAGATGCTTCCATAATATTTATTCGTTACACAGATTTACTGGCATTGTATCATCAGTCGCACCAGTGGGAAAAGTTCGGCAGACTTCTTGCGCAGGAAGCGTTTAATGTTACCATGTCGAGAATTGAAGGTTTTATTTTAAAATCTCCCGAAGAACGATATTTAGATTTGATCAAACAACATTCCGATATTTTTAATAATGTTCCGTTGTATCATATTTCCTCTTATTTAGGAATTCAGGGACCATCTTTGAGTAGAATTCGAAAGAGAATCTCAGGGAAATAAATTATTTTTCCGAAGGTATATTTTATTTTTTAGGGCAGCTTTTTCCGTCTTCCACTCCCGCTTTTTTTCTGGTATTGCGAGCAAAATGAGGCCATCTTTGCAAATTTTCTCCGTAGCAATCCCAGAAAAAAGAGCTCCGTTCAAGCCGGGCTGCTGTGAAAGAACCAAAGTAAAAAGAATCAATTTAAAAATTCTGAAATATAAAAACCTCCAAACCTAAATTTCCTTAATCAAAATCAACTTTGTTGATTTCTTCAAAACAAAAAAACTTAATTTACTTAATACCTTAATTTTTCTTAATGGTAAAAAATCTGAGACAAAAACACTATTTCAAATAAAATTTAATTCAGTTCTTACGATTTTAACCAAGGTTAAAATTATCCTCATTTTATTCGCAGAACTTTGTCCCATAATTTAAAACCAACTAAAAATAAAAGTTATGAAAACAAAAACAATCGTATTAATTCATGGATTATTTGTGAACAATACAAGCTGGAAAGAATGGAAAACTTATTTCGAAGCTAAAGGTTACACAGTACATACACCTGCAAATCCTGGACATGAAGGAAAGCCTTTTGATTTAAAGAAAAATATTCCATCAGATTTAAAAAATGTAGGTTTCGATGATGTGGTAAAATATCTGTCAACATTTATCGACACACTTCCTGAAAAACCAATCATTATAGGGCATTCTTTTGGTGGATTGATGGTTCAGAAATTAATTGATATGGGAAAAGCTGTTGCTGGAGTAAGTATTGATGGGGCTCCTCCAAAAAATGTGATGGCTCCTTTTTCTACCGTGAAAATCGTTTGGCCTGTTGTGAATTTCTTCAAAGGAAATACAGCATTTTTAGGAACTAAAGAATGGTATCACAAAGCATTTTTTAATAATTATTCTAAAGAAGAAAGCGATAAGTTATATGAAACTGTTGCCGCTCCGGAAAGCAGAAAGTTGGCAAGAGATCCGCTTTTTAAATCTTCAGCAAAGTTAGATTTAAATAAACCACATGAGCCGTTATTATTTATTGCAGGTTCTAATGATCATATTTTTCCCGCAAAGTTTTCAAAGAAAATTGCAGATTCATATAAAGACAAAAACAGCGTGGTAGGTTTTAAAGAATTTGAAGGTAGAAGTCATTTTATTGCTGGTGAAAAAGGTTGGGAAGAAGTTGCTGGCTATATTTTAAACTGGCTTGAAAAACAATAATATAAATATTTCAGAAAGAAAACTATCTTGTATTTTCTCATACAATTTTACATACTTGTAAAGCCTGTAAAATTTTAAAGCCGTATTTTTGCAGAGAATTTTTTCAAAACAATTCTTTACGTCAATTTCAATAATGAAAAAACAAGATACCTGGGCAATTGTAAAAAGGCTTTTCTTCATTGGGATGAAGTTTCGTTCCTGGTTTATTTTTACCCTGATTATTTCCATCATATTATCAGTTGTTTCTACTTACAGACCTTATCTTACAATGCAGATTGTAGATAATGACATCACGAAGCTTAAAGACAAAGCTTTGATGATGAAGCATATTTATGCTTTGGTTGGGTTGGTGTTTGCCGAAACAATTTTAAATTTCTTTCTGGTTTATTTTTCCAACTATATTTCGCAGAATGTTATCAGAGATATTCGTGAAAGACTTTATAATAAGCTGATTTATTTCAGAACTGCTTTTTTTGATAAAACTCCGATCGGCCAGTTGGTGACGAGAGCTGTTGGTGATGTAGAAACTATCGCAACAGTTTATACAGACGGTTTTCTGATGGTTTTCGGAGACGTTTTGAGAATTGTCTTCGTTTTATTTATGATGTTCCAGGTAGATGTGCATCTGAGTTATATTTCTCTTGCTATTTTACCTTTAATGGTGGTTATTACACGATTTTTCCAGAAGAAATTAAAAAAAGCGTTTGGTGACGAAAGAACATGGACTTCCAACCAAAACTCTTTTGTGCAGGAAAGATTGGCTGGAATGCCGATTATTCAGGTGTTCAACAGACAGAAGGCAGAATTTAAAAAGTTTGATGACATTAATATCACTTTAAAAAGCGCTTTACTGAGGACCGTTTTCATCTTCTCTTTGTTTTTTCCTGTTGTTGAATTGATTTCATCCCTTTTCATTGGTTTTGTTCTTTTTTACGGAGGTTACATTACGATTAGTGCAGGTGTTGTGATTGCGTTTATTCAGTTTATTTCGATGTTAATTCGCCCTTTACGACAGATTGCAGACCGTTTTAATAATATTCAGCGTGGAATTGTTGGTGCAGAAAGAGTTTTGGGTGTAATGGATGAAGATTATGCGATGCCAAACACAGGAATCGTTAAAAAAGATCATTTCGACGGAAAAATAGAATTCAAAAATGTTCGTTTTGCTTATGATGAAAAACAGGAAGTTTTAAAAGGTATTGATTTTAAAGTTAATCCGGGAGAAACTGTGGCAATTGTCGGAGCAACCGGAGCTGGAAAATCTACAATTATCAGCTTAATTACAAGATTGTACGATATCAATTCGGGTGAAATTTATATTGATGATATTGAACTTAAAGATTACGAACTGTATAATCTGAGAAGTCATATTGGTGTGGTTTTGCAGGATGTTTTCCTGTTCCACGGAAGTATCTACGAAAACCTTGCGTTTGGTGACGATGAGGTGACCTTAGAGAAAATAAAAGCAGGCGCAAGAGAAATTGAAGTTGATGACTTTATTGAAAGCCTTCCCGGCGGTTACGAATTTGTGGTGAGCGAAAGAGGTTCATCTATTTCATTAGGGCAAAGGCAGCTTTTGTCTTTCTTAAGAGCTTATTTGTCAGATCCGAAAATCTTGATTTTGGATGAAGCTACTTCGTCAATTGATCACGAAAGTGAAAAATTAATCCAGAGAGCGACCGAAAAAATTACCAAAAACAGAACGTCAATTATCATTGCTCACAGACTTTCAACCATTGAGAAAGCTGACAAAATTATTGTGATGGAACATGGTAAAATCGTTGAAGAAGGTAAACATCTGGAGCTTTTAGATAAAAACGGATATTATTCTACATTATACAAAGCACAGCTGAGACACGAAGTTGAAGTAGAGGAAAAGCAGAGTTTATAAACCGTAAGGAATTATTTCTAAATCTTTTTTCCAGCTTTCACCGTATTTTTTGGTTAAATATCGGGCAACTTCCTGATTGTTCTTTTTTGCTTTTTCAGACATGAATGGAGTGATGGCGCAATTTTCGTAAACTACACGTACTCCGTATTTTTCTTTAAAGCTGTCATGGTTTCGTGACATGATTCCGAACTGTTGAAAGTACTTCACTTTTTCGCTTTTATTTGAAGCGTTGTGCTTTTCATTTCCTTTTTTAACCTCTAAAATGACAGGCTCATTTTGTTGTGCAGAAACAGAACCTGAAGTCGCAGTAAAAATTATAAGAGAAACTGTTATGAAGATATTCATGGTATTTTATTTCCCTCTTTGATGTTTAAAATTGCTTAAGGTTAAATTTTTTTTTCAGATTTCATTAAAGTTTATTTTGCTAATTGATTCAATAAGAATCAATTATAAAAAGTACGATTAAACCCATGTTTGTTAACATTTAGTTCACATTAAATTTACTTTTCATTAATAACTAAACAGTTAGGTATAGTTTTTGCAATTAAGATAAATCATTAAAAATTTGCCAAACCCCATTGCTGTTTTAAATATATTTGCTAAATTTATTAAAAATTTAACCTTATATTGAATTTAATAGGGGTTGATGATGAAAAAAATGATGATTTTATAACTTAAAAACAAAATGTAAAGATGAATAATATCCAAGACGAATTTCAGGTCTTAAAAGATGAATTGAAAAAATTGAACATTGAAGTTCAAAAAATTGTAAAAGTAGGCAACGGGAGCATGGATTTTCATGAAGTGTTTTACAAGTCTCCTAGATATGAAGATGTGAAGACAGTTTATGTACAAAGACACACGATGGATAATTTAATCTCCAGGTTTAAGGAATGTTACAGTTAATATATTAAATGCGTCTCAGAAAGTTCTCTAAGGCGCATTTTTTATACTTTAAAAATTAGAATCTATATCCTAGTGAAAAACCACTTCTGAATCCTGCCCATGGTCCGTCGACCTTAATTCTGGCTCCGTTTGCATTCGTTTCTACCGTATAATCTACAAAAGGAACATCTAAGTTTTCAATTTCTTTTTTTAGCTGAGCCTGCATTTCTGGTGTAAGCACGATATCACTAGTCAGGTTAAAGTCTCCTTTTCCGGCTCCATAATGTGCTCCGGCAATCCAAAAATCTAAAACAAAACTATGCTGTTTATTCAGAAAAAACTGTGCACCCACCATCAAACCGCCACTGTTTCCATTGGCATCTCCCAAACCTTTTAGCGGAATAGGAATAGTTGTGTTGAAAGCAGTGTAATCATAAGTAAAATCAAAAGTATTGGTAGAAACTTTTGAATATCGGTAATAAGGTGCAAAATAAAATCCTTTTCCATACCCTTCACCAATATAAAATCTCGGTTCTATGGTGAAATTGGTTGCTTTTATTTTAAGGTTCTGAAAATTTTTCTCATCTTCATCACTCAGAAAAGCATTCATAAACGGAACTTTACCTTCTGTAACGGTTCCGAAACCTATATTCACAGCAAACCAGTGGTTGATTGATCTTTCGTATGATAGATTAATATTTCTGAAAGCATATCCTGTAACGTTGGTTTTAATAATATTCATTTTATCTTCCGGAGCTGTTGATGCGGGTTCATAATTTACGATTTCCTGTGCCATTGCTTCAGAAATAATGAAGTAGGGGATAATAAGGAGCAGTTTTTTCATGGCTTTAAAATTTTAATTAAAAAATAAATATAAAAGCAATTGTATATGATGATAAATGAAAGAACAAAAGTTTACGAAAACATTAAATCAAAAACCGTTCTAAAATCTTAGAACGGTTGAAAATTTTATAATAATAATTTTATTTCTTTAAGAATTTAATAGTTTCTGTTGGTGTTTTTGAATCTGAAATTTCAATAAAATATGCAGCGGGTGGTAACTCTGAAATTTCTATTTTCCCGGATTTTATATCTGTTGTTTTAACCATTTTTCCATCTAAACCATAAATTTTAATCTTAGAATCTTTTGAAGTATTACCTTTTAACTGAATGAAATCCTGCGCAGGGTTTGGGTAAATGCTTAGTTTTTCTTTCAATTTTAAATCTGATACAGCCAGAAAAGTTTCATTTAAAGCTTGTGCTACATTGGTATTTTGTGGAGTTCCCTGAACGGTAATCACAGCATTGGTAGTGCTTAGCAATGGAGCTTTGTGCAGATTGTCATAATAGGCATACGTTGTATTGGCAACAGTTCCTACCGGAAAACCAAACACAGTAAGGTTGAAGTTCTGTATTGATTTTATCCTTAAAACATTTGGATACGTTTTCGTTCCGATAAGAAGAGTTCCGTAAGCGTCCGCTGAAATAGCAATCGTTCCCGAAAAATTTCCTGATCCTGCTGTTGCACTGAATGTTCCTGAAGCTGTATCGTTTTCAGAATAACCAAAGGCTGCAGGGTAACTGATGAAAGTTCCGTTGTTGGTAGAGAAATTCAGAGTGGCATCCGGAGTTACCAATCCTGTAATTTCAAGTTTTGTAGCGGTCTGTTTGTAGTAAGCTGTACTTCCGCCACCTGTCATTTTAATAGTCGATCCCGGAAAAGTAGAAATCTCTGTGGAGCTTGGCGCCAAATAAGTTGCTGAAGATGCAGAACCTGCTGTTAAACTTGTATTGGTAAAGGTCACATTATTACCTGTCGCAGAATTATCAACCGTTCCGTTGATATTAACGTTGTTGACTATTTCACCGATAACAGGATCATTAGCTGCTTTTGTAATCGTAGTTTGAGCAGACAATAAACCTACTGCGGAAATTAAAATAAGTAATGTTTTTTTCATTTTTCACTTTTTATAAAGATAAATCATTTGTGAAATATTTTTCATAATTTTTTGGTTTCTAATAAAAAAAATCCACTCAAGTAATCTTAAGTGGATCATTTATGTGCGTTAAATCGATGTTTTAGTTACTTAAAATCATTTTACGGTAAGCGTAAATATCTTCTATAGTCACTACGGTCATATTTCTTTTTTCTGCAAAATTTACAATTTCGGGCAGCCTTGCCATACTTCCGTCTTCGTTGGTCAATTCACAAAGAACGGCATCATCACCCAAATTTGCCATTTTTACCAAGTCTACACTTCCTTCTGTGTGACCTCTTCTTTCGAAAACTCCATTTTTTCTGGCTATTAGAGGGAAAACGTGTCCCGGACTTGCAATGTGCTCTGCCAAAGCATTTTCGGAAACTGCTGTTCTGATTGTTGTGACGCGGTCTTTTGCTGAAACTCCGGATTCAACCCCTTCCTTAGCTTCAATAGAAATAGTAAATGCTGTTTGATTTTTTGAATTGTTGGCTTCCACCATCGGACGAAGATTAAGGTGCTTACTTTTCTCTTCCGAAATACACAGGCAAACGATTCCGCTGCATTCGCGAATTAAAAGTGCCATGTCTTTTTCTGTAATGGTGGAGGCAGGAAAGATGATGTCACCTTCATTTTCACGATTTTCATCATCTACTAAAAGGATGCCTTTTCCTTGTTGTAATTTTAGAAGTGCATTTTCTACACGTTCTCTCGAAGTAGCTCCGAATTTTTCTAATAATTTTTCCATGTTATTTTAAGTTAAAATACACTTCGGTACATGGAAATGAAATACAACACAATAAGTCTATCAAAATAGTCTTATTGATTGTTTCATTTTCTTCTCCCATCCAGACTGTAACTGTCGGTTTTGGAATTTCACCAAATCAGTCCTTTCGTAAAAAAGGAGTCGCGGACTGTAACCGCCGGTAGGGAATTGCACCCTGCCCCGAAGAAAACTTATGCTAAGTTTTACTGTATGTTTGTTTTAAACTGTTCTTTAATTCATTAATTTTTTTGTTTAACGCACAGACTGTAAATTTCGGGAAGTTTTTTGAAATAGGGAAGAAATTTTAATGAGAATTCAGACGAATCGCATTAAAAATTAAATTCGTGTATTCGTGGCGATTGATTTTTTTTACGCAAATTGTGCATATTTTTACAGATTTTATTTTCAATCATCTGCGAAAATCTTTGTGGTTGATGGGAGTTTTATATTCAACTTTTTTGCTACGAATGCACGAATTTTATTTAATAAGCTATTTGATATAATTCTTAATTTCAAGCAAAGGCAAACAGAGAATTTTAAATATTGAGCGTTTTTAATTATACAAAGGCGTTAACTTAACAAAGAAATATAAGCATTTTGAATGATGAGAATATTCTATGATTGTTTTAATTATTTGATTTTGCTAAGAATTATTGCTTTCAAAGTACAGATTGTATCGCTTCTTTCAAAACTTCAATATTGATGTCATCAAGCTTTTTGAATTTTATACAGTAACTTGTGACGCTGGCTTTACCTATTTTTTCTCCAAACGAATTGACTAAATATTTTTTATCTTCAATACCCATGATGTAAACAGAAATTCCGGATGTATTGGCGCTCATCCCGATTTTGTAAAAGTCTCTGGTTTTTCCATCAGCATATTTCATGATATGAAGTCCGTATCCGATATTGGGATTGGAAACTGCTTTGTTTTCATCATTTTTGCCGTCTAAAAACCATAATTTACATTTCGGCATAAGCTCAAGAATGATCTGATGAAGATTTTCCAGATCACTGCGTTTTGGTTCTTCGTGGCTTGTGATGTATTCGTTGATTTGTTCTTGAACGGTCATTATAAAAGTGAGAATTTAATTTAAAGTTATTTTACTGATCAAAATTGTAAGGATAACCAATTTCTTTAAGGTCGGCTTCTAACTGTTCCCAATCTTCAAGTTCTTCAACGATTGTTAAAACTATATTTTTTGTCAAAGTTTGACCAGAGTAAATTTTTTCTACAGTTTCTAAGGGAATTCCAGATTCTTTATAACTTTCTTCAAAATATTCTGCTGCCCAATCGATATAAGTTTGAGGATTTCCATCAAAGATATTCAGCATTTCTTCAGAATTATCTTCGAAGTTTTCAAGCTGTCCTGTTTGCCAGGTTTTTTGTTCGCTAGTCCACAGACAAAAAGTTGTTCCTATTGAATTAACAGGTTCACCAAAAATAAAATCATTAAAAATGGAAGGTAGTTTTTCTGTTAATTTTTGTTTGTCTGGTTGCTTATACTCGTGAGCAAAACCATTGATAACACTATCGTTTTGTGTAAATAAAACAAGCATTTGATCTCCAGCTCCATCACGCATTTCAAAAAACTCTTCATGATCTGACCATTTATTATTATAAGAATAGTAACGGTATTCCCATTCTTGAGAAAGTATAGCATCTAAAACAGAAATAGCTTTACAGATAGATTTTAATTTTTTGGTATCGGGTAAGAGCGTGTAATCTTTGGTAGAGATCATAGATTGATTCAGAATGTTTATGGTTATTGTGAAATTCTAATTTATAAATTATTTTTAATCCCATTATTTGGCTCTGCAAGAGCATTCATGATGTTCGCTGATATATTTAATAGATTCCATACAGAGTTCCTGCAAAATAGGAATGTTAATATCAGAAAGTTTTTTTATATAAATACAGGCTTTGCTCATCTTAAATTTTCCAAGATTAGGTAGTAATAATTTGCTTTTTTCCGTATCAGAATAGATATAAAGTGAAAACGCTGCTTTTCTTGGCGAAAATCCAAGAATTGGTGCATCACCTTCGTGCCCGCTTGCGTATTTATAATGATAATTTCCAAATCCTATAATCGATGGTCCCCACATTTTGGGTTCAGCATCAGACCATTTCTGCATCAGTTCTATCAATTGCAAACTGTCGGCTTTTTTCTGCTCATTATCAACATAAGAATTTAGGAAATCTTTTACGTCTATCTCGGTGTAGTTGGTCTTTGTTTTTGCCATAATTTTGATTGAGATTATTGTCTTAAAATCTTTTCCATTTTTTTTCCTTTGGCTAATTCATCTACCAGTTTGTCTAAATATCTTGCCTGTTTTGTCAGCGGATTTTCAATTTCTTCAATTCGATAGCCACAAATTACTCCTGTTATAAGATGAGCATGAGGATTTAGCTTTGCAGTTTTAAAAAATGTTTCGAATGTTACTTTTTCGTCAATGAGTTCCTGTAGTTTTTGAGTATCAAAACCTGTTAACCATTCTATCACCTGATGCAATTCTTCAATTGTTCTTCCTTTACTTTCTACCTTTGTGATGTAGTGTGGATAGACTGATGAAAAAGTCATTTTTGCAATTCTCTCATTATGTTGGGGCGTCGGTTTCATGTTCTTATTTTATTATTAAGGTTCCGTCTTGATGCAGAATTGTTTTTCCATTTTCTTCCACTTCAAGCGTGATGTCGGGTGTGTTTTCTTCACCAAGAATATTTCTGTAAACTTTATAGGTATAATTCCCATTGGTAAAAGTAATAACGTGATTTCCGCCACTTCCCTGAAATTCTAATTCTCCATTGTTCAGAATCAAGTCGGGTTTTGATGATTCTTTTTCACTTATTTTCCAGGAAGCATATCTGTATTTTTTGTTTTCTAATTCGTCAATTCTAATCAGATATTTTTTAGTTTTTATCTTGTAAGTAGGGCTTTCGAAAGTTTTTAACGAACTATGTACATTTTCTTTTTCCTTATCGATAAGCTCTTTTCTCAGCTTTTTTTCAAAATTACTTTGATAGTTTATCGCGATTATTTTTCCTTCATCACTGTCTATCCATACAATTCCGTTGTCCAGCATAATTCCTCTCCAGCCCATTTCTGACCATTGTTTGAGCTTTGAATCAGCAATTTTATTAATGAGTACTTCATCAAAAACTTCATTGAAACGTTGTTTAAACTGTCCTTTGTTTTTAATTTCCGGAATTGGATATTCTCTTCTTAGAGGAAAATTCACGATGTTTGAGAGCTCTTCAATATTTTTTTGTTTAAATAAATCAATAACATAGTTGATGTTGGCTACTTTATTGGTATCAATTTTTTCAATTTGAGAAAAGTAAATTTGAGAAACAAGTACAATTAAAAGTAATAATCTAAATTTCATTTCGTGTAATCAATTTACGGATTATAGTTAATAAGTTGGTAGGATTAATTCTCAATCTGAGCCGATGTTTTTTCAATCAAACTAAATTAAACAAAAATGCGAAATAGGAAAATATTGTCCTGAAAAAAGTAGGAGAGTTCAGCCCACACATTGATTCTACAGTAGTTCTATTTTATTTGAACATCGTGTAAATACTTCCGGATATCTTTTTCTAATTTAAAAGGGTATTCGTAGTTTAATTTCTGTGACAATTCGGTCCCGATTTCTGAAACTAAATCAGCCATTGCGAATAAAGCAGTCCAATTATCTTTTATGTTATTTGCTGAAAATGTTTGCTCAGCTTTCAGCCACATTTCAGGGGGTAGATATTTTTTAAACAATCTTCCGTATTTATTGGTTGTTATATTCCAGCTATGTTCACTTGCGATATACCATTCAAGTAGAGGAATTAAATATTCGGTTCGGATATTGGTTTCCGACATAAATTTTGCATAGAATATTTCGTCTCTCGCAAGGCATTTTGCGACGTAAGTTGTATCCCACCAAAAGTCATTGAGAATACGTTGGAACTCTTCTTTCGATGGTTTTTTGATGATGGAAACCTGAAAACTAGACTTTTGCATTTCCTTTGTTATGCCATCTTTGTCGATCAGGATTTTATAGCCAATGTCCCAATCTTCAGGTAATTCTTTCAGTTTTATTTCTTCCAAAAACTTGTCTTTGCTGAATAATTTGAAGTCAACTTTTACATGATCATTGTACAAAATCATTTTCATTGCATGTTTTCCGTCAAAGCTATTTTCACCCTCTTCAATCATCGCAATTGGATTTCCAAAATGATGCGTCCAGTTTTTGTCTGAAATATATTGGGTGTTGTTTTCAAAAATAAGCTCGATATCTAAATCACTAAACTCATCAACAGGTGCAAGAGGATTTACAAGTGAACTTGTGAGCAAAACCGCTCTTACATCTTCATTATTTTCTGACCAATTAATGATTGATTTTAATTTTTCTTCTCTGGCTTTCATTGTAAGTGAAATGATTTAGTGCAATTTTTTTACGTTTGTTTTTTTGATAGAAATTTCTTTTCTAAGCGTCTTGATTAATCTGAAGTCATTTTTATTGTTTTAAGCCACCTTTCAACCAGAACTTCCCAATCTGCAATTGGCAGTTTTTCCCAATTTGGAATTTTTTGTGCAGATTCTTTCAATCCAAAAGCATGACCTCCTTCCGAATAGATATGATATTCTGCATGAACACCTGCTTTGTGTAGTGCCATATAATAAACCAAAGAATTTTCAATTTTATCAATGTTGTCGTTTCCGGCTTGCAAAATGAAGGTAGGCGGAGTTTCACGGTCAACCGGAATCATTGGATTTAATTCATAAGGTTTTGTGGTATGAAATGTCATATGTCCAGGATAAAAAATAATTCCAAAGTTGGGTTTACAGCTTATATTATCAAATTCATCTGTCAAAGAATAAGCTCTTTCTCTATAATTGGTGCTCAAATCTGCAACCAAATGCCCTCCTGCAGAAAATCCCATCACTCCAATTTTATTTGGATCAACATTCCATTCTTTTGCTCGTGCACGAACCAAACCTAAACTTCTTTGTGCATCTTGCAAAGCCAATGGTTTTATTGGGTCTTTTTCACAATCACATTCCTCGTTGTAATGTGGACCTGAAGCTGGAACTCTGTATTTTAATAATATGCCTGTAACTCCTATTGAAGCGAGCCATTTACAAATTTCTGAGCCTTCAAGATGAATAGCAAGCTTGTTGTAACCTCCGCCCGGATAAACAATAACAGCAACACCCGTATTTTTTCCTTTGGGAGAGAAAACTGTCATGGTGGGTGTTGAGACATTTTTTACCATTCCGTCATGATAAGTTTCTGCGTCTTTAATAAGTTCAAAATCAGGAATTGATTTATTCCAAATCGGGATTTCTTGAGGTTCGGTTTCAATCTTATCAGTTACTTTGATATTGTTGTTTTCTGTTTCTGTCTTTTTATCCTGACATGAATTAAAGATAAAGCCAATGCAACTAAACATTAAAAATATTCCAAAATTTTTCATATAATTTTTTGTTTGTGTCTTATTTTTTGGTGATTCGTTATAAATCAAATTTACAGATTACATCAATATGAATATTTTAAAAACAAAAAAACCGTCCAGAGATCTGAACGGTTTATGAAATTTAAGAAACTTTTTCTTTACACTGGCCTTCTTCTAAGTCTTTCATTAGAGCCAACAATTCTTTTTTCTTCAGGAAATATTTTCTGTGAAGGAAATACGGTAAGGTATTGATTGCATTCATGAGCATTTGTAAGTTGTGGTCAAAATACTCTTCGTTATTGAAATATATATGCTCTTTTTCTATATAATATTCTAAATCTTTTATGTCTTGTTCACTCAGATCTTTAGTTAAAAGTGAATTTTGAAGATGAAACCTTAATTCATATTTTAATTTTTCTTCAAGAGTTTTAAGAGTAATAAAATTCTGTTTTATTTGCTCAAACGGAGTTCTTGCACTGATAAAAGCAGTTGCATTTACAAGATCTATATACAGTTTATATTTATCTTCGTATTGTTGATCATAATCTGCAAAAGACTGATAAAGGCTTATAAATCCTGATTTTCTATTCAGGTTTTCTGCGATTTTCAGAAAATAATTGTAAATATCAGAATCATTTTTAGCAATCTGATTTTTATTTTCTACAATAGATTTGTCAATTTCCGGGATGAGTTTCTTGGCTTCGGATGCTTTGTATTTTCTTCCGTCGTAGTCGAATGTTTTTAGAACAAATTCTTTATTGGCAATGGCTTCTATGGTTTTCTTATCATTTTCCAAAGCGATTAATGTGTAGACAAGTTCTACTTTTTCTTTGTTGTAAAGGTCTTCAAACTGAATATTTTCTGATGAAACATTTTCTTTAGCTTCAGGATCTGGATTTTTGTTATCGTAATAATTATTAAAAATCTTATCAAAAGAATCGTTTTGATATTGTGCTTCAAATTCTGTCCTAAAAGATTCGAATTCTAAATCTGTTCTGCCACGTTTGTATTTTACGTTTGAAAAAAGTTTGGCAGTCAGTTTTTCTTCTGTTTTTTCAAAGTCTCTAAATAAATCTTTTGCAGGTCGATTATCGGTTTCTTTTACAATATTCAGCTGTCTGAGTTTTGCAACGCGGTCTTCGGTGGAAGGATGTGATGCCCACTGATTTTCGATATTCAATTTAGACTTATTAAACAATCCGGATTCTGTAAGTTTTACATACGGAAGATTGTATTTTGTTTCCAATTCGCTTTGCTCTGCAAGAAAATTCATGACAAAAAACTGTTCTCTGTAAATGTTTTTACTCGACTGATTTTTCGAAATTCTCGCTTCATAAAAATTAATTACATTATTGTAAGAATTACTGGCAAGTTCTAATCTCAAAAGCGATTCTTCCAAAGAAATAGAGCCCGAAATATTAGCAGCAACTTCATCTGCATGAAATTCCATTTCTCTGGAAAGCGCCATGTGACGGATGTTGACATAAGAATACATTTTGGTAAGAACCCACTGTATTTTTGAAGTGAAGAAAATAGCAAGCGATGCGAAAATTGAAAAATAACCGCTGAAACTTGCAAACTTTTCGATAGAATTGCGGTAAGATGCATCGTCATTCACCAAATTAAAAATAATCTGATTCACATTATAAACATAACTTCCAACTTTCATCGAGCGTTGTGAGAAATGCCCAAATTCGTGAGATAAAATTGCTTTAAGCTCTTGTTTTGTGGTGGTATTGATAAGTCCGACTCCAATCGTAAGATTTTTCTGAATAGGAAAAAACATACTCCAAAAACTGGAATCGTAGAATACACTTGCATTTACATCATAAGATAAATAGACTTTTTTCGGAAAATTGGTTTCTGCTTCTTTTACGATTTCATCAATCATCTTAAATAGTTCAGGCTCGTCTGATCTTTTGATTTCGGAGAGATAACTTCTGTCGTTGATATGTTTTTTAAATAAAAATTTAATGATAAAAAAGAATACAAAAATTCCTGTTCCCGCTAAACCTACACCTACCATAAGTGTAAGAAACATCGGTTTTGCAATAATGAGCCAAATTCCACCACCGATACAGGCTAAAGCCAAAACAATGGTGAAAAGAAAAATAAGAATATAAACGAAAATAAAAATGACGATTGATGAAACCGCTGCCTTGGTCTTTTCCTTAAAATCCTGTGAAACCTGAATGTACATGAGTATTTTTTTACAATAATACATACATTGGTTTAATGGGACAAGAAAAATCCTTTGATGAAGATTTAAATTAATAGAATAAGTTGCTGTAAACGATATTTTTTTATCATTAAGATAAATTATTTCAGTTGTTTGTACTGTTCATACTTGGTACATCAGTTTCTTTATAAATATTCCAGAAATTATAATCCGTCATTGGTGCATCGGTGATTCCTACATTTCGCCCCATCGTTACAATTTGCCCTCTGTGATAGGTTCCGTGTAAAACGATATGCTGAATGTATTCATATTTTGAAAAATCGCACTGAAACCATTGAGACTCTATTTTTACATTTTTTATAAGATCTTCTTCGGATAAACTTTCTACATACTCCATCAGCTTTCGAGAGTTGTTTCTGATGGCGTTGAAAATTTCGTCTTTATGGGTCGTTGCTGAAGTTGCAGCAAAATCAAAATCATTATTTTCTGCAATATGACTCCACCAATATTCCTGTGATTGCCAAATGTGATGCAATGTTTTTAAGATTGTCGGAAAGCTTGAAATAACTTCCTGATTAAGTTGTTCGTCAGACTTTGTAGAAAGCCAGTCGATGTACTTGTTAACAACCCAATTGTTGTACTGAACAGTGTGGGTGATTAAGATTTTTAGATTCATTGGGAAATATTTTATAGTTTGGTATTATAAAATTAGTGAAAAGGTTTTTATTTTTTATTAAACAAAACTGCTCTATTATTACAGAACGGGTTCATATTATTTAGGTTACTATTTATTTACAAATTGATATTCAATTTCATTTTCTTCAAGATCTGCCGTTTTAACAAAGCCAACTCTGTTGAAAAGTCTTATTGCATTGTTATTATTTTTATCTGTAATTGCAATTATTTTTATAAGCCCCATATTATTAAGTCCAAATTCGGCAGCTAGTTTCATCGCTGTTGTCATAAAACCTTTTCCGTAAAATTCAGATTTCAATACACAACCCAATTCCCCAATTCCATTTTCAAAACCACGGTAATAACCTAAAGTTCCCATAATTTGATTGGTTTGCTTATTGGCAATTCCCCAATGAATTGATGAGCCGTTTTGATAATCCTGATTAATTCTATCCTGCATTTCTTTTGCATTTTCGACGGTCAAAGCGGGCATTGCATCATAGAAAGATATTTCAACAACATCTTTGAGGTCATCATCTTGAATTTCTCTCAAAATGATCGTCTCGGAATCGATTTCCGGGAATTTATCGTATGGTGGAAGGTTCATTTTGTTTTATAATTTGATGATTTTCTAGTAGTTTCTTTTATTTATAGAGTTCTATTTCTATATAATTATTATACTTTTTAAAAGTTTCCTGTGCTCGCTTCTCTTTTCCTCTAATTAAATCTTCTTTTGTTAACGGACTTTTATTATTAGAATCAAAAAATATGGTTTCCGACATTTCTGAAGAACCGTGAATGAGTTTTATATTCTTTGCAGGATCTTTTTTATATTCGTTCCAGAGTTTGTTGAATTTTTCATTCGTAAGAAAAATTTCCTTCATTTTTGAATCAATCAATAATGGTTTGTAATTGAGTTTTTTACTTCCCACTAAATTGAAAATATGATCACCTTTTTCGTCCTCAATATTTAAAATTAAACCGGGAAGACCACAAAATTTATAAGGTCCGTCCTGTATCTGAATGTCATTGGTGAACCAGGCAATCCAATTTCTTCCGCCAAAAGTGGTAGTTGCTTTTTGAACTTTAAAACCTTGAATACTTCTTGTATCAGGAAAAATAGTCCAATTTATTTTGTTCTGTTCTTTTAAAGCAATGTTAGTGGCATTGATAGAAGAGTGATAAACGGTTTCTAAATTGGGATAGTCCTTAGAAACCCGAAAATTAACCTTTGCTTTTTGAATTTTTCTCATATCAATGACTACAGATTGCGAAACTTTTCCTTTTTCAATTTCTGCATTAAAAAGCGAATCTCTTGTCAACAATAATGCACTATAAAAGTTAGAACCCTCTTTTATAATATCAAGATTCATTATTTCTTTTTCAACATTTTCTTTGTTTAAAGAATCCATCTTAAAGGAGTATTCATAGGTGAATCTTTGATTTTGAGCAAAAAATAAAGATGATGTGAAAATGAAAATTAAAAGAATGTTGTTTTTTATCATTTTTGAAAAACAGTTTTATCATTATCTATTACGGATTATAAATCCTCAAGATCTGGAATTATTATTCTGTTTATATCAGAGCTAACTCTTTCAACAATCCATTCTTTTTCGTCAGAAGATAAATCGTTTAAAAGATTATTATTGTTTTCATTAAAATCTGCTATGACATCTTCTAAAAACTCAGTTTTAATTTCAGAAATTCGAAGTTGATTGCTCATATCCAGCTCACCTATTTTGGAAATTGCACTTTTTAATCTGTTTTGAGTTACATAATTTCTCAATTCATCTACGATAAAAGATAAGTCTTCTGTTTTTGAGGAGATATTAGGAATGAATGACCATTTTTCAGCTTCATGAAATTTTTCTTCTTCGTCAAATTCAGGGTTTTTTAATTTAATGATGGGTCTGGAAAATAAATTGTTATCTGTTTGATTAAAAGGTTTTATAACAACCCCTTCAATTAAATTCTCCTGTAGCTCCGGAAGGTTAAATTCTTTAGGAATAGTTGAGTTTATTCTAATGTTGAAGTTCATGACTTCATTAAATTTTCCAATCAATAATGGCTGTGCATGAAAAATTCCAAACTCCTTAAAATAGGCTACCGAACTTTCATAATCCAGATAATATTTAGAATCAGAACCTTCGGTTTCGATGGCAATATCAAAAGCACAAAATTCAATATTGGGCGTATAATAAACTCCGGTTTGGATGGCGTGTAAATCTTTTACAGGATTTACTTCCGGATGAGGATATTTTCCTCCGAACAATTCACCGTAAATGATATATTTTTGTCCAGAAATTTCGCCGCTCAGTTTTTCAAAAAGTCTAAAAATATTATTTTCCAGTTTGTTTGCAACCAATTGGAAACCAAAAAAGTCGTCTGTCCAGTTGAGGTACTCTTTTCTTTTGGCAAATTTTAGGGTTCCATTTTCATAGACAAAGCTAAAGTTGGCACCATGTACTTTTTCTGTAACCACCCATTTTAGTTTTTCCATTTGGGAAAAATCACTTTCGCTAAGACCTAATTTTTTTAAATTGTTGGGCATTTTTTCGTACCCTGAAAATTCATTCATTGTTTTGTTTTTCTATATTATTCCAATCAAATAATTTATCATTTTGGCAAATTATAATATTTTTCATCACTCTTATTTTTTAAGAATCTATTTCATACGAACTGCTATTGAAAAACTAATAACTTGCTATTTGTTTTTTTAACCAAGATATGCAATCATTTGCTTCATTGCCTGCTAGAAAATCTTTATAGTTATTAAATTTATCCAGAAGCTCCTCGTAATCTTCAGGATCATATCTTTCTTTTGGATCGTCTTCCATTTTTATCAATTCTTCATAACGTAATTGGAATTCATAAACTTCTTCTGCATAATAGCCTGCAATAATCTCCGGAGATGAAGCATAATTCTGAAGAAGATAGTCTTCAAATTGATCGAATTTACCTTTATCCTGAAAGTTTAAAATACCATCTTTAATTTCATATTGACTAATACTATCGTAGTAATCAACACAAAATAAAGCATCTTCTAAATAGGTAGACAAATTGCTCATAAAATCTATATAGCTATTACCACTGGGACCATATTTACTCTGACCTTGTATTCGTATGTATATTCCGGGTGTTTTAAAATCGATCACTTTATCTTCATAATACATGGCATATCTTTCTACAATCCCATCATCAGAAATTGTTGCAGATGTATTTTCAGAAATTCCCCAATTTCCTGTATGTGTAAATTCATTAGAATATTTTTCTAAAAATTCTTCTTCTTTTTCTTTTTTTACCTGCAAAATAGCACCACCCAAAATTATTTTTGATTTTAACTGATTTACTCCATGTAATTCTCCCATTTTAAAGAAATTCTATTTTTAATTTGTGTTTGATTGAGTCTATTTATATATTTCTATTGAACTTAAAAACTTTAATTTCACCACCAGTTTTATAAAGGAACGGCATCAATTCCTTTTAATTTAAGCTCTTGATAAACCTTTGGATCATTACTGAAGAGTGTCATTTTCTTTAAATTCGGAAAATGTTTAATATCATCATAAATTTCGATGTTAAAAGAATCATCTTCGCCGTCCCAATAAGGTGTGATGTTCATGTAAATATCATTCCCACCGTCTTGGTATATTTTAGTGATTTGTTCGGCAAATGTTTTATCAATTTCTAAATTCTTAAAATATTCAATCGCTTCGGGAATAGGCTCGTAACCTTCACTCTCAACATCTATTTTTCTTTCTTCGTAAGAATCTGTAAACTCAAAAATATCGAACTTCGGTTGTATAAGTTCTTTGGTGTACATTAATTCTTCAATAATCGCAAGCTTAAAATTGAGGTCTGTAAATTCGATTTTTTCTCCAGATATTTTGTTAGGTTTATATTTATCGGTGTTGATTATCGTTCTTTTCTTTTTGACTTTTTGCCATATTGAAACTTCTTCAATGCTTTTAAATTCATCTTCTGAAAGCCAGGACGAAAATTTCACATTATTCATTTCAATGTCTTTAAAACTTCGGTCGGCTTCAGTAATGGCGAAAAAATCTGTATAAAGTTGATTGTTGATTTTCAAATCTCCATTAAACTTGTTTTTTGGTAAGAAATTTTCATGAATATCTGCAGTTTTGATAGTCAGAGTTAATGCGTCGCCTTCATTTTTAGGTACAAAAACTTTGATTCCTAAATCATTCCACATATAAATAGTATAGGTGTCTGTTTCTCCCCATTGTTCATAATGGTTACCAAACTGATTTTTCAAGTCTGAAAAGTTTAAAGGAAATGGAAAATGTTGATCGTTAATTCCAACTCCATCCTCTGTAACATTAATAAGAAATGATTGTTTGTTGTTTTCGTCTATCATATAAAAATGTTGAATGATTTAATTTTCAATTTTTCTCTTTCTTACTCATAAATTCTACCCATTTCTAATAAGTCGCCCAAAGTTCGCCAGCTTACTTCAAATTCCTGTTCATCATCTTTGTTGTGGTCCATAAAACATCTCATACCACAGTCTAAAATAGAATCTGGATCAAAATTATACCATCTGTTTCCTGTTTCAGAATCAATTCCAAAATATCTTTCTTCATCTTCTAATTGTTTACCTTTCATTTTATGCAATTCAGCAATTTGAAACTTCAGAACAGCAATTGAATAATAAAATTCACCAATATCTGAAATTATGGTTTTATCCGTTGAAGAGTTCGTTTTTGAATTAATAAATGTATTTTCATCAGGTGCATCTTTGATTTTTAACCATTCAATATTAAATTTTTTTGGTTTAGAAGTGCATGCGTCCTGTAAAAATTTTAATAATAAATCAGCGGTTAAAATTTGTTCTCTTTCCTGTTCAACCAGCTTGAGTAAAGCCAAGAGATAAGTTTCCAAATCTCTACTTTTTAGGCTTCCAAGATTAATATTATTGTCAAATTCTTTATATGTCATATTTTAATAAAATGCATTGGTAATATTATTCACTTTATTTCAGGAAGTTAATTTATAAAAATATCTAAATAATCCTGTAGAATAGCATCATTGCTAATTATCTCGTTTGTGAGTTCTTTAATTTTTTGTATTAATTCAAATTCATTTGTATTTTCGTCAATATTTATCAGATTCAATACAATAGTTTGCGATTCATTATCATTTAAATTGATTTTTATTACTCTTCCATCATTAATAGTTATACTTGTGGGCAAAGATGGCTTTTTGTAACACTCCTTTATTAGGCTTACAATTTTAAAAAGCTTTTCTGTTTTCATTATTTTTCCATTCCAAACTCTGCCATTTTCATTAAAGTATTGTGATGTAGATAAAATAACTAAAAGAACATAAAAATTTTCGTTTCTTTTGATTTCAATATCAAATTGCCCATCAAGAGTATGTATTTCAATCTTAATCATTTGATTTTATAAGCCTCAATTTTTTCGGATAATCTTTTTGCTAAATAGTCATTTCCATCTTTTAAATATTCAAGAATAATTTTTGCTTCTTCGAGATATTTTTCTTTCTTCGATTCGTTCCAATAATAGGGTGGTGCATACAAATTACAGATTCTGTCTGCCATTTTAACCGCCCAAACTTCTTTTGGCTGTGCTTTTATTCGTTCTAAGCTATCAATCATTTGATGCTTCTTTTCAAGTTCCGTGTTTTTTGTCAGTGCAAGAACACCTTCCTTTATTTCTTTGCCATATTCTTTTTCAAGATCTTCGATACTAAAATCTGTATCTTCTATGGTATCGTGTAGAAATGCACATTTTACGGCAAGATCGAAGTTAAAATCTGAAGTGTTTTTGGCTACATTCATAATTTCAAATACGACACTGCCGATGTGGTTGATGTATTCTATTTTCTGATCTTTATGTTGTCCGCCGTAGGTTTGCCCGTTATGTAAAATGCTTACTTTTTGCCATATGTTTTGTAAGTCGTCGATTGTAAAATTGTCGTTCATTTTTTTGTGATTTTATTTAATAATTATTGATTTGAGTTTTCAGCCAATCTTCTAATTCCGTAAATCTCTTTATTGAAATATGTTCTTTGTAATAATTAATTTTAACTAACAGCTCTTCATATTCTTCTATTTCGTAAAATTCTTTTGGGTCGTCATCATATTTAATCCTTGTGTTATGACGCAATATCATCTCATCCGTTTCTTCAACATAAAAATCTGTAATAATTTGTTGGAAAGAAGAGTAGTTTGCGAGTAAATATTCTTCAAAAGAATAATTCCAATTGGCAAAGTTCTCTGTGGATTCAAAATATAATTTTCCATTGATAATTTCATATCGATAGATGATTATATCCCAAAATACATAGAATAAAGCATCTTCCAAATAAGGCGACATCTCGTTTAGAAATTCATTAAAATCTTTCTCAAAACCATATTTACTCCCAGCCTGAATAGATACATATAAACCGGGTTCCTCAAAATCTATTGTTTTTTCGTTCGCATGCATTGCATATCTTGCAATTTTTCCGTCCGTAGAGTTTGTTACTCCTGTATTTGAAAAAATACCTTGTCTTTCGTTATGTAAGTTTTTATCAATATTGTATTTTTCTGAAAATAGATTTTCTTGATCTTTCTTAACACGTAAAATGACACCGAAAATAATAACTTTCGGTTTAAGCTGATATACTTCGTGTAATGTTCCCATTATTTAGATTTTTATTGTAAAAAGATCAAGAAATTCATTGCCTGTTGTCAAACTTTTGTTTGTGTTTATCAGATTCTATCCAAATATTTTTCTCTCATCAAATCAAGTAGTGGACGAAATAGATTAATATCTTCTGTTGCTGCTTTCCAAGTATAATCAACATTTTTATTTTTCAAAATAAATCCGAATTTCCAAAGAGAACCATCTAGAATGATGACATTTTCTTTGTTTATATCTTCGGGTAGTTGTATTTTTTCCAATTGTGACAAATGTTCTTTCAGCAAGGCGGATTCTGTTTCGGAAAGAACGTTTTCTTCGGTGATTATTCTCAGTCTGTCCAGATTTAAATTCCGTTATCCCATCGTGTGAAATCGTATTCTGTATCCCATTGTCTAAATCTTGAATAAACAATTCCATCGGGGTTTTCTACTAAAATTATTTTATAAGGAAATCCACTCATTGATGGTATTTCAGAGAAATAAGCAATGATTTTTTCTTCTTCTTTTAAATCAAATTTTTCTATTTCAATCTTAGCTTCATTCATCAGAGCTTCTGTACTGTTTGAAAATCTTTCCATTTTTATTAAACATTTTTTACTGAAGTTTCCAATTAAGCTTTGTCATTTTATTCGTCAACTTCTGATCGACAATTTCAAGGGATAATTCTCCGTTTTCTTTTGTTAAAATGATCATGCAGCCTTTTTCTAAAATTCCGCTTTCGTTAAATTCCAGTTCTTTTATTTTGATGGCTTGTGTAATACCGTTGAAATCTGTTTCTTCTTTAAAGGGTTCTCCTGTATGTCCGTAAAAATGATAATGAAAAATTACATTGTCGAGCACTTCCCGGATTTCTGCCATTCCATACCCTCTTTGGCTGCTGTCGTCTTTATCGTGGGTGATTAAAACATCAAAAGTATTTTTTGTGTTCAGCAGTTTCCTGATTTTCTTTCTTTCATAATCCTGAATAAACCGTTTCTCCGATCTTCCTTTTCTGTCTCCGATTCTGCCGATACCGACGAAATTTAAAACCTCATCTTCCGTTTCCAAAGTTTGTTCTAAACCTGATTTGCAGACAAAAACTCTTTCATAGACATCAATGGGAAATATACTTTTATCTGAGTTTTCTTTTTCCAGAGCATCTAAAAAATCGTGGTCTTCATGATTTCCGCGAACACAGATCATATTGATATTAAGCTCATCCAAAAATGCCTTTATATCAGGATTTTCTTTAGTGAAATTATCATGAAAACCGAGTTCGTCCCTGTCGTATTGTGCGTGTTTTATTGTTGCTTTATCCAGATTTTCGATGTTTGGATACGCACCCATATCTCCGCATTGCAGGATGAAATCAATTGTGTTGCCCGTTTCTTTCTGGTATAGATCAACAAGTTTAAATGGTAGTAGAATTTTTCCGTGGATGTCAGAAAAAAGAGCGATTTTCATGGTTTGTGTTTTTTTGTTCTAAATTTAGCTTATCAGATTTGAAATTAATAAAATAAGTTGATTAACAAAGATAATTGAAAACATTTAAAGTAAAAGATAGATTTTAACAGCTTTAGAATTCTTTAGAAACAAAATCCCGAACCTGAAGTCCGGGATTTTAAAGTTATTGTTTAATACTTTTTAGAAATGTTTGCATGTAAGTGTCTATTCCTTGTAATGTTTGTGTATTTGTTCCTGATAATTCGTTACACATCATTAAAATAAGATCCGGATTTGTAGGATGGTTTAGAATATAGATTTCAAACGGACCTACATCCTTACGTATTTTTCCGTCTTGTCTGTTAATATTATATAAACCAGACTGAAATAAATACCCTTTCATTTTACCAAATTCAACTTTTTGATATAAACTCATTAAATCCATAGATTTTACTGATTTATTTACATAATAATCTACGTTTTGTATGCGTTGATCTGCGAAAAAATCACATATATCATACCAAGGTAATTCATATTTTCTAAAATCATATTCATGAATTTTTTTTACTTTATCACCATTGGAATCATAAGCAGCTTTATGAATAAAATCTTTAGCAACTTCATCAACCGTTAAGCCTGGATGAGCAGATTTTTCAAAAGCATAAACAACGTAAGTCACTTGGTTAAGATTCATTTGATAACCGACCTCTGTACGGCTGTCATTTGTACTTCCTGTTTGGGTTGTGTGTATATCTTCTTTTATATTAGTTTTATCTATGGTTGCATCAAGGTAAGGAAGATATAGATTCTTTGTTTCCCAAATAGGAACATTGAAAGAGATAGGTTCTAATAACTGAACTTTTTGTCCATATTGCTGATAACCTGTTTCTTCCTTAACCCAAAGTCCTATTTCTACTCTTATACTTTTTTGTTTTTCTACTCCATTTGCTCCATTTAAAATCCATTGAAGATTATTTCCTCTGGTTATAAAATCATTTCCTTCAAAAACACTGAACTTCTTTGTCGCAGGTGTGCTTTTAAGAAAATCTTCCATAGCAGTATAGCCGTCTTTTTGAAGACCCCAATGGTTGATATAGGTTTTGGTATTGTCTGAAAACTCTACATACAAATATGAATAACCAGAATAAGGAATTACATTTTTTGGTTTTTTGAAGCTAACCTGTAAGGTTTCTAAGTCATCTTTAGAAATAGTTGCACCGGATTTTACTTCTTTCCCATTGATAAATGCCGAAAGCTGTGCCTTACCAAAACTGAAAAAAAGTAATGATAAGAATAAAAATAAACGAGTAATTTTCATGATATAATTTAAGAATTCAATTGTTGTTAGTTTTTATAAAGATTTGCCAAATATAGGTTTTATCTTATGAAAGTACAAATACGGAAGAATAGGAAACCCTTTAAATACAGTGAGTTTTGGAGTGTTTTTATTCAAGAGTGAACCGTAAAATCTGCAGGTATGTTGTCAGCGAATATAATTTTTAAGTATAGCTTCTTCATTCATTTTCAGTTCGATAAGTTTTCTTATTTGATAAGCTTCATCCGTAAGATCAGCTTTTCCTGCCAAATCAATGATATTATCATTTTCCTGATTCCATTTGAATAATGTGGTATAGATTTCTGCAAACGACTCCTTTTTATTGACTGCAATATCATCAACTTTTCTTCTCAGTAATGCAAAAAATACGTCCAGATAATATTCGAGCTCTTCTTTATCGGAAACTGTTTTTATTTCCTGATATAATTCTTTAAAAGTTATCTCTAAATTTTTTAAACCCTGATAAGCGAAATGAACAGTGCCTGTACTTCCAGAAAAAGTTTCCCAGTCTCTGTCAAAAAGAACTTTCTTAAAATATTCTCTTCCTTCTTCTCCACAAAGCGAAAAACCAAGTATTATTCCGGTATTGCAGTCTGTGGAAGCAAATTTGCTTCCCAATTCATACAGCTTTTCAAGGATTAAAGTTCTGTCTTTTAGTTTGCAGACCAAAGCAGGAATGAATTCAGGAAACAAGCCTTGTCCATAGCATTTTTCAATTTCTGTTTCAATCTCTTTTTGGTATTCTGTACAGTCAAAATGTAACAATCCCAAAATGGCGGATCTTGAAAGATAATAATCGTTTTTTTCCTGATTTCCAAATGTATAATCAGCCAGGATTGGTTTTATAGGTTCATATTTTAAATGTCCTAAAACTTCCAAAATTTCATAATTGGTATCTTCAATTAATTTGTTTTGGCGGATAGAACTATTGAAAAGCTTTTCTGCAAGAGAAAGATCTCCAAATGCTTTAAAAAGAGGGAGTAAATAGGTGTAATCAAAATCAAAAGGATGAATGTGACATTGTTTTAGAATTTTGTCGGCATCAGTTTTGCCGCCGCATTGTAGAATAGAGTAGACCAGTGAAAAAATGACAGTCGATTCCCTTTCGGAATGGTCAAGTTTTAAATATTCAATGAGTTCAAAGGTTGTTTTCAGCATTTGGTTTTTGTTTGATTTTAGTTGATGATTTTAGTATTTCAATATATATGCTACTCTTAAATTTCACGAGGAAAACTGTTTTTTATTATTGAAATCGCCAAATCTTCTTTATTGAAGATCGTTGAATACCAAAATCCTTTTCCCCACGTTCCTTTCCCTACAAACTTATCCGGATATTCGAAGCTTAAAAGGGTTGCCGTTCTGCTTTTTAATCTTGAAATTTTTTGAGTAATTGATGTAATGTCAGAAAAAACCAACATTTCGACTTTTGATTCACTGATGTTCAGCATTGCAATTTCAAGCCCGTCGATAATTCTGTCTTTATTCTTTTGGCAAAGTTTTTCAATATCAAGTCTTAATTGGTTCATTGATTTTTCATCTAATAAAAGCCGATCATTTCGAGAATCTCTATTGACATATTCTGTTGGTAATTCACGAGATAAATTACAGTTGATATAGTTTATATTCTGCTTTCGTAATTCGGCATACGCATCAAGAAGCTTTTGCCAATTACCATTTCTATCCCATACAGGATATTCGTTAAATGTTGTCCAGATAATATGAAATAGCTGTTTCTTACTCATGGCTTATCAGTCAGATCTACTATTTCTTTATTCCCTATTTCAGATGCTCCGTGTAGTGCTCCACTGTATAGATATTCTCTGTTTGCCATTGGTTATTAGTTTTTTCTTTTTAAATTTCCTCGACACTTTCCCAGATGTCAAAAGGCATATCAGTAACCCGCACCCAAGGATTTAAAAAATGTAGGATTTCAGGCTTTTCCAATTGCTTATTTAAGTCTTCATCGGTAATCTCATTGCTCATAACATTCACTTCTTTTAGATTCGGAAGCTTATTTAGTACACTTACATCAGAAATTTTATTTTTATATAAATTGATGTATTCTAAGTTTTTCAGATTTTCTATTCCGTTGATATTTTCAATCGTATAATTTTCAGCGAGATTCAGTACTTTAAGATTTGAAAGTTTATCCAGATTTTTAATCTCAGTAATTTTACATTCATTAAATTCCAATTGCTCTAAACTAGGCAAATGATCAAAGGCTGTAGACTTTTCTAACTCAAATTCTCTTGAACTTATAGATAAAATTTTAAGTTTTTTTAATTCTCCTAAATTAATAGTATTACATCTTCTAATATTAAGATTCTCCAAGTTGGGGAACTGCTCCAGAGAATAGATCGTGTGCTTATCTTTAAGCGCTATAATTTCAAGGGTTTTAAGAGATTCTAATCTCTCTGTTGCCTGAAGCTGAATACTTTCTGTTATTAAATATTTTAAGTTTTTAAATTTATTCAGTTCTTCTACGATGCAGTCACATTCTATTGTTAGTTTTTCAAGATTAGTAAGATATTCTGCACCTTTGAAAACGAACATCCTGTCGCTGCCAACATTATAACTGTAAAGTGTTAAGCTTTTTATACTTTTAAGTTTTTTAAAATCAAGGATTAAAGTGTTTGTAGGAAGTATTTTATAATCAATATTGAGACGTAATTCTTTAATTGTTTCTAATTGCAAAAATGTTTTTATAGTTGTTACACAGCCTGAATTAACAATTATTGATTCCAATGCAGTAAATTGCTGTATGCCTTTAACGATATTCTCTGTATCAGACGTAGTGAATGTGCAGTCAAAAAAATGTATATCCTTTACAATATTGAAAAGAGGTTGTAAAGCATCCAGATTATCAAAATGCAAATCTGTGAATTCTAGTGATATAAATTTCTCATCCCATACATAGTATTGTGTTTCTGCGGCATGCGCTTCGCTAGATTCTTTTATACGGATATTTAAGTTTTTTTCTACTGCATTTATTGCTTGTTCAATAAGATTCATGGGTAAATGTGTCTTTAAAATTTTGGGTTTTCAACTTCATCATTTGGCGTTCTGCCTTATATTTCCAATATTTTCGTTTCAGTATTTTGATACTTTGCTTTTAAGGTTTCAATTTTCTCTGCAAAGTACTTATGATTCTCTTCAATTTCTCCGGGATAAAAATTAAGCCATCGACTATGCTCTCTATACGCTCTTTGTCCATCAGCAAGTTGTTGTTGTCTTTTGGCTTCATTAGGTACCAAAATATTGTTGATGATTAATTCGTGTGGTTTTAACATTTCAGAGATGGCATCAAAATCTTCAAGGCTTAATCTGATGTTGTAAATTGCAATATTATCTTCTGAATTTATAACCTCTTTAGAAAGATATTCAAGTTTATTCAGCTCGGAATCTTTTTCGGGATGATAATTGTTTTTCAGAAGAATGTCAGAAAAATCAACAATTTTAAAATGGGCAAATTCAGAATTTTTTATATCAGATTCATCAATTCTATAAGTTAAAATTACCTTTATTTTCTTTTTTGATGCTGATAAATTGTTTTCTATGATATTCATGGGTTTGTTTTTTTTTATTAAATCGACACCCATATTGGCTGTCTTTATTGTACATGAGACAGATCGGTCTATCTTTTCCAGATTAATTCAGAGGAATTTTCCAATGTCCAGGTTCCAGGCTTTACGATCTTATTATTAGGGAGCAATTCCAATATATTTTCTCTCATATCAACACCTGTAATAAAGCCAATTTCGCTACTATGTGCAATTTCAAGAAGTGAAAGAAATTCCTCCCCTAATGAATCATCATCATGTTTCAAATTCTCCTTGTCCAGATAAAGATATTGAAGATCTTCATGAGTTAGCCAATTGGTAATTCCCATTCCATCATAATGAAAAGAAGGGTTCCAATCATCAAGTTCTCCGATGATTGAATAGAAAAGCGTTTCTGGAGATAGTTTAAACTGTCGCATTACACCACCTTTTCCAAGAGGTAAATGTGGGAAAAAATTAAAGATATAAAACTCAAAAAACTTACAAAAATCATAATGTATGTCTGATTTATTTAAAAATTCTATCTGATCATTATAATCTCCTATTTTTTGATGTTCGCTATTTATTTTAAAAGTTTTGTCAAATGAGTTTGATATAGAGACAATATTTTTAATAGTTTCATTAACAAGTTTTTCCAATTCCTGTTTAGACAGACGAGAAGTACTTCCGGTAACATGAGACTTTAAGAATTCCTGACAATCAGCTGTTAAGTCTCCTGTTTCTCCTTTTAAAGTAGGAACTATTTCCTTATAAAATTTTTTGTCGTCAAATAAATGTAGTGTGCACCAATATCCCATTTGTGTTGTTTTTATGACTTTTGTATTATTAATTTTTAAACAAGCTCGTAGCTAAACCCCGTTTTTTTCTCTGAGGGGTATTACTTTGAGTTCTCTGTCCGTAGAAACAAGCAGGTTTTCTTTATTTTGATCTAAATATAAGTCTTTTATTTCAGCAGATAAGTCCGGTTTTAGCTCGTCATTTATAGTTTGATGAAAGATATCAATCACCAAGAGTATTTTTCCTTTTCCGAGAACAATGGTATTATCATTAATAATTGATAAACAACTGTGATTGTGTTGCGATTGATATTTTGAGATATCAATTTTCCATTGTTTTTTCAGTTTTTCTTTCTTAAAAGAATAATATTCTACGACATACGGAAATGAAACGGCAAAATCATTTTGATGGAAGCTAAAACCACTTGAAGCATTATTCCAGTCTTTGAAAAAACTATCAATACATGAGATATTTAAATCATCGTCAATTTTGTATAGCGTATAGAATGTTTCCTGTTCGTAGCTTAAAAATGAAACCAGACTGTTATCTTGACTTATTTTGGCTCGAATCGTTCCATCCTCCACTTTTGATCTCTTAATAACTTTATAATCTTCTGATAGCAAGCCCAATTCGCGATTTTGAGAACTTCCGATAAAGATTTTTTTGAGCGGTAAATATTCAATCTGGTCTAAGTCTAAACCATTTTCAAGTTCAACAGAATCGAGTAACCGAAATGTAGTTTGGTCAACGATTAATAACTTATTGTCAACAGTTGGAATGACTATATTGCCATTTTTATCAAAACTGAAATTCCTGCTATGTGAAATGTCTATTGCTGCAATTCTGTCAATCCGAAGCTCTTCATTATCCATTACATACTTGATGAGTTTATTTTTTAGTGTTAAGCCAATAAAACAATTCGGGCTGATTAAACTTTGTTTAAGAAAAAATACCCTTTCAAATTCGTAATCATCTGTTGGAACGTTTATCGTCTGATGTGATATTAAATCTGAATAATTTTCCTTAAAATGCTTCAAGATATTTTCGCATTGCCCTTGTTTAGCTACATAATAAGGCGTTTGGCCGCCGATATCTTTTTGCCAGGGACAGCCATTATTGTAGGCAAAATCAAAAATTTCAGGAAGGTCTAGCCAGGATAATTTGTGTAATAGATTACTTTTAAAACTATTATGTCCATCTATTTCTATGTTGTGCTTAAGATAAATTTTTATACATTGGATGCTCTTACAGGCTAAATATTGTGGTTTTGTGGGATCAATTTTTGCTCCTGCAGATAAGAATAAATCGACAATATCAACTTTATCCTGATTGGTGGCTAGATCAAGTTCCTTATCATTCATTGTCGCTCCGTGGTCAAGGAGAAGTTGAGCTATTTCCAAGTTATCCGCCCAGCATAAAGGTGTCACAAATTTTCCACTTCTTTCGGCATTTACTTCAGCTCCGTTTTCAACCAGGTATTTCACCATTTCAAAGTTTCCGTATAATGAAGCAATGTGTAAAGGTGTATCGTCCATCCAGCCTTTAAGGAATATCTCAGAGGGGTTTTGCTTTAAATACCTTATGGCATCTTCGTTTTTCTTCTCTTTAATGAGCGTGAAGATTTCCGGCTTTTTTGTATGGTCTTTCTGATAAATATTCATTACAATGGTATTGTCTTCCGATGGTTACTTAGCTTTATATTTCTTTATATTCTCCTGTCTCATGAAAAAACTCAAAAAGTCTATTTTGAAGTGTATGATCACTGTCTTTTTCCAGTATTAGATTAATCGAATCTCCAATTCCGTTTTCGGCAATTGCTACCGATTTATAGGTCTCAGGATATCTTTCCGCCCATTCGTTCTGCTGATAAAAATTTGAAACAGCTAACATTTTATATCCTCTGACCTTGATTTTCTTATTCAAAAAGTTCTCTTTGAACTTATCCGGAAACAGAACATTCAATGCAGTTTCCTTTTTTGTGAATTTATCTTTTGGATTTTCTGAAAAATTGGCGGGCGGATCAGAATTTTCGAACCTGTTACGTTTAGCCAGGAAGAATTTGTAATCTTCAGATTCGCTGTACAATAATTGGGGAGAAATCTCAGTCTTTGCCTCCTGATTTTTCTTATGGTCGTATTTCTCCTGATCAATTTTGATATTCAGCAATTGAGCCGAACTAAACTGCATCTGCCCCGGGAAATTTTTCTCCAAAGCGTCTTTCAGATATTGATTAATGATGATGTCTCTAAACGAATATGAATATAAGTCGAAGTCTGAATTTAATTTGAATCTGTCTGGCTGTATTAAAGCATTTCTTCGGGAGTACATTTCAGCTATTTTATTTTTAACTGCATTGCGATCAGATTCATTCTTTATTTCTTCCTCAATTGCTCCAAATTCTCTTTTTTCATCAAAATATTTGTATAATGAGAAATAGAAAGAATTGTTCTCGTAAACTAAATCTCTGTTCAAAGTGTCGTAAGCGATCTGTAAGACGAAAAATTTGGTATCTGTTTTCAGTTTTTTGGGAACGAGGTTTATTTCGTGAAAAATGTGTTCAGGGAGTTGATATTGTTCAAGAACTTTTTTAACATTTTCGCTTACAAGTAGGGAATTACAGCCGGAGAAATTAGTAAATCTCGGAACTTCATATAATCTGTTTGGTCCTTCCTGTAGAGAACCATTTACTAAAGTTATCAAATTATCAATGACAAAAGGCTCTGTCTTTTCACGGAATTCTCTGAAGATCTTAGGATCATTTGCTTCAAATTCGGGTGTTAAGCCATGAATGTCATTTTTTATTGGCTCCCAAAAATAGTATCGCTGGCTGTAATCAAATTTATCCTCAAATATCTTGTCGAGAGAATGTTCGTTGATGATTGGTAAAAAAACTTTTTCGTAAATCAGCTTTTGATTATGATGAAAAGTATGCGCATTAAACACCTCATCGAAATCACTGTCGTTGTATTCTTTTATATTTTGATTATCGAATGTATTTTTCGGAACGGTCGTTATTTTATATTTTTCAATTAAATCTTTAGTAATACACTCATTATCTTCAATAATGAAAAGTAATTTTTTTGCATATTTGATGATGAAATCTTCGGTTACCGGCAGTTTTCTATTACGTCCCAGATAATACCAGTCTAATCGTTTTTTGAATGTATCAATTTTTTCTGTATCCCATAAAATAGATTCATTCCAAGCCAGTTCGTGCCACGTAAGACGGTTTTCATATTTTGCAAGGAAATCCGTATCCCAGGAAAGTACTTTGTTTTTGCTTATTGAATGCCAATTCAGCTCGTACTCGTATTTTTCTATGAATTCTTTTTCAAGCGGATGGAACTCACAAACGTGAGAAAGGAAAATATTCCAGTAATATTTCAGTATTTTTTCTGTTTGCATGGGATGTTAAAAGTTTTTTTGAGGGTAGAAAAGCTTATAAATCTAGGGATTTTGTTTTGAAATGAAAGACTACTTTTGAAATAATTGATTTACGGTTTGTTGATACGATGAAGATACTTATACCAATGATGTGGTAAAATATTTCAATTTAAACTGAATGCTCAAAAATAGGATGTTCAATAAATATTCTGTCTAAAAATTACGAATGATTCATTTAGTTTTATTTATGCGCCGCCATTCAAAACAGCATTGCAAAACGTTTTAAAATCGCCCAACTCAATTCCATCTTCTGGACTCATGAAAGGACTGTCATCATAAAATTCACATACCTGACCATAAAATTCAGACCGCTTGTCGCAACAGATGAAGAAAAAACCTCTCTCATTTCGATGACCTACATAAAGCCAAAAGACTGGTTTTCCTTCTTGATGACCATTACATTTCATATCATCAATGGTATAATAAATCATCTGATATAGACCATAAATGTATTGATCTATTTTGAAAAAAGCGATGCCCGAATTTTCCGTTTTTTCTATAAACCGAGCATAATCTTCCGGAATCGCAAGATGTTTATAGTCTTCATAAGGACAGTTATTGTAAAAACTTCTAAAAATATTTTTAAAAAAATTTTCTAAATCAGCTTCAATAGAATATAATGTTCCTTCTGAGGTTAATCTGCTGTATATTTCATCCATTTTTTTTATTTTTGGTCTTTTAAAGTTTTAGAGAGCGACGGATTGTAAATCCGCGACATTGAAGTATTCAAACAGATTGCTGTTATTTTTATTACTGATGACAAAACCGTCTCTCTGTGCACTGGTATAAACTTTTGATTTAAATACATCTTCATTGGTTTATTTAGCGGAAAGTGCTTCTTCGCTAATATCCGCAACCTGAATGCTTTTAATAGATGATTTGGTTGAGGATGCTGTACTTCCACCCATGATGTATAATTTATTGTTATATATCTCCGCAGCAGCATGTCTTCTGGGAATCATATTGGATGATAATTTATGTAACTTATTGGTTTCTGTATCAAAATAGGCCAGAAAATTTTGATTATTATAACCGCCTGCAATAAAAATCTTATTACCGGATACCGCTAATGAATGACCCGATATCGCAGCAGGCATCGTGTATTGCTCTGTCCACATGTTTTTGTTAAGATCATACACGTTAACCAGACGTGATGATGTACCGTTAAAACCACCAATGACATAAAGCTTATCATTCACAATTTTGCCCCGTGCTTCTCTGGCTGTTGGCATATTCGGTAATGGATGCCATGTGTCTGAAGCAATGTCATAATATTGGAATCTATTTGAAAATACAGTAGTTGCAGCATTGTTTAACCCACTTCCTCCGAACGTATATATTTTTCCGTTATGGATGGCAGAGCCTGCATTTCCTGTATAGGCATGATTAACAGCTCCCTTCGTTTTTTTATGAGTTTCAAGGTCTATAATTTCAAGATTGCTGTTTCCCCAACCGTTAAAAATATAAATTTTATTATTGAAAGTCTCCGAATTGGCGAATCTTTTAGGAACCAAAGTAGAATTGATCACACTCCAGCGGTTATCTTTAATACTGTATTTTTCAATAATAGTGGCATTACCATCCGAATCTTTATACCCATTGCTCACATAGATATTGTCACCTGCAATGGCACTGCTTATCGCTCCTCTTTTAACAGACATATCAGAAAGATGTTTAAAGTTTAATGTTTGTGCATTGGCTAAACATAAACCGAAAAGTGAAAGTAGGAATGATTTTGTTTTCAAGGGTTTGGAGGTTTGGGTTGAACAATATGTTTTAAATATAGGGAAAAGTGATGGATTGTCAATATGAGATATCGACTTGGTTTTGAAATGGAAAAACCGCTCGAATGGGAACGGTTTTGTTTTTTTCATTATTGCACAAAGTCATGAGACTTTGCGCAGCGGGTTTTTCTCTTACGACCTATCGAAATTTTAAATTAAAATTTTTCGTCAGCACCTTTTTGTGTTGAATTATAATCAATCAAAGTTGAAAAAGCTTTTTTTAGTCTATCTACTAAAGCTTGGTCAGGGGTAAAGTAGAAACTACCTAAGTATCCATTATAATTTGGACCACTTATCTTAAGGTTGCTATGAAAATCACCTTTACCAGGTTTGTCATAATGATGTTGAATGTAAACTAATTTATATCCCGAAACATAAAAATCTTCAGAATATTCACTGTTCATTCCTGTAACTTTATTTAAGTCTATGGTGTAATCATCATGAGAACTTCCATAATTATTTCTATAAACAAAAACACCTTCATTATAAGAAATAAATGAAATTTCTTGATTGTTTTGTATATTTTCTTTCATTTTTCCTGCAATCCAATCCATCGTTTCTTGTTTGGTAGGTTTGGCAGCTTTACTTTCTTTGATAGATTGGGCAGTTTTTACTTCTGTCTTTGGTTTTGTAGTTTTTACTGTTGCTTTTTTTTGAGCATTTACAGTCATACTTGCAACTGTTGTCATCAAAACAAATACTAATTTTAATTTTTGTGTCATTTATTATTGTTTAATTAATGCTTACTACTGTTTTAAGGTGTCTGTTCAGCTTATTTCCTTGTGCATTTTTTTACTGGAGGGTCTGTCGATAAAATTTCTTGCAACATCCAAATTTACACATTGCGTCAATATATGATATATACAATTGCGCTAATGTTGTTATTTGTCAATCATTAAATTCAAATCTAAATATACTATTTTCTTACAAACAACCATAACTTAAATAAAAAACCGCCCTACAAAAATAGAACGATTAGTATATTAAATTGTCTCAGCAATAATACGCTGTTACATCATTCTCGGTATTCCATCACCCATTAGCATAGCTGATTCCGCAATCCTAGTTTCAGTGAATAAATATTTATGCCTATTTTTTTCTGTGAGGATCATAAAACGAAATAAACAAAATAAATAAAAATACTACGAAAACTCCATTACCATCAGGAATTGCAACAATTGAAATCATTGTAATACTGAATGCAATGATATATGTAAAACAGCCTAAAATACTTTTGTTATTATATTCTCTAGCGCTTTTTCTTCTCCATTCTTCTAATTGCTTATCTTGTTTGTTTAGTGGCTGTTTTTGATAAGAGTACTGTTTTTTGCTTATCTTTTCGTTTGAGTTTCGACTAATTAAATACAAGAATAATAGCGAGCCAATTCCAACAATTAAAAGTAATATAAAACTGAAATTATTATTGCTATGATGATGAAAATGATATTCTCCTGTTTTAGTATCATAATGTCCTCCTTTTGAATCAGTTCTTCCACTATGAGCAAAAATCATAATATTATTTAGAAATAGTAGAAGTGATAAAACTCTAAAATTCACAGATCATTCAAGGTATTAGTTTGGACATTCAAGTTAATATATATTTAAATATTGGGCAATATAAAAATATTTTTGACACGAAATATCATACTCATTTATAGAAAATAATCTTTGATAAATAATAAAAAAACCGTCCCACAAAAGCAGAACGGTTTATATATAAATTGTCTCGGCGACACGCCGCGTTACATCATTCCTGGCATTCCACCTCCCATTGGCATAGCAGGTTCTGCGCTCTTAATTTCAGTGATTACGCACTCAGTTGTTAATAGCATTCCAGAAACAGAAGCTGCATTTTCAAGGGCAACTCTTGTTACTTTTGTAGGGTCGATGATTCCTGCTTCAAGCATATTAACATACTCGTCAGTTTTAGCATTGTATCCGAAGTCTCCGCTGCCTTCAGCAACTTTAGCTACGATTACAGAACCTTCACCACCTGCATTAGCAACGATTTGTCTCAATGGCTCTTCGATCGCTCTTTTTACAATTTTAATACCAGTAGTTTCGTCAGCATTGATTCCTGTAAGGTTTTGTAAAGCATCAATAGCTCTTACCAAAGCAACACCACCACCTGCAACGATACCTTCTTCAACAGCTGCTCTCGTAGCATTTAATGCATCATCTACTCTGTCTTTTTTCTCTTTCATTTCAACTTCAGAAGCTGCACCTACGTAAAGTACGGCAACACCACCGGCTAATTTAGCCAATCTCTCCTGTAGTTTTTCTCTGTCGTAGTCAGAAGTAGTTGTTTCCATCTGAGCTTTGATCTGGTTTACTCTACCTTTGATCTTGCTTTCTTCACCACCACCATTTACAACAGTCGTGTTGTCTTTATCGATAGATACTTTCTCAGCAGTTCCCAACATATCCAGAGAGATGTTTTCCATTGTGAAACCTTGTTCTTCAGAAATTACCTGTCCACCAGTTAAGATCGCGATATCTTCCAACATTGCTTTTCTTCTGTCTCCAAATCCCGGAGCTTTTACAGCAGCAATTTTAAGAGAACCTCTTAATTTGTTTACCACTAAAGTTGCCAAAGCTTCACCTTCAACTTCTTCAGAGATGATCAATAAAGATTTTCCGCTTTGTGCGATAGGCTCAAGAACAGGAAGCAATTCTTTCATTGAAGAGATTTTTTTCTCAACCAAAAGAATGTATGGGTTTTCAAGCTCAGTTAACATTTTTTCAGGATTCGTCACGAAGTAAGGCGACTGGTATCCTCTGTCAAACTGCATCCCTTCTACAACGTCTACTGTTGTATCGATACCTTTAGCTTCTTCTACTGTGATCACTCCTTCTTTACCAACTTTTCCGAAAGCTTCAGCGATTAATGAACCGATTGTTTCGTCGTTGTTTGCAGAAACTGAAGCTACCTGCTTCACCATTTCTGTAGAATCACCCACTTCTTTAGATTGCTCTTTAAGGTTAGCAACAACAGCAGTTACTGCTTTGTCGATTCCTCTTTTCAAGTCCATTGGGTTTGCACCTGCAGCTACATTCTTAAGACCTTCTCTTACGATAGCCTGTGCCAAAACAGTAGCGGTAGTAGTACCGTCTCCTGCAATATCATTGGTTTTGGAAGCAACTTCTTTTACCATTTGCGCTCCCATATTTTCTACTCTGTCTTCAAGTTCGATTTCTTTTGCTACAGAAACACCATCTTTAGTAACGTGAGGTGCACCGAAAGATTTTTCGATTACTACGTTTCTACCTTTGGGTCCTAAAGTTACTTTTACTGCATTAGCCAATGCATCAACCCCTCTTTTTAGAGCGTCTCTTGACTCGATATCGAATTTTATTTCTTTTGCCATTTTGATTAGATATTAGATATTAGATGTTAGATGTCAGAAGTTAGACATGTAACACATGTTTTAATTTGATTTTAATTTGAATAGTCTGAAATCTGATGTCTTGTATCCGGAATCTTATCCGATTACACCCAATAAATCTCCTTCTTTTACGATTAAGAAATCTTTTCCGTCTAATTTTAATTCAGAACCTGAATATTTTCCATAAAGAACTTTGTCACCTACTTGTACAGTTGTAGGCTCATCTTTTTTACCAGGACCTACTGCTACTACAGTACCTTCTTGAGGTTTTTCTTTTGCGGTGTCTGGAATAATAATACCTGAAGCTGTTTTAGTCTCTGCAGCGATCGGCTCGATCAAAACTCTGTCTGCTAATGGTTTAAAGTTTACTGACATAATATATTTTATTTTTTAATTATTTCTGTGTTGTAATTCTCTAAATGTGTGCCAATGGGCTGGATGTAGATTTTTGGCAGATTTTTTTTGAAGATGTGAAATTTTGGCAGAAAAAAAGTTCGCCTGTTATAAGCGAACTTTGTATTGAATTTTAATTTTTCTTTCCTGCTGCCTGCATCGGATTGACCTTTCCATTGGCGCCTCCTCTCACTGTTCCATTTTGTTTTTCCTTGAAAATCTGGAATTTTGAAGTCTCAGAAGTTGTTCCGTCATTGCTCCAAAAGTTATTTGAGGTATCAATATCTGCTGTCTCTCTCATCGGGTCAAGCTGAATAGATTTTAATTTCTTATCAAAATAAAACGTTTTCGAAATTTTCTTTTCATTGTGTCTCCAGATTTGAGCCGATGATCTGTCTATTAATTTTGAGCCATCTTCAAACGTAAATTCCAAAATAACTGGCATTACCAAACCTCCTTTGTTTACAAAATCGACTTGATAGGCTGTGATATTTTTTAATTTATCCTGGCCTTTTTTGTCAACGGAAGAATTTCCTTCTTCTTTTAAACTGTATAATTTATTTCCGTCCACTTTTTCCTTATCTCTGTTGTATCGATAATAAAAATCCTGAAGATCTTTGTCTTTTTCCACTTCAAAAGTAATAGTCTTGTCTTCTTTGTTTCGAATCTTTGAAATATCCTCAAACTCATTCTGTAAAGGTTTTTCAACTTTATATTTTCCTTCAACAGATTCTGAAATTGCATTGAAATCCGGAGTTGCCACAGTTACTTTATCTATTGCAATGTCTACAGGGTCCGTTCCGTAAAACCAGCCTCTCCAGAACCAGTCTAGATCTTCACCACTTGCATCTTCCATTGTTCTGAAGAAATCTGCAGGTTCAGGATGTTTGAATGCCCATCTTTTTGAATAGGTTTTAAAAGCTTTGTCAAAAAGTTCTCTTCCCATAATCGTTTCACGAAGAATATTCAGTCCTGTTGCAGGTTTTGAATAGGCATTCGGACCAAACTGAATAATGTTTTCAGAATTACTCATAATTGGCTCCAATTGATCTTTCGGAAGTTTCATGTAATCAACAATCGTCCAAGCCGGGCCACGTTTTGACGGGAATTTATTGTCCCATTTTTCTTCCGTTAAATATTCTGTGAAAGTATTTAAACCTTCATCCATCCAGCTCCACTGTCTTTCATCTGAGTTGATGATCATCGGGAAAAAATTGTGTCCCACTTCATGAATAATCACACCGATCATTCCGTTTTTGGTACCTTCTGAATAAGTTCCGTCTTTTTCGGTTCTTCCAAAATTGAAACAGATCATCGGATATTCCATTCCGTTGGAAGCTTCTACAGACTGCGCAACCGGATATGGATATGGAATCGTGAATTCTGAATACGTTTTAATCGTATGAGCAATTGCTTTCGTTGAGAATTTTCTGTACAAACCATAAGCTTCTTTCGGATAGAAACTCATTGCCATTACTTTATTGTTGTTTTCAGGAATCGTAACACCCATCGCATCCCAGACGAATTTTCTTGAAGCCGTCCATGCAAAATCTCTCACATCTTTCGCTTCAAAAACCCATATTTTTCTCTGTTTTGAATGATTTTTTTCTGCTTTTTTAGCTTCATCCAAAGTCACGATTTCTACAGGCTCGCTAGAAGTTTGAGATTTCTTATATCTTGAAAGTTGTTCAGGAGTTAAAACCTGTTCGTAGTTTTTACATTCTCCGGTTCCTCCAATCACATGATCAGCGGGAACGTTCATCGAAACTTTATAATTTCCAAAAACTAAAGCAAATTCGCCTCTTCCTGTGAACTGATGGTTTTGCCATCCCTGAAAATCGCTGTACACGCACATTCTCGGGAACCATTGAGTAATCGTATAAAGATCGTTTCCATCTTCTGCGAAGTTTTCGTAACCGCCACGACCGCCCATTTTTATACGGTTCGGAATGTTGTAGTTCCAGTCGATTTTAAAGATGAATTTTTCGCCCTTCTTCAAAACTTTAGGCAAATCAATACGCATCATCGTTTTATTGACGGTATATTTTAAAGGATTTCCTGAAGCATCGGTTACTTTTTCAAGATTTACTCCGTAACCATTGTCTTTTGCCGGAATATCTGTGGTCTTTAGTTGCTGGTCGTTCAAAGATTTCGGTAGGGTAGAAGAGAACTGATAATCCGCTTTTTTAACCGTTGATTGTTGGTTTTCATCCAATTGCAACCAAATGTAATCTAAATCGTCCGGTGAATTATTGTGATAGGTAACCGTTTCTGAACCTTTTAAATTTCTTTTATCTTCGTCTAAATATGCGGTAATATCGTAATCTGCTCTGTTTTGCCAATATGCTTGTCCCGGCGCTCCTGAAGCTGTTCTGTAAACGTTGGGAGTAGGAAGAATAGTTCCCAACTGTTCAAATCTGTTTCCGTGGTTACTTCCCGGATTGTTTTGAATGTTTTGGGCAAAAGCACCCGTGTAAAATAGAACTGAAAGTGCAGCAACTTTAAATTTCATAGCTAATATTTTTAATTGTTTTCAGGAAAAGCCAGCCACCAGTCTTCCATTGATTGTATAATTGGCAAAAAGGCAATACCTTTTTCAGTTAATTTGTATTCTACTCTTGGGGGAATTTCAGCGTAAGCCGTTCTCAGAATAAGACCGTCATTTTCCAATTCTTTTAAAATCGTGCTTAAGGTTCCTTGTGCTAAATTATCTAATTCCTTTTTCAAAACTCCGAATCTTTTTGGGCATTCGTTACCGATGATTTTTATTAAGGAAATCTTCCATTTTCCGTTGATCATCTTTAAAGCGTGTTCTGCGTAGCAATTATTTGCAAGAAAAAGAAAATTTTCTGTGCAGTTAACGAGTTCATTATCAGAATTAGTACTAAAATTCATACTGAGTACGTTTTTTCTACCTACTTGACTGCAGGTTTTGATGTTGTTACTTTTGAAGTCGTAAAGTTAAAATATTATCAATAAAAATGAGAAATTTTCAAGAGTTTAACAAGTGGTTGAGTTTAATTGTCATTTCGATGTCGATTTTTTTATGCGTTCTGGATCTTTTTATTGTCAATATTGCAATACCATCCATCAGAAATTCCATTAATGCAAGCACAGCAGAAACCCAGTTTATCATTGTTTTTTACATCATCGGTTATGGTGCTTTTTTGATTACGGGAAGTAAAATAGGGAACAGGTACGGGCACAAGAAAACTTTTATCATTTCGATGTTCAGTTTTATGCTGTTTTCATTTTTTTGTGGAAGCTCTACTTCTGCAACTGCTTTGAATATAAGTAGGCTTTTTCAGGGGATTTCTGCAGCTTTTATGGTTCCGCAAGGCGTTGCTTTGATATCCAATGTTTTTACAATTGAAGAAGAAAGAGTGAAAGCTCTAGGAATTTATGGTGCGATTGCAGGAATAGCTTCGGTTATAGGGCAGGTTCTAGGTGGCATCATTCCCGACCTTCATTTTAGTTTTGATGCGTGGCGGCTTGTTTTTTTTATTAATATTCCGATTGCGCTTTTGGTCATTATTTTGGCTAATAAATATCTAAAGGAAGTTGAAATTAAAGCAAAAGAATCCATACAGATCTTTCCACAAATAATATTGATTATTCTTCTGATTACTTTGATGTACGAAATTGTAATTGGCGGAGAAGAAGGCTGGAAGACAAATAATATCTTATTACTCCTTTTTTCTTTGGGTAGTTTGATTCTTTTTATTTTAAATCAGAAAAGTAAATTTAAAAAAGGAAAAGAGGTTTTGATCAATATGAAACCTTTTCTATATCCAAGCTTTAAAATTGCACTTTTGGCAGCGATTACTTATTATTTGGTTCAGGATTCTTATTTTTTTATCAATGCTAACTTTTTTGAAGAACATCATCATTTGAGTTCCACAGCGACAGGATTATTATTTACCTGCCAAGGAATTGGCTATGTTTTAGCATCACTTTTATCCGTGAGATTTTTAAATAAATATCAGGAAAAATTTATCGTCTTCGGTCTGATCATAATGATTTTAGGACTTGCAGGTCATCTTTATGCGGTGAATACAGCAACAATCAATTTGCCACTGATATCTGCGGTTTTATTCTTCTATGGAATCGGATGTGGAATTGTGTTGCCGTCTATGTTTACCAATGCGGTGAGAAAATTGCCGGTCTCAGTAACTTCGCTTGCGAGTGGTGTTTATTTGACGATTCAACAGATTTCTATCGGATTTGGGGTGAGTTTGGTTGGACGGATTTATTTTAGTTTTGATGAAGGATATTTTATGGCAACTTTATTAATGATTGTTTTACTGTTGATTACGATAAGTGTATTTTTAATTTCAGATTTTAGGTTAAAAAGGAATCCTCTCTAAGGTCATTTTTAAAGCCAATGCAAAAACTCCTGACGAAACAAATAAAATCCAGTCTTTTTTGTTGACTTTAAAAAGGTTTAAAAGAATAAAAAGTAATATTAAAATGGCCAGCACAATCACGATTTGTCCGAGTTCCAACCCAATATTAAAACCTAAAAGCGGAACGGCAATGCTCTGACTCTTCGCAATCATCACTCTCGCAGTATTTGCAAATCCCAAACCGTGAATCAATCCGAAAAATAGGGCTAAATAATAATTGGTTTTATTCTGAGTCTGTTTTTTATTTTTCATTAAAATATTTCCGGCTGCCGTTAAAACAATGGTCAAAGGAATCAAAAATTCAACCCAATCTGAAGGAAGTCTTACCACATCGAGAATACTTAAAGCCAAAGTGATGGAATGTCCGATGGTAAATGCAGTAACAAGAATCAGGATTTTTTTCCAGTCTTTTGAAGTATATACGGCAATTAAAGCTAAAACAAAAAGCTGATGATCAAGCGCATCCAATGAAATAATATGTTCCCAACCGAGTTTCAGATAAAATAAAAAGTCCTGCATTATGTTATGAATATTAGGTTTACGAAAATAATGATTAATTTCGGAAAAGATTTGAATGATCAATGAGTTTATAGATATGAAAAGGTTTTTTGTTTTTTTAGCGTCCCTTTTATTGTTGCTTTCTTTCACCAAAGAAGTACATCCTTACCACGTAGGTTCGGTAGAAATCAATTACAATTCAAAATCAAAAACTTTTGAGATTACCGGAAGATTTTTCTTAGATGATTTAGAAAATGGTCTTGGCAAGAAATACGGAAAACCTTTTCATTTTAATGATCCAAAATACAAAGCTCAATTGAATGAAGCGTTGAAAAACTACAGTTCTGAATATTTTAAATTAAAATCAGGTAACCAGTTTTTAAAAGTAAATTACGTCGGTTATGAAGAAGACAGCGAATCGGTCAACGTTTACTTGGAATCTGAAAAAGTAGAAAATCCAAAAAAAGTAGAAGCTGCGGTGAGTTTTCTGTATAATCTATTCGACGACCAGATTAATCTCGTTCACATCATCGTCAACGGAAACCGGAAAAGTGAAAAACTAACCTATCCGAATAGGTATTTATTTCAACAGTTTTAAAAAATTATTTTCGAAGTTGCAGTAACTCATTTTCTGCTTTTGCATGAGCTAAAAGATCAGGAAAAAAATCGTCATAGCATTTCTGTAAAACCTTTTTATTGTCTAAAAAAGCTTGGAAAACCGGAATATCTTTGTCCAAATATTTAGCTTTATTCAAAACATTCTGAATACTGAATTTGATACCCCAATCTTCCCGATAGTTGAATAACCAATCGTCATGTTCCATTTTTGTGAGCATCCTTTTAAAATTGTCTGAGAGAAATTGTTCGTTTTCATTGAGAACTCTGTAGACTTTCAGCGAATGTTCTTTCCAACCTTTCAAAGAGTTTAAACCGAAATCTGTCGCCAAAAAATAATCCATTGAAACATCTACAAAAGCACCTGCGTAAAGCCTCACAAGCGGACTGAAAACCTTTTTTGCTTCATGAATCGCTGGATGAGAATCGGTAAATGTATCAATTGCACGGTGCAGAGTAATCCCATCCTGAATGTCTTTCGGGAAAGAATAACGGTCTTTGTTTCGGATAAAATCTTCGAGAAACTGCCCGACAATTTGTCCGTCATTGAAAGTAAGAAAAGAGTGGGCAAGAAAGTTCATAAACGAATATAGAAATTTTTAAATAAAGTTTGGTCATTATTTAAAGTTTCTACCCAAACTCCGTTTTCAATTTCTTCATATTTGAAATGTATAGGATTAAGTTTGATCTCATTTTGAGAGCGAATGATGAGGTAAAGTTCATCATCCTTTACCCAACATTTGAATTGTATCGGAAACAGAAGATTGTTCTTTATCTGCAAATCTTTATACCCAAAAACGACCGTTGCATCTGAACCTAAAGGCATAAAACGTTCATTTTCCTTGTAAATGTCAATAGAATGAGGATATCTCTCCACAATTTCTAATCCAGATTGCAAAGCAGAATAATATAAGATAGATGAAAACTGGCAAATTCCACCACCGAAATCTTGTGAGATATTGTTTTTGATTAGATTTCTACCCTCCTTAAACTTGTTTTTTCTGCTCGGTTTTCCTACAGTTTTCCAAAAAGAAAAAACCTCATTCGGCTGAATAACCAAATTGTTTATCTTTTCACAAACGACTTTTAAATTATGAATTTTATTTTCATAAAAATCTCCTTTTCGGATGTTCTGCTTAAATTCAATTTCATAATTTCCAATATCTTCGTTTAAATAATTTTTGGCAAATAAGAATCCATTTTTCTTTTCATGACAACACCTTTGCAATAATCTGTACTGCAATTTCCATGAATAAGGAAGAGAATTTTTTCTGAGGATTTATAAAATTTTTTTCTGAAAATTATTTAATGATAAATTTTTTGCTTCCGACTAAAGAGTTTTTATCAGTGTAAACACTCAGAAAATACTCTCCTGAAGGCAAACCCTTTAGATTAATGCTTTTTTTGTCTGACGTTAATACAATCTGACCTAAAACATTGATGACTTTAAAAGTGTAAGTTTCATCATTTTTAATCCAGATATTGATTTCATCTTTTGCGGGATTAGGATAGATGGTAAAGTCTTTTACATCTTTGTTTTTGATTTCAAAAGTCCCCAAATTTGCAGTCGGCATAAATTGAGAAACTACACAGGCAAAACGGGAAAAACCAAAAGCTTCATTCGACGGGTTTGGGTTTCCTATTGCTATTCCTGTGGGTTCAGAATTGAAATTTACAGCAGGATTTGCCCATCTGTTGATTCTGGAACAGTTAAAGCCATTATCTGAGCATTCATCATTATATGCCATAATTGTTCTCCATCTTTGTGAAGAGACACTTGATGTTCCTAAATTGATGGCAGTTCGATTGATATAACCGTGATGATTGCTACAAGGTGTTGTCGCAGTAGAAACATACCAATCATGATTCAGTCCCATATTGTGACCCATTTCGTGGGCTAAACTGTAGTTTGATACAACACAGTTAAGTAATGTTACTGTAAATGCACTATTTGCGGTATAATTTGTAGGATTACTATTTAAATATCCTAATCCGCAAATACTTGTAGGAGTAGAGGTTACCAATGCACAAAGATCAGCCCCATAAGTTGTTCTTAAAGTATGCACATCATCCATAAATCCGTCATTGTTATTTCTGAATCTTGGTAAATCAGTATAGATATCTCCAGATTCGGCATAATCAATTTCGCCTGAATAAACGAGATTAATTGTAGTATTGGTAACTCCTGAGTTGATAAGTGCAGTATTGAAATTGGTGATTGCAGTGGCTACAAAAGAATTGCTTTGTGCAACTCCGCCCCAAGAAGCTCTTGCTACTGAAGTATAAACAATAAGAACATCAATAGTTGTTGCAGGACAGATAGCTGTATTTTCTAAACAGATATTAGAATTAACTTTCTGAGAAACTGAAGAATCATTTAAAATAAAATCTGTAGTAGAATCTTTATTGATTAAAGCAGATTCGCTGACTACAGAAACGGCAAATAAATTGTTTTCCAGCTGATGAAAAATAATTTTTTCTCCTAAAATTGAAGTATACATTCCTGTAATTGCATTTCCTGCTTTCGATAAGACCAATTCAGATTTTGGTTCGTTCTCAATAGTGAAAACCGAAGATTCTGATTGGTTGCTGTATAAAAAAGATTTCGAATATTTGGCTTTAATTGTCCTGTTATTGGGCAAACTAATTTCGAGATCAGATTTTATATCAAACGAAGGTTGCGTATAGTATTTTGTGAGAATATAAGTTGCTGCTAAAATTTTATTGACTTTTTGCTGTTGACTTAAATTATTTTCACTGATTGTGTTTTGGAATATTTTGTTTTGAGAAAAAATTACAATACTGCAGAACAGCATTAAGAAAGTAATTTTATTTTTCATAATGATCTCAGATTTAAAGTTTTATTGTGTGTAAATGTAATATTTTTAATGGATATTTTTCTAATGAAATGTTATTAGAACAATCGTTCATGGAAATCTTCAACTTTACTCACTTCTTCGATCTTAATTCCGAATTTTCTCTTTGGAATTTTATTTAAATTAGAAACAAAAATCTTCTCATAACCCAGTTTTTCAGCCTCTGTAATTCTTTGCTCGACTTGTGCTACCGGACGGATCTCTCCGCTCAAACCGATTTCGCCTGCAAAACAAAAATGCTCAGAAATAGCAATGTCTTCATTTGATGACAAAATCGAAGCAACAACAGCTAAATCTAAAGCTGGATCATCGGTTTTTATTCCACCAGTTATATTCAGGAAAACATCTTTTGCTCCCAACTGAAAACCGGCTCTTTTTTCAAGAACGGCTAGTAACATATTGAGTCTTTTAGAATCAAAACCGGTACAGCTTCTCTGTGGGGTTCCATAAACTGCAGTACTTACCAACGCCTGAATTTCAAGAAGCATCGGTCGGTTTCCTTCTAAAGTTACTGCAACAGAATTTCCGGAAAGCTCTTCAAACTTTTTGGTTATTAAAATTTCTGACGGATTTTTTATTTCTTTTAAACCTTGCGAAACCATTTCGTAAATTCCGATCTCTGCGGTTGATCCGAAACGGTTTTTGTTGGCTCTCAATAATCTGAAAAGGTGGTTTCTGTCACCATCAAAATTCAGAACGACATCAACCATGTGCTCCAAAACTTTTGGTCCTGCAATTTGTCCGTCTTTGGTAATGTGACCAACCAAAAATACAGGAACATTATTTTCTTTGGCATATTTAATAATCTCATTCGAGCATTCACGAATCTGAGAAACTGTTCCTGGTGAGCTTTCAATTAACTGCGACTGTAAGGTTTGAATCGAATCGATAATAACGAAATCGGGTTCTAATTTTTTAGCTTCATGAAGAATTTTTTCTAAAGAAGTTTCGGTATATAAAAAACAGTTTGGATTTTTGACATCGGCTAAACGGTCGGCTCTCATTTTAATTTGAGACGCACTTTCTTCTCCGGAAACATAGAAGATTTTCTTCTTCATTTTTAAAGCAAGCTGAAGAAGTAGGGTAGATTTACCAATTCCGGGCTCACCGCCTATTAAAGTGACAGATCCTAATACAATTCCGCCTCCCAAAACACGGTTCAGCTCATCTGATGGTGTTTTTATTCTCGGCTCTTCAATGGCTTCAACTTCGATGATGTTGATAACGTTTTGTTTTGTTTTTGAGAAAGGAGGTGTTTTTGAAGATGTTTTTTCTACAATTTCTTCTACCAAAGTGTTCCATTCCAGACAGTTTTTACATTGCCCGGTCCATTGTGGATATTGTGATCCACAGTTTTGACAGAAGTATGCTGTTTTAAGTTTTGCCATGTGGTAAAATTATGAAAATATGCTTTAATTTTATATCTTATCATAAGTCAATACTCAATAAAAATATACTGTCTATATTTGTCTCTATAAAATTTTTAAAAATGAAAAAAATACTATTAAGCTTTGCTTTTGCTTTGGTAAGCGCATTCACTTTTGCACAGACTATTTGGAAGGTTGATCCGGCTCACTCATCAATTAATTTTAATGTAAAGCATATGGGAATTAGCTTTGTGCAGGGAAGGTTTGATCGGTTCAAAGGTGAAGTACATTCACCTGGTGCCAATTTAGATAATGGTCATTTTAGCTTTGTGGTTACTACTGAATTTATAAATACAGGAGTGGAGATGAGAGATAAACATTTGAAAAGTGCAGATTTCTTTGACGCTGAAAAATTTCCGCAAATGAGTTTTGAAGGTGGATCTTTTACAAAAGATAAAGGCAATATTTATATTCTGAAAGGTAAATTAACGATTAAGGATGTTACCAAGGAGGTGAGTATTCCTGTGACTTTTGGAGGCATTGCAAAAAACCAACAAGGTAAAGAGGTTGCAGGTTTGCAAGCAAAATTTATAATAAATCGTTTAGATTATAATATTAAGTATGACCCAACAGGAGCTGGTGTTGGAAAAGATGTTGAGGTTAGTTTATTTTTAGAGTTAACGAAATAATAATTTCTATATATAATTTGGTTTAGGTGAAAGGTTTCTCAAAGTTTTTTTGGGAAACCTTTTCTTTTTATTATTCAGCTTTTCAATTAAAATAAAATTAATTTCAGGATTTAAAAGTGCAACAAAATTGCTTTGCATTTCTTTTTGCCCTAACTTTGCACAAACCTAATCTAATGAGTAAAAAGAATACAAAGTACATCTTTGTGACAGGAGGTGTAACTTCATCTTTGGGAAAGGGAATCGTTTCTGCTTCTCTGGGACTTCTACTAAAATCACGCGGCTTTAATGTAACGATCCAAAAACTGGATCCTTATATTAATATCGACCCAGGAACATTAAACCCTTATGAACACGGAGAATGCTATGTAACCGAAGATGGTGCGGAGACGGATCTGGATTTAGGACACTATGAGCGTTATCTTGATGCGCCTACTTCTCAAAACAACAACGTTACAACAGGGAAAATCTATCAAACGGTTATCGAAAAAGAAAGAAAAGGAGACTTTCTTGGAAAAACGGTTCAGGTAATTCCTCATATTACGAACGAAATCAAACGTAGAATTAAAATTTTATCTAAACAGAACTACGATATCATTATTACTGAGATCGGTGGAACTGTGGGAGATATTGAATCTCTACCTTACATTGAAACTGTACGTCAGTTGAAATGGGAATTGGGTGAGAAAAATTCTATGGTGATCCACTTAACTTTATTGCCGTATTTGGCTTCAAGTGGAGAATTAAAAACAAAACCTTCTCAACATTCTGTTCGTCAATTGATGGAAAGCGGAATTATGGCCGATGTTTTGGTTTGTAGAACGGAACACAAAATTCCAAAAGATCAGAGAGCAAAACTGGCTCAGTTCTGTAACGTTTCTTTAGATAATGTAATTGAATGTAAAGATTTGGAAACCATTTATGAGGTTCCAATGTACCTTCAAAAACAAAACTTTGATGATGTAGTTCTTAAAGAATTAGATTTGAAAAGTGATAAAGAAGCTGATCTTAAAGACTGGAAAACTTTCTTGAAGAAATTCCAGAACCCTAAGAAAACTGTAGAGATTGCTTTGGTAGGAAAATATGTGTCTCTTCAGGATTCATATATTTCTATTGCTGAAGCTTTCAAACATGCGGGAGCCGATTTGGAAACCGAAGTGAAAGTAAGATGGGTTTACAGTGGTGATTTAACGAAGGAAAATATCAAAGAAGCCCTAGATGGAGTTTCGGGTATTTTGGTTGCGCCGGGATTCGGAGACAGAGGTATTGAAGGTAAAATTCTTACTGCTCAGTTTGCAAGAGAAAATAAAGTTCCGATGTTGGGTATTTGTTTAGGAATGCAGATCATGACTGTCGAGTTTGCAAGAAATGTTTTAGGGTATTCTAAAGCCAACTCAGTGGAATTTGATTCATCTACAGAGCATCCTGTGATTTCTTTAATGGAAGAGCAGAAAAATGTGGTTGACAAAGGAGGTACAATGCGTCTTGGAGCATGGAAGTGTTCTTTGAAAAACGGTTCAAAATTAAATGAAATCTACGGAGCTAAAAATATTTCAGAAAGACACCGTCACCGTTATGAATTCAATAGTGATTATATCGGTGAATTTGAGAAAAACGGTTTCTTGGCAACAGGTACAAACCCTGAAACTGGTTTGGTTGAAGCATTAGAAATGCCGGATCATCCATTTTATGTAGGAGTACAGTATCACCCGGAATATAAGAGTACGGTTGCAACACCGCATCCTTTATTCAGAGCTTTCATTAAAGCGTGTTCAGCTAAATAAAGTAATTCTAAAATTACAAACGTCATATATAAACTCAGACTGATTATTCTCAGCCTGAGTTTATTATATAGTAACACATTATAGTATAGAGTTTTGATAAAAAAACAGTATTTTTGTCGACTCTAAAATGTATAGCATTTTGATATACATTATAAATGAAAAATTTCTAGCCACAAAAAACAAAAATGTTAAACCTAATGTTTTTATTTAGAAATAAAAAAGTTCACAAAAGAAGAGAGTCAAAGATTTTCAAAACCTTAAGTGTCTTTTGTGGTTAATTTAAAGTAGAATATATTTAAAAATTTTAATAAAAATAAAATGCAACAGAACAACGGACTCGATAAAAGTCAGATCATTAGTTTTGCAGTTTTATGTTTGGTCCTTTTCGGATTCATGTTTTATTTCCAAAGGAATAGTGCTGAAGAAGAAAAGCTGAAAGCTGAGCAACAGAAAACAGAACAAGCAAAAACTCCCGTAAAACAAACTCCGGCAGCCGATATCAATCCCAATGTAACCCCGAATGCGATTCAGGTTTCCAATTTGGCAAATAACGAGTTGAAACTTGAGTTTTCAAGTTTGGGAGGTCAGGTTTCAAAAGTTGAGCTTTTAAAATACAAAGCTTACGATCACAAAACCGACAAAGCAGATCTTCCGCTTAATCTGATTACTAAAAATAACTCGAGCTACGGTTTTCAGTTCAAAGATAAATCTGGAAAAACTGTCAACACCAAAGATTTGGTATTCTCTCCGGTTGTTAATGGTAATTCTGTTACTTTAACGGCAAGCTATAATGATGCAGCCATTCAGTTTATTTATACTTTAAATAACAATCCTAAAGCTGAGCTTAAAGATCAATATACTTTAGACTTTAAAGTAAGAACTCAAGGTTTAGCGAAAGTAACTTCAGATAACAAAGCAGATTTTATTTGGGATTACCAAGTGAGAAACCTGGAAAAGGGTAGAGCTCAGGAACAATCTCATTCAGAATTCTCTTATGCTTTCAATAATTATAAAGATTATGATTATGATGGCAGAACAACAATGGAAGAAGAAAAAGAAACGCTTAACTGGATTGGTGTAAAACAACAGTTTTTCTCTTCTGTAATTGAATCTAAAACAGGTTTCACAAATAGCAAAGGAAATCAAGAAACAATTGAAGAAGGTGAATATTTGAAAAAATTAAACTTCGAGGGCTTTGTTGCCATGAATGGAGGCGAATTTAATCAGGATTTCACTTGGTACTTTATGCCATTAGATTTACCATTATTAAAATCTTACGATAAAAACTTTGACGAAATTCTTCCGTTAGGTTGGTCTTTCATCGGAGCAATGAACCGTTATTTCTTCATGCCGATGTACAATATTATCGCAGATTGGGGAATAACAGCAGGCTGGGTAATTTTCTTAATGACGATTATCGTTAAATTAATCTTGTCACCAATTATGTACAAACAACATAAATTGAGTGCGATGATGAAAGTAATTCGTCCTGAAATCGATGAAGCGAATGCTAAATTCAAGGATGCAGATCCTATGAAAAAGCAACAGGCAACGATGGAAATCTACCGAAAAGCAGGAGTAAATCAAATGGCGGGATGTCTTCCAGCGTTGGTGCAGATTCCGATTTTCTATGCATTATTCCGATTCTTCCCTAACTTTATCGATTTGAGAGGACAAGGGTTCTGGTTTGCAAAAGATCTTACTGCGTATGATGATTTAATTAAATTACCATTCAGTATTCCATTCTTGGGAGATCATTTAAGTGTTTTTGCGATTGCATGTACGATTGTGATTTTAATTTATACTGTGATGACTTCAGGAAATATGCAGCAGCCACAACAGGAAGGTATGCCAAATATGAAAGTGATTATGTATATTTTCCCAATTACATTCTTATTCTTCTTGAATACTTCTGCATCCGGTTTATCTTGGTATTATTTTGTATCAAATGCGATTAATATTTTGATTATCCTCGTCATTAAGTATGTAATTCTGGATGAAAAGAAAATTCATGCTCAAATTCAGGCAAACAAAGAAAAGCCAAAAGCTGAAGGAAAGTTCCAAAAACGAATGAGAGAAATGATGGAAAAGGCTCAGGACGCACAGAAAGCGCAAGAGCAAACAAAAGGTAAGAAAAAATAACTTATTATAACAGAAAGAGAAGCAATTTATTGCTTCTCTTTTTTATTTAGAAATATTTTAAATTAAAAGGTGACTTATTTCTTTAATAATAATTCGGCAATGACTTATTTTAATCATATTTTAAACGGAAAGACTGTCTGTGATATTTTGTTATACCGTGCTTGATCAGGGCTTCCTGGTGTTTTTTTGTGGCGTAACCAAAGTTTGTATTCCATCCATACTCCGGATGTTCTTCATGGAGCTCAATCATCAATTTATCTCTGTAGTTTTTTGCTAAAATAGAAGCTGCTGCAATTGATAAAAATTTAGAATCCCCTTTAATCACACATTGATGCGGAATAAAATTGTAAGGGTGAAATTTATTTCCGTCTACCAATATAAATTCAGGTCTTATAGTTAGCTTGTCTAAAGCTCTGTGCATTGCGTGAATGCTGGCATTCAATATATTATGTTCATCAATGAATGCAGGAGAAAGCTCGGCGATTGCAAAACTTTTCACATTATCTTTAATGTAACTATCCAAATCCATTCTGGTTTTAAAATTCAATTTCTTTGAATCATTAACAAGGTTCTGCTCAAAATTTTCATCTAAAATTACAGCTGCCGCAACAACTGGTCCACACAAACAACCTCTCCCGACTTCATCACAACCTGCTTCGATGTAATTATTTGACCATTTCTTTAGTAAATTCATAAATTTTAACATTTAATAGTTGTAAAAATGCTGTAAAAACGTAAATGTTATGTTAAAAATAATAATTTTTTAAAATTTTAACAGTTTTATATGAGAACTTTTTACAACTTTGTTAATACAAAATTAATATTAATATGAAGAAATTAACAGCAGGGGTGCTAATTTTAGTACTTTCCTCGCCTTTTGTGGTTGCTCAAGCGCAGACAAAGCCGGGAGATACCCTAAAAACACAAGAAATCGAAGGTGTAGTTGTTACTGCACTCGGAATTAAGAGAGAAAAAAAATCTTTAGGATACTCTTCACAACAATTAAATGCAAGTCAGGTAAATTCTTCCCCTACAAACAATTTTTTGAACAATTTATCGGGTAAAGTTGCAGGGTTGGATGTTAAAATGAATTCCAATTTTGGAGGGTCTACCAATATTGTTATGAGAGGTATTAAATCCATAACGGGTAATAATCAAGCGTTAATTGTTGTAGATGGTATTCCTATAAGTAATGCTAATCTCAATACGAACGACGCTAAAAATGGACGTGACGGGTTTGACTTTGGAAACGCAGCATCAGATATTGATCCTAATAATATAGAATCTGTAAACGTTCTTAAAGGAGCTGCAGCAACTGCTCTTTATGGTAGTTTGGCTGCGAATGGAGCTATAATGATAACTACAAAAAAGGGAAAGAAAAATACCGGATTAGGTGTCTCTTATAGTTCTACGGTTTCTGTTGGAACTTTTGACAAGTCTACATTTGCGAAATATCAAAAAGATTACGGTCAGGGTTATGGCGGAGAAGATAGCTCATATATTGGGGATATTAATGGTGATGGAATTGATGATGGGTTGATAGCTTCTACCGGAGATGATGCTTCATACGGAAATGCTTATAATCCGAATATTTTAGTATATAATTGGGATGCTTTTATTGAAGGACATCCTAATTATCAAAAAGCTACACCATGGGTCGCTGCAAAAAATGATCCAACAAAGTTTTTTAAAAAATCATACTCTATTATTAATAGTATTGCATTGAATGGAGGAACTGAAAAATCAACATATAATTTCGGATATACAAATAACTACGAAACGGGTATTCTTCCAAACAGTTCTTTAAACAAGAATACTATCACCGGAAATTACTCTTATGATCTTTCGAGTAAACTAAAGACTAATGCTTTCATGACTTTTACTAATCAAAGTACCATTGGTAGAAATAATGTGGGTTATGGTGATAATATAATCGGAGGATTTAGACAATGGTGGGCAACAAATGTTGACGTTTTAGATTTAAGAGAACAATATTTCAGAACGAAAAAAAATGCTACATGGAATATGATAAGCCCTACTGGAAATAACTTATCACCTAATTTTTGGGACAATCCTTACTGGAGCAGATATGAAAACTATGAATCTGATACTAGAAGAAGGTTTTTAACCGGTGCGTCACTTAGTTATGAGATTACTAAAAATTTGAATTTACTAGGAAGAGTTGGTATTGACTATACAAGAGATAAGCAGGAAATAAGAAAAGCTGTAGGAAGTCATGCTGAAGAGTTTGGCCTTTCACAGACAAATCAATCTTCCGGATACGAAATTTTCACTAGAGACTTCATGCAACAAAATTATGATTTTATTGCTACATATGATCTGAAAGTTGGTGAGAAAGTCACTGGAAAGTTAACAGGTGGTTACAATTTCATTAAAAGAGATATTGAAGCTTTCAATGCATCTACTACTGGTGGACTTTTAAAACCAGGCTTCTATGCCTTACAAAACTCTAAAACTTTTATTGCACCTATCGAAACAGAAATAGCATATAAAAAGTCTGGTGTTTATGGACAGGCATCATTCGATTATGATAGAACAATATTTTTAGAAGGATCTTACAGATATGATAAATCTACAGCATTACCTGCAGCCAATGGTGGTTATGGTTACTGGGCATTGGGCACAAGTTTTATTTTCTCGGAATTAATTAAACAACCTTGGCTTAATTTAGGTAAGTTAAGATTGAATTATGCAGAAGTTGGTAATGATCCTGAACCGGGCAGATTTGGATGGTTAAATAATAATGGTGCTATATCTGATGCTGCGTTATTTGATCTTTCAAATACATATTTGGATTTCTCACAGCTAAGACCTGAAATTACTAAATCTTGGGAGGCAGGTATAGAATTGCAAATGTTTAAGAATAGATTAGGCTTAGATGTTTCAGTTTATAAAACTAATAGTACAGATCAAATTTTTTCTGTTCCAACTTCTGCAGCATCACAATATTTATTTAAAATGATTAATGCAGGAGATCTAGAAAACAATGGTGTTGAGGTGGCTTTAAGTGGTACTCCTATAAAAACCGATAATTTTACTTGGAATGTTAATGTGAACTGGTCTAGAAACAGAAATAAACTTATTTATTTGGATGAAGGTAGAACTAATCTTCAATTAGCAAATTTCCAGCATACATCTTTGAATGCTACAGTGGGAGAAGCTTACGGAACTATACGCGGAACGGACTATGTTTATGACGGAAACGGAAATAAAGTAGTAGGAGATGATGGATATTATTTGATAAATAATGATCAGGTTTTAGGTAATATTCAGGCAGACTGGCTAGGTGGAATTTCTAATACATTTAAATATAAAAACTTTTCAGTAGGCTTTTTAATTGATGTACGAAAAGGAGGTGATATCTTTTCATTAGACCAAATTTTCGGACAGGAAACTGGTTTGTATCCTAATACAGTAGGTTTAAATGATTTAGGTAACCCAATTCGTAATACACTAGACCAAGGTGGAGGAGTAGTATTACCAGGAGTTAAAGAAGATGGAACTCCTAATGATATAAGAATTGATGGTAGTTATTCTACAGGTGTTTTTGGTTCAGTTAATCCTGAAAAAGCTTTTGTATATGATGGGTCTTATGTTAAATTAAGAGAGGCTTCTATTACTTATACACTTCCTAATAGAGTTTTTGAGGGGACGGTGATAAGGTCAGCTTCATTTAGTCTTTTAGGTAATAATCTTTGGATTATTCATAAAAATCTTCCGATGGCCGATCCCGAAGCTGGATCTTCAGGAGGTAATGTACAAGGTTATCAGTCTGGGGTAATGCCTACTGTAAGAACCATATCGTTTAATGTAAAAGTTAATTTTTAGAATTATGAAAAAGTTTTTTTTATCAATATTTGCAGTCTCTACTTTAATCACTTCTTGTGCTAGTGAAGATGATATTTATAATGACGATTCTCTTAAAGCTTATGAAGCTTCCGGAGAATATTTCTTTGCCAACGCACAAAAAGAATTAGTAGATCAGCTAACTACACCAAGTGTGAATCTAAATGTATTTCGTTATTTTTCACAATATTGGGCCGCAACGACCTATCGTGCAGAATCACGATATGATTTAACTACAAGAAATATTCCCGATAATCATTGGAATAATCTTTATGCGGAAGCTCTTGGTAATTTTAAAAAAGCTAAAGAGAATATTTTATCAGAAAGTAAGCCAGCTTTAATGACTGAAACTGAATGGAATAAAATCCAGCAAAATAGAGAGGCTATTATTGAAGTTTTAATGGTTTATACATATCAGGTTTTAGTAGATAGCTTTGGAGATGTCCCTTATTCCCAATCATTAGATATTGTAAATACACCTTTACCAAAGTATGATGATGATGCAGTCATTTATCCGCAACTACTTGTAAGATTAAATGCAGCAATTGCTAAGTTAGATACAGGTTACGGATCAATAACTCCAAGCCAAGATTTGATATATGCTGGAGATGTTTCTAAATGGAAATTATTTGCAAACTCATTGAAAGCAAAAATTGCGATTAACTTAGCTGATGTTAACAGCAGTCTTGCAAAATCAAGTATAGAAGATGCATATGCTGCTGGAGTAATTGAAAGTAATACAAATAATGCTTTACTTGCCTACAATTCTTTTGCGCCAAATTACAACCTTATTCATGAAGAGTTAGTTCAAAGTAATAGAAATGATTTTGTTCCTACATCAGTTTTTGTAAATAGGCTGAATACCTTGAATGATCCTAGAAGACCTATTTATTTTACTTTCAAAGATGCTGAAAATGGTGGAACAACATATGTTGGGGGGAATTATGGTTACCAAAACTTATTACCATATGATGAATCTTACTCCCACATTGGCGATAAAATAAAACAACCAAATTTACCGGGAGTACTTATCGATGCTGCAGAAATCAACTTTATATTAGCAGAGGCCGCTGAAAGAGGTTATTCTGTAGGTTCTGCTGCAACATATTATAAGAAGGCTGTTGAGGCTTCACTTGCTTTTTGGGGAGTTAGCAATGCTGATGCTACTACCTATTATAACCAAACTGATGTGAATTACAGTACCGCAACTGGAACCTGGAAGGAGAAAATAGGAAATCAAGCGTGGATTGCTATGTATAATAGAGGTTTTGAATCTTGGACGTTTTTTAGACGTTTAGATTTTCCTGGTATCGTTGCACCTGCAAGTGCATATCCAGTTGCAGAGGGAAAAATTCCAGTAAGATTAACATATCCCTCTACAGAACCTAACATCAATGGAGCAAACTGGACTGCAGCATCTTCAGCAATTGGTGGAGATAAACTGACTACAAAAGTTTTCTGGGACATTAATTAAACAATTTCTTTTAACATTCATATTAAAACCGCCTTAGTGCGGTTTTTTTATTTCCGTATATTTGCCATTCAAATTAGAATAATGAATATTAAAGATATCATAGAACAAAAACTGGCAGAGGTTATCCTTAATCTTTATCAGCTGAAAGACATAAAACTTGAAATTCAGGAGAATAAAACTGAATTTGAGGGAGATTTTACCATCGTTACTTTTCCTTTGGTAAAACAATTGAAGAAAAATCCTGAAAGCATCGGGGTGGAATTGGGAGAAGGATTAACAACTCAGACCGAATTGCTGGAAAGCTTTAACGTGGTAAAAGGTTTTTTAAATGTAAAAGTTAAAAACCAATTCTTCGTAGATCAGTTTAAAATGGTCTCTGAACAATTTTCAAATGTAGAAAAGAAAAATGCAACTGTAATGGTGGAATACTCTTCGCCGAATACCAACAAACCACTGCATTTAGGACATATCAGAAATAACTTATTAGGTTTTTCTGTAGCTCAGATTCTTAAAGAAGCTGGTTATGATGTAATAAAAAGTCAGATCATCAACGATAGAGGAATTCATATCTGTAAATCGATGTTGGCTTGGGAGAAGTTTGGAAAAGGTGAAACCCCGGAAACCAATCATATTAAAGGTGATCATTTTGTAGGACATTATTATGTAGCATTTGATAAGGAATTAAAAAAACAGACCAATATTATCTTTAATGATTTTAGAGTAAACAATTTTGAACGTTTTGATACTCTTAAAAAAGAAGAAGTCAAGAACCTAAATGAAAAAATAGATCTTCTTGAGAATAATAAAAAAGAAGAAATTCAGGTAGTAGATGTGTCTGAAATGGCAACATTGCATGAAGGTTTTAAAAAACAATTTCAAGCATCTTTGGACAACGGTTCATTGATTTCTGCAGTTCCTAAAAAAGTGGAGGAAATTATTTCTAAAAATATAGAAGAGAAGATTACTGATGAGAAAGAATTGGAAATTATCAGAACGCAATCTAAAGCTTTCACAAGTTTGTTTAAAGATGTCATAGAAATTGAAAGCAAGCTTGAATCTGAGAAATCAAATCTAAAAGAAATCTGCAAGCCTCTTACTGAGATTATGAAAGAAGCTCAACAAATGCTTTTAGATTGGGAAAATGGTGATGAAAAAGTAAGAAATCTTTGGAAGGAAATGAACTCTTGGGTTTATGATGGTTTCAATCAGACTTACAAAAGATTAGGTGTAGATTTTGATCAGGTTCAGTACGAAAGCAATACTTATATTCTAGGAAAAGATCTTATTCAGGAAGGTCTAGGTAAAGGTGTTTTATATCAGAAAGAAGACGGATCGGTTTGGTGTGATTTGACGGATGAAGGTTTAGATCAAAAACTTTTGCTTCGTTCAGATGGAACTTCTGTGTACATGACTCAGGATTTGGGAACAGCAGTTCAGCGTTTTAAAGAAAACAATATTCAGAAGTTAATTTATACGGTAGGAAATGAGCAGGATTATCATTTTCAGGTTTTATTTAAAATCTTAGGGAAATTAGGATATTCTTGGGCAGATCAACTGTATCATTTATCTTATGGAATGGTAGAACTTCCCAACGGAAAAATGAAATCTCGCGAAGGAACGGTTGTTGATGCTGATGAACTAATGCAGGAAATGTATAATGAAGCAAAATTAAAAGCAATTGAGCAAGGAAGATTAGAAGGTCTTACTGACGGAGAAAAAGAAATTTCTTATGAGATTATTGGTCAGGCTGCATTGAAATATTTCATGCTGAAAGTAGATCCAAAGAAAAAAATGCTTTTCAATCCTGAAGAAAGTATTGATTTTAATGGAAATACAGGACCATTTATTTTATACACTTATGCTCGTATTCAATCGTTGTTGATTAAAGCAAATTATTTGAATAGAGAAATTGCTGAGGTAGAATTAAATCAGCATGAAAAAGAAGTAATTATGCAATTGGCAAATTATAAATCTGTTGTTGAGAGAGCATCTGAATCATTAAGTCCGGCTTTAGTTGCAAATTATCTTTATGATTTAGTGAAATCTTACAATTCATTTTATCAAAGCAATATAATTCTAAAACTTGAGGATGAAAATTTAAAACAATTCCGTTTGAATTTATCAAATCTCACAGCACAGACAATACAAAAATCATTAAGTTTATTAGGTATAGGAACCGTAAACAGAATGTAAAAATAAATCCTCCTGAAAATTTCGGGAGGATTTTATTTTAAACTTTAGACACTTCGTTTTGAACTTGGCTGTCTCGACATAATTTTGCACTGCTCCATTTAGCATGTTTTGAAGGGACAATCTTATATCCCTTTTTATAAGTATAGATTTTTGTAAACTCTGCGCCGAAGAAAATCAGCATACACGAATAATTAATCCACATCATAATTAAAATCACGGTTCCGGCTGTTCCAAATGCTGAGGTGGGTTTAAACTGTCCGAAGTATAGACTCAGCAAAAATTTACCTAAAGTAAATAAAGCTGCAGTAAGTAGAGCTCCTTTCCAAACTGATTTCCAGCTGATTTCTACATCCGGAAGTACTTTAAACATCAATGCAAAAAGAACAACAATAATTAAAAATCCTATAGTAAAATTGATGAGTTCAACAACCAAATAGGTTTCAAGACCGAAGTAAGTGGTAATGAAATTATTGAACAGGCTTATTAACGATGATAAAACCATCGTAATCATCAGTAAAAATCCTAAAATAAGAATCATCCCTAAAGAATTGGCTCGGTCTAAAAGAAATTTCACCAAAGCTTTTTTGGGTGCAGCTTCTACATCCCACAGATTATTCAATGATTTCTGTAACTGAAAAAATAGGGTAGTAGAACCGTAAACCAATGAACCGATTCCTATGATTTTCATGAAAATATTTTCTTTGTCAATGAGTGCACCTGCAATCATATCCTGAATACTTTTGGCAACATCTTGTCCCATTAATCCGCTAATCTGAATACTGATTTGTCCGCGAATTGCTTCTTCACCGAAAAAATATCCTGCAATCCAGATAATAATAATCAATAATCCAGGAATTGAGAAAATAGCATAATAAGCCAGACTTGCTGAGTCATTGGATGCGGATGAATTATTCCATTCTGTAAATGTTTCTTTGACGGTTTCCCAGAAAAATTTCAGTTCTTTTAACATAATTAAAATATTAATGGGTGTGATTTGATGATGATTAATATTGTCTTCAAGATGTGATGAAGAAATATAATATTGTTGTTGGATTTAACGCAAAGATTATTCCTTAACGTAAATTTCAATGTACAAAAGGAGGAAATTTGCTTAACAATATGTAAACAGTTTTATCAGATCACTTGTCGATTCCACTTTTCAATTAGAATAATCTAATTAAATCTTCGCACCAAAAAATAAATAAGTTATTCCTATTAATATGGAAATATTGTGTTGTTTTTTTATGCAATAAGCCACAAACTATTAACCAACTATAATCAGCTTTTAGAAAGGATATCCAATTGCAATATTCAGAATCAGATTATCTTTTCTCCATCTGGAATCTCCGAAATTGATTCTGTCAAAAGCCCATCGATCCCCTTTTTCATAATAAGGAACGCGCAAAGGCATTGCTAAATCAAGTCTTAAAACTAAAATGGAAAAATCTAATCTTAAACCAACTCCTGCTCCTACAGCAATTTCACTTAAAAAATCTTTAGAGAATTTTCCTCCGGGCCTTGAATTGACACCTTTTTCATCAATATCATCATTGATTAACCAAATATTTCCGGCATCTACAAATGCGGCAACATTTAAGAATTTATAAAGATTAGCTCTGTATTCTGCATTCAATTCTAACTTTACATCTCCAGACTGATCAAAAACGGCTCTGCTATTACTTTCTCCTCTAGGATCATAACTTCCGGGACCTAAAGTTCTTGCACGAAATGCTCTGATACTATTACTTCCACCTACAAAGAATTGTCTAGAAAACGGAATATGCTCTGAATTTCCGTAAGGAATAGCAATTCCTGCAATAAATCTCGAGGCAAAAGATGTTTTCTCGTTAAACTTATGATAGAATCTTACATCATTTTCAATTTTGGCATATTGACTGAAAGGAACTCCGAAAATTGTTTTCTCTTTTCCTTCTTTTACATTAGCTCCTGTTACAAGACCTGTAATATTTCCTGCCAAATCGAGCATTCCTTTATAATAGAATGTGTTTTTTCTTGGAAGCATTGTCGTAGAGTAGGTGTAAGAATAAGTGGGTCCAAAAATAAGTTGTTGCTGAGTAATTCTCTGCTGATAAGGATTATTTCGTGAAATTGAATCAAATTTTGCAGTTACATCAGCCGGACGAATCAAAGAAACATCAATGATATTGAGCTCATGTTCTTTTCTTACATTTTCCTTCCATTGGTAACCAAATGATGCATTAAATGTATTTAAAGAATATAATGTGGTTCTGTTTTGGAATTCATATCCCAGTTTTATATTGGTTCTCGGTACAAAAGCACTCGAAGAATTGAAACGGAAAGGTGCTACAATTCTCGGAATCGATAATTGTACATTGGTTCCCGCTCTGAAAATGTTTTCAGCATCTGCAGGTCCACCCATCTGAACATCGAATGCTCCATAAACAGAAGCTTTAAACTGTTCTGCACCACGGAAAAAATTTCTTTGCGTCCAGTTTAAATTTAGTTCGCTTCCTGCATAGTTTGCAGAATTGGTTCTTCCCAAAGCTTCCAAACGTAAAGATTGAAGTTCTCTTGGAGTCAACACATAGTACGCATCAAACTTATGATTTAAAGAATCTGAAACGACGAATTCATTTTTTACAAATTTAAAAACACCCAGACTGATCAATCGGTTAAGTGATAAATTGTGGTCTTTTCGATTGTAGATATCACCTTGATTGAAATATAGAGCTCGGTCAAAAATTCTAGGCTTAAATTTTTTATCAGGGTCAACTACGTAAATATTGTTGTACTCATATCCTTTCAAAGAATCGGGATTCATCGGGATATTATATTTTCCTTTTTTAGCATCGCGAAGATTGTAATTAGGGAAAACAACCACTTTATCAATCGTAAATTGTTCGGTTGCTAATTTTGGCGTGTTGTCTTTCAGCTTTACAATAAGCTCAACTTTTGGGTCTTTAGTCACCGTACTGTCTGCCTGTACAATAATATTGTCTGGACTGAAATAATAAAAACCTTTGTCTTTTAGCTCATTGTCGATTCTTTGTCGCTCATTTTTGATGACATCAAGATCGAAAGGATTTCCGGTTTTAAGTAACGTTTTTTCTTTTAAATTCTGTATTTCGGAATTTATAAGTGTAGAATCTTTTGGGAAATTTACATTGCTTATCAAATATCTCGCTCCCGGATTTAAGGTGTAAATGACCTGCGCTTTTTTATTTTTTGAAACCGTGTCGTACTTTGCTTTTGCATTAAAATAACCTTTGTTTTCAGAATAATTTACAATAATATCTTTATTAAATTCTCTGTCAACATCTCCTAATAATACCGGTTTCTCACCAAATTTATATTTCAGCCAATATTTTATGCCTTTATCTTTTTTGGGTTCTTTCGTAGTATTGTATGCATACAGTTTCGGTCTTAAACCAAGGAAAGTAGAATTTGGTTTTGGGGTGAGACTTTCTTCTAGTGCAGACTGCAATTCACTTTTTTCTTTTTTTGAAAGAGAATCGTTTTCTATTTTTACTTCAGCTCCAGTATAGAGCATTTGCCTGTCTTTTAGAAATTTGGTATTGCTACAAGAGATAACTGCCACCATAATTCCCGATGCCAAAAAATATTTGCAGTATGTATTAAACGTATTCTTCATTATTTAAATTCTACGACTTGGTTATCTTGTTTTCTTTTATTTTCTCTGATTTCCTTGTTTCTCTGATTTCTAGATTTGCGGAAGATATCACGGAATTTATCGTAATCTAAAGTGATGATAAATCCAACTCCGGTTTCTATAATTTGTCCTTGTAAAGCAACCTGATAATCATTTTTTCGGTACGCTCTCAACATATATCTTCCGTCTCTAGAGAGGCTGTAATCTATGGTAACATCTCCTGCAATGTTGGTAGTGTTTTCGTTTTGTCTCGCTTCACCTTCTAATCCAAAATTACTTCCTACCGTAACTTTCAGACGGTCATTTAATAATTTTTTGCTGATATCAATATTCAGATCGGTTCTTGTATTCTGTTGTCCGGTAGAATAATCTTCGGTAGATTCAAGATCGAAATTCAGATCAACTCCTTTTATAAGGTTTGAGGCAATATTATTAAGTTGTTGCGAAAGAATTTTACTCACACTCTGTCTTGCCAAAGTTTCAGCAGAAACTCCGGAATTGCTTTCGAAAGGATTTTCACCAATAAAACGATTCAGTAAAAGCAATGCAAAAACCTGCTTATTCATTTCGTTTTCATCTTGTCGCAACTGAGACAGTTTTCCGTCTACTGTTTCTGTTACGGTAGAAGAAACCGCGTTATTTTTTTCGTCTGTGGTAATATCAAAAGAGATATCAGGTTTCAAAAGTTCTCCTTTCAGAATCAGTAATGTGTTAAACGGAATTCTCTGTTTAAACTGATTAAGATCTGCAGGATTTCCTCCAAACTGTTGTTCCACAAGATCAATCGGTGCTGCATTGGTTTTATAAATAGCAGTAATATCCAGTTTGGCGGTTGTTGGTTCGCCGGTCCACGTGATGGTACTTCCTTTTTGGATGTCAAATTTTCTTTTCAGAAGACTTACAGACATTTCGTAACTTCCTTTTTCGACCTGATAAACGCCGACTAAAGTTGTTTTTCCTGAAGGATCAATTCCGCCCGTTAAATCTGCTTCACCCTGAAGTTTTACAAAATCTCCGTTGGCTTTGTCAATGATGATCGACATTTTTGCTTCTTTATCTACTTCAATGTTGACATTCACATCCAATCCTTTAATCGGACTTTCTGCATTGACAGAGTCTGCTTTGATGGTTTTATTTAAAGCCACCTGATCCTGATCGATGAATTCTACAATACCGTCTCTTTCCTGTAATGAAGGACTTGATTGCGGAAGAACAAAAGTGAAATCTGTTTTCTCTGAGACAGCCAATCTACCGTCAACCTTTGGTAAATCTAAATTTCCGCCAACTTTTAATGCTGCATCAATTGCCAGAATTCCGTACATCATCGCATCATTTGATTTTTCAGAATTTACGACTTTGAAATCTTTAGCTTTTAAATCTAAATTAAATGCAAAATCTCTATAAGTCTGCGTTAAAATCTGTCCGTCGATGTTCAGAGCATTTCCGTCTTTGTCTTTAATTTTAAAGTCGTCAAACTCAATTCCGCGGTTGGTAAATCCTATTTTATCATTAATGTTTCTGAAATCACTTCCGGTTTGTGCAATCATTAATCCTACATTATTCAGTTTAATATCACCCAAAATTTTCGGAGCAGTCGTGGTTCCTATAATTTTTAAATCTCCCGAAAGATAACCTTCGGTATTGGTAATTGCATTCATCGAAAAGCCCTGAAGCGTTTTCATCTGAAGCTGGTTCATATTTAAATCTAAATCAAACGTACTCGAAGAAGTGTTATAATTTCCTAAAATCTTCACATCATTATTATTCCCGGAAAGTGCAATGTCTGCATTCAGAAGATTGGCGGATTGGTTATTGACTTTAATTGCTAAATTTCCTACCGGACTACCATAAACAATCAGATCAGAAACATTGATGTCTGAAGTGAACGTCATATTTTTGGTTAAATCTCTCAACTGCGCTGTTCCGTTGATGGTTCCTTTCGCTAATAATGAATCTTTTTTGATGATCTCTGTAATCGTTTCTATTTTAAAATCTTTCAGCGACACATTCAACGGACTGGTTGGTGAACTGCTTTCAGACTGTAAAGAAATTTCGGCTCCTGAATTAGATAGACGGAAATTATCTGCCACAATTCCCTGGCTGAAAATCTGAATTTTATTGTTTTCAGCGACCGTCCAATCCATATAATTTAATTTTAAGCCATTCGGATTCAACGATATTTCGGTAACATCATTCAGCGATTTGGCATTTCCAGCAATCAGGAACTGCGTTTGATCTTTATCGTCTTTTGTGGTGATGTTGTAATTGATGATATTATTGGCAACATCGCCATTAATGTTCACTTTATTTAAAGCAAAACTTTCATTCTTCAAAGCAGCAACACTCAGATCATATTGTAAAGCCTGATTTTGGTTGGTGATTTTCAGATTGGTATTTTCTAAAGTATTTGTTCCGTATAAAACCTGTGGAATTTTTGCATCGAATTCTATTTTCTGAGAATCTGCATTGTAATTTCCTATAATGTTGATGGTTTCAAAACTTTTCAGATCCGGTACAAATTTTCTGATCAGATCATCATTTTTAATCGTTGCATTAACTGTAAAAAACTGTCCAGCATCTATTTTCTGAGCTTTGCCAGGTTTTTGAAACTGATAATATTGATTAATGGTTTGCGATAAAGCTCCAAAAATCTGAGTCAGTTTATATTTACCGTTCAATTCTACATCTGCAATCTGCGAATTGAATTTAATTAAAGTTGAATCAGCTCTTGAAACTGCATTCAATCTAACTTCCTGAATAGGGTAGACTTCTTTGGTATCTGAAATGGCAAAATCCTGTAAATTAAGATAGCCATTCAGATTATCTGGATCTAAACTTTTAAAATCGGCATCAATTCCACCTGCAATAATCATTGGAGAACTGTAAAATCCTAATTTGTTTAGATCTAATTTATTGATATTTCCATTGACTTTTACTGTCGGATTTTTTTCATCATAAACCCCGGAAGCAGCAAGATGTAAATTGGCATTCGGATCTTTTGAGTTTAAATCTATATCATAAGCGCCACGGTTTATTTTTCCTTTCAGATTCATATTCTGATAGGTGTAGCTGTTGTAAGTTGCAGATTGTACATCGCCACTTAACTGAGCGGTCATAATTTTTGGATCAAAACTTTGTCCTTTTGCATTGATGGTTGCGGTGACACTTCCAATATCTTTATTCTGAATCAGTTTTCCGATCTGAAGACTCTGAAGATTGGCTTTTACATCAAAAGTTTCTCTGTTTTTTCTGCGCATATCGGCTTTAGCGATCACGGCAGCGTTTCCTAAAGTGGAAGTCAGACGCAAATTAGCATCCACAACTTTGGTCGTACCTTTTGCAGTTCCTCGGATTGTAAAAGAAGATGGCAAAGTAATATTGCTCGGAATAGTATTTTTCGGAACTAAAATATAAATCGTTTTTGAGGAAGAAGAAACTTCTGCAATTTTCAGATCGTAATACAACTGATCAGGATTCATCGCATTTTTAATTTTTCCTGAAGCTAAAACTCTCAATTGGTCTAAACCTGAAACTTTTAAATTTTGAATTGTTAAATCATTCACTGTTCCATTGACCAAAGCATTTACATTTAATGTAGCATTTGGATATTTGTTGAATGGTGCTGTGTTCTTTAAAGTAGGAACAATATTTAAAATATCAGAAAAACCGATTTTAGAATCACGGATGTCTGCAGATATTTTTACCGCTCCAAGATTGGATGATAATTGATCAATCGAATTATAATTTAAAATAACTTCGTCTCGCAATATCGTTTTCGGAGTCTGTAGGTAAAGATTTTTTAAATACGCTTCTTTTTCTGCGTACACAAAATCGGTATTGAATTTTTGTACATTCAAACCTCTTGCTTCCTGTATTTCTGCTGATTTTACAGAACCTGCAAAACCATTGTTTTCCATTTTGAAATTTCTAACGTCGAGATTTAATTTCGCAAAATTAAGATGGTTAAAATCCATTCCGCTTTTTGTAGAAGCGATGGCTGTGTTGTTGTAAGCAACTTTTACATCATCTAAATGAAGTCTCCCCAAAAGGACTTTCACAGCTTTTTCTTTTGCCGGATTTTTTGAAACTTCAGGCTTTTCTTCGTTTTTGGGATTGGTGTTTTCAGTTGGAAGGAATAAATTAGCGTTGATGTTGGCGCCTGTTAAATAAACATTTCCAACATTATAATCGTTGTTTTCAAGATTAATGCTGTTCACTTTCGTGCTTAATTCTTTGAAAAGAACTTTTGCAAACGTTTTAGTATTGTCGTCACCATAATCAATATCAAAATTGGTCAGGTTTATTTTGTTTAAACCCAATTTCATTACCTTTTTCTGATTCAAAGAATCTACTTTTTCTTCTACATTGGCTGCAACTTCCTTCACCAAATCTTGTTTCAGTTTTAATTTTAATCCGTCAAGATTAATATCGTTGACTGCGTAAGAATTGTTTTGAAGGTCAAAAGTTTTTACTCGGGTATCAAAAGATTTGAAATATAATTTAATATCATTTCGGGACTGTTGGTCGTTGAAAGTAACCCCGATATCTTTTAATTTAATTTTATCAAGAGAAATAATAAAAGGTTTTGATGGAGTTTCTTCTTTCTCAGAAGTTGCAAAGGCATCAATAATATAATCAAAATTAAATTTTCCCTGAGGATTCCTAACCACATTTGCGCGAACACCTTCTAAATCGATAGATGTAAGATCAGCTTTAGAATTAATAAGTTGCCACATATCTAAACCTACATCTACTTTTCTTGCAGAAAGCAAGGTATCGATATTTTGACCTCTCAGATACAGATTTTCCATCACCAAACTGTTTGGAAAACCGATATACACTTTGTCGAGGCTTACTTTGGTTTTTATTTTTTTCTCGAGGTAAACAATCAGTTTATCTTTTACAAAGTTCTGAACAGCCGGAAGTCTTAAACTTAAAATGAGCAGGATGATTAAAACAACAAAAGAGATCATTGTAATAACAATACCTCTGAGAATTTTTCTTTTATTGAATTTCAGTTTCAAATTTTTGTGATTTAGACAAATATACAATTCGTTTTCGGGTTGGCGAATGGATCATTTCACCGATGTTTAAATATTGAGTCTTCTCTTATATTTTTAAAATTTGAAATTTAATGAGCTTTACCATAATTGTTGTTTTTTTTGAAAAAGCCCATTGGTAAAGGCTTTGTTTAACAATATTAAGCAATATGTTTGCCAACGAGTAGCAGTTATGTTAAATAATTGCAAATGTGGTATCTGTTTTAAACTACAAAAACCTGCTCAGTGAACAGGTTTTTGCATTGATGTATGCCTAAGTTGATATTAAATATTATGGAAATATTTAAAGTGAATAGGTTTTCAGATGTTAGTTGAGTTACAACCGAGACATACATCTGATGGAGATTCAATTCATAGTTTTATATATTTAGATGAGTAATTATTCTTGCCATTTTACGTTTTCTCCTTGCGGAGCTGCGCCTCCCTGTTTTTCTGTGATAGGAGATTTTTCCTGATTGATGTGATAGATATAGGATGCTATTTTTTCTGCGTCTCTTCCGGTAATGGTTCCGTCTTTTATGAAAGGACGCATGGTTGGGTTATTCGGCGAACCATTTTCAAGCATCCAGAAAACATTTTTAAATAAACTTTTCTCTTTGATGTTAATCCAATGCGTGTCGGTTAAATTAGGACCGATACCGCCTTTTCCGCCCTCTGCATGACAGGTTACACAATTAGTTTTGAATAATTGTTCGCCTTCCGTTATATAATCTGAACTATATTTGGCAGTTTCTAAATTAATAGGCGGAGCATTTTTTTCGTATTCTTCAATGGAAGCCAGCTGTAATTTAGCTTCTTTATCATATTCTGCTTCTGGATGAGCGTAATCTGTGAACGCAAAAGCGATCATATAAACTGCACAAAAGATAATTCCGAAATAGAAAAGACCAATCCACCACTTTGGTAAAGAGTTGTCGAGTTCGGTAATTCCATCGAACCCGTGATCGATTAGAATATCTTTTTCCTCAGCCTGTGATTGTTTTTTGAAAGCAGAGTTCCAAAGTTTTAGATAATACGGAGTTGTTTTATCAGTAATATATTCTTGCTTTTCTTCTTCGGTCAGTCTGCTGAACCTTTCGTTTTCTACCAAATCACCAATAGAATTCATGATGAGCAATAAAATGGTTATGATTATTAACAAAGCCCAAAAGAAAGGGGTAGAAAAATAATTGGCATCTTGTGCGAACATTTCAAACGCCATTACAGTAATCCCTATGGTTATTGCTATATATATAGATATGGGTGTTCTCGTTTTCATTGTAATAGATATTTAAAATTAATCTACGCTTGCTGTTTTGATGTCTGTCGTTTTGATGTCTGTTCCCAGTCTTTGCAGATAGGCAATCATTGCGATGATTTCTCTCTGTTCCATTGGTACAAAATTGTTTCCTTTGGCAATTTTCTCTTTATCCATTTGATCTTTTACATCGGTTGCTTCAGAATAAATTCTTTTTACAATCGCCTGTGACTGATTATTTGCCCACTGATTGGCTGAGTCTATCTGTGCTTTGGTGTACGGAACATCAAAAGTATTTTTCATCAGTTTCATTTTATCGATCATTTGAGAACGGTCAAGCTTATTGGTAATCAACCAAGGGAAACGTGGCATAATAGAACCTGCAGAAGTAATTCTTGGGTTGTACATATGTTTAAAATGCCATGAATCTGGGTTTCTTGCGCCTTCTCTGTGAAGATCAGGTCCTGTTCTTTTTGATCCCCAAAGGAATGGTCGGTCATAAACGAATTCTCCTGCTTTAGAATACTGTCCGTTTTTACCGTCAAATCTCGCTACTTCATCACGGAAGGGTCTTATCATTTGTGAGTGACACGAGTTACAGCCTTCTCTGATATATAAATCTCTACCTTCCAACTCTAATGGTGAATAAGGCTTCACTGCGGATATTGTTGGCAAGTTGCTTTTTACGGTTAACGTAGGAACGATTTCTACCAATCCACCGATTGCAATTGCTACAAAAGCTAATATTGATAATAGGTGAGGGGTTCTTTCCAGCCAAAGGTGCACACCTTCGCCTTCTTTTCTTGCGCTTCCCACATTGGCTAAAGCTGGTGCTTCTGCTGGAACATTTTTCTGGAATGATCCGGCTTTAATGGTTTTATAGACATTTACGACCATTAAAATCGCCCCACTCAGATAAAATAATCCGCCTAAGAATCTCATTTTAAAGTAAGGAATAATTGCAGTAACGGTATCTAGCCAGTTTTTCCACAATAAAGTTCCGTCTGGATTGAATTGTTTCCACATCAAACCTTGAGTAAATCCCGCAATATACATTGGAACAGCGTAGAAAATAATTCCTAAAGTTCCCAGCCAGAAATGCCAGTTGGCTAATTTTTTAGACCAAAGTTCGGTCTTCCACATAATCGGAATCAGGTAATAGATAACTCCGAATGCCATGAAACCATTCCATCCTAAAGCTCCTAAGTGAACGTGACCAATTACCCAGTCGGTGTAATGTCCGATTTTATTTAAAGATTTTGTTGCTAAAAGCGGTCCTTCAAAAGTTGCCATACCATAACAAGTAACTGCAACTACAAAGAATTTTAGAATAGGATTTTCTCTTACTTTATCCCAAGCTCCTCTTAAGGTTAATAATCCATTCAACATTCCACCCCAAGACGGAGCAATCAACATAATTGAGAAACCTGTTCCCACCGCTTGAGCCCATGCTGGTAAAGCCGTATATTGAAGATGGTGAGGTCCTGCCCAAAGATAAACGAAGATTAATGACCAGAAGTGAATGATAGAAAGTTTATATGAGAAGACTGGTCTGTTTGCTGCTTTTGGCATAAAGTAATACATTAAACCTAAAACCGGTGTCGTCAATACGAATGCAACCGCATTGTGACCGTACCACCATTGTACCAGTGCGTCTTTTACTCCTGCATAAGCAGAATATGATTTCCAGCTTGTAAAAGATAAAGGAACTTCTAAATTATTGAAGATGTGAAGCATTGCAACGGCAATCCAAGTTGCAATATAAAACCAGATGGCTACATATAAATGACGCACTCTTCTTTTGGCAATCGTTCCAAACATATTTATTCCGAAAATTACCCAAGAGAAAGTAATCAAAATATCAATCGGCCATTCGTGTTCAGCATATTCTTTTGAGGTATTAATCCCCATTAAAAAGGTAATCACAACGGCGATAATCATAATTTGCCATGTCCAGAAATGAATCCATGAAAGCGTATCACTGTACATTCTGGTTTTCAGAAGTCTCTGCATACTGTAGTAAGCACCGCAGAAGAAAGAGTTGCAGACAAAGGCAAAAATAACCGCACTGGTATGAAGCATTCTAATTCTTCCAAATCCTAAAGCACCTTGCGAATTGACTAATCCCTGAATATTTCCACTTCTTAAACTCTGAATGGTTGTATCGTCAGTACCAAATAAAAATTCAGGTAATTCAGGATAAAATAGCATCAAAGCGGCGGTTAATCCTAAAATAAAACCGATGATTCCGAATACGATAGTAGCATAGAGGAATGCTCTGACAATATTATTGTCATAATGAAATTTTTGCGTCTCCATAAGTCTTGTGTCTTGCAGTGAACAATATTTTTTCCAAAATCTCCCTTAAAGAAAGAGTTTAGATTGTCTGAAAATAAATATCATGCTGCTTGTGTAATGTTTTGACAAAGGTATTTACTAACTTTGTCTAAGGCTATTAGATATACTTCTAAAATATACCGAAAACTACTAAAGCTATTGTGTGATGAAAATTTGTGGACAAAATATCAGAAAAATAAGACGTGACCGTGACCTTACCCAAGAATACATGGCCTTCGAAATGGGTATTTCTCAAAAAGCATATTCGGATATCGAAAATTCAAAAGTGAAAATCAATCTGGAGATTCTCACAAAAATTTCAAACATCCTCAATATAAAACCATCCGACATCTGCAGTATCTCCCACAAATGTGGTACAAACGATTACGAAGACAAATACAAGGAGCTTGTTGAGTATATGAAACAAAATAATATTGCTCTGCCTCCAGACTTACAATAAAATTTCCCCCATCCTATTATATATAGATGTGTTTTTCAAATCATCTATACTGTTCTTTCTAAGTTTTTTAGGAGCTATTTCCCGCTCTCCGCACTCGCTATTTTCTTTTTCAAAGAAAATGAGCTCAGACAATGTTGCGATGGTAAGTTTGCATTACTAAAACAAGAATAATAAATTAGTTAAAAAAATTAACCAAAGAATAAAAAGCAGCAGGATAAAGGCTGACGCTGCGTTGATACTTAGATATCGCCCCTGATTTTATTCCCCTGCTGCTGTTTTCTTCCAAATCCGGATAGAACGTTGTTTGGCCATAACTTTTACCATGGTGGATCAGAAGAAAACTTCTTTAAAAAAGAATTTTGTATGTCAAAAATATCAAAAAAAGTAATTGGTGTGGATGTCGGAGCTAAGTTTTTAACAGTAAGCTTCAATGATTTTGAAAATAGAGATCAGGTTTTGAATGTTGAAAATAATCAGCGTTCTATTTTGTCCTTTCTAAAGAAATTCAGGATAGAAGATTATTGTTTTGTTATCGAGGCTACAGGCAACTATAGCAGTCACATTTTGCATTTATCTCTAATTCAAGGCTTTGAGTCAAGCCTTATAAATTGTATGTCTGTTAAACATTTTGCAAGAATGAAAAACATCATAAGTAAAACAGATGCTGAAGATGCCAAGCTGATCAGACTTTACGGAGAGATGTTTCGTCCGGATATTTATATTCCTAAAAGTATTGAGATCGAACATCTTGATCAGGAACTAAAGCTTCTGAATGATTTGGAAGAAGAAAAAAGAAGATATGGAGTTAAGCTAAAATCCCTTCGCCATAACCCTCAGATTAATCCGAACACAGAAAAACATTACGAAAGAAGATTAAAACACCTGGAAAAAGAGATTAAGCAAGTCGTAAGTCGTCTTCCTGAGCTCCAGAATGAAGAATTTAAAGCAACTAAAAGCCTGTTGCAGTCTGTATCTGGAATTGGTGAAAAGACTTCTCTTCAGCTGATGACCGCTACTTCAGGATTTAAAAACTTTAATTCAGCAAAATCATTATCTAAGTATTTTGGTTTGGCTCCACGGATTTATCAATCGGGAAAGAAATCGTATTCACCAGGAAAATGCAGAACATCAAAGACACACATCAGAGGTTTGCTATATGTTTGCTCGTGGACTGCAATTAAACATAACAAACCGTGTAGAGAATTTTATGAAAGACTTCTTTCTCAAGGAAAGCCTAAGAAATTAGCATTAATCGCAGTATGTAATAAGCTTCTAAGAATATGTTTTGGAGTGGTGAAGAATAAAACCAATTATCAACCGGATTATCAAAAAAACTTTAAAATTTTAACCTGAATAATTTGCAGATTAACATAGAACATCAGGGCTATAGTGAAAGTCTGTAGTAGAGCTCTTTGATTTTACTTACTAAGATCAGAGTTTAAATTTCAAAATATAGCATTACTATATAATATATATTAAACTACGTTTGAATAAACAGGAAATCATCAATTAAGCATTAGTTAAATAATTTGAGCTCTGTAGTAGCGTTACCTTTGTATATAAAAACAGCTATTTTTAGAATATAAGCTCCTTGGGAGCGATACAAACATCACAATAAATTTATTTTCCCCATAATTAGCCTTTTTAAGAAAAGAAAAAAGATTTCAATAAACTTTGGGTATTAATTTGGAATTGTTTTGTAAATAACTTCCTCACATTCTTATCTAATATTTGCTCCATATTCTATAAATTACTCTAAAAAGCCCATTAAATCATATTTAATTGCAGTCAAAATACAATTATGTTAATGTGGATAACTATAATTTGGCTTTAAAAGCATTGTATAACAGTATTTTATATAGATAACTTTCCCGCAATTTTGCTTTTCGTTGTCTGCTCGATTGCTTTGTATAGTAAAGTCGTCTTATCTTTGCCCCACTGAAAAACGAGAGAGTTTCGGTAGCGCAGGAGAGCTTTGAATAAGGCAAAAACGATAAGACTAATGTTATCTACAGGTAGATAAAGATCAATAAAAACGTTTAAATTTTTTAGAGAT
>Ga0213827_1000114_pt1 | contig 103447 bp, 101 predicted proteins | sample MC6MC0898MG_FD_180669 | JGI IMG/M metagenome (GOLD analysis project Ga0213827, IMG submission 180669) | Enriched soil aggregate microbial communities from Iowa State University, Ames, United States - MC6-MC0898-MG | ecosystem: Environmental > Terrestrial > Soil > Unclassified | place: USA...
TTGCCGGTGATGGTGTTGATCTCGCCGTTGTGGGCGAGGAAGCGGAACGGCTGCGCCAGCGGCCATTTCGGCAGGGTGTTGGTGGAGAAGCGCTGGTGGAACACGCAGATCGCGGTTTGCAGGCGCTGGTCATCCAGGTCTGGGTAGAAGGCCGCGAGATCGCGCGGCATCATCAGGCCTTTGTAGATGATGGTCTTGTGCGAGAAGCTGCAGATGTAGTGGTCGGCGTCGTGGGCGTTGGCCACGGACGAACGGCGACGGGCACTGAACAGCTTGATGGCGAATTCCTGATCGCTCAGGCCTTCACCGCCGATGAACACCTGTTCGATCTGCGGCAGACGCTCCAGGGCCAGGCGGCCGAGCACGCTGGTGTCGATCGGCACTTTGCGCCAGCCAACCAGCGTAAGACCGGCAGCAAGGATTTCGCGATCCATGTTGGCGCGAGCAGCTTCGGCTTTAACCGGGTCCTGATTGAAGAACACCATGCCGACGGCGTACTGCTTGGGCAGTTCGACCGCAAAGTGTTCCTGGGCCATGGCACGCAGGAATTGATCAGGCTTCTGCATGAGCAGGCCGCAACCGTCGCCGGTCTTGCCGTCGGCGTTGATTCCGCCGCGGTGGGTCATGCAAGTCAGTGCCTGCATGGCGGTTTGCAGAAGGTGGTGGCTGGGTTCACCCGTCATATGGGCGATCAGGCCAAAACCACAGTTGTCCTTGAATTCTTCGGGATGGTACAGACCTGTTTTCATAGACACTATCTCACCAGGTTCACCTCTCAACCGGAGGCAAATCTCTTTTTTAACAACCACTTACCATCCACGCCGATCAAATGCCAGCTTTTTTGCGGTGGCCATGGAAAACCATTGTTGCACAGCGACAGCGATACCCACAAATTTTCATGTCTCACCATTGAAAATTTATGTCGCAATTTTGAATGTTTTTGCGCCATGCGCCGTGATAGCGGCTTGGCTCGAGTCTGAAGCGTTTCAGCCATGACTGCAAGGTGGGCTTGTGGCCGGCAGCCTGGGACAGAAAAGCCTGCCGCGCTCGGGCGCAGCAGGCTAGACGAAAGTCAGTATTCGCTCAGCAACTGGGCGGCGGGGTGATGCCGCCCGGAAGGTAATCAGCGAGCCGTGGCCAGCTCTTGTTGGACGCTGGCGACGGTACGTGGCCAAGGTTTACCAGCCTGGACCTTCGCTGGCAAGTTCTTGATTGCCGCAACTGCTGCATCACGGTTGGCGAAGCTGCCATAAGTGACCACGTACAGCGGCTTGCCCTGCAGGTTTTTCTTGAAGTAGCGATAGTCGCCACCCTGTGCCTTGACGAAAGCCTGGGCCGACGCCTCGGAGCTGGTGCCAAGGATCTGCACGACATAATTGCCTGGTTTCTGGCCCGAGTACCAACCACCGGTGCTGCCACCGGCGGCTGGTTTTTCAGCCGCTTTGGCAGCTGGCTTGGCCGTGGCCACTTGGGTCGGTGCCGGGGTCGGCTTGGCTGGCGCAACCGGTTTGGCCGGCTGGGTTGCAACAGGCTTCTGCGCAGGCGCAACTGGCTGAGCCACAGGGGCGCTGGTAGTGGCCTGGGCCATGGTCGGTTCAGGGCCCGCAGCCACACCTTGCGGCGGGGCGACAGTGGTCACGGTCGGCGGGTTGGCAGGCTGCAGCGCAGTATTGCCCGCCGGGCCACTTTCTTCACCATCGCCCATGCCAGCGGCCTCTGCGAGGGGCTCACGCATCACCGGCTGCGACTGGCCAACCAAGGGCAGTGGCATCGGCTGCGACTGGCCGGAGAATTCGATGGCCGGGTCGTTCGACTTGCCATCCCCCAGCGGCAACTGGGCCTGGGCGGCTGGCGCATCAGTTGGCGCCTTGTCGCCTTTCTTGGGCATGAGAACCGCGGCAGCAACGGCGACCACGACCACAGCGGACAGCGCGAGCACGTGTTTCTTAGGCATTTTGAACCCCATGGATGGTCGCTTGGCCGTACTACGGCTGGCGATCATGGCTTCGATCAAAGTATCTCGGGCGACCTGGTTGATGTTGCCAGGCCAACCGTCGGAGTTTTCATGGATATCGACGAGTTGCTCACGGGTGAACACCTCGATGCCCCGGCCGGCGCCGTCCAGGCGCTGTTCCAGGTACTCGCGGGTCTCTTCCTCGCTGTAGGGGGCGAGCTCGATGACGTGGAAACGCTCTTCCTCGACATGGATCTCCTCCAACCCTGCGATCAGCGACGGCTCGCCGAACAGGAACACGTGCGGGCGCCCCTCCGGGACACCTGCCGCCAGCTCCAGCAACGCTTGGAGTGCCGACTCGTCGAGTTGTTCCGCATCGTCGACCAGCAAGTAGACTTCCTGCCCAGTGAGGGCAAGATGCACCACCTTGGCCAGAACCGCCTGAACTTCGGGCTGCGCCACTTCCAGCGCCTGGGCTACCTGGCCCAGTACGCTGGCGGCATCACTGGCACCGCGGGCGGACACCACCACGCTCTGCACCGACTGTTTGTTGGTGCTGGCCACCAGGGCCTGGCGCAGCAGGGTCTTGCCGCTGCCTACCGGGCCTGTCACCACCAGCATCAGCTGGCTGTAGCGAGCCAGGTGATGCAACTGGCCAAGCACGGGCTTGCGCTGGGCAGGGAAGAACTTGAAGCCGGGCACACGCGGCGCGAACGGATCGTGGCTCAACTGGTAGTGGTCGAGAAACGCCTCATCGGCATGCAAACTGGTCATTGCGCTGTCACAACCTCAAAGCTGGGCCACGATCGCGCGGTAATCCGCCGACAACGTGGCCTGAAGAATCTCTTTCGGATAGTCGTCGGTGACCACGGCTTCGCCCATCTGGCGCAGCAGCACCAGGCGCAGGCGCCCATCAATCACCTTTTTATCGACCGCCATGTGCTCCATGAAATGCGCCGGGGTCATTTCCTGTGGTGGCACCACCGGCAAACCTGCATCCTGCAGCAGGCGGATTCCGCGATCGCGCTCGGACTGGTCGATCCAGCCCAGGCGCATGGACATCTCCAGGGCCATCACTGTGCCCGCTGCCACGGCTTCGCCGTGCAACCAGACACCGTAGCCCATGTGCGTTTCGATGGCATGCCCGAAGGTATGCCCCAGGTTCAGCGTGGCGCGCACGCCGGACTCGCGCTCATCGGCGCCGACCACGGCGGCCTTGGCCGCGCAGGAGCGACGGATCGCTTCGGTCAGGGCCGCAGGTTCCAGGGCACGCAGGGCCTTGATGTTGTCTTCGAGCCAGCCAAGGAAGGGCTTGTCGCAGATCAGGCCGTACTTGATCACTTCGGCCAGGCCCGCCGACAGCTCGCGCCCAGGCAGGGTCTTGAGGCTGGTGGTATCGATCAGCACCGCATTTGGCTGATAGAAAGCACCCACCATGTTCTTGCCCAGCGGGTGGTTGATGCCGGTTTTGCCGCCAACAGAGGAGTCGACCTGCGAAAGGAGTGTGGTCGGCACCTGGATGAAATCGACACCGCGCTGGTAGCAGGCTGCAGCGAAGCCGGCCATGTCACCGATCACGCCACCGCCGAGGGCCACCACCGTGGTACGGCGATCGTGCCGGGCGGTCAGCAGGCCGTCGAAGATCAGTTGCAGGGTTTCCCAGTTCTTGTGCGCTTCGCCATCCGGCAGGATCACCGGCAGCACCGAGTAGGCACCAAGGGTCTTGCTCAGGCGTTCCAGATACAGGGGCGCGACGGTCTCGTTGGAAACGATGGCAACCTGCCGCCCCGCAATATGCGGCGCCAGCAGTTCTGGCTGATCAAGCAGGCCTTCGCCAATGTAGATCGGGTAGCTGCGCTCGCCCAGGTCGACCTTTAGTGTCTGCATGTATCCCCACAATGTACTTGGGCGCGGCGCCGGCTGAGCGACCCACGCGGTAACGTTGAACCTCACCTCGGCGCTGGCCGAGAATAGTCCCGGCTTAGCGGGGCGGCAACTGCTGCAAGCGTTCGAGAATATCGAGCACAACCATACGCGGCGGCCGTTCGTCGGTTTCCACCACCAGGTCAGCGATCTCACGATACAGCGGGTCGCGCGTTTCCAGCAGGTTGCGCAACGTCGCCTCCGGGTTGGCGGTACGCAGCAACGGCCGGTTGCGATCGCGCGCGGTACGCCCAACCTGCTGTTCCACCGAGGCATGCAGGTAGATCACTCGCCCGCCCTGGTGCAGCGCCTGGCGGTTGGCTTCGCGCATTACTGCACCGCCACCGGTTGCCACGACCACGCCATCGAGGCCGCAGAGCTCGGCAATCATCGCCTCTTCACGGTCACGAAAGCCCGGTTCGCCTTCTTTATCGAAGATCCACGGGATATTGGCCCCGGTTCGCAGTTCGATTTCCTTGTCGGAATCTTTGAACAGGAGGCGCAGTTCTTTGGCCAACAGGCGTCCGATGGTGCTTTTACCAGCGCCCATGGGCCCTACAAGTATCAAATTTCGCACAGAATCAACGACTCACAGCAATCGCCTGGTCACTCATGATACGCGGAGTCAGGAAGACCAGCAGCTCGGATTTTTTCTCTTGTAATGCATCGCGTCGAAACAGCCGCCCAACATACGGCAGATCGCCGAAAAATGGCACCTTGTCGACCACATTGTTTTGCGTGGTCGAATACACGCCACCAATGACGATGGTCTCGCCATCGGCCACACGGACCTTGGCATTCACCTCGTTCTTGCGAATCGGCGGCACATCGTTCAAGGCATTGACGAAGTCAGGCTCATCCTTGGTCACCTTGACCGTCATGATGACCTTGCCGTCCGGGGTGATCTGCGGGGTGACCTCCAACGAAAGCGAGGCCTCACGAAAGGCGACCGACGTAGCGCCGCTGCGTGTTGTTTCCTGATAAGGCACTTCGGTGCCTTTTAGAATTCGTGCGGTCTCCTTGTCGGAGGTGACCACCTTGGGCTGGGAGATGATTTCGCCGTTGCCGGTCTTTTCCATGGCATTGAGCTCCAGGTCCAGGAGCACACCGCCGCGCAGCAAGCCCAAGCCGATGCTGGAGCCTGCCCGTTCCACGCCCAGGTCGACGAACACATCCTTGCCCAGTTGCGGGGCCTCACCGTAAAGCTGCGGCCCCCAGCGCACCCCGAGGCTTTTCTCGTAGTCGACATTGGCCTCGACGATTCGCGCCTCGATCGCCACCTGACGCACCGGCACATCCAATTGCGCCACGAGCCGCCGCAACTCGGCCAGGCGATCTTCAGGCTGGTACGCCACGAGGGTATTAGTGCGGGTGTCGACGCTCAAGCTGCCGCGCCCGGTCAAGATGCCATCGTCGGCCAGCGTTGCCAGCAGCAACTCGGCAAGCTCGGAGGCCTCGGCGTGGTGGATTGGCAGCAATTCGCGGCGTAAAGGCTGCAACTGGGCGTCCAGCTCCTGCCCCAGGCGCGCACCCAAGGATTGCTCGGCCAGTTCGGCCGCCGGGCCCACCAGCAGCACATTGCCCTCCTCCCGCCGGGCCAACCCCTTGCTGCGCAAGACCAGCTCAAGGGCTTGGTCCCAGGGGACATCGCGCAAGCGCAAGGTAATGTTGCCCTGCACCGAATCGCTGGCGACCAGGTTGATACCGGCATAATCAGCCAGCACCTGCAGCACCGAGCGCACGTCTACATCCTGAAAGCTCAGCGATATCGGCTCACCCCTATGAGGTGTTGCCGCCCATAATGGCACCGGTAGCATTGCCACCATCATCCACATCATCAATCGCTTCATGGTCCTCCTTGACCTCCCTGTCCACGCCCTTCCTGAGCGTTAGCAATGTCATGCGCTCGCGCCACCTACCCCCGACAAACAAGCGTTCACGCACCTCGACCTGGTGCTCGCTTATATGGACCACCACCCCCTCATCGCGCCCTAACGGGTCACCAAGGCGTACGCGATACAACCGCCCGGCTGATAACAGCAGTGCCTCGTACTCCATACTCCGGGACAGGCTACCCACCATTTCCAGCTGAGCCAGCGGTACGTTGGCAAGCCCGTCGCGGACAACACGAGCCGACCACGCTGAAAACGGATCGAGCGCGGGCAGCAGAACCTCATCACGCGCGGGGGTATGGGCCAGAGAGCCTGGCTCCTGCACAGGCCCATCGGCCCGGAAGGCGTAGGCCCGCAGGCGCAAAGTCAACAAACCGGGCCTGCCATCGGCACTGGCCAGGTGCATGTCGCCAGCACGCAGCAAGCGAAGCTGGCCAAGCCAGTCGTCCAGCCACATGCGCAGCGCTGCGTAGCGGCCAACCACCTGCAAATCCAACGGCGTTTGCCAAAAGCCGGCCAGCCTGACTTCGTCGCGAACATCGAGCTGTTCAAAATGCAGCCCATGGGCATGCCCCGAGGCCGCCAGTTGGTCGAGCAGATCGCTGATATCCGCGCCTGCCGCAAGGCGCCAGCGTGTTTCTTGCAGGTGCCTTTCGGCCTCAGCAAGGGCTTCCCGAGCGCTCTCATGCACCAGCACCTGTGCAGCTTTAGCCTTTTGCTCGTCGCTCAATAGCCTGTGCCTTGCCTGCTCCCCTTGCTGCAGTTGCCGCCATTCCGGTAACCGAACCAGGCAGCCGAGCAGAAGAACCAGCAGCGCGGTAGACGCTGGAAGGGCATAGCGCAAAAGACGGGAACGAACGATAAACGCCAGCCAGTCCAGGCGCAGAAACTGGCTCACGACCAGGACGCCGATACGCGCGCCAGCAACTGAAACTCATCACCAGACGGCGAGCTTTTCACCCGTTTGAGTTCCAGATCGAGGATTGTGCTGGAGCGCCCAAGGTCCCGCATGAACTGCGCAACGACAGCACCGGAAGCAGCCAGGCCGGCAATGTGCAACCGCGCGCCCTCAAGCCTGAGCTCGACCAGCTGAACACCTTCGGGCATCGCCCGTTCCAGGTCGGCAAATACCGCCGTCAAAAGCCCTCGATCAGCTTCCAAGGTGGCCAGCAACGCGGTTTGCGTGCGCACGGACTCAAGGGCTTCTTCGATAGCGCTCTGCTGCTCAAGCTGAGCATCCAGCCCGACAATAGCAGCCTGGTGGCTGACATTGACCCTGGCCTGCTGCTGAGCCCGCTGGCGTGCCAGCTGGTCCATCAACAGCAGCCCACACAGGCCTAGCGCCGCACTGCCGATCAGCATCAGCCGCAAGCGCCTGAGCGCCGCCAGGCGCTGCTGCTCGCGCCATGGCTGCAGATTGATGCGCAGCATCAATGCAGCCCTCCCAGCGCCAAGGCACTAACAAGCGTCATGCTGTTGTCGTGGCATTCAAGGCCAGCCACTGGCGGCAATAGCCGGCACTGGGTATTCAACTGTTCACTCAGCTCACCAAGCAGGCCCTGTTCGGGCAGTGGCGTACCGGTGATAAACAGCCCCTGCACATCCATGCCATCGATAAACGACTCGCTCAAGCGGCCCAAGGGCAATTCACGCCACTGGGGCAGACCATCATGCGACCAGCAGTGCAGCGTCGCCTTGCCCTCTTCCAGCCGCAGCAGCCCTGAACCGTCGGCATGCGCCTGGGGCAAGAGCCGCCGCAAGGCGATACTGTCGACCTCCACCACTTCCAGCTGCAATCCAGCCTCATCGAACAGCGCCTCAAGGGGCTGCAGAGCTGCCTGCCGACAGGCCGCCACCATCACATCCTGTGCGCCGAGTTGCTCGCGTGAAGCTCCCAGCAACTGGAAATCCATCACCAGGTCTTCCAGCGGAAAAGGGAACAACCTGTCCGCGTCAGCCAGCAATTGCGCCTCTATTGCGGCTTCAAGCTGGTTTGACGGCAACCGACAGACTTTGCAGATTACCTGCGAGGCCGGCAGCGCTACCGCAACCCGGCGCTGGCGACTGCCGCTGCGCTGATAAGCGCTACACAGTGCCGCCACGACGCGATCCGGGGCCTGCCACCAATCGCCAGCCCTAAACGGCTCGAATGCTTCAAACGCCCAGGCAACTTGCTCCCAGCGCCCTTTACGCCGCCGTAGTTGCAGAATTCGTACGGAATCGGAGGCAATTTCCACCCCCAACAGTGAACCGGCATCCTTGCCCATGCGTCCAAGCATCGCTGTTCCCTTTTGGCAACCGTAAACCCGCACCAGCACCAGGCCCTGACGGCCAGGCGGTGCAGCGGGCCGCCCGGCCGGTCACCCGGCGAGGCGAAAAATGCTTATAATGCCCAGCGTTTTTCCGTCCGCCGGCTCCGTGCGCAATTCACCCCTCAACCTGGACACCCAAAAGCCTTGATACGCCTGCTGAAGTTCTTCTGGTGGTCTTTCGTCGCAGTCATCTGCGCGCTCGTACTCGGTGTGAGCGGTGCGTTTCTGTATCTTAGCCCCAACCTGCCGTCGGTCGATTCGCTCAGAAGCATCCAGTTGCAGATACCCCTGAGGGTGTATAGCAGCGACGGCAAACTCATTGCCGAGTTCGGCGAAATGCGCCGCTCGCCAATCCGTTTCGCGGAAATTCCCCCACAGTTCATTCAGGCGCTTCTGTCAGCCGAAGACGATAATTTCCTCAATCACTACGGGGTCGATCCGAGCAGCCTGATGCGCGCCGCGACTCAGCTGGTGAAGACCGGTCACATCCAGACCGGCGGCAGCACCATCACCATGCAGGTGGCGAAGAACTTCTTCCTGACCAGCGAGCGCAGCTTCTCGCGCAAGACCAACGAGATTCTGCTGGCCCTGCAGATCGAGCGCGAGCTGACCAAGGACGAGATCCTCGAGCTGTACGTGAACAAGATCTACCTGGGTAACCGCGCCTACGGCATCGACGCCGCTGCGCAGGTGTACTACGGCAAGTCGATCCGTGATGTGAGCCTGGCGCAGATGGCGATGATCGCCGGCCTGCCCAAGGCACCGTCGCGCTTCAACCCGCTGGCCAACCCGGTTCGTGCGAAAGAGCGCCGCGACTGGATCCTGGGGCGCATGTACAAGCTGGGCAAGATCGACGAGGCAAGCTACCAGACCGCCCTTGCCGAGCCGCTTAACGCCAGCTACCACGTACCGACGCCTGAGGTGAATGCGCCTTACATCGCCGAGATGGCCCGTGCCGAAATGGTCGGCCGCTATGGCAGCGAGGCCTACACCGAAGGCTTCCGCGTCACCACCACGGTGCCGAGCGACATGCAGGAAATGGCCAACAAGGCTGTGCTCAATGGCCTGTCCGACTACGACGAGCGCCATGGTTACCGCGGCCCTGAGTCGCGCTTCCCAGGCAAGACCGAAGCCGCCTGGCTGCAGGAGCTGACCAAGCAGCGCACCTTGGGCGGGCTTGAGCCGGCCATCGTTACCCACGTCGATAAAACCGGCCTGAAAGTACTGACCCGTGGCGGCAAGGAAGAAGACGTCGCGTGGGACACCATGAAGTGGGCGCGCCCGTTCCTCAACAGCAACTCCCAGGGCCGTGCACCACAATCCCCGGCGGACGTGGCCCAGGTCGGCGACCTGGTGCGCCTGCAGCGCCTGGACGACGGCAAGCTCAAGTTCAGCCAGGTACCAGGTGCGCAAAGTGCGCTGGTCACTCTGGACCCGTATAACGGCGCTATCCGCGCGCTGGTCGGTGGTTTCTCGTTCGAGCAGAGCAACTACAACCGCGCCATGCAGGCCAAGCGTCAGCCCGGCTCGAGCTTCAAGCCGTTCATCTATAGCGCCGCGCTGGACAGCGGCTATACCGCCGCCAGCCTGGTCAACGATGCACCGATTGTGTTCGTCGACGAGTACCTGGACAAGGAATGGCGGCCGAAGAACGACACCAACACCTTCCTCGGCCCGATCCGCATGCGTGAAGCACTTTACAAGTCGCGCAACCTGGTATCGATCCGCCTGCTGCAAGCCATGGGCGTAGGCCGCACCATCGACTACATCGCCAAGTTCGGCTTCAACAAGCAGGACCTGCCGCGCAACCTGTCGCTGGCATTGGGCACCGCGACGCTGACGCCGATGGAGATCGCCACCGGCTGGAGCACCTTCGCCAACGGCGGCTACAAGATCGCCCCGTACCTGATCGACCGCATCGAGAGCCGCAACGGCGAGACGCTGTTCACCGCCAATCCGGCACGTGTGCCGCAAGGCGCCGAAGACCATGCAGGCCTGGCCGCGCCGGAGCAGCCCATCAGTACCGCAGCAATGCCTGGCGAAGCACCGTCCGCCTTTGGCCAGATAGCACCCGCGCCGCAGGTACCGGTCATTGCCGAGCAAATCATCGACGGCCGTACGACCTACATCCTCACCAGCATGCTGCAGGACGTGATCAAGCGCGGTACCGGGCGCCGGGCACTGGCCCTGGGCCGTACCGACCTGGCCGGCAAGACCGGTACCACCAACGAGTCCAAGGACGCCTGGTTCTCCGGTTACAACGCCGATTACGTCACTACCGTCTGGGTCGGTTTCGACCAGCCCGAGACCCTGGGCCGTCGCGAATACGGTGGCACTGCGGCGCTGCCGATCTGGATGAGCTTCATGGGCGCGGCCCTGAAGGACAAGCCGAACCACGCACCTGCCGAACCGGAAGGCATCCTCAGCCTGCGAGTCGACCCGGTGAGTGGCCGTGCGGCCTCACCCAGCACGCCGAATGCATACTTCGAGCTGTTCAAGGCCGAAGATTCGCCACCGTCGGTGGATGAGCTGGGTAATGGTGCGGCGCCGGGCAGCCCACTGCCGGCGGATGAAGCGGCGCCGATGGATCTGTTCTAAAGCCCGCTCCCCCAGGGTTGCACCCAGCCCACAACTGCAAACAAAAAGCCCCGACTCTCACGAGCCGGGGCTTTTTTGTGTCTACGGGCTTGGATCAGCCGTTGAACACTTCATCCACGCTGTTCAGCGGGTAGTGCTTCGGATACGGCAGGGTAGCCACGCCGGATTCGATGGCGGCCTTGGCCACGGCGTCGGAAACGACGGTGATCAGGCGAGCGTCCAGCGGCTTCGGAATGATGTACTCACGGCCGAATTCCAGAGCGTCAACGCCGTAGGCCTTGCACACTTCCTGAGGGACCGGCAGCTTGGCCAGGTCTTTCAGGGCGATGGCGGCGGCGATCTTCATTTCTTCGTTGATGCGCTTGGCGCGAACGTCCAGGGCACCGCGGAAGATGAACGGGAAGCCCAGTACGTTGTTGACCTGGTTCGGGTAGTCGGAACGACCGGTGGCCATGATCACGTCGCTGCGGGTGGCGTGAGCCAGCTCTGGCGAGATTTCCGGGTCCGGGTTCGAGCAGGCGAACACGATCGGGTTGGCGGCCATCGACTTCAGGCCTTCCGGGCTCAGCAGGTTCGGGCCGGACAGGCCAACGAACACGTCAGCACCGTCCAGGGCATCAGCCAGGCTGCGCTTGTCGGTGGCGTGGGCGAACTGGGCCTTGTACTGGTTCAGGTCGTCGCGGCCAGCGTGGATCACGCCGCTGCGGTCGATCATGAAGATGTTCTCGACCTTGGCACCCATGCTGACCAGCAGCTTCATGCACGAGATGGCAGCAGCGCCGGCACCCAGGCAGACGATCTTGGCGTCTTCGAGTTTTTTGCCAGCGATTTCCAGGGCGTTGATCATGCCGGCGGCGGTAACGATCGCGGTGCCGTGCTGGTCATCGTGGAACACTGGAATATCGCACTGCTCGATCAGGGTGCGTTCGATTTCGAAGCACTCAGGCGCCTTGATGTCTTCGAGGTTGATGCCACCGAAGGTAATCGAGATGCGGCGAACGGTGTCGATGAAAGCTTGTGGGCTTTCCGATTCGACTTCGATGTCGAATACGTCGATACCGGCGAAACGCTTGAACAGAACGCCCTTGCCTTCCATGACCGGCTTGGAAGCCAGTGGACCGAGGTCACCCAGACCGAGGATGGCGGTGCCATCGGAAATCACTGCAACAAGGTTGCCCTTGCCGGTGTATTTGTAGGCCAGCTCAGGATCACGGCCGATTTCACGCACAGGTTCTGCAACGCCTGGGCTGTAGGCCAGGGCGAGATCACGGGCGGTGGCGGTGGGCTTGGAGAGCTCGACGCTCAGTTTCCCCGGACGAGGTTGAGCGTGATATTCGAGAGCGGCGGTTTTCAGGTCTGACATGGTGGGCATTCCGCTATTTACTGTTCTGACGGACCGCCGAGGATACGCAAAGAGCCGGGGAGTCACAAGACTGGTCGGTCACTTGTGTCAAGGCCTTTAGCCTACGACTTTACGCTATAACACACGGGGGCATTGGAGCCATCAGTGTGTACAATCCAATAGCGAAATGTCTACATCTTTTCAGCCTGAAATGCGCTCCAGCATGCTCGGATCGGTTATTGGTAACACCCAGCGTCGCTGCCCCGGCTTGAGCCCACCCTTGCGGGAACGGTCCAGCACCCAGCCGCGCGCCTCGACCTGGCGTCCTTTGAGGTTATCGAAGAAGCCTGAGGGGAAGTTGCGTTGCAGACGAGCGGGAACCTGCAATACCACACCAGTTTCCAGCTCCAGCCAGACACCACCGCGATTGTGTGCAATGTTTTTAATGCTGCCACCGATCACCGCGAACCCCGACTGCCTGACCTCGCTGGCGCGCAGCACCGGGGAGCTGCGCCACAGGCCGGCACGCGCCTTGCGCGCCGCTTGCTCGGCCACTTGCTGGCAGGCCACCAGGCGCACATTGGGCGCTACCGCGACACGGTAGCCAAGCCCCTCGCTGAGCAAGCGTGCTTCGAGATTGTCGCCATTACGGCCATAGATATTGGCCAGCGTGCGCCCGTACTTGTCCTTGGCCTCAACGCCCGGCACCAGCCCCACACGGCCGTCACTGGCTTTGACCAACGCTTGCAGCCGCTGCTTGGCGGCCTCGGCATAAGGCTCGCTGGTACGCCCCTTGCGCCCGATTTCCGGGGCGTTGATGCCGATCATGCGCACGCTGCGGCCGTCGGCCAGGCGCAGCGTGTCACCGTCCACCACCTGACGCACCGCCACCTGCTGCGGCTTGTCTGGCAGCGGGCAGAATGCCAGGGCCGGCGCTTGCCAGATCGCGCCCACAAAAAAGGCGCCCACGAGGGGCGCCTTTTTCAGCAACAATGCGAAGCCCGAAGGATTCGCCATGCGCATGATTACTTCTTGGTACCGAACATACCGAAGCGATCGGCGAACTTCTGTACGCGGCCGCCGGTGTCCAGGACTTTTTGCTTACCGGTGTAGAACGGGTGGCACAGGTTGCAAACGTCGATCGCCAGGGTGTTGCCCAGAGTCGAACGAGTTTCGAATTTGTTGCCGCAGCTGCAAGTCACTGCAACCGCTTCGTAGTTCGGATGAATATCAGCTTTCATGGTCACTTCCTCGAGCTGCGTGCCGCCACCCAACACCAATTGTTGAATACCGCACGTAATTAGGCGGGGAATAATACCAGAGCTTCACTCCAACGCAAGTTGTCGCTTGCACCGACCGTCGTCTGCTAGGCTCGCCAGTCTTTGAAACGCCCTGCGAGACCTTCCGCGTGTCCGACGTCATCCTGCGCCTTGCCCTGCCCTCTCCCCTGCGTCGCCTGTTCGATTATCGGGCGCCAGCGAGCATGGCGCGCCAGGCACTCACCCCGGGGATGCGCATCCGCGTGCCGTTCGGCCGCCGCGAGATGATCGGCGTGCTGGTGGAGGTGTGCGACCACAGCGAAGTGCCCGCCGACAAGCTCAAACCGGCCAGCGCCCTGCTCGACCCGGTTTCACCGGTGCCGGCGTCGCTGTTCAAGCTGTGCCTGTGGACCGCCCAGTATTATCAGCACAGCCTCGGCGATACCTTGAGCTGGGCCTTGCCCACCCTGCTGCGCCAGGGCGAAGCGGCCGAAATGCGCCAGGAACGCTTCTGGCACGTCGCCCCCGACGCCCGCATCGAAGACCCGCGCATCGCCCGCGCACCGCGCCAGCGCGACGCCCTCAAGACCCTGGCCCAACACCCGCACGGCGTGGCCCACAGCCTGCTCAGCAAGCTCAACCTGAACAAGGACAGCCTCGACCTGCTGCTGGCCAAAGACCTGGTCAAGCTCGAAGTACGCCGCCATCTGCCGGCGCAGCGCCATGAGCACTGGCTGGCCCAGCCAGAACTGCCACTCAACGAAGAACAGCGCGAAGCCTTCGACGCGGTGCGCGAAGGCTTTGACAGCTTCAATGCCTTCCTGCTGGCCGGCGTCACTGGCAGCGGCAAGACCGAAGTCTACCTGCAGCTCATTCGCGAGACCCTCGAAGCCGGCAAGCAGGCGCTGGTACTAATCCCGGAGATTAACCTCGGCCCGCAGACCCTGGCGCGCTTCGAACAACGCTTCAACGCCCGCATTGCCCTGCTGCATTCGGCCGTCAATGACCGCGAACGCCTCGACGCCTGGCTGGCGGCGCGTGATGGCGAGGCCGACATCATCATCGGCACGCGCTCGGCGCTGTTCACGCCGATGAAAAACCCGGGCCTGATCATCATCGACGAGGAACATGACGGCTCCTATAAACAGCAGGAAGGCCTGCGCTACCACGCCCGCGACCTGGCGCTGGTGCGTGCCCACCAGGAAAACATCCCGATCCTGCTCGGTTCTGCCACCCCGTCGCTGGAAACCCTGCACAACGCCCTGACTGGCCGCTATCGCCTGCTGCGTATGAACCAGCGCGCCGGTGGCGCACGCCCCCCGCGCATGTTGCGCCTGGATGTAAAAAGCCTGCCCTTGGACAGCGGTATCAGCGGCCCGCTGCAGCAGGCTATTCGCCAGACACTGGAGGCCGGCCAGCAGGTGCTGGTGTTCCTCAACCGCCGCGGCTTCGCCCCGACCTTGCTGTGCCATGACTGCGGCTGGCTTTCCGAATGCCCGCGCTGCGATGCACGCATGACCGTGCACCAGCGCTCGGGCGTGCTGCGCTGCCACCACTGCGGCTACGACGAACGCCTGCCGCACCAGTGCCCCAAGTGCAACCACGTCGACCTGCGCCCAGTGGGCGCGGGCACCGAACGTGCCGAGGAGCGCCTGAAGGTATTGTTCCCGGATTACCCCATTTTGCGCGTGGACCGTGACAGCACCTCGCGCAAGGACGCCATGCACAACCTGTTCAGCACCATCCAGCGCGGCCAGCCGAGCATCCTGGTCGGCACACAGATGCTGGCCAAGGGGCATCACTTTCCACGGGTTACCTTGGTCGCCATCCTCGATGCCGATGGCGGGCTGTTCTCCGGCGATTTTCGCGCCACCGAGCGCATGGCCCAGCTCATCGTGCAGGTGGCCGGGCGCGCCGGGCGTGCCGAAGAGCCTGGCAAAGTAGTGATCCAGACCCACCTGGCCGACCACCCGCTGCTGGTGCAATTGACCGAGCAAGGCTACTTCGCTTTCGCCGAGCAAGCCTTGGACGAACGCCGCGCCGCCGGCCTGCCGCCGTATTCCCATCTTGCCCTGCTGCGCGCCGAAGCGCACAAGCCAGGGCAGGCTGAAGGGTTCCTCGACGAGGCCTGCAACGCAGCGGAACGCCTGGTGGCCGAGCAGCGCTTGCCCGGCATTGAACTGTTGGGCCCGGTGCCTGCTCCGATGGAGCGCAAGGCTGGGCGCTACCGTGCGCAACTGTTGATCCAGGCCAACACCCGGGCGCCGTTGCATCGACTGATCAGTGCCTGGTTGCTAGTGTTGGAGCAACTGCCGAGCGGGCGCCAAGTACGTTGGTCACTGGATGTCGACCCAGTTGACCTTTATTAAGCTTGCCGCCCAAAGGTTGGCAACCCGGCCCCGGCAACGGATAATGCCCAGTTTTTCCACCTGCGCACCCAGGCGCCCCACCGCGCTAGCGGTCGAAAAGAGATCCCCATGAAAGACACCATTCGCCAGCTGATCCAACAAGCCCTCACCCAACTCGTCACCGAAGGTGTGCTGCCTGAAGGGCTGTCGCCGGCGATCCAGGTGGAAAACGCCCGGGACAAGACCCACGGCGACTTCGCCAGCAACATCGCCATGATGCTGGCCAAGCCGGCCGGCATGAAGCCGCGCGACCTGGCCGAAAAACTGATCAACGCCCTGCCGGCCAGCGCCGACATCAGCAAGGTCGAGATTGCGGGCCCTGGCTTCCTGAACTTCTTCCAGAACACCGACGCCCTGGCCAAACGCCTGGACGCCGCCCTGGCCGACGACCACCTGGGCGTGCACAAGGCCGGCCAGCGCGAAAAAGTCGTGATCGACATGTCGGCGCCGAACCTGGCCAAGGAGATGCACGTCGGCCACCTGCGCTCGACCATCATCGGCGACAGCGTCGCGCGCGTGCTGGAGTTCCTGGGCGACAACGTCATCCGTCAGAACCACGTCGGCGACTGGGGCACCCAGTTCGGCATGCTGATGGCCTACCTGCAGGAAAACCCGATCACCAGCGACGAGCTGTCGGACCTGGAAAACTTCTACCGTGCGGCCAAGAAACGCTTCGACGAGTCTGAAGAGTTCGCCACCCGCGCCCGCGGCCTGGTGGTCAAGCTGCAGGCTGGCGACCCGGATTGCCTGGCGCTGTGGACACGCTTCAAGGACATTTCCCTGTCCCACTGCCAGAAGACCTACGAGCTGCTCAACGTCAAGCTGACCATGGCCGACGTGATGGGCGAAAGCGCCTACAACGCCGACCTGGCCAACGTGGTCGCCGACCTCAAGGCCAAGGGCCTGCTGGTCGAGGACCAGGGCGCCCAGTGCGTGTTCCTCGAAGAGTTCAAGAACAGCGAAGGCGAGCCACTGCCAGTGATCGTGCAGAAGGCCGACGGCGGCTACCTGTACGCCACCACCGACCTGGCTGCCGTGCGCTACCGCAGCAACGTGCTGAAGGCCGACCGCGCGCTGTACTTCGTCGACCAGCGCCAGGCGCTGCACTTCAACCAAGTGTTCGAAGTGGCGCGCCGTGCAGGCTTCGTTGGCCACCCGATGCAGATGGAACACATGGGCTTCGGCACCATGAACGGCGCCGACGGCCGCCCGTTCAAGACCCGTGACGGCGGCACCGTGAAGCTGATCGACCTGCTCACCGAGGCCAAAGAGCGCGCCTATGCGCTGGTCAAGGAGAAGAACCCGGGCCTGGCCGAAGACGAGCTGCGCAAGATCGGGGAAGTGGTTGGCATCGGCGCAGTCAAATACGCCGACCTGTCCAAGCACCGCACCAGCGACTACAGCTTCAACTTCGAGCTGATGCTCAACTTCGAAGGCAATACCGCGCCGTATCTGCTGTACGCCTACACCCGTGTGGCCGGCGTGTTCCGCAAGCTGGGCAAAGGCTTTAACGAGGTTGAAGGCACTATCGTGCTGCAGGCCGCCCACGAACAGGACCTGGCTGCGCGCCTGGCGCAGTTCGGCGAAATCCTCAACAACGTTGCGGAAAAAGGCACCCCGCACGTGCTGTGCACCTACTTGTACGACCTGGCTGGCCTGTTCTCCAGCTTCTACGAAAACTGCCCAATCCTCGCCGCCGAAACTGCGGAGCAGCAGCAGAGCCGTCTGCGCCTGGCTGCCCTGACCGGTCGCACCCTCAAACAAGGTCTGGAACTGCTCGGCCTGGAAACCCTGGAGCGCATGTAAGTTGGCAGCCAAGAAAAAACCAGCACCCAAGCGCGGCGCAAGCCGCACCCAGGCACCGGCCAAACAGCCGATCCCCGGCTGGGTATGGTTGGCGGTCGGCCTGACCGTCGGCGCGTTCATCGTCTTCCTGATGAAGCTCGAACCCGGTGGCGGTGACATCAAGCGCACCAAGCCCGAGCAGCAGAAGCAGGACAAGGTCGCCGAGGCCAGCAAGTCGACGCCCGCCGCCACGCAGCAACCGGTGAAGCCGAAGTACGACTTCTACACCCTGCTGCCGGAGTCGGAAGTGATCGTGCCGCCCGAGGCGGTGCCTGAGAAGACGCCACCTGTGCCTGCACAGCCGGTAACCCCGGTGACGCCAGCGGAGGCTGCGAAGATCGACACGGCGCGTGCCCAGGCCGCATTGCTGGGGCAGACACCACCACCGGCACCACCGGTGATCAAGCCTGCCGCGACCACTCAGTTCTTCCTTCAGGCCGGCTCGTTCCGCAAGCAGGCCGATGCCGACAAGGTCCGCGCGCAGATCATCCTGCTCGGCCAGGCGGTGAAGGTGGAGTCGGGCACGGTCAAGGACGAGACCTGGTACCGCGTACTGGTCGGGCCGTTCAGCAACCGTGAACAGCTGACCGGGGCGCAGAAGCAGCTGGCGGGGGCAGGTTTCAGCAACCTGCTGCTGCAGCAGCGACAGACACGTCAGTAACTGAAAAGGCCTTGCCGCTTAGCGCGACAAGGCCTTTTTTGTGCCTTAGCGGCGCTCGGCGTTGGCCTGGGAGATCTGCCCGTTCAGGGTCCAGAAGTCGTACAGCACGCCCACCAGGAACAAGCCACCAGTGAAGAAGTAGATGATCGCGGTGATCCATTTGCCTTGGTACAGGCGGTGCGCGCCAAAGATGCCGAGGAAGGTCAGCAGGATCCAGGCAATGTTGTAGTCGATACGCCCGGAATGAAAGCGCATGTCGGCTTCCCGGTCCATCGCCGGAATCAGGAACAGGTCGATCAGCCAGCCGATGCCGAGCAGGCCCAAGGTGAAGAACCAGATCGTCCCGGTAATCGGCTTGCCGTAGTAGAAGCGGTGCGAGCCAGTGAAGCCGAATATCCACAGCAGATAGCCGATGACCTTGCTGTGGGTGTCGTGAAACGGCGCCCCGTGTTCATAACTGTTCATTCGTAGCCCCTGTGGGTTATCCAAAAATTTTCTAAAAAAAAATGTGACTTTTGCGCCGCAGGCCGACGTACGGCAGCATGACAATCGACCAACGGATCAAAAATTGATCAAAAAGCTGTTATAAAGTTGCGCGCCAACACCAAAACCAAAATCAAAACTTCACAAGAGCTTCATCTATGCCGCCTTTGTTCAAGACATGGCTGACCCTCTGCCTATTATTGCCCCTGGCCGCCCACGCCACCAACCGTGAGCAACGTCTTCCCAACGGTTTCACCGGCTATACCACCAATGCCTCGGTGAAACACGCGCCCAGCAAGCACAGCACGCTACGCGCACGCCCAAGCAGCAGCGCTGCCAAGGCTCACAACCTGCCTGTGGCGGCCATGTCGCCGAAGCAGAGCAGCGACGTGCTCAGCCGCGCCGTCAATGTGCTCGGTACCCCGTATGTTTGGGGCGGCAGCAGCCCTAAAAAAGGCTTCGACTGCAGCGGGCTGGTCAAATACGCCTTCAACGACGTGGCCGATGTCGACCTGCCGCGCACCTCCAATGCCATGGCCCAGGGCCACGGCGTGAAGGTGGCCAAAAGCGACCTCAAGCCAGGCGACCTGATCTTCTTCAACATCAAGAGCCGCCGGGTCAACCACGTTGCCATCTACCTGGGCAACGACCGTTTCATCCACGCACCGCGCCGCGGCAAGCGGGTGAGCATTGACAACCTGAGCAAGCCTTACTGGCAGAAGCACTATGTCGTGGCCAAGCGGGTGTTGCCGAAGGAACAGCAGCAGTTGGCGCTGGCCAAGCGCTGATAGCCCAGCGCCATTCTGTACCGGCCTCTTCGCGGGACAAGCCCGCTCCCACAGTTTCTGCATAGTACCTGTGGGAGCGGGCTTGTCCCGCGAAGAGGCCAGTACAAGCGCTATTCAGGACTGATCAGCCCCTTATCCCGCAGGCCCCGCATCGCCCCCTCCATCGTCCGCATCCCCTCCGCCGCCCCCGTCTGCATTACCGAACACAGCTGCGCCATCCGCCCTTCGCGAATCAGGTTGCGCACCGCAGGCGTCGCCACCAGCACCTCCCTGGCAGCCACCCGCCCACCACCCACGCGCTTGACCAGCACCTGTGCCACCACCAGGCGCAGCGACTCCGCCAACATCGCTCGCACCAATGGCTTCTCTTCGGCAGCAAACACCTCAACCAACCGATCGATGCTGCCCGCAGCCGAGCGCGTATGCACTGTCGCCAGCACCAGGTGCCCCGTTTCCGCAGCCCGCAGCGCCAGGCGAATCGTCTCCAGGTCACGCAATTCGCCAATCATGATCACATCCGGGTCCTGACGCAGCGCACTGCGCAGCCCCTGGGAAAAGTCGCGGCAGTCCCGGCCAATCTCGCGCTGGTTGACCAGACTGCGCTGACTGCTGTGGATAACTTCGACAGGGTCTTCAAGCGTGATGATGTGCACAGAGCGTTGCCGGTTGAGTTGATCGATCAGCGTCGCCAGGGTGCTGGATTTACCACTGCCGGTAGGCCCGCCAACCAGAATCAAACCATCGGTGCACTGCGCAACAGCTCGAAACACTTCTTCAAGGCCGAGTTCGTCGAGTGTCGCGATTCGTTTCGGGATGAGACGCAAGGTTGCCGCTGGGCCATTCAACTGACGAAACAAGTTAAGGCGAAAGCGGCCCAGTGACGGTAGCTCCAACGCCAGATCCAGTTCATCACCTTGCGCCCACTGATGGCGCTGGCTGACATCAAGCAGCGGTGCCAGGCAATCGGTCAGTGAAGCCGGCACTACGCTCGGCAGGTCCATGCGCAGAAGCTCGCCATCCACGCGCAGCATCGGTATCTCGCCCGCAGCCAGGTGCAGGTCACTTGCCCCTGCATCGCCAGCCCGGGCCAACAGGTCGGTCACATCCATGAGACTCCCCAACGGCCATCAAGCAGGTAGAATGCCGCAGACCCCAAAGCCGACGGCATTGATCCATGTCCACCATAGCAGACAACCTTTCCGCCCTTGCCGCACGCATCCACAGCGCGGCCCAGGCCGTTGGACGCGACCCGGCCAGCGTCCAGCTGCTGGCGGTGAGCAAGACCAAACCGGCCAGTGCCATCCGCGAAATCCATGCCGCAGGCGTGCGCGATGTCGGTGAGAACTACCTGCAGGAAGCGTTGAGCAAACAGGTCGAACTGCGCGACCTGCCCTTGATCTGGCACTTCATCGGCCCCATTCAGTCGAACAAGACCAAAGCCATTGCCGAGCATTTCGACTGGGTACATTCCGTGGACCGCCTGAAAATCGCCCAACGCCTGTCCGAACAGCGCCCTCAGGGCTTGCCACCGCTGAATATCTGCTTGCAGGTGAATGTCAGCGGGGAAGACAGCAAGTCAGGCTGCGCCCCGGCCGACCTGCCAGCATTGGCCAATGCCGTGGCCGCCCTGCCCAACCTGCGCCTACGCGGGCTGATGGCAATCCCCGAACCCAGCGAAGACCGCGCCGAGCAAGAGGCCGCCTTTGCCACCCTGCGCCTGCTGCAAGAGCGCCTGAATCTCGGCCTGGACACCCTGTCCATGGGCATGAGCCATGACCTGGAGGCCGCGATTGCACAAGGCGCGACCTGGGTACGCATCGGCACCGCCCTGTTCGGCGCGCGCAACTACGGCCCCGTCTGATTCCATGCTTTACTCACTCTTTCCCTCAAGGACCTGACATGAGCAAGACACGTATTGCCTTCATCGGCGCCGGCAACATGGCTGCCAGCCTGATTGGCGGCCTGCGCGCCCAGGGCCTGGACGCCACGCAGATTCGCGCCAGCGACCCAGGCGCCGAGACCCGCACCCGGGTGCAGGCCGAACACGGTATCGAGGTATTCGAAGATAATGCCCAGGCCATCGCCGGGGCCGATGTGATCGTCCTGGCGGTCAAGCCGCAGGTCATGAAAGCCGTGTGCGAGGCGCTGCAGCCTAGCCTGCAAGATGGCCAACTGATCGTCTCCATCGCCGCCGGCATCACCTGTGCCAGCCTGCAAGCCTGGCTCGGCGCCCGCCCGGTAGTGCGCTGCATGCCCAATACCCCGGCACTGCTGCGCCAAGGTGTCAGTGGCTTGTACGCTACCGCCGAGGTTTCCAGCGCACAGCGCGAGCAGGCCGAGCAGCTGCTGTCGGCTGTCGGTACCGCCCTGTGGCTGAGTGAGGAGCAACAACTGGATGCTGTCACGGCCGTTTCCGGCAGTGGCCCGGCGTATTTCTTCCTGCTGATCGAGGCAATGACCGCTGCTGGCGAGAAGCTGGGCCTGCCGCGCGAAACCGCCTCCCAGCTGACCTTGCAGACCGCGCTGGGTGCCGCGCACATGGCTGTGGCCAGTGATGTCGACGCCGCCGAACTGCGCCGCCGCGTGACGTCGCCTGCCGGCACCACCGAAGCGGCGATCAAGTCGTTCCAGGCTAACGGTTTCGAAGCCATCGTAGAGAAGGCACTGGCCGCTGCGGCGACGCGTTCCGCCGAGCTGGCCGAGCAATTGGGCAAATAAGGAGTTTCAGATGAATGCACTGTCCGGCGCCGCGATCTTCGTGGTGCAAACCCTGGTCAGCCTGTACCTGGTGATCGTCCTGCTGCGCTTCGTGCTGCAGCTGGTAAAAGCCAATTTCTATAACCCGCTGTGCCAGTTCGCGGTACGCGCCACCCAGCCGCTGCTCAAGCCTATTCGTCGCATCATCCCTAGCATTGGCGGCCTGGACACCTCCTCGCTGCTGCTGGCGGTGGTCATCCAGGCCCTGCTGATGGGCTTTGTGCTGATGGTCACCTACGGCACCTTCGGCGACGTTCTGCACCTGCTGATGTGGGCGATCATCGGCATCACTTCGCTGTTCCTGAAGATTTTCTGGGTGGCCATGATCGTCATGGTGATCGTTTCCTGGGTTGCGCCGAACAGCCACAACCCGGCGGCCGAACTGGCCTACCAGATCAGCGAGCCGGTGCTGGCGCCGTTCCGCCGCCTCGTGCCCAACCTGGGCGGCATGGACATCTCGCCGATCTTCGCGTTCCTGGCGATCCAGGTGATCCAGTCGTTCGTCATGCCCCCGCTGGCCACCTACGCCGGCATGCCACCAGAACTGTGGCGGATGATCTGACCCCTGTTGTTCCCAGCGGCAAGCCTTTGCTTGCCGCTGGGGGTAGCGCTCTTTAGACTTACGCCTCCGTCAAGCGTGAGCAGGGTCGATGTCCACTGTCCTTCCCGAAGATTCCGTCGGTCTGGTTACACCGCAAACAGCCCAATTCGATGAACCGCTGGCCTTGGCCTGCGGCCGTTCGCTGGCCAGCTACGAGCTGGTTTACGAGACCTATGGCACCCTGAACGCCAGCGCGAGCAATGCCGTGCTGATCTGTCATGCCTTGTCTGGCCATCACCATGCCGCCGGCTACCATGCCGCCACCGACCGCAAGCCGGGCTGGTGGGACAGCTGCATCGGCCCTGGCAAACCGATCGACACCAACCGTTTCTTCGTGGTCAGCCTTAACAACCTCGGCGGCTGCAATGGCAGCACTGGCCCGAGCAGCGTCAACCCGGCCACCGGCAAGCCCTATGGCGCCGATTTCCCGGTGCTGACCGTGGTGGACTGGGTGCACAGCCAGGCGCGCCTGGCCGATCGCCTGGGCATCCAGCAGTGGGCCGCCATCGTGGGCGGCAGCCTCGGCGGCATGCAGGCCCTGCAATGGACCATGACCTACCCGGACCGCGTGCGCCATTGTGTGGATATCGCCTCGGCCCCCAAGCTGTCCGCACAGAACATCGCCTTCAACGAAGTGGCACGCCAGGCCATCCTCACCGACCCGGAGTTCCACGGCGGTTCGTTCCAGGACCAGGGCGTGATCCCCAAGCGGGGCCTGATGCTGGCGCGAATGGTCGGGCATATCACCTACCTGTCCGACGACTCGATGGGCGAAAAATTCGGCCGTGAGCTCAAGAGCGACAAGCTCAACTACGACTTCCACAGCGTCGAATTCCAGGTCGAGAGCTACCTGCGCTATCAGGGCGAAGAGTTCTCTGGCCGCTTCGACGCCAACACCTACCTGCTGATGACCAAGGCGCTGGACTACTTCGACCCGGCCGCGGCCAATGGCGGGGACCTGGCCGCGACCCTGGCCCACGTCACGGCGGACTACTGCATCATGTCGTTCACGACCGACTGGCGCTTCTCGCCGGCCCGTTCACGCGAAATCGTCGACGCCCTGATGGCAGCACGCAAAAACGTCTGCTACCTGGAGATCGACTCGCCTTACGGGCACGATGCCTTCCTGATCCCAACACCTCGCTACATGCAGGGTTTCTCGAACTACATGAACCGCATCGCCATCTGAGGACAGCATGAGAGCCGATCTGGAAATCATCCACGACTGGATTCCCGCCGGTAGCCGGGTACTCGACCTGGGCTGCGGCAGTGGCGAGCTGCTGGCTTCGCTGCGTGATCGCAAGCAGGTCACTGGCTACGGCCTGGAGATCGACGCCGACAACATCGCCGCCTGCGTGGCCAAAGGTGTCAATGTCATCGAGCAAGACCTCGACAAGGGCCTGGGCAACTTCGCCAGCAACAGCTTCGACGTGGTGATCATGACCCAGGCCCTGCAGGCCGTGGAGTACCCTGACCGCATCCTCGACGAGATGCTGCGGGTGGGCCGCCAGTGCATCATCACCTTCCCGAATTTTGGCCACTGGCGCTGCCGTTGGTACTTGGCGACCAAAGGCCGGATGCCGGTTTCGGACTTCATGCCGTACACCTGGTACAACACGCCGAACATTCACTTCTGCACCTTCGCCGACTTCGAAGAGCTGTGCCATGAGCGCCACGCCAAGGTCCTCGACCGCCTGGCTGTCGACCACTTGCACCGCAACGGGTGGGGCGGCCGGCTTTGGCCTAATCTTCTGGGTGAAATCGGCATTTACCGCGTCAGCAGCCCAGGCTTGCAGGAGCACCAACTGGCGGTCTGACGCTCAGCAGAGGAATCGCACCATGCGTCGCCTAACCCTGTTCCTGATCAGCCTGTGCCTGGCCCTGCCGGTACTGGCTGCCGATGCCGCCAAACCCGAGCGCAAGGAAGTTTTCGGCGACGTGACGGTGCACTACAGCGCCTTCACCTCAAGCATGCTGCAGCCGGATATCGCCGCCGCCACGGGGCTGACCCGCAGCAAAAACCAAGGGGTGCTCAACGTTGCCGTGCTCAAGGCCAGCAAGCCCGCGATGGCGGTGGTCAGCGGCACGGTGAAAGACTTGACCGGGCGCAGCAGCCCGCTGTCGTTCAAACAGATTACCGATCAAGGCGCGGTGTACTACATCGCCCAGTTCAAGATCGAACAGGCCGAGACACTGACCTTCGACCTGAATGTCGAAACCGGCGGGGTCAGCCATACACTCAGCTTCAACCAGGAAGTGTTCCCAGGCGAATGATGAATCTCCAGCAACTCGTATTGGCCAGCCACAACGCCGGCAAACTCAAGGAACTTCAGGCCATGCTCGGCCAGACCGTGAAACTGCGCTCGATCGGCGAGTTCAGCCAGGTCGAGCCTGAAGAAACCGGCCTGTCGTTCGTCGAGAACGCCATCCTCAAGGCACGCAATGCCGCGCGCATCTCCGGCCTGCCAGCACTGGCCGACGATTCGGGCCTGGCGGTGGACTTCCTCGGCGGCGCGCCGGGCATCTACTCGGCGCGTTATGCCGACGGCAAGGGTGACGCGGCGAACAACGCCAAGCTGCTCGAAGCGCTGAAGGACGTACCCGAAGATCAGCGCGGCGCCCAGTTCGTCTGCGTGCTGGCACTGGTACGCCATGCCGACGACCCGCTGCCGATCCTCTGCGAAGGCTTGTGGCACGGGCGCATCATGACCGAGGCCAGCGGTGAACATGGCTTCGGCTATGACCCGTTGTTCTGGGTGCCTGAGCGCAGCTGCTCGAGCGCCGACCTCGCCCCTGCCGACAAGAACCAGCTCAGCCACCGCGCCCGGGCCATGGCCCTGCTGCGCCAACGTCTGGGCCTGGCATGATCGAAACGTTGTCCACCCAGCCGCGCCAGCCAGGCGTGGCGGGTTTCGCCACGCTGCCACCTTTGTCGCTGTACATCCACATTCCGTGGTGCGTGCGCAAATGCCCTTACTGCGACTTCAACTCCCATGCAGCCGGGCCTGAGCTACCGGAAGAAGCCTATGTCGATGCCCTGCTGACCGACCTCGACCAGGAGCTGCCTGCAGTTCAGGGGCGGCCCATTTCGTCGATCTTCTTCGGCGGCGGCACCCCGAGCCTGTTCAGCGCCAACGCGCTTGGCAGGCTGCTGCGCGGTGTGGAGCAACGCATCCCGTTCGCACCGGACATCGAGATTACCCTCGAAGCCAACCCTGGGACGTTCGAGCAGGAGAAGTTCAAGGCCTACCGGCAAACGGGCATCAATCGCCTGTCCATCGGCGTGCAGAGCTTCCAGCCAGCCAAGCTCGAAGCGCTGGGCCGCATTCACAATGGCGACGAGGCGATTCGCGCGGCCGGCATGGCGCGTGCGGCAGGCTTCGACAATTTCAACATGGACCTGATGCACGGCCTGCCCGACCAGTCGCTGGATGACGCGCTGGGCGACCTGCGCCAGGCCATCGACCTGGGGCCGACTCACCTGTCGTGGTACCAGCTGACCGTGGAACCGAACACGGTCTTCTGGAACCAGCCGCCGGAACTGCCCGAGGACGATATTCTCTGGGACATCCAGGAAGCCGGCCAGGCACTGATGGCCACGAACGGCTTCAAGCAGTACGAGGTTTCGGCCTATGCCCAGCCAGGCCGCCCTGCCCGGCATAACCTCAACTACTGGCGCTTTGGCGATTTCATCGGCATTGGTGCCGGTGCCCACGGCAAGCTGACCTTTGCCGACGGCCGCATCCTGCGCACCTGGAAGACCCGTCTGCCCAAGGATTACCTGAACCTGGCCAAACCCTTCAAGGCTGGCGAGAAACTGCTGCCGGTCGATGAGCTGCCGTTCGAATTCCTAATGAACGCACTGCGCCTCACCGATGGCGTGGAAGCCGAGCTGTTCAGCCAGCGCACCGGCTTGCCACTGGCGCAACTGGCCGAGGCACGGCGCGCGGCCGAACAAAAGGGCCTTTTGCAGGTCGAACCGGATCGATTGGCGGCCACCCCGCGCGGCCAGTTGTTCCTCAATGACCTGCTGCAGTATTTCTTGACCTAAGGATGACCCATGGATCTGGTACTTGATCTGCTGGCGACGGTTTCCCGCTGGAGCCGTAGCAACCTGTCTGAGATTTCTCTGGCCCTGGTAGGCTGCCTGCTGGTGCTGTTTGGCACCGATATCAAGGCCTGGGTGGAGCAACGCCTGGGCGGCCTGGCCGGTGCCCTGCGCGTTCCGTTCATGGCGGCGCTGGTGATGATCGGCAGCGGTGCGGCGCTGATCTATGCCACGCCATGGGTGGTGAAGGGGCTGAGCCAGTTCAACAACTATGCGTTGGCACCGGTGCTGTTGGTGGTGCTGGTGTTGATTGGCGTGGTGGCTGATCGGCGGGGGTGAGATTGCTAAAAGCTGCCCCGGAGAACCAGGGCAGCCCTACCACTCGACTAGCCCTTAAAGGGAATCGTCGAAGTGATCACGCATGAAATCCCTCGCGGTCTTGAGTACAAACAAGATCCGGATGAGCTTCCATACGCGGCTCAGCGCATCAAGCAAACGCTTCATATGCCTTGGCCTCCGTGATGGCGGGCCAATCTTCCAGCATCTAACCGGTACTTCGATGCCTTCGAAAAATCGTACGGGATCGTTCCGTGAAGTGGCCAGGCTGATGGCCCTTCGAAATGAATCACCGGCACGGTTCTCAAGCCATGTCGAAGGGGCCGGAAAGCAGAGTTCTTTTCCTGCCTGGCCCATCACTGAACAGATCTGCACGTGAGCGGCGCAATGGTACTGCGATTGGCACGCTTATACTGTTAACAGCGCAGACACACGTAATACTGCATATTTCGCGGCATTGACTCGCCCCCCGGACGCTGCCTATGATCTCTGCATCGTACGGGGTCTTTCAGTGAAAGCCCGAAGCGAAGGATCCTCAGTCCTATCGCTTCATAAAAAAACCGCCTCTCTCAAGGCGGTTTTTTTTCGCCTGCATAACCGCAGACGTCAGTGCATCAATTGGCTCAATCAGCCAATCAACCCACCTTCTCGAACTTCAAATCCCAAACCCCATGCCCCAAGCGCTCACCACGGCGCTCGAACTTGGTGATCGGCCGCTCTTCCGGACGCGGCACATAAGCCCCATCCGCCGCCTGGTTGCGGTAACCCGGCGCAGCGCTCATCACTTCCAGCATGTACTCGGCATACGGTTCCCAGTCGGTTGCCATGTGGAATACGCCACCCGGCTTCAGCTTGCGCCGTACCAGCTCGGCGAACTCCAGCTGCACGATGCGGCGCTTGTGATGGCGCGCCTTGTGCCATGGGTCCGGGAAGAACAGCATCAAGCGGTCGAGGCTGTTGTCGGCCACGCAGCGGTTCAGCACTTCAATGGCGTCGCAATCGTACACCCGCAGGTTCTTCAGGCCCTGCGTCAGCACACCGTTGAGCAGCGCGCCGACGCCCGGACGGTGCACTTCGACACCGATGAAATCCTGCTCAGGCGCGGCAGCGGCCATCTCCAGCAGGGAATGGCCCATGCCGAAACCGATTTCCAGGGTGCGCGGCGCCGAACGGCCGAACACCTGGTCGTATTCCACCGGGCTGTCGGCCAGCGGCAGGATGTACAGCGGGCCGCCCTGGTCCAGGCCACGTTGCTGGCCTTCGGTCATGCGCCCGGCGCGCATCACGAAACTCTTGATGCGGCGGTGTGGGCGCGCTTCGCCGTCGGTGGTGGTCGGCGTATCTTGCGATTCAGTCATCAGGGGCTCTTACTTGATCAGACCATCCAGCGGCGAAGAGGCGCTGGCATAGAGTTTCTTCGGCATGCGCCCGGCGAGGTAGGCCATGCGCCCGGCGAGGATTGCGTGCTTCATGGCTTCGGCCATCATCACAGGTTGTTGGGCGTGGGCGATGGCCGAGTTCATCAGCACGGCTTCGCAGCCCATTTCCATGGCGATGGTGGCGTCAGAGGCGGTACCCACGCCGGCATCGACCAGCACGGGCACTTTGGATTCTTCCAGGATGATCTGCAGGTTGTAAGGGTTGCAGATACCCAGGCCAGTGCCGATCAGGCCTGCCAGCGGCATGACCGCGATGCAGCCGACTTCGGCCAGCTGACGGGCAATGATCGGGTCGTCGCTGGTGTAGACCATCACGTCGAAACCATCCTTGACCAGCACTTCGGCGGCTTTGAGGGTTTCGATCACGTTCGGGAACAGGGTTTTCTGGTCGGCCAGGACTTCCAGCTTGACCAGCGTACGCTCTTCATGGGACTTGCGACCATCGAGCAGCTCGCGGGCCAGGCGGCAGGTGCGGACCGCTTCGACCGCGTCAAAGCAGCCTGCGGTGTTCGGCAGGATGGTGTACTTGTCGGGGGACAGCACGTCGAGCAAGTTCGGCTCGCCCGCATTCTGACCGAGGTTGGTGCGGCGCACAGCGACGGTGACGATTTCGGCACCCGAGGCCTCGGTGGCCAGGCGGGTTTCTTCCATGTCACGGTACTTGCCGGTGCCGACCAGCAGGCGCGACTGGAAAGTACGCCCGGCCAGGGTAAAGGGCTTGTCGCTACGAACGTTGCTCATCAAAGATCCTCTGGAAAAGGTTGCTGGACTTGCAGGTGAATCGCCAGGCCGGAATCAGCCGCCGCCAATCGCGTGGACTACTTCGACCTGGTCGCCGTCGTTCAACTGCGTGCTTTCGTGCTGGCTGCGCGGCACGATGTCCAGGTTGAGTTCCACCGCCACCCGGCGCCCGGCAAGTTCCAGGCGCGTCAGCAGGGCCGCGACGCTTTCGCCAGCGGGCAATTCGTAAGGCTCACCGTTCAGTTGAATGCGCATGCGCACGGCCACCATTGTGCTTTTCGGGCCCGCATTCTAGCGCCGATCAGCGCTTTAACCCAAGGGCGGTGCGCGCCATTAGTCGCGATTGTGGACCGGTTGGTCAGCCCAGGCGCCAGGCCGCCAGGCCCAGGCACAGCCAGCCGGCGAGGAAGCACAGGCCGCCGATGGGGGTAATGATGCCGAGCTTGCCCAAGCCGCTCAGGGTCAGCAGGTACAGGCTACCGGAGAACAGCACGATGCCTAAGGCGAACAGACCGCCGGCCCAGCCCACCAGGCGCCCCGGCAAGTGCGCGGCAAGCAGCGCGACGCCGAAGATCGCCAGGGCATGCACCAGTTGGTAGGTTACGCCGGTGTGAAAGATCGCCAGGTAGTCGGCTGTCAGGCGGTTTTTCAGCCCGTGGGCGGCAAATGCGCCAAGGGCGACACCGGTAAAGCCGAAAAAGGCAGCGAGCATCAGGAAGCTGCGAAGCATGGGACGACTCCTTGTATCGGGTCTGTATAATGGCCCGTTCCAACGGTCCGGCCAAGCCATCGCCATGCTGTCATCCCTTATCCGTCGCCTCGCCCGTGCCCTGCTCTGGTTCGCTGCCGGCAGCATCGTCGTGGTGCTGGTGTTCCGCTGGGTGCCGCCGCCCGGCACAGCATTGATGGTCGAGCGCAAGGTGCAGTCGTGGTTCAGTGGCGAGCCAATCGACCTGCAGCGCGACTGGGAGCCGTGGGAGAACATCTCCGATGACCTCAAGGTGGCGGTCATCGCCGGTGAGGACCAGAAGTTCGCCAACCACTGGGGTTTCGACATCCCGGCCATCCAGGCGGCGCTGGCCTATAACGAACGTGGCGGCAGCATTCGGGGTGCCAGTACCCTCACTCAGCAGGTGGCCAAGAACCTGTTCCTGTGGTCGGGCCGCAGCTGGTTCCGCAAGGGCCTGGAGGCCTGGTTCACGGCGCTGATCGAGCTGTTCTGGTCGAAGGAGCGCATCCTTGAGGTGTACCTGAACAGCGCCGAATGGGGCAAAGGTGTGTTTGGCGCCCAGGCGGCGGCGCGCTATCACTTCGGCATCGATGCCAGCCGCCTGAGCCGCCAGCAGGCCGCTCAGCTGGCTGCCGTTCTGCCCAGCCCGATCAAATGGAGCGCCAGCCGGCCTAGTGCTTACGTGGCCAGCCGGGCGGGGTGGATTCGGCGGCAGATGAGCCAGCTGGGCGGGCCGAGCTACCTGATGCAGCTCGACTCATCTCGAAAGCTGTAAATGCTGTGCCGGCCTATTCGCGGGTAAACCCCCTCCCACAGCTAGTGTAAAAGCCTCAGGCGCAGTGCAGAAACCTGTGGGAGCGGGTTTACCCGCGAAGAGGCCAGTAAAACCGGCGCAAAATAAAAAAGCCGCCCACCCTTTCGGGTCAGCGGCTTCTTCGTACAGCCAGGCTTGATCAGACCGCGATCAACGCTTTCACCTTGTTCATCGCATTTTTTTCCAGCTGACGAATACGCTCAGCCGAAACGCTGTATTTGTCCGCCAGCTCATGCAATGTCGCTTTTTCCTCAGCCAGCCAGCGCTGGTAGAGAATGTCGCGGCTACGATCGTCCAGGCCCTGCAGCGCTTCATGCAGGTTGCTGGTGGAGTTGTCGCTCCAGTCAGCATCCTCGAGCTGCACAGCCGGGTCGTAACGGTGGTCTTCCAGGTAATGCGCAGGCGACTGGAAAGCGCTGTCGTCGTCAGCTTCAGCTGCAGGGTCGAAGGCCATGTCCTGGCCACTCAAACGGCTTTCCATCTCGCGCACTTCGCGCGGTTCGACACCCAGGCTTTCAGCCACACGGTGTACTTCATCGTTGTTCAACCAGGCCAGACGCTTCTTCTGGCTGCGCAGATTGAAGAACAGCTTGCGCTGAGCCTTGGTGGTAGCCACCTTGACGATGCGCCAGTTGCGCAGGATGAACTCGTGGATTTCCGCCTTGATCCAGTGCACGGCGAAGGACACCAGGCGCACACCCATTTCCGGGTTGAAGCGCTTGACCGCCTTCATCAGGCCGACGTTGCCTTCCTGGATCAGGTCGGCCTGGGCCAGACCATAGCCAGCATAGCTACGGGCGATATGTACGACGAAACGCAGGTGGGCCATCACCATTTGCCGAGCGGCCTCAAGATCCTGCTCATAATAGAGACGCTCGGCCAGATCACGCTCCTGCTCGACCGTCAGCAGCGGGATGCTGTTGACCGTGTGCACATAGGCTTCCAGGTTCGCACCGGGTACCAGGGCATAGGCAGGTTGCAACGATGTGGTCATTCAAGAACCTCCGACTTACCAGACTCGTGCCTTGTGAGCACTGCCAACATTGACCTGGAACCAATGTACAAGTTCCGAAAATGAAAAATTGTCAATGCTGGCACAGAAAAACTATCGGGGCGCCAGCTCGTTCAAGTGGCGAGCGACCGCGATCCATGCACCGATATACCCCAACAGCACCGCCCCGATCAAGAGCGACAGACCATCGGATGCTGGCACACCGCCCAAAGCAAAGTCACTGCCATATAGCCCGGACAGCCCTACCACGGCCTCGTTCAGCCAGTTCAGGCCGAATGCCAGGATAGCCCAGGCCAACAGGCCCGCACCCAGGCCGTACAAGGCCCCCATGTACAGAAAAGGCCGGCGTACGTAGCTATCGGTGCCGCCAACCAGCTTGATCACTTCGATCTCGATGCGGCGGTTTTCAATATGTAGACGAATTGTGTTACCGATTACTAACAGCAAGGCAGAAATAAGCATTACCGCCAGGCCAAAGACGAACCGGTCGCCCAATTTGAGGATCGCCGCGAGGCGCTCTACCCACACCAGGTCGAGCTGAGCATTTTCTACCCGCGGCAGTTCGGCCAAGCGTTGACGCAAGGCTTCCAGGGCCGGCTTGTCGACTTCGGTGGGTGTCACTACCACGACGCCAGGCAGCGGGTTGTCGGGCAGTTCACGCAACGCTTCGCCCAGCCCGGACTGTTGCTGGAACTCCTCAAGCGCCTGCCCGGGGCTGACGTAAAGGGCATCGGCCACACCGGGCATGCCCTTGATCTCTTCGCGCAGGGCCTCGCCTGCCTGGCTGCCCGCATCGAGCTTCAGGTACAGCGAAATCTGCGCGGCGCGCTGCCAGGAGCCGCCCAGTATCTCTACATTCTTCAACAGCAGCGACAGCCCCATGGGCATGCTCAGGGCCACTGCCATTACCAGGCAGGTAAAGAAGCTACCGATCGGCTGCTTGCCCAGGCGACGCAGGCTGTCGGCCAGGCTGGCACGGTGGCTCTCCAGCCAGGCATGGAACAGCGTACGGAAATCCGGGCCGTCATCGTCATGCCCACCGGGCTTTTTCTTGAGATCCGCGTCGGCGGCCTTCGGCGCGACCCGCTCGGAAACCTTGGGTGTACGTGTAGTGCTCATTGCCCGGCCTCCCCATCGCCGATCAGTCGGCCGCGCTGCAGGGTCAGCATGCGGTGGCGCATGCGCGCGATCAGTGCCAGGTCGTGGCTGGCAATCAACACGGTGGTACCCAGGCGGTTGATGTCTTCAAACACACCCATGATCTCCGCAGCCAGGCGCGGGTCGAGGTTACCGGTCGGTTCGTCGGCAAGCAGCAAAGCAGGCTGGTGGACGATGGCGCGGGCGATGCCGACCCGCTGTTGCTGGCCGGTGGACAAGTCGGCCGGGAACAGCTCACCCTTGTCGACCAGCGACACACGCTCCAGCGCCGAATCCACCCGTTTGGCGATCTCGGCCTTGGACAGGCCGAGAATCTGCAGCGGCAGGGCGATGTTGTTGAAAACAGTACGATCGAACAGCAACTGGTGGTTCTGGAATACCACGCCGATCTGCCGGCGCAAGAATGGGATCTGCGCGTTGCTGATCTGGCCCAGGTCCTGCCCTGCCAGCAGCAATTTGCCGCTGGTCGGGCGCTCCATGGCCAGCAGCAGCCGCAGCAAGGTGCTCTTACCGGCCCCGGAGTGGCCGGTGACGAACAGGAATTCGCCCCGGCGCGCCCGGAAACTCAGCTCATGCAAGCCAACATGGCCGTTGGGGTAGCGCTTGGCGACCTGTTCAAATCGGATCATGGGTGCTCTCGCTCGGCGAACAGAGCCTTGACGAACGGCTCGGCTTCGAAGGTGCGCAGGTCGTCGATGCCTTCACCGACACCGATGAAGCGGATCGGAATATTGAACTGCTTGGCCAGGGCGAAGATCACCCCACCCTTGGCGGTGCCGTCCAGCTTGGTCAGGGCCAGGCCAGTCAGTTCGACGCTCTGGTTGAAATACTTGGCCTGGCTGATGGCGTTTTGGCCGGTACCGGCATCGAGCACCAGCAACACCTCGTGCGGCGCCTCGGCGTCGAGTTTGCCCATCACCCGGCGAACCTTCTTCAGTTCTTCCATCAGGTTGTCTTTGGTGTGCAGACGACCGGCGGTATCGGCGATCAGCACATCGGCACCACGGGCCTTGGCGGCCTGCACGGCATCGAAGATCACCGACGCGGAGTCGGCACCGGTGTGCTGAGCGATCACCGGGATCTGGTTACGCTCGCCCCAGACTTGCAATTGCTCGACGGCAGCGGCACGGAAGGTGTCGCCTGCGGCCAGCATGACTTTCTTGCCTTCGAGCTGCAGTTTCTTGGCCAGCTTGCCGATAGTGGTGGTCTTGCCAGCGCCGTTCACGCCGACTACGAGAATCACGTAGGGCTTGTTCTGCGCTTCGATTTTCAGCGGTTGCTCGACCGGGCGCAGCAGTGCGGCCAGTTCGTCCTGCAGCGACTTGTACAGGGCATCGGCGTCGGCCAGCTGTTTGCGGGCGACCTTCTGGGTCAGGTTCTGAACGATGGCAGAGGTCGCTTCCACGCCGACGTCGGCGGTCAGCAGGCGGGTTTCGATCTCGTCGAGCAGGTCGTCATCGATGACCTTCTTGCCCAGGAACAGGCTGGCCATGCCTTCGCCGATGCTGGCGCTGGTCTTCGACAGGCCCTGCTTGAGGCGGGCGAAGAAGCCGGGTTTGGACTGTTCGGTGGTGGCTGGAGCAGCGGCGACAGGGACGGGTTCGGGCTCTGGCTCGACGGGCGCGGGGGCTGTGGTGTCGACCACAGGCGCGAGCGGTTCTGGCGCCGGGCGCTCGGGAATCGCTGGCGGAGCCTTGGGCTCAAGGTCCGGGACCAGGGCGACGGGCTCCTCGGCAACGGGCAGGACCAGGTTGCTGACTGGGGGCTCGACGGCTTCGATTACCGGGGCCTCAGGGGCTACGGCTACTGGTGCAGGGCTTTCGAGTTGCGGGGCGGCAGCCTGCGCATTCGCGGGCAAGCCCGCTCCCACAGGGACCGGCGCAGGTTCAGGGGCCGGAGCAACCTCAGGGGCCTGGGCAGGCTCAGGAACCGGTGTAACCTCAGGGGCCGGAACAGGCTCAGGAACGGGTGCAACCTCAGGGGCCGAAACAGGCTCAGGTACCGGTGCAACCTCAGGCGCCAGGGCAGGCTCAGGAGCCGGCGTAACCTCAGGGGCCGGAACAGGCTCAGGAACCGATACAACCTCAGGGGCCTGGGCAGGCTGAAGAACAGGTACCGGCTCAGGAGCCAATACAGGTTCAGCTTGCAGCGGGGCCTCAGCGGCTGGCGCAGGGGCTTCGGCGACCACCGGCTCCACCGGAGCAGCTTCAGGCTGCTCGACGGCGGGCTGCGGCGCTACCGGCTCTGCAGCCTGCGCATCAGGGGCTTGCGGCTGTTCGGCGACAGGTTGCTGCGGCTTCTTGCGAAACCAGCTGAACAGGCCTTTTTTCTCGCCAGCCTCTGCCGGCGCTTTTTTGTCGTCGTTGGAACCAAACATGGAAGACGGCTATCTCAGGGTAGCGATGGGCCAGCAGCGGCACATCGGGAATTCTCTTAACGCAGAACAGACTATTTTGAAGCCGGCTGGTTCATGCGCAATGTTTTGTCTTAAAGGGCCTGCGGGCCAGAACGGCGACAGGCATGGTCGCCAGGCAACCGGATCAGTATCCTAGCACCTCCTGGCCCGCCGACGCTAAACCCAGCGGGCCGCCGAACAGGTTAAACACCTTATGAATGCTCTAGCCCGCCGCGCCGCTGGCCTGTTGCTCAGCACGCTCTGCCTGCCACTCGCGGCCTTTGCCGCCGATGTGCAACCCACCCACGAATTCATCCTCGACAACGGCCTGAAGGTGGTTGTGCGCGAGGACCACCGCGCGCCGGTGGTGGTTTCGCAGATCTGGTACAAGGTCGGCTCGAGCTACGAAACCCCGGGCCAGACCGGCCTGTCCCACGCCCTGGAGCACATGATGTTCAAGGGCAGCGCCAAGCTCGGCCCGGGCGAAGCCTCGCGCATCCTGCGCGACCTGGGTGCAGAAGAAAACGCCTTCACCAGCGACGACTACACCGCCTACTACCAGGTATTGGCCCGCGACCGCCTGCCGGTGGCCTTCGAACTGGAAGCCGACCGCCTGGCCAGCCTGCGCCTGCCGGCCGACGAGTTCAGCCGCGAAATCGAGGTGATCAAGGAGGAGCGCCGCCTGCGCACCGATGATCAGCCTGGTTCGAAAGCCTTTGAGCTATTCCGCGCCATGGCTTACCCGGCCAGCGGCTACCACACGCCGACAATCGGCTGGATGGCGGACCTCGAGCGCATGAAGGTCGAGGAGCTGCGCCACTGGTACGAATCCTGGTACACGCCGAACAACGCCACACTGGTGGTGGTTGGCGATGTCACCGCCGACGAGGTCAAAGGCCTGGCGCAGAAATATTTCGGCAGTATCCCCAAACGCACCGTGCCACCGGCCAAATTGCCGCTGGAACTGGCTGAACCGGGCCTGCGCCAGCTGACCCTGCACGTACGTACCCAGCTGCCCAGCCTGATCTACGGCTTCAACGTGCCCGGCCTGGCCACCGCCAAGGACCCGCGCACCGTGCACGCCCTGCGGCTGATCTCGGCCCTGCTCGACGGCGGCTACAGCGCCCGCTTGCCAGCACGCCTGGAGCGTGGCCAGGAGCTGGTGGCCGGTGCCTCGTCCGATTACAACGCCTTCACCCGCGGTGACAGCTTGTTCCTCATCTCGGCCACGCCGAATGTGCAAAAGCAAAAGACCCTCGCCGATGTCGAAAAAGGTGTCTGGCAGTTGCTTGACGAACTCAAGTCCACCCCGCCCAGCGCCGAAGAACTGGAGCGTGTTCGCGCCCAGGTGATCGCCGGCCTGGTCTACGACCGCGACTCCATCAGCAGCCAGGCCACCACCATCGGCCAGCTGGAGACCGTCGGCCTGTCCTGGAAGCTGATCGACAGCGAACTGGACGAGCTCAAGCGCGTGACTCCCGAGGACATCCAGAACGCTGCGCGCACCTATTTCACCCGCGAACGCCTGAGCGTTGCCCACGTACTGCCTGAGGAGTCCGCTCATGAGTGATCGCAGCGCACCACGCTATACCCTGATCGGCGCGGGCCTCATCGCGCTGGTGGTGGCCGTGGCCGCCGTCCTCGCGCGCCCGGCACACTCCGAAGCTGACAGCCCTGCGGCGCGCCCTGCCAATACCCTGCAGTCGCTGGCCGACCTGGATGGCAAGGCCCCCAGCCGGCGCCAGCTGAACATCCAGAACTGGACCACCGCCGAAGGCGCTCGCGTATTGTTCGTCGAAGCCCGCGAGCTGCCGATGTTCGACCTGCGCGTGACCTTCGCCGCCGGCAGCAGCCAGGACGGCAGCACGCCGGGGCTGGCCACGTTGACCAACGCCATGCTCAACGAGGGTGTGGCCGGCAAGGATGTGACCGCCATTGCCGAAGGCTTCGAGGGCCTTGGCGCGGACTTCGGCAACGGTTCCTACCGCGACATGGCCGTGGCCTCGCTGCGCAGCCTGAGCGTGAAAGACAAGCGCGAACCGGCGCTCAAGCTGTTCGCTGAAGTGGCCGGCAAACCGACCTTCCCTGAAGATGCCCTGAAACGCATCAAGAACCAGCTGCTGGCCGGTTTCGAATACGAGAAGCAGAACCCCGGCAAGATCGGCGGCAAGGCCCTGTTCGGCAAACTCTATGGCGACCACCCTTACGGCCAGCCGAGCGACGGCAGCGCCGAGACCATCCCGGGCATCACCCTCGACCAGCTCCGCGCGTTCCACGCCAAGGCTTACGCGGCCGGCAACGCGGTAATCGCCCTGGTCGGCGACCTCAGCCGCGAAGAGGCCGAGGCCGTTGCCGCACAAGTTTCCGCCGCCCTGCCCAAAGGCCCGGCGCTAGCCAAGCCGGCTCAACCGGTGGAACCCAAAGCAGGCACCACCCACATCGACTTCCCGTCCAAACAGACCCACCTGATGCTGGCCGAGCTCGGCATCGACCGCCAGGACCCGGACTGGCCGGCCCTGTCGTTGGGCAACCAGATCCTCGGCGGTGGTGCCTTCGGGACGCGCCTGATGAGCGAAGTCCGCGAGAAACGCGGCCTGACCTACGGCGTATACTCGGTGTTCAGCCCGATGCAGGTGCGCGGCCCGTTCATGATCAACCTGCAGACCCGCGCCGAACTGAGCGACGGCACCCTGCAGCTGGTCAAGGGTATCCTCGCCGACTACCTGAAAAGCGGCCCGACCCAGCAAGAGCTGGACGATGCCAAGCGTGAACTGGCCGGGAGCTTCCCGCTGTCCAACGCCAGCAATGCGAGTATCGTCGGGCAACTGGGCGCCATCGGCTTCTACAACCTGCCGTTGACCTGGCTGGAAGATTTCATGCAGCAATCCCAGGCGCTGACCGTGGAGCAGGTAAAGGCCGCGATGAACAAGCACCTGGCAGCCGATAAGCTGGTGATCGTCACTGTCGGCCCGAGCGTGCCGCAGAAGCCGCTGCCAGCACCCACTGACAAACCCGCCGAGCAGCCGCTCGGCGTACCGGAGCATTAATGCCTAGATCCACCCCTCCCGCCCGCCCCCAGCAGGGCCAAAGCAAGGGCCAGGGTCACCTGCGCATCATCGCCGGCGAGTGGCGTAGCCGCCGCCTGGCGGTGCCTGAAGGCGATGGCCTGCGGCCAACCACCGACCGCGTGCGCGAAACCCTGTTCAACTGGCTGGCGCCTTACATCGAAGGCGCCCGTGTGCTGGATGCCTTCACCGGCAGCGGCGCCCTGGTACTGGAAGCGTTATCCCGCGGCGCCGAAGACGCCGTGGCGCTGGACAGCAACGCAGCGGCGATCAGCAACCTGAAGAACAACCTGGAAATCCTGCGTTGCCCGCGCGGGCAGATTCTCCAGACCGACGCCCTGCGCTACCTGCAAGGCCCGGCCAAGCAGCAGTTCGATGTGGTGTTTCTCGACCCGCCGTTCCACCAGGACCTGTTGGCCAATGCCTGCAATCTGTTGGAGCAGAACCAATGGCTGCGCGACCAGGCCTGGATCTACACCGAAAGCGAAGCAGCACCGTCGACCCTGCAACTGCCTGGCAACTGGCGCCTGCACCGTGAGAAGAAGACTGGCCAGGTGCATTACGCGCTGTGGCAACGGGGCTGATAAATATCTACCGCTGATTCCACCGCCCCCAGCCTGAAGCTGCTCCTGGATTGTCATCAGGAGCGCTTCAGTCATGTCTGGATCACCCAGCGCGCATCACGCATTGCAGCATTTCACCCTACCCAATGGCTTGCAGGTTTATCTGCAAGAAGATCATCGGGCACCGTTGGTAAGTGCCCAGCTGTGGTACCACGTCGGCTCAAGTTATGAGCCGGATGGCCACACTGGCTTGTCCCACGCATTAGAGCATCTGATGTTCGAAGGCAGCAGCAAGCTTTCGGGCGGTCAATACTCCAGGTTGATGACTCGCCTTGGCGGTGACCCCACCGCGTTCACTACCGACGACGCTACGGTCTACCCGCTTACGCTGCCGAGCAAACACCTGGAGATTGTGCTCGAGGCCATGGCAGACGCCATGCACACCGCAACACTGAGCGAGGCGCCCTTCGCGCGTGAGTTAAAGGTCGTGATGGCCGAGCGCCGCGTAAACGTCGACAACTCCCCTCTCTCCCTAGCCCACGAAAAACACCAGATACTGGCACATGGTAAAAGCCGCTATGCCACGCCGGTTATCGGGTTGAAAGATGATCTGCATAACATGACGCGGGAGGCAGCTCGGACCTGGTATCAAAGTTGGTACCACCCCAATAACGCCACCCTATCGGTTGCAGGCGCGACCAGCCTCACACACTTGAAGACCCTTGTAGAGCGTCATTTTGGCGCGATACCTGCCCACCGCTTGCCCCACACATCCATCCCGAGACAAGACTCAGACCTCAAGCATCGTTCACAAGCGTTGCATGCCCAAGGGCTTCGTGAAGGTGTTCTGATGAGTTTCAACACGCCCAGCCTCGCAACCGCATCCACTGCAGAACAAGCCCATGCTTTACACCTGATACCGGCCTTGCTTACCAAAGGCGCTGCTTCAAGGCTAATGAGCCGATTGGTTGTAGAAACATCGGTGCTGCATGGCATCACTGCTTCCTATGGGAAAGTCAGTCGAGGCGACAGCCTGTTGTCCATATACGCCTACAACAACCCTGTGCAGGCAACACCTCAGGCTGCGGCCGAAAGCATCCTGCTCGAGATCGAAGCCCTCCGGCGCAGCGCGCCGACTGAGGAGGAGTTGCAACGCGCCAAAGCCCAATTGATGGCAAGCCAGGTATACGCCCAGGACAGCATTTATAACCAGGCAGCAAGCGCCGGCCAACTCTGCGCATGCGGGCTGGACCCAATGGCGCTCCTCGATGATCGACAGGCCTTGCAAGCAGTGACAGGCGAACGTGTACGCCAGGCTGCAGAGGATTACCTGGGCAGTGATCGCCTGGCCATCACACACATGCACGGCGAGGAGAACGCTGATGATTAAAATGCCCTCCACTCCCCAGGCATCCGGCACTGACTTGGCAACGGGCCTGACCTCTGCACAAGGATTGGACTTGAACCAATTCGACCCGATCCAGACTCACGTGCAGTCCTGGACAACCGAGGCTGGCTCACGGGTAAGGTACGTTGAAGCACGTGGGTTGCCGATCATCGACCTTGTTCTGCGCTTCAATGCGGGCACTGCTTACGATGGGTTGCAGCCTGGCCTCGCGGCGCTCACGCTGTACATGCTCGACGAGGGTAGCGAGGGTCTTTCTGCGGCAGAGCATGCCGGCCGCCTCGAAGCCCTGGGGGCAGTCGTGACCAAGGACATAGGCCTGGACCACGCAACGTTGAGCCTGCGAAGCCTGACTCACCAAGCATTGCTTGGCCCCGCGATCGATTTGTTCAGCAGCCTTGCTGCACAGCCGAATTTTCCTGCATCCGCACTGGCTACAGTCAAGGGGCAGACACTCAAGTTCCATGCTTCGAAAAACAGCGCGCCGCAACAACGAGCCCTCGCCGAAGCGTACCGCCATATGTTCCGAGCACACCCTTACGGCAACCTTGTTGGCAGCACACCGGAAGGGATCGACGCGATCACCGTGGATGATCTGCGGCATTTCCACCAGCAGGCCTACTCGGCCACAAATCTGGAAATAACGCTCGTGGGGGACTTATCCCCAACACAAGCGCAGCACATTTCGCAACGTATCAGCCAAGCGTTGCCACAAGGGTGGGCCGCTGCACAGCTACCTGCAGTCCCCGAAGTGGCTGGCACGACGATAAGCGTCGAGCATCGCGGCGCGAGCAACGCCGTGGTGCTTGCGCTGCCCATGAACGTACCGACCAACAGCCCAGAGTACTTCGCGCTGCGGGTGGCCGGCAGAGTGCTGACCTCGGGCCTTGAGTCGAGGCTGATGGCCGAGCTGCGGGAACGGCGCGGGCTGACCTATGGCGTGAACTCCGAATTGTCATCGCTCAAGGCAGGAGGGCTATTCACGATCAGTTGGGATATCGCATCAGAACTTGTCGAGTCCTCACAGCAATTGGTAACGGCAATGCTGCGAACCTTTATCGAAGAAGGGCCAACCCAGACTGAACTGTCACGCGCCTGCCGGCAATTGAACGGTTTGCTGCTGCGATCCGTCGCTCAGAACAGTAGCCTGGCGTTCATCGTGGCAAAAGCTGGCGCACAAGGGCAGCCGGACGCCTACCTGAAACGGCAAACCGAGCGGCTGCGCGAGCTGACACCGGGAGTGATCCGCGAGGTACTTCAAAGAAGACTGGACCTTGCGCGCCTGACCTCGATCAATGTCGGACCGATTGTCGACCAGAAGCCACTACCAGAGCCTCCGGCAACCGACCAATAGCGCAGATACAGTGGCGGTGTTTCATGGCACTCTAGGCAGGCACAACACGAGTCGCCCAGCATGCCCAGCCTCACCGCCACCTTTCGCCCGGCCATCGGCCTTTCCAACCCCCACCTGCAAACCCTGTGGGGCCCGCTGTGGCGCAAGCTGCCCGAGCTTGAGCGCAACCGCGAACGGTTGTGGCTGGCCGATGGCGACTTCCTCGACCTCGACTGGCATGGGCCGCATCAGCCGGATGCGCCGTTGGTACTGGTGCTGCATGGCCTGACCGGCTCGTCCCATTCACCCTACGTCAAAGGCCTGCAACAAGCGCTGCAAATGCGCGGCTGGGCCAGTGTCGCGGTGAATTGGCGTGGCTGCTCGGGTGAACCAAACCTGCTGGCACGCAGTTACCACTCCGGCGCCAGCGAAGACCTGGCCGAAGTTGTCGCTCACCTGCGGGCCCAGCGCCCCTTGGCGCCCTTGTATGCGGTTGGCTATTCACTGGGCGGCAATGTGCTGCTCAAGTACCTGGGTGAAAGCGGCAGTGCGAGCCAGCTGCAGGCAGCGGTGGCGGTATCCGTGCCGTTTCGGCTGGACCAGTGCGCCGACCGCATCGGCCAGGGTTTTTCCAAGGTCTACCAGGCACATTTCATGCGCGAAATGATGGCCTATGTGCAGTTGAAACAACGCCACTTCCGCGCCCAGGGCCAACATGAAGGTCTGGCCGCGCTCGACCGCCTGGGGCCGCTGCGCAAGCTGCGTACATTTTGGGATTTCGACGGCAAGGTGACGGCACCGCTCAACGGTTTCAACGATGCACACGACTACTACCGCAGGGCGTCGAGCCGCTATTACCTTGGGGAAAATCGCACGCCGACGCTGATCATCCATTCCACCGATGACCCGTTCGTGTTCGGCCATAGCTTGCCCGCCGCCAGCGAGCTGGCGGCGCAGACCCATTTCGAACTGCACGACCGGGGCGGCCATGTGGGGTTTGTCGAGGGCAGCCTGCGCAATCCGGGGTATTACCTGGAGCGGCGGATTCCGCAGTGGCTGATGGAAGGCAGGTAGATCACCATTGGCCACATCGCCGGCAAGCCGGCTCCCACAGAGGAGGAGCGCTGCACTTGAAGTTTGCGCTGTACCTGTGGGAGCCGGCTTGCCGGCGATGAGGCCGGGCCTGTTTACTCGCCGGTGGCCACACCGTGCTTGGGATCGTTGATCCACTCGCTCCAGGACCCAGCATACAACTTGCCCAGCGGGTAGCCTGCCAACGCCAGGGCGAACAGGTTATGGCAAGCCGTTACCCCGGAACCGCAATACGCCACCAACTGCTCCGGCGCACGCCCGGCCAGCTTCTCGGCAAAGCGCTGCTTGAGCTGCTGAGGCGGCAGAAAACGCCCATCGCTGCCCAGATTTTCGGTGAATGCAGCACATTGGGCGCCCGGAATATGCCCGGCCACTGGGTCGATCGGCTCTACCTCGCCACGGAATCGCGGCAAGGCCCGCGCATCGATCAGGGTCATTTCCGCTTTGCCCAGCTGCTTGGCCAGGTGTTCGCCGTCAATCAGCAACTTCGCGTCTGGTTCGCCGCTGAACGAGCCTTCACGCCGGGCCGGCGCATCCAGGCTCAACGGCAGGTGTGCGGCGTGCCAGGCTTTGAGGCCCCCATCGAGGATGGCCACGCCATTGCGCTTGCCCAGCCAGGCCAACAGCCACCAGGCACGGGCGGCAAAGGCGCCGGGGCCATCGTCATACAGCACCACCTCGCTGTCGTTATCCACGCCCCAATCACGCAGGCGCTCGACCAGTTCACGAGGATCAGGCAGCGGGTGTCGTCCTGTCCTGCCCTTGCTTATCGGTCCACTCAGATCACGCTCCAGGTCAGCAAAATACGCGCCGGCGATATGCCCCTCGGCGTAGCTGCGTTGGCCGTAATCCACATCATCCAGGGCAAAACGACAATCGAGGATCACCAACTTGGGCGAGTCCAGACGCTCGGCCAACTGCTGCGGGGTGATCAATTGCGCAAGGGGCATGACAATCTCCTGATCGATGGCACGAAGGCCCTGGGCTACTGCTCCAGGGCCTGATTGAACGGAACATGGAATTCCTGACACAGGGCATCCACGGCGCTGCGGGCGTTGGCGGTGACGAAGCCGAGCTCCAGCACCAACACCTGATAGACGCCGCGCTTGAAGGCTTCTTCACCCAGATGGGCGGAATGCTCCCGCGTGGTACTGAGAAAGCGCACCCACGAAGTCAGGACGATCCAGGCGTTGATGGTCAGCGATTCGATCTGCGCAGGCGCCATGGTGAGGATCCCCGCCTCGATGAAGCCGCGGTAGATCGCCTGGCCCTGGCGCAGGCAGCGTTCGGAAAAACGCCGGTAACGGGCAGCCAACTCCGCGTCGCTGTCCAGCAAGTGCTCCAGGTCGCGGTGCAGGAAGCGGTAGTTCCACATCGCGGCGAGCAGCGCCTTGAGGTAGAAGCGCTTGTCTTCGACCGTGGCCGCGCGCCCTTGCGGCGGGCGCAGGAAGCTGTCCACCAGCTCTTCGTACTGGCTGAACAAAACGGCGATGATCGCCTGCTTGTTGGGGAAGTGGTAGTACAGGTTGCCGGGCGAAATTTCCATGTGCGCGGCAATGTGGTTGGTACTGACGCTGCGTTCGCCCTGCTGGTTGAACAGCTCCAGGCTGTTCTGCACGATGCGCTCTCGGGTTTTCATGCGCGGGGCCATGCTCAGCTCCCAGTCTGCAGGCTTACGATAATGGCTCATCTTACGGTGTAACACGGCCTGGGTGCACCGTTCACCTGCGTGAAAAAAGTCGCACCATGGTACCGATTAGAGTATAGGCTCTAGGGATTCTCAGCCCACACGAGAACCGCCGTGACCTCGCCTATCGCCTTGCCTCCTGTGCATTCCGACACCAACCTGGCAGCCACGTTCGCCACCCAACGCAAGGCATTTGCAGGCAACCCCATGCCCCCCGCAGCGCAACGCCGGCAATGGCTGAAAAGCCTGCGCGAAGCCCTGTTGGCGGATCAGCGACGGTTGATCGAGGCGATCGATGCGGATTTCGCTGGCCGCAGCGCCGACGAAACCCTCCTTGCCGAACTTTTGCCTTCTGTGCAGGGCATTCGCCACGCCGAGCGGCACCTGCAGCGCTGGATGCGCCCAGCCAGGCGGACCGTCGGCCTGGCCTTCCAGCCCGCCAGTGCGCGCGTGCTGTATCAGCCGCTGGGTGTGGTGGGCATCATCGTGCCGTGGAACTACCCGTTGTTTCTCGCCATCGGCCCGCTGACCTGCGCCCTGGCCGCTGGCAACCGGGTCATGCTCAAGCTCAGCGAGGCTACGCCCGCCACTGGCCTGGCGCTCAAAGCGCTGCTTGAGCGGGTGTTCCCCGACGACCTGGTCAGTGTGGTGCTAGGCGAAGTAGAGGTCGGCCAGGCGTTCGCCAAGCTGCCGTTCGATCATTTGCTGTTCACCGGTGCCACCAGCGTCGGCCGTCAGGTCATGCTGGCTGCCGCGCAAAACCTGACACCCGTGACCCTGGAGCTGGGCGGCAAGTCGCCGGCCATCGTTTCGGCCAGCGTACCGCTGGACACTGCCGCCGAGCGCATCGCCTTCGGCAAGACCCTCAACGCCGGCCAGACCTGCGTCGCCCCCGACTACGTGCTGGTGCCACGCGAGCGCCTTGATGCCTTCAGCGATGCCTACCGCAACGCCGTCCGCCGGCTGTACCCGCGCATCGCCGACAACCCCGACTACAGCGCCATCATCAACCCAAGGCAGCTACAGCGTTTGCACCACCTGCTGGACGACGCCCGCGAAAAGGGCGCGCAGGTCATCGACCTGTACCCCGACGAGCCCCGTCAGGGCCGGCGCCTGCCGCCACAGCTGCTGCTGGAAGTGAACGACGGCATGCGGGTGATGCAGGACGAGATCTTCGGCCCGCTGCTGCCCGTGGTGCCCTACGACAGCCTTGATGGCGCCCTGGACTACATCAGTCATCGCCCACGCCCACTGGCCCTGTATTACTTCGGCTACGACCGCGCCGAGCAGGAGCATGTGCTGCAACACAGCCACTCGGGCGGCGTCTGCCTGAATGACACCCTGCTGCATGTGGCCCAGGACGACCTGCCATTCGGTGGCATCGGCCCATCGGGCATGGGTCACTACCACGGCCACGACGGTTTCCTGACCTTCAGCAAGGCCAAGGCAGTGCTGGCCAAGCAACGCCTGAATGTTGCGCGGCTGATCTACCCTCCGTATGGCAAGGCCTTGCAGCGCCTGGTCTACAAGCTTTTCATCCGCTGAGGCCGGGGCCATGCAGCGCCGCGATCTGTTGCGTTTCAGCCTCGGGGCCAGCCTGTTCCTGGCCAGCGCCAGCCTGGTCGGCTGCAGCCCTCAGGCCCCCGCAACCGGTTACCGCACGCTTCGCCATGACGACCTGCCGCTGCTACGGGCACTTATCCCGGTAGTCCTCGCCGGTACTTCGGCCCATGAGGCGCTGGTGCTGCATAGCCTCGACGACAAGCTGGCGGCGCTGTCCCCGGAAATACTCAAACTCACCCGGCAACTGTTCGATGTGCTCAGCCTGCCACTGACCCGCGGCCCACTGACCGGGGTGTGGGGCGCGTGGGAACAGGCCGGCGCCGTGCAGGTCACGGCCTTCTTGCAACGCTGGCAGGACAGCTCGCTCAACCTGCTGCGCATGGGCCATGCCTCGCTGCTGCAACTGCTGCTGATGGCCTGGTACGAACGCCCGGAAAGCTGGGCGGCCTGTGGCTACCCTGGCCCACCGAAAATCTGAACGACCACAACAAGAGCATTTTCAATGCCTGTCATCGACCCGTTTCGCCAAGGCCTCGAACGCGGCTGGATCACCCACGACGGCTCGCGCCTGGAGCAGGACATCACCCTGCAGGCCGACATTGCCGTGATCGGCAGCGGTGCTGGCGGCGCCACCAGCGCGCAGATGCTAAGCGCTGCGGGCTTCAAGGTGCTGCTGATCGAAGAAGGCCCGCTCAAGACCAGCAGCGATTTTCACCTGTTGGAGAACGAGGCCTACGCCAATCTGTATCAGGAAGGGCTGGGCCGCATGAGCAAGGACGGCGCCATCACCATTCTCCAGGGCCGCGCGGTGGGTGGCACCACCCTCGTCAACTGGACCTCGAGTTTTCGCACGCCAGCACAAACCTTGGCTCATTGGGCCTCAGCCCACAGCGTGAAGGGCCTGGGCGAGGAGCAATTGCGGCCTTGGTTCGAGCGCATCGAGCAGGACCTTGGCATTACCCCGTGGGCCATGCCACCGAACGCCAACAATGACGTGCTGCGCCGCGGCTGTGAGCAGCTCGGCTACCGGTGGGCGGTGATTCCGCGCAATGTGCGCGGCTGTCGAAACCTTGGCTATTGCGGCATGGGCTGCCCGGTCAACGCCAAGCAGTCGATGCTGGTAACGCGTATTCCCGCCACGCTCGACCAAGGCGGCGAGTTGCTCTACCTGGCCCGTGCAGAGCGCTTCGAGCACAACGGCGAACGGATCGGGCACCTGCACTGCCAGGCGCTGGATGCCCAAGGCATAAACCCCACAGGCCGCAGCATCAAGGTCCACGCACGCCACTACATTCTCGCGGGGGGCGGCATCAACAGCCCTGCCCTGCTGCTGCGCTCCAAGGCGCCCGACCCACACCAAAACCTGGGTGCGCGAACCTTCCTGCACTTGGTCAACTTCAGCGCAGCACGCTTCGAAACGCGTATCGACCCGTATTACGGCGCACCGCAGTCCATCTACAGCGACCATTTCCAGTGGCAGGACGGTGTCGATGGGCCAGTAGGTTACAAGCTGGAGGTGCCGCCGCTGCACCCGGCCCTGGCCAGCACCTTGCTCGGTGGCTTGGGTGCCGACAACGCCCAACGCATGGCCGAGCTGCCGCATACCCACGTCATGCTGGCGCTGCTGCGCGATGGTTTCCACCCCCAAAGCCTGGGGGGTAAGGTGGAGTTGCGCGGCGATGGCTCACCGGTGCTGGATTACCCTGTAACCGATTACCTGCGCGACGGCCTGCGCCGGGCCTATCACAGCATGGCGCAAATCCAGTTTGCCGCGGGTGCAACGCAGGTTACACCCCTGCACAGCGATGCCAGCGCCGCCGCCAGCCTGGCGCAGGCGCAGCGCATGATCGAAGGCTTGCGCCTGCAACCTTTCCGCACACGCCTGGGCAGTGCCCATGTGATGGGTGGCTGCGCCATGGGCGAAGACCCACGCCAGGCGGTGTGCGACAGCCTGGGCCGGCATCATCAGCTGGAAAACCTGTCGATTCACGACGGCTCGCTGTTCCCCACCAGCATCGGCGCCAACCCGCAATTGTCGGTGTATGCCATCAGCGCCAAGCTCACCGACGCCCTGCTCGCCCGCCTGGCACACAGTGCATGACAACAAATGCCCTCGCTGTCTATAGTGCCATCAGCCGGCTGCATGACTTGGCCGGGCGCTAGCGCTGCGCTAACATCCGACTCCCCAACGCACTCCAGCCAGGATGACGCGATGAACCGAGTGTTGTACCCGGGTACTTTCGACCCCATTACCAAAGGCCATGGCGATTTGGTAGAGCGCGCCTCGCGGCTGTTCGACCACGTGATCATCGCGGTGGCGGCCAGCCCGAAGAAAAACCCCCTGTTCCCGCTGGAACAACGGGTGGCGCTGGCCCGTGAGGTCACCAAGCACCTGCCCAATGTCGAAGTCATCGGCTTCTCCTCGCTATTGGCGCACTTCGCCAAGGAACAGGGGGCCAACGTCTTCCTGCGTGGCCTGCGCGCGGTGTCCGACTTCGAGTACGAGTTCCAGCTGGCGAACATGAACCGGCAACTGGCGCCCGACGTCGAGAGCCTGTTCCTCACGCCTTCTGAGCGTTATTCGTTCATTTCCTCGACCTTGGTCCGGGAAATCGCTGCATTGGGAGGCGACATCACCAAGTTCGTCCACCCGATCGTGGCCGAGGCGCTGACCGAACGCTTCAAGAAGTAAGCCCGACTGCTGATTATCGCGCCCGCGTGCACTGCGGGCGCGAATGCGGCACAATTGTGCCCATTGCGTTGAACATGCCCGGGCGGTGAGCCCCGGCCGGAGTCCCCATGTCCCTGATCATCACCGACGATTGCATCAACTGCGACGTCTGCGAACCCGAGTGCCCGAACGAGGCCATCTCCCAAGGCGAAGAGATCTACGTGATCGACCCTAACCTGTGCACCCAGTGCGTCGGTCACTACGACGAGCCACAGTGCCAGCAGGTTTGCCCGGTCGACTGCATCCCGCTGGATGAAGCACACCCGGAAAGCGAAGAACAGCTGATGGCCAAGTACCGCCGGATTACCGGTAAGGACTGACCCTTCCAGGCCCTGATGGCCCCATCGCCGGCAAGCCGGCTCCCTCAGGATTACCGCTGCTCTCAAGAACAGCGGAGCACCTGTGGGAGCCGGCTTGCCGGCGATGGGGCCAGTTGATTCAGCGCTGGCAGCGCGGGCAGTACACACTGGCCCGCTGCCCCAGTTTCACTTCGCGCAGGGTCGTACCGCACAGTTTGCACGGCATGCCACCACGGCCGTAGACAAACAATTCCTGCTGGAAATACCCCGGCTGCCCGTCGCCGCCAATAAAGTCGCGCAAGGTCGTGCCGCCCTGCTCGATGGCCGCCGCCAGCACGCGTTTGATTTCGATGGCCAGCTTCAGGTAGCGGGCCCGCGAAATGCCGCCCGCTTCCCGGCGCGGGTCGATACCGGCGGCGAACAACGCCTCGGTCGCGTAGATGTTGCCCACACCCACCACCACCGCGTTGTCCATGATGAACGGCTTGACCGCCATCGACCGCCCGCGCGACAGCTGAAACAGGCGCTCGCCGTCGAACAGGTCGGTCAGCGGCTCCGGCCCCAGCCGCAGCAGCAGTTCGTGATTGAGCGGGTCCAGGCTCCAGAGCATGGCGCCGAAGCGACGCGGGTCGGTGTAGCGCAACATCAGCCCCGACTCCAACTCGATATCGACGTGCTCATGCTTGGCTGCAGGCAGCCCCAGCTCCACCAGGCGCAGGTTGCCCGACATACCCAGGTGGCTGATCAACGTGCCGACCTCGGCGTTGATCAACAGGTACTTGGCGCGCCGCTCGACGCTGACGATGCGCTGCCCGGACAAGCGCACGTCCAGGTCCTCGGGGATCGGCCAGCGCAGGCGCCGGTCACGCACCACCACGCGGCTGACGCGCTGGCCTTCCAGATGCGGCGCAATACCGCGCCGGGTCGTCTCGACTTCGGGTAGTTCCGGCATGTGTCAGTGCCCGCCCAGCTCGCGAATGTTCTGTTTGAGGTTCTCGAAGTCGTACTCCGACAAACCGATATAGTCGAGTACCAGCGGGCCGACGGCTTCCCACTCGTGGTCGATGTTCTGGTTGCCCAGCACCCGGTACGACGCGCAGATATGTTCGGCCATTTTCAGCACTGCCAGCAGGTTCTTCAGCTGGCTCTGGGCATTGCCCGAAGACTCTTCGCGGAACACCGCCAGGGCATTGTGGTGGTTGGCGATGGCCGCGCTGATGTGTTCGGGCAGGCGCCAGGACTTGGCGGTGAAGTACCCGACCACCGAATGATTGGTGTTGAACGTCCGGTTTTCGGTGTCGACCACCCGGGTTTCGGCATCGGCTTTGGCGTAGGCCTCTTCCAGCACGTCCATGTAGTTGGGGAAGCGCTTGAGCATCAACGGCACGCCGCAATCATGGAACAGCCCGAGGGTGTAGGCCTCGTCGGCGGCCTGCAGCCCCGTGCGTTTGGCCAGCGTCAGGCAGGTCATGGCCACGTCCTGGGCAGTGTCCCAGAACCGGTTGAGGGTAACGATGGTCTCGTCGCTCATCTCGCCCTTGATCGACTGAGCGTTGATCAGGTTGATGATCGACCGGCTGCCCAGCAGGTTCACCGCGCGCTGGATCGAGCCGATCTTGTTGGCCAGGCCGAAGTGCGGCGAGTTGACCAGCTTGAGCAGTGCACCGGACAAGCCCGGGTCCTGGGAAATCAGCTTGGCGATGGTTTCCAGGTCCGGGTCGGGCATGTACTGCTCGAACTGCAGGTCGACCATGATCTGCGGTTGCGGCGGGATGGTAATGCCTTGCAAGGCTTGCTGGATCTGTTCGGCGCTGAGTTCTTGGGACATGCGTACACACTCGTTGAGGACGGGGGATTCTAACCCCGTACGGCGGTAGACATGTAGCGCCTGGCCGCCGCGAAGGGGCCAGCACTTTGTCGTGCCCTGCAGCGGTCCAGGGGCCAACGCGTTATACTCCCGCTCTTTTTTCCCGGAGCGACGTCATGTCCCTGCCCAGCCTTCGCCTCAAAGCCAATGCCGACCGCCGCCTGCGCGCCGGCCACCTGTGGGTCTACAGCAACGAAGTCGATGTTACTGCGACCCCGCTGCAAGGCTTCCAGGCCGGCCAACAAGCGGTTCTCGAGGCTGCCAATGGCAAGCCGCTGGGTATCGTGGCACTGAGCCCGAACAACCTGATCTGCGCCCGCTTGCTGTCGCGCGACATCAAGCTGCCGCTGGACAAGTCGCTGCTGGTGCACCGCCTCAACGTCGCCCTGTCGCTGCGTGAGCGCCTGTTCGACAAGCCGTGCTACCGCCTGGTCTACGGCGACTCCGACCTGCTGCCGGGCCTTGTGGTCGACCGTTTCTTCGACATCCTCGTAGTACAGCTGGCCTCGGCCACCATGGAGCTGCACAAGGACGACGTGATCGCCGCCCTGGTCCAGGTGCTGAAGCCTAGCGGTATCCTGTTCAAGAACGATTCCGCCGCGCGTGATGCCGAAGGCCTGCCGCGCTACGTCGAAACCGTCTACGGCGAAGTGCCGGACTGGGTCGCGCTGGAAGAGAACGGCGTCAAGTTCGAGGCCCCGGTACGCGAAGGCCAGAAGACCGGCTGGTTCTACGATCACCGCATGAACCGTGCGCGCCTGGCACCCTACGTCAAAGGCAAGCGCGTGCTCGACCTGTTCAGCTACATCGGTGGCTGGGGCGTGCAGGCCGGCGCATTCGGCGCCAGCGAAGTGTTCTGCGTGGATGCCTCAGGCTTTGCCCTGGACGGCGTCGAGCGTAACGCCACGCTCAACGGCATCAGCGAAAAACTGACCTGCATCGAAGGCGACGTGTTCGAGGCGCTGCGCGAGCTGAAGGCCGCCGAAGAGCGCTTCGACGTGATCATTGCCGACCCACCCGCGTTCATCAAGCGCAAGAAAGACCTGAAAAACGGTGAAGCGGCCTACCGTCGCCTCAACGAACAGGCCATGCGCATGCTGACCAAGGACGGCATCCTGGTCAGCGCCTCGTGCTCGATGCACCTGCCCGAGGACGACCTGAACAACATCCTGCTGACCAGCGCCCGTCACCTGGACCGCAACCTGCAACTGCTCGAGCGCGGCGGCCAGGGCCCGGACCACCCGGTGCACCCGGCCATCGCCGAAACCCGCTACATCAAGAGCATTACATGCCGGTTGCTGCCCAACAGCTGATATCTGCCAAAAAGGGCCGCCCAGCGGCCCTTTCCTGCCGCAATCCCCCCTCCAGCCATCCACATCCGCATTCCCTCGCCGCGCCAGCGGTGTAGAATCGAGCTATTCATCGCCAGTCATCCCCGGCGGGTTTATGAGCTCTGGTCGAGCACGCGGCGATCCCGTGATGTCTTCGGCCCCATCCGTGCCAGTGGCAACCGGCCTAAGGCGCATAGGAAAAGAGAAGCTCACTCCCCTTTTTTGTGACCTGATTAAGCCGCCAGGAGTGCTTCATGCCTGATTATCGTTCCAAGACTTCCACCCACGGCCGCAACATGGCCGGCGCCCGTGCCCTGTGGCGCGCCACCGGCATGAAGGACGACGATTTCAAGAAACCGATCATCGCCATCGCCAACTCGTTCACCCAGTTCGTCCCGGGGCATGTGCACCTGAAGGACCTGGGCCAGCTGGTTGCCCGCGAGATCGAGCGCGCCGGTGGCGTTGCCAAAGAGTTCAACACCATTGCGGTCGACGACGGCATCGCCATGGGCCATGACGGCATGCTGTACTCCCTGCCGAGCCGCGAGATCATCGCCGACGCCGTGGAATACATGGTCAACGCTCACTGCGCCGACGCCATCGTGTGTATTTCCAACTGCGACAAGATCACCCCCGGCATGCTGATGGCCGCCCTGCGCCTGAACATCCCGGTGATCTTTGTTTCAGGCGGCCCGATGGAAGCCGGCAAGACCAAGCTGGCCAGCCACGGCCTGGACCTGGTCGACGCCATGGTCATCGCCGCCGATTCCTCGGCCTCCGACGAGAAGGTCGCCGAGTACGAGCGCAGCGCTTGCCCGACCTGCGGTTCCTGCTCCGGCATGTTCACCGCCAACTCGATGAACTGCCTGACCGAAGCACTGGGCCTGGCCCTGCCAGGCAACGGTTCGACCCTGGCCACCCACTCCGACCGTGAGCAGCTGTTCCTCACCGCTGGCCGCACCATCGTCGAGCTGTGCAAGCGCTACTACGGCGAGAACGACGAGTCGGTACTGCCGCGCAGCATCGCCAACTTCAAGGCGTTCGAGAACGCCATGATGCTCGACATCGCCATGGGCGGTTCGACCAACACCATCCTGCACCTGCTGGCCGCAGCCCAGGAAGGCGAGGTGGCATTCGACCTGCGTGACATCGACCGCCTGTCGCGCAAGGTGCCGCAGCTGTGCAAAGTGGCGCCGAACATCCAGAAGTACCACATGGAAGACGTCCACCGCGCCGGCGGCATCTTCAGCATCCTCGGCTCGCTGGCCCGTGGCGGCCTGCTGCACACCGACCTGCCGACCGTGCACAGCGCCAGCATGGAAGAAGCCATCGCCAAGTGGGACATCACCCAGACCGATGACGAAGCCGTGCACACCTTCTTCAAGGCCGGCCCTGCGGGCATCCCGACCCAGACGGCGTTCAGCCAGTCGACCCGTTGGGAAACCCTCGACGACGACCGTGAGAACGGCTGCATTCGTAGTTTCGAGCACGCCTACTCGCAAGAAGGCGGCCTGGCCGTGCTGTACGGCAACATCGCCATCGACGGTTGCGTGGTGAAGACCGCCGGTGTGGATGAGTCGATCCACGTATTCGAAGGCAATGCGAAGATCTTCGAAAGCCAGGACAGCGCTGTGCGCGGCATCCTCGCCGACGAAGTCAAAGCCGGCGACATCGTGATCATCCGTTACGAAGGCCCGAAAGGCGGCCCGGGCATGCAAGAGATGCTCTACCCGACTTCGTACCTGAAATCCAAAGGCCTGGGCAAAGCCTGCGCGCTGCTCACCGACGGCCGCTTCTCGGGCGGCACCTCGGGCCTGTCGATCGGCCACGCTTCGCCGGAGGCCGCTGCTGGCGGCGCCATCGGCCTGGTGCGCGACGGCGACAAAGTGTTGATCGACATCCCTAACCGCTCGATCAACCTGCTGGTCAGCGACGAAGAGCTGGCCGCACGCCGAATCGAGCAGGACAAGAAAGGCTGGAAACCGGTCGAAGTGCGCCCACGCAAAGTGACCACCGCGCTGAAGGCTTACGCCCTGCTGGCGACCAGCGCCGACAAAGGTGCTGTGCGTGACAAGGCGATGCTGGACGGGCTGTGAAGCCTTGAAGGTGTGAATGAAAAACCGGCGCCCTGAGCGCCGGTTTTTTTATGCCTGTGCGGGCCCTTTCGCGGGTAAACCCGCGAAGAGGCCCGCACTGATACGACAGGACCTACTGAATCTGCTCCGGCGTCACGATCACCCAGTTCTTGTCCGCCGTCACCGGCAACCCCTCCTTGGCCTGGGCTGCTGCATGCTTGGCAATCATCCCGTTCAACTGGTCCATGTACTTGGCCTTGCGGTTTATCCACAGGTGGATGCCGCCTTTGCCCACATCCACCCCATGAAACTGCATGTAGCCATCGCTGGTCGGGGTGTCACCGCCGACCAGCACAGGCTTCTTCCATTCATCGATATAGGTGAGGATCGCCGCCTGCTTGCCCGCCATCCAGGTTGCAGGTGTCCACAGGTAAGGGGTGAGTTCCAGGCCTTCGTTGGCCTTGGCATCGTAGTGCCCTGCAGTGATCTGCTTGCGTGCCGCGGTCAACTGGCCGCTGGCGCGGTCCTTGAGCAGCAGGCTGACGCCGATCACATTCTCGGGTTTCACGTTGTAGCCGTACTTGGGGTCCGAAGCGACCATGCGCACCAGCTCTTCGGAGGCCGCCGAGATGACATACACCTCGATGCCGTTCTCCATCAGCTTGTTGTACAGCTCGGCCTGGCCCTTGAAAACCTTGGGTGGCTGCACTTCGATGGGTTTAACCTGATCCCCTTCGAAATAGGTGCTGGGGATTGGCTTGGTGGAAGCCATCAGTTCATCGACCTGAACCTTGAGTTCTTTCAGGGTAAAACCCGAAAACACCTGGGCCACCCACGGGTAGCAGACCATGTCGTCGATTTCGCACAGGCGGTAGTAATAGCTGAACAGGCTTTCCTTGTGCTCGGCGGTGTCCTTGAACGGGATGAGCTTGAGCGAGGGGTCGAGCTTCTCGCGGTTCAGCAGCCCCTTGTTCTCCATGAACGGCAGCAGGGCTTCTTCAAGGTCGTAACGGTAGCTGGTGTTGTCCATGTCGAACACCGCGTAGTTACCCTTGTTGGCATTGGCGGCAATCATCGTGTCGAGCTGCTTGGCTGCCTCGGCAGGCCAATGCTTGAGCTCGGTGGCCCAGCTTTCGACACTGAACAGCAGCGACAAACCGATGGCCAACGCTTTCGGAGCGAACTTCATGTGCGAATCTCCTGAAATGATCGGGAAAAACTAGACCAACCTTCCCCCTAGGCGGGCATCCACAGCGACGTTCACAGAGCTGTAAACGTCGTGTGCATTGCTATATGCGACAAGGCGTTATTCCATAAACGACTAAGCAAATTACCTTTGGGTATAAATTCGTTTCTTTTCAGGCTGTTAGCATTTCCGTTCGCAATCGCTCACAGAGGCGATGCCTCTTCTGCTTTTTCCTGGAGCTTCAATGAACCTGCCGCTGTCTCTCAACCTGCTGGCGTTCCTGGCCCTGCTGCTGGGCCTGGCGCAAACCCGCCGTACCGACTGGAGCCTGGCCAAGAAGGTCCTGCTCGGCCTGGCACTGGGCGTAGGTTTCGGCCTGGTGCTGCACACCATCTACGGTGCTGGCCACCCGGTGCTGAAAGCCACCATCGGCTGGCTCGACCTGGTCGGTAACGGCTACGTCGGCCTGCTGCAGATGATCGTCATGCCACTGATCTTCGCCTCGATCCTCAGCGCCGTGGCGCGCCTGCACAACGCTTCTTCCCTGGGCCGCATCAGCGTGCTGAGCATCGGTACGCTGTTGCTGACCACCGCCATCGCCGCGCTGATCGGTATCGTCCTGACCAACATGTTCGGCCTGAGCGCCGAGGGCCTGGTGGCCGGCGTGCAGGAAAGCGCGCGCATGCAAGTTATCCACAGCGATTACGCGGGCAAGGTCGCCGACCTCAACATCCCGCAATTGCTGCTGTCATTCATCCCGAGCAACCCGGTGGGCGACTTGGCACGGGCCAAGCCGACTTCGATCATCAGCGTGGTGATCTTCGCCGTGTTCGTCGGCCTGGCCGCGCTTCAGCTGATCAAGGACGATGCCGAAAAAGGCGAGCGTGCCCTGTCGGCCATCGACACCCTGCAAGCCTGGGTCATGCGCCTGGTGCGCGTGGTGATGAAACTCACCCCGTATGGTGTGCTGGCGCTGATGACCAAGGTCGTGGCCAGCTCCAACATGGATGACATCCTCAAGCTGGGCAGCTTCGTGGTGGTGTCTTACATCGGCCTGGGCCTGATGTTCGTGGTGCACGGCATCATCCTCGCCGCCACTGGCGTCAGCCCGCTGCGCTTCTTCCGCAAGGTCTGGCCGGTGCTCACTTTCGCCTTCACCAGCCGCTCCAGCGCCGCCAGCATTCCGCTGAACATCGAGGCGCAAACCCGCCGCCTGGGCGTCCCTCAGTCGATCGCCAGCTTCAGCGCATCGTTCGGCACCACCATCGGCCAGAACGGTTGTGCGGGCCTGTACCCGGCGATGCTGGCGGTAATGGTGGCCCCGGCAGTGGGCATCGACACCTTCGATCCGCTCTGGATCGCAACCCTGGTGGCCATCGTCACCCTGAGTTCGGCAGGCGTTGCCGGTGTGGGTGGTGGTGCAACCTTCGCGGCGCTGATCGTGCTGCCAGCCATGGGCCTGCCGGTTGAGCTGGTGGCGTTGCTGATCTCGGTGGAACCGCTGATCGACATGGGCCGCACGGCGTTGAACGTGAACGGTTCGATGACTGCGGGCGTGGTGACCAGCCAGCTGCTCAAGGAGACCGACAAGGATGTGCTGGCCGGCGATGAGCATGCCGAGTTGAGCCATTCCTGATATCTACAGGGCCGCTTGTGCGGCCCAATCGCTGCGGCTCCTGTAGGAGCTGGCTTGCCGGCGATGGGCTGCAGAGCAGCCCCAAAATCTCAGCTCCTGTCCCAAACCTCGAAGTGATACACAGGCTTGTCCGCCTCTGCCTGCGGCTCACTCGATACCAAGCTCCACTGCCCCTTGTCGAACTCGGGGAACCACGCATCGCCTTCCGGCTCCAGCTCCACGCGGGTCAGGTACATGCGGCTCACCAAGCCCTTCTCCAGCGCCTGCGTATACAGCTGCGCGCCGCCGATCAGCATCAGCTCATCAACGCCCTGCTCGCGTGCCCACTGCTCGGCGCGCACCAGCGCGGCTTCCAGTGAAGCAAACACCTCGGCGCCAGCCAGTTCCAGGCCCGGCTGGCGGCTGACCACGATGTTCAAGCGCCCCGGCAGCGGCCGGCCGAGCGAGTCCCAGGTCTTGCGGCCCATGATGATCGGCTTGCCCAGGGTGGTAGCCTTGAAGTACTTGAAGTCCCCCGGCAAGTGCCAGGGCATGGAGTTGTCGATGCCGATCACGCGGTTCTCGGCGAGCGCCGCAATCAGGCTGAGGGGGAGTTTGGTAGTCATGCTGGCGAGGATAGCAAACCCGTGGTGGGTTATGCTTCTGCTCTGAACCGTGCAATGGAAGACCTTGTGACTGGACCGACTCCACTGGACAAGCGCTGGCTCACCGAAGCGGTACGCCTGCGCGAGGAACACGCCGGCCCCCTGGAAGACCAGGAAGCCAACCGCCACGCCCGCCAAAAGGGCGGCGACCTGGCAGCGCGCATAGAAGCGCGCGCATTGTTCCTGGCCGAACGCGACGGCATCAGCAACGCCCTGCAGCACTGGAAGCAAGGCGCGCGCCTGGCGCTGCTGGCCTTGATGCTGTTGGCCGTGCTCAGCGGCGCTGGGCTGGCGTTTGCCGCCCTGGGCGACGGGCAGCGCCCAGTCAACGTGTTCTGGGCCCTGGGCAGCCTGCTCGGGGTAAACCTGCTGATGCTGCTGGGCTGGGCCGCAGGCCTGGCCTTGAGCGGCGAGCATGGCGCCAACCTCGGACGCTTGTGGTTGTGGCTGAGCGAACGCTTTGCCCGCGATGCCAAAGCCGCGCACCTGGCGCCGGCACTGCTGGTACTGCTGCAACGCCAGCGCCTGAACCGTTGGCTGCTGGGCTTGCTGGTGCATAGCTTGTGGGCCCTGGCCATGCTCAGTGCACTGGTACTGCTGCTGGCATTGCTGGCCACCCGGCGCTACGGCTTCGTCTGGGAAACCACCCTGCTCGCCGCCGAGCCGTTCGTTCACCTGACCCAAGCCCTCGGCGCGCTGCCCTCGCTGCTGGGCTTCGCCGTGCCGGACGAAAGCATGATCCGCACCAGCGGTGACACCTTGCCGGCCCTCGACATAGCCCGCCAGGCCTGGGCCAGCTGGCTGCTCGGCGTGGTGCTAGTGTACGGCCTGCTGCCGCGCCTGCTGCTGGCCGGGCTGTGCCTGTGGCGCTGGCGCCAGGGCCGCCAACGCCTGGCCCTGGACCTCAGCCTGCCGGGCTACGCACAACTGCGCGAAGCACTGATGCCACGCAGCGAACGTATCGGTGTGCAGGATGCAGCCCCGGATACACTGCCGCAGTTCCAGGCCGGCCAGTTGGAAACCGGCAGCAGCGGCGCCCTGCTGGTTGGGCTGGAGCTGGACGACCAGCGCCCTTGGCCCCCTGAGTTGCCCAAGGCTGTGACCAACGCCGGTGTGCTCGACAGCCGCGAATCACGCAACCGCCTGCTGGAACAGCTCAGCCGCTTCCCCCCGGCGCGCCTGGCCATCGCCTGTGACCCCCGCCGCTCACCTGACCGTGGCAGCCTCGCGCTACTGGCGGAGCTGGCGCGCAACGCCGGGGCCACGCGCATCTGGCTGCTGCAGGCCGCCCCAGGCCAAGCCCTGGACGCCGAACGCCTGGGCGACTGGCACGAAGCCCTCGACCGTCTCGGCCTACCCCACGCCGACACTTCACCGCTGACCTGGCTGGAGCATGGCCATGACTGAGCCGCTGAAACTGGCCGTGGTGGGCCACACCAACGTCGGCAAGACCTCACTGCTGCGCACCCTCACGCGGGATGTCGGTTTCGGCGAAGTGTCGCATCGCCCGAGCACCACCCGCCATGTGGAGGGCGCACGCCTGTCGGTGGACGGCGAAGCGCTGCTTGAGCTGTACGACACCCCCGGCCTGGAAGACGCCATCGCCCTGCTCGACTACCTGGAACGCCTGGAGCGCCCCGGCGAGCGTCTCGACGGCCCGGCCCGCCTGGAGCGTTTTCTGCAGGGCAGCGAGGCGCGCCAGCGCTTCGAGCAGGAGGCCAAGGTGCTGCGCCAGTTGCTGGCCAGCAACGCCGGCCTGTATGTGATCGACGCCCGCGAGCCAGTGCTGGCCAAGTACCGTGACGAGCTGGAAGTACTGGCCAGTTGCGGCAAGCCGCTGCTGCCAGTGCTCAACTTCGTCGCTAGCAGCCAGCACCGCGAGCCCGAATGGCGCGACGCCCTGGCGCGCCTTGGCCTGCATGCACTGGTGCGCTTTGACAGCGTGGCGCCGCCTGAAGATGGCGAGCGCCGGCTGTACGAAAGCCTGGCCCTGCTGCTGGAGGACGCCCGCCCGGCGCTGCAACGGCTGATCGACGACCAGCAGGCGCAGCGCCTGGCCCGCCAGCACAGCGGCAAGCGGCTGATCGCAGAACTGCTGCTGGACTGCGCCGCCTGCCGGCGCAGTGTAGAAGCCGAGCCTGCCGCCGAAGCCAAGGCCATCGAGGCGCTGCGTCAGGACGTGCGCCAGCGCGAACAGCGCTGTGTCGAGGCGTTGCTCAAGCTCTACGCCTTCCGCCGTGAGGATGCCAATGCCGGTGATCTGCCGCTGCTGGATGGGCGCTGGGGCGATGACTTGTTCAACCCCGAAACATTGAAGTTGCTTGGCGTGCGCCTGGGCAGCGGCGTGGCGGCGGGTGCTGCAGCCGGCGCGGGTGTCGACCTGCTGGTCGGTGGCCTGACGCTCGGGGCTGCCGCATTGGCTGGAGCCATTGCCGGGGGCGCGCTGCAGACCGCACGCAACTATGGCTCGCGGCTGATGGGCAAATTGAAGGGGCAGCGTGAACTGACAGTGGACGACACCGTGCTACGGCTGTTGGCGCTGCGCCAGCAGCAGTTGATGGCCGCACTGGATAGCCGCGGGCATGCGGCGCAGAACAGCATTCGCCTGGGTGAACTGGATGAAAAAGCCTGGCGTGAGGGCAAGCTGCCCGAGGCCCTGAGCAAGGCGCGGGCACACCCGCAATGGTCGACGCTCAACCCTGGGGCGCGGGTCAATCAAGCGGAGCGCCAGGAGCAGCTGGAGGCGCTGGTTCTGCAGATTTGAGGGTGTGCTCCCAGGCCTCTTCGCGGGCAAGCCCGCTCCCACAGACTCACCGCTATCGCTGAAATGAGCGGGGTACTTGTGGGAGCGGGCTTGTCCCGCGAAGAGGCCGGCAAAGCCAACCACCCAATCAGAGCAGTGCCAACGCCTTTCCTTTCAGCACCGCCAGCTCAACCACCGGCACCCCAACTTCCTTGGCCCGCTCATCCCATTCGCGCATGCGCAGGCTCACGCTAAACAGTGGGTCCCGCTCGAAAGCATCCGCCTCCTCGTCGGTCATCACCCCGCCCTGATACGCCAACGTCCGCCGGCTGGCCTCGCTCAACCGCGCGTAATACCCCGGCTGGCGCAACGTCAGATACCGCTTGGCCTCCACGTGATACTGCACCAGCCGCGCCATGCGCTCGCCGAAACCGCAGCGCCTCAGGTACTCGGCACCGATACGCTCATGGCTGGCCACGCCATAGCCGCCCATGTCGCCGTCGCCGCCACACAGGTGGCCGATGTCGTGGAAGAACGCGGCCAGCACCACTTCATCGTCGAAGCCTTCGTCCATCGCCAGTTGCGCGGCCTGGGACATGTGCTCCAGCTGGGTGATGGCTTCGCCGATGTAGTCGTCGCTGCCATGCGTCTGGTAGAGGGCGAAGGTTTTGTCGATGATCTGGTTGGGGGTGAGCATAGGTTCTCCTCACTGTGCCGAATTTGTTGTTGCCTGCTCGGGCCTGTTCGCGGGTAAACCCGCTCCCACAGGTCCAGCACTGCCAGCGAGAGCGACGCGGACCTTGTGGGAGCCGGTTTGCCGGCGATTCGAGGCCGAAGGCCGCGCAGCCCTTACTGCTGCGCCACTTTCTCCGACTTGCCGTCATAGCGCTTGCGCCACTCGGCCAGGATCTCGTCACGGTTTTTCGAGGCCCAGGCAAAGTCGTTCTTGATCAGGCGCTGCTCATAGTCGGCCGGCAATTCGGTCTGCGGCTTGGCAATGCCAGGTGCGGCGAGCACGGCGAAGTTTTCTTTATACAGCTCCATGGCCGCCGGGCTTGCCGAGAAGTCGGCCAGGCGCTTGGCAGCTTCAGCCTTCGGCGAGCCCTTGATCAGCGCGGTCGCCTCGATCTCCCAGCCTAGCCCTTCTTTCGGCAGCACGATGTCCAGCGGCGCGCCCTGGCGCTTGAGCTGCACGGCTGGGTATTCGAACGAGATGCCGATCGGGAACTCGCCCGCCGCCGCCAGCTTGCATGGCTTGGAACCGGAATGGACGTACTGGCCGATGTTCTGGTGCAGGGCGTCCATGTAGGCCCAGCCCTGCGGCTCGCCAAAGGTCTGCAACCAGGCGCTCACATCCAGGAAACCGGTGCCCGACGAGGCCGGGTTTGGCATGACGATCTTGCCCTTGTACTCCGGCTTGGTCAGGTCCTGCCAGCTCACCGGCTTGCTCAGGCCCTGTTTCTCGGCCTCGATGGTGTTGAAGCAGATCGTCGCGGCCCACACGTCCATACCCACCCAGGCCGGCGGGTTGGCAGCGTCGCGGTAGTTGGCGGAGATCTTGCCCAGGTCCTTCGGTGCATAGGCTTCAAGCATGCCGTTCTGGTCGAGGATGGCCAGGCTGGAGGCGGCCAGCCCCCACACTGCGTCAGCTTGTGGGCGATCTTTTTCGGCCAGCAGCTTGGCAGTGATGATGCCAGTGGAATCACGCACCCACTTGATCTCGATGTCCGGGTTGGCCTTTTCGAAGGCCTGCTTGTAGCTCTTGAGCTGCTCGGCTTCCAGGGCGGTATATACGGTCAGCTGCGTGCTGGCGGCCGAAGCCTGCAGGCTGAATACGGCGGATACGGCAGCGGCAAGTGCAAGGGGCTTGAACATAATGCGGTTCCTATCAGAGTGGGCAGTCGGTCAATGGCCAGGCGCGCGCTGGCGCCAGGCCTGGGAGCGGCGCAGCAGGCCGCGGGAAGCACCGGCCAGCAACAAGGAGGCAGCGGCGCTGGTCAGCAGAATCAAGGTGGACATGGCGGCAGCGCCGCCGACGTTGCCGGCATCGTCCATGTTCAGCACCGCGACTGCGGCGAGGATGGTGTCGGGGCTGTAGAGGAAGATCGCCGCCGAAACGGTGGTCATCGCCGAGACGAACAGGTAACGGATGATGTCCAGCAGCGCAGGCAGGCAGATCGGTACGGTGACCCGCACGAAGTGCTTGTACAGCGGCGCCTTGAGCGACAGCGCGGCTGCCTCGAATTCGCCGTCGAGCTGGCGCAGCGCGGTGGTGGCGGTCATCTGCGCAGTGGTCAGGTAATGAGCGATGGTGCACACCACCAGCAGCGCCATGCCGCCGTAGAACACATGCAGCGGGTTGCCGTTGAGGTTGAAGAAGAAGACATAACCCAGCCCTAGCACCAGCCCCGGCACCGCCATGGGGATGAAGCTGAGCAGCCGCAGTGCCTGGTTGAGCAGGCGCTGGCTCTGGGTCTTCTCCATCAGGTAGGCACCCGCGAAGATCACGATGCTGCCGATCAGCGCGGTGCCGATGGCCATGGTCACGCTGTTGCGATACGCCAGCCAGCCGCCGCCTGCAGTGTCTTCAAACATGTAGTGCTTGAACGACAAGCTCATGTTGTAGGGCCAGAAGGTCACCAGCGATGAATACACCGCCATGCCGATCACCCCCACCAACGCAGTGCACACCAGCAGCACGATGGCCAGGTAGCAGGCATCACGGCCACGCGAAGGTTTGGGCTCGAACACCTGGGCACGGCCACTCATGGCATCGCCCTGACGGCGGCGCAGCCAGGCGTCCACTGCAAAGCTCAGCAGTGCCGGCACCAGCAGCACCATGCCGATCAACGCGCCACGGCCGAACTGCTGCTGGCCGACCACCGCCTTGTAGGCCTCCAGCGCCAGCACCTGGTAATCGCCGCCCACTACCACGGGCACGCCGAAGTCGGTGATGGTCAAGGTGAACACCAGGCAGAACGCCGCGAATACCGCCTGCCGCGTCGCTGGCCAGGTGATGCTGCGAAACGCCCGCCACGGCCCTGCACCCATGCTGGATGCGGCGTCGAACAGCCGGGCATCGGCCAGCGACAAGGCCGAAAGCAGGATCATCAGGGCATGCGGAAAGGTATAGATGGCTTCGCCCAGGACAATGCCCCAGAAGCCATAGATGTTGTCGCTGAGCAGCCCACGCAACAGGCCCTGGTTGCCGAACAGATACACAAGGGCAATGGCCGGCAGCATCGACGGCGCCAGCAGCGGCAGCAGCGAGATGCCCCGCCACAGGCCCTTGGCCGGAATTAACGTACGTTGCAGGGCATAGGCGAACAGGTAGGCCAGAGGTATCACGATCGCGGCAACCGTGAAGGCCACCGACAAGCTGTTGCCAAGCAGCCAGTGGAAGTTGTCGCTGGCAAACAGTTCACGGGCCGCCAGCAGGCCGCCGCCCTGGCCAGCGTCGCCACTGAAGCCACGCCAGAAGATCGCCAGCAATGGCATCAATACCGCCAGCAGCAGCAGGATCAGCAGCAGGCTCTTGCCACCCACGACGAACAGGCGATCACCCAGCGCGACGTCACTGCGCGCTGCGCGCTTGGCCGGGGTTAGCGGCAGGGACATTGGCGCGGCCATCTCAGGCAAACACCTGCAGGCTCTGCGGCGGCAGGGCCACCCAGATATCCTGCGAGCCCAGGCGCGGCATGGCTTCTGGCGCCAGCTCGGCGAGCAAGGCGTGGCCCGGCAGGGCCTTGAGCTCGAAGCTCATGCGGCAACGGTTGCCGAGGAAGGTAATTTCGCGAACCTTGGCCGGGAACAGGTTTTCCTCGTGCACCACGGGGTTTACGGTGATCGCCTCCGGCCGGCAGAACAGGCGGCCGCTGCTGGCATGCGGCGCTCCGGGCGCCAGCCGCATGCTCATGGCGCCGACCTGGGCGTGGCTGTCACCGTTGCGCTGGAACGGCAGCCAATTGCCCTGGCCGACGAACTCGGCAACGAACGGTGTAGCCGGCTGGTCGTAGATTTCCTGAGGGGTGGCGTACTGCTCGACCTGGCCGTTGTTCATCACCGCAATGCGGTCGGCCATGAGCATGGCTTCGTCCTGGTTGTGGGTAACCATCAGCGTGGTGATGCCTAGCTGGCGCTGCAGCTGGCGCAGTTCAGTGCACAGGTGCTCACGCACACGCGCATCCAACGCCGACATCGGCTCATCGAGCAACAGCAGCGAAGGGGACGGGGCCAGTGCACGGGCCAAGGCCACGCGTTGCTGTTGGCCACCTGAGAGCTGGCCGGGGTATTTCTTTTCGCTGCCGACCAGGCCTACCAGTTCGAGCATCTCGGCCACGCGCTGGCGGCTCTCGTCACGGCTGCTGCCGGTCAGCCCGTAGGCAATGTTGGCCTCGACGGTGAGGTTGGGGAACAGTGCGTAAGACTGGAACAGGATGCCGTAATCACGGGCCTGGGGCGGCAGTTCGGAGATGTCGCGCTCGCCGATGTACAACTCACCACGGTCCTGGCGTTCAAGGCCGGCAATGCAGCGCAGCAAGGTGGTCTTGCCGCAGCCCGAAGGGCCGAGCAGGCAGACCAGCTCGCCGGCGGCGATGTCCAGGGAGACATTGTTCAGCGCCGTGAAGGCGCCGAAACGCTTGTGGATACCGCGCACTTTCATCTGTGCGCCCGGGGTGGCGTGGTTCATGGCAAGGCCTCATCGAGCAGATGGGGCCATGCTAGGAAGGCTGTGCGAAGGTTCTGTGGCGTTGAGGCAAAAGCGGGCGATAGTGGTATAGGCAGATTTTGTAGTGGCCTACGCCGATCTAGAACTGTGACCCCACCACTTCCTGCGCCACCCCGAGGAACGCCGCCGGCAACCGGGCCTGGCGCCGCTCCTTCAGGCAATACAGGTACTCATGCATCACCGGCGCATCTTCCAGCGTCAGCACCCGCAATTCGGGGTTGTGCGGCACCTCGTGCCGGGCAATCACGCTGATGCCGATATTGCGCAGCACTGCCTCACGAATCGACTCACGGCTACCGATTTCCAGCAATGCCCCGGCCTTCACCCCGGCATCTGCCAGCATCTGCTCGGTGAGCTTGCGGGTGGTCGAACCCTTTTCGCGCATCAGCAGGCAGTGCCCCGCCACCACGTCAATGGACACCGCCTGGCGGTGCGCCAGCGGGTGATTGCGGTGCATGGCCACCACCAGCGGGTCGGTGCCCAGCACGCGCCGCACCAGGCGGGCGTCTTCAAGCAGCTGTGACGATGCGGCGATATCCACGCGGTAGTCCTCAAGCATCTCCAGCACCTGCTGCGAGTTGCCAATCTCCACCGCCACTTCCACTTGCGGCAGGCGCTCGCGGAAGATTTTCACCAGATCGAGAATGTAATAAGGCGCGGTGGCAGCAATGCGCAGGCTGCCTTGTGAGTGGCCGCTATTGCGCAGTTCGAACTCGATGTCGGCCTCTTGCTGCAGTAGCGCCTTGACCATCGGCAGCAGGCGCACGCCCTCCTCGCTCAGCACCAGGCGCCGGCCGCCGCGGTAGAACAGCTCTACCGCGTACTGGCTTTCGAGGTTACGGACCTGTGTGGTCACCGTCGGCTGGCTGAGCCCAAGCTTCTTCGCCGCCAGGGTGATGCTGCCCAGGCGGGCCACCATGTAGAAGGCTTTGAGCTCGGCACTCAGCATTGCAAGACCTCATTTGCGCAGCAGGCGCAGACCGTTGAACACCACCAGCAGGCTTACGCCCATGTCGGCAAACACCGCCATCCACAGGGTGGCCATGCCGGCAAAGGTGATCGCCAGGAATATCGCCTTGATGCCCAACGCCAGAACGATGTTCTGCGTCAGGATCGCCGCACTTTGGCGCGACAGCCTGACGAACGCCGGGATTTTGCGCAAGTCGTCATCCATCAGCGCCACGTCGGCGGTTTCGATGGCGGTGTCGGTACCGGCAGCGGCCATGGCGAAGCCGATTTCGGCGCGGGCCAGCGCCGGCGCATCGTTGATGCCGTCGCCGACCATGCCAACCCTGTGGCCCTGGGCGTAAAGCTGCTCGATGGTCGTCAGCTTGTCTGCCGGCAACAGGTTGCCTTCGGCGCGGTCGATGCCGACCTGAGCAGCGATGGCCTGGGCGGTATGCGGATTGTCGCCGGTGAGCATGACGGTCTTGATACCCAACGCGTGCAATTCGGCGATGGCCTGCCGGCTGCTGTCCTTGACCGTGTCCGCCACGGCGAACAGCGCCAGCGGGCCAGAATGGTCCAGCAGCAGCACCACGGTCTTTCCCTGGCGCTCCAGCTCATCCAGCTGCGCTTCGAGCTGCGGCGAGCACAGGCCCAATTCTTCGACCAGGCGATGATTGCCCAGGTGGTAGGTTTGGCCATCAATGTCGCCGCGCACCCCGCGACCCGCCAGGGCAGCGAACCCGGTGACCTCACTCAGGGCCAGCCCCTGCGCGTTGCCGAACTGGGCAATGGCACCTGAAACCGGGTGGTCGGAGCGGTCGGCCAGGCTGGCGGCCAGGGCCTGAGCACGGGCTTCGAACAACGGGTCGAGGACTTTGGCATCGGTCTGCACCGGCTTGCCGTGGGTGATGGTGCCGGTCTTGTCCAACGCCAGGAAGTCCAGCTTGCGCCCCCCTTCCAGGTAGACCCCGCCCTTGATCAGGATGCCCTTGCGCGCTGCTGCCGCCAAGCCACTGACGATGGTCACCGGGGTCGAGATCACCAGCGCACATGGGCACGCCACCACCAGCAGCACCAGCGCACGATAGACCCAGTCGAACCAGGCGCCAGCGAGGAAAAGCGGCGGGATGATCGCCACGGCCAGGGCCAAGGCGAACACCACCGGGGTGTAGATGCGCGAGAAGGTGTCGACGAAACGCTGGGTAGGCGCACGGGCGCCCTGTGCTTCTTCAACGGCCTTGATGATGCGTGCCAAGGTGGAATGCCCTGCCGCAGCCGTCACGCGGTACTCCAGGGCGCCTGCCTGGTTGATGGTACCGGCAAACAGTTTGTCGCCCGCTGCCTTCTCGACAGGCAGGCTTTCACCGGTGATCGGTGCTTGATCGACGCTGGATTGCCCACTGGTCACTTCGCCATCCAGTCCAATACGCTCACCGGGGCGTACCCGCACCTGTGCGCCGAGCGCCACATGACGCACTTCAACCTCGCGCCACTGGCCATCGGCTTGCTGCACCGTGGCCATGTCCGGCGTGAGCTGCATCAAGCCGCCGATGGCATTACGGGCACGGTCAAGGGAACGCGCTTCGATCAGTTCGGCGACGGTGAACAGCACCATGACCATGGCCGCTTCCGGCCATTGGCCAATCAGCACCGCACCGGTCACGGCGATGCTCATCAATGCGTTGATGTTGAGATTACGATTCTTCAGCGCAATCCAGCCCTTCTTGTAGGTGCCCAGGCCGCAACCGAGGATCGCCGCGAGCGCCAACGCCGCCACCACCCACTCGGGCGCCAGGGCGCTGAAGTGAACGATTTCGGCGGCGATCGCCGCAACGCCGGACAGCGCCAGCGGCCAACAGCGGGTCTTGACCGGATGCGGCGCTGCAGCACTGACTTCCTCTTCATCGGCCAAGGGTTCGGCCTTCATGCCCAGGCTGTCGATGGCACGCTCGATCTCGGTGGTGCCGGCCAAGGTATGGCGCACGCCGAGCACGCGGTTTATCAGGTTGAACTCCAACTGCTCGATGCCTGCCAGCTTGCCTAGCTTGTCCTGAATCAGGGTCTGCTCGGTGGGGCAGTCCATGGCCTGGATGCGAAAGCGGCTGAGCCGGGCGGTGTCACTGGCCTTCTCACTCAATTGCACCAGGGCAGGTGCGGCACTGGCGCCGCAGCAGCTGTGGGCGTGAGTATCGTGGCAATGGCTCTTGCCGCCGTGCGAGTGGTCATGATCATGGTCATGCGAGTGTTCGTGGCTGACAGGCTGGTTCATGGGGTCGTCCTTAATGTGCGCCTGTTGCCAAGTGAACACCCTGTAGCCACTATAGGGTCAAGCCATCTGCTGGAGATTTCGTCATGAAGATCGGAGAACTGGCCAAAGCCACCGACTGCGCCGTGGAAACCATTCGCTATTACGAGCGCGAACAGCTGCTGCCGGAACCGGCGCGCACCGACGGCAACTACCGGCTATACACCCAGGCCCACGTCGAGCGCCTGACCTTCATCCGCAACTGCCGCACCCTGGACATGACCCTGGACGAGATCCGCAGCCTGCTGCGCCTGCGCGACAGCCCCGAAGGGTCATGCGGCAGCGTCAATGCGTTGATCGATGAACACATCGAGCATGTGCAGGCGCGGATTGATGGGCTGGTGGCATTGCAGGAGCAACTGGTGGAGTTGCGCAGGAGGTGCAACACGCAGGGGGCAGAATGCGCGATCTTGCAGCAATTAGAGGTAAACGGGGCGGTATCGGTGCCGGAGACCGAACATTCGCACGTGGGTCGCAGCCACGGGCATTGAGCGCGTTGGGGCGCAACGCGCCCCTGGCATTGCAGAAAGTCAGACCGCCATTGGCGCCGTCATCGGCGCATGGTGCTCGTACCCTTCCAGGCTGAAATCGCTCGGCTCGATCTTCTCCAGCCACTCCGGCTCGTACTTGCCCGTCTCGGCAAATGCCGGCACGCGGTCGCTGATCACCAGCTTCGGCGCTTCCAACGGCTCGCGCTTGAGCTGCTCGTTGAGCATATCCAGGTGGTTTTCGTACACATGGGCATCGCCAATGAAGTAGGTGAACCAGCGCGGGGTATAGCCGGTCAGGCGGCCGAACAGCGACAGCAGCGCCGCGCCTTCGGTGAGGTTGAACGGCGTGCCCAGGCCCAGGTCGTTGGAGCGGATGTAGAGGGTCAGGGAAATTTCCTTGGTCTCGACATTCGGGTGGAACTGGTACAGCAGGTGGCACGGCGGCAATGCCATTTCGTCCAGCTGGGCGCAGTTCCAGCCGTGGAACAGGATGCGCCGGCTGCCCGGGTCGTTGGCGATGGTGTCCAGGCACTGGCGCACCTGGTCGATGGCCTTGTACAGGATGACGAATGCCTGGCCGTCTTCCTCGTCCTGGGCAATCTTGCGGAAACCGGCTTTTTCGGCCATCTCGATCGCCGCTGGGTTGTTCAGCGGGACGCGCTTGTAGCCCGGCCACTGGCGCCATTGCACACCGTAGATTTCACCGAGGTCGTCATGGCCCTGACGGAACGGGTTGGCCAGCCACTGGGCGTTCTCATTGGCGTTCTGGTCCCAGACCTTGCAGCCCAGCTCGCGGAACTCACCGGCGTTTTTCACGCCCCGCAGGAAGCCGACCATCTCGCCGATTGCCGACTTGAACGCCAGCTTGCGCGTGGTAATGGCCGGGAAGCCCTTTTGCAGGTCGAAACGCAGCATGGCGCCCGGCAGGCTGATGGTGCGGATGCCGGTGCGGTTGCCTTGCAGGGTGCCGTTTTCGATGACGTCGCGGACCAGATCTAGATACTGTTTCATGACTTTCCTGTAACAAGAACGGCAGGGGGATCGCCCCTGCCGTGAAAATCATACGGCTGGTTTGGCCGTAGGTTTGCGGTTGTAGGCCAACCAGATCAAGAAGATGCCACCGACGATCATCGGCATGCAGAGCAATTGACCCATGGTCAACCAGCCGAAGGCGATGTAGCCAAGCTGGGCGTCAGGCACACGCACAAACTCCACGATAAAGCGGAAAATACCGTAGAACAGCGCGAACATGCCGGAAACAGCCATGGTCGGGCGGGGTTTGCGCGAGTACAACCAAAGAATCACGAATAATGCCACACCTTCCAGGGCAAACTGATACAGCTGCGACGGATGACGGGGCAATTGAGCAGGGTCGCTGAACGGCGGGAAGACCATCGCCCACGGCACATCGGTCGCCTTGCCCCACAATTCGGCATTGATGAAGTTGCCGATGCGCCCGGCACCCAGGCCAATTGGCACCAGCGGCGCGACAAAGTCCATCAGTTCGAAGAACGACTTGTTGTTGCGCTTGCCGAACCACAGCGCCGCCAGCATCACGCCGATGAAGCCGCCATGGAACGACATGCCGCCTTTCCACACCTCGAAGATCAGCGTCGGGTTGGCCAGGTAGGCGTGCAGGTCGTAGAACAGCACGTAGCCCAGGCGCCCACCGACGATCACCCCCATCGACAACCAGAACACCAGGTCGGAGAGTTTCTCCCGCGACCAGGTGGGGTCGAAGCGGTTGAGCCGGCGCGAGGCGAGCAGCCAGGCGCCGCCGATGCCAATCAGGTACATCAGGCCGTACCAGTGGATTTTCAGCGGCCCGAGGGCCACGGCCACGGGGTCTATCTGCGGGTAAGGCAGCATGGGTATTCCTCTCGTTTCAAATCAGGAAGCTCAGGCCGACGCAGAACAGCAGCGCGGCGAACAGACGCTTGAGCAGGCGCGGCGACAGCTTGTGCGCCAGGCGCGCGCCGAAGCGGGCGAAAAACATGCTGGTCACGGCAATGCCGACCAACGCTGGCAGGTACACGTAGCCCACGCTGTGGGCTGGCAGGTGCTCTTCGTGCCAGCCCAGCCACATGAAGCTCAGGGCGCTGGCCACGGCGATCGGCAGGCCGCAGGCCGAAGAGGTGGCTACCGCCTGCTGCATCGGCAGGCTGCGCCAGGTCAGGAACGGCACGGTCAGCGAACCACCGCCGATACCGAAGATCGCAGAGGCCCAGCCGATCACCCCACCGGCGCCGATCAGTGCGAGTTTGCCGGGGATGCCACGGCTGGCCTTGGGTTTGAGGTCCAGGGCCATCTGCGCGGCAATGATCAGGGCGAATACGCCGATGATCTTCTGCAGCAACGGGCCCTGGATCAGCGAGGCGGTCTTGGCGCCCACCCCGGCGCCCAGCAGGATGCCGACGGTCATCCAGGCGAAAATCGGCCATTGCACCGCGCCCCGGCGATGGTGCTCGAGCACGGCATTGATCGAGGTGAAGACGATGGTTGCCAGCGACGTGCCGACCGCCAGGTGGGTCAGCACCGACGCGTCGAAGCCCTGCAAGGTGAAGCTGAACACCAGCACCGGCACGATGATGATGCCGCCGCCCACGCCGAACAGCCCGGCCAGCACGCCGGCACAGGCGCCCAACAGCAGATAGAGTGCGAACTCCATTCGTCGTCCCCGAGAAAAACAATCCGGCATGGTAACGGAAGCCGGGCTCGGGGCTCTAGTGAACTCTGTGACAGGATGGATCGCTGCCGCCGCAGTGGGTAGAGTGACAAAAAACACAGAGGCCCAACCGATGTGCCTGATCGTATTAGCCTGGCGGCCGGGGCATGCCCTGCCGCTGATCGTCGCGGCCAACCGCGACGAGTTCTATGCCCGGCCTACTCAGGCACTGGCTGCCTGGGAAGATGCGCCCGGCGTGCATGCCGGGCGTGACCTGGAGGCCGGCGGTACCTGGCTGGGCGTGGGGCCGCAGGGGCGGTTTGCTGCGCTGACCAATATTCGTGACCCGGGGCAGGCCTTGGGGCCACGATCACGCGGCGAACTGGTGGCCGGGTATCTGCAAGGTGAACTTGGCGTCGAGGCCTACCTGGACCAGGTCGCCAGCCGCAGCAAGCAGTATTCGGGGTTCAACCTGCTGGTGGGCGATGCACATCAGTTGGGGTACCTGCATGCCCGCGAAGCGGCGCCGCGCCTGCTGGAGCCTGGGGTCTTCGGGCTTTCCAATGCTGGGCTGGATACGCCGTGGCCGAAGCTGGTCAAGGCGCGCCTTGGGCTGGAGAGGCTGCTGCCATCAGCGGACCCGCAGCAGTTGCTAGCGTTGCTGGCCGACGGTGAGCCGGCGCCTGAGGGCGAACTGCCGGAAACTGGCGTGGGGCTGGCTACCGAAAAGCTGCTGTCGAGTGTGTTTATTGCCAGCCAGAACTACGGGACGCGGGCCAGCACCGTGCTGATTGTGGATGATCAGGGCAGAAGGCGGCTGATCGAGCGCAGTTTCGGGCCGTTTGGGGGGCATCTGGGAGAAGTTGAGGTGGTGGCCTGATCCACTGATGCTTTGTCTGGGCAGGCCTCTTCGCGGCGCAGGTATCAGAGGGTCTTGTTCGCCCCAGGCCCGATCATGCGCGCCAAGCCGAGGTTTTTCAGCGCCAGCTGCAGCGAGCTGTGGATAACCTGCGGGTTGTCGTGGCTCAGGGCATCGGCCAGCAGTTCCTTGGCCTTGCTCATGTTGATCTGGCGCAGCATCCACTTCACCTTCGGCAGGTTGGTGGCGTTCATCGACAGGCTGTCGAAGCCCATGGCCATCAACAGGATCGCCGCCGCCGGGTCACCGGCCATCTCGCCGCAGATGCTCACCGGCTTGCCTTCGCCATGGGCATCGCGCACCACGGTGTTCAAGGCCTGCAGCACAGCCGGGTGCAGGTAGTCGTACAGGTCGGCGACACGCGGGTTGTTACGGTCTACCGCCAGCAGGTACTGGGTCAGGTCGTTGGAGCCGACCGACAAGAAGTCCACCTGCCGCGCCAGCTCCTTGGTCTGGTACACCGCAGCCGGAATTTCGACCATTACGCCAACAGGCGGCATCGGTACGTCGGTGCCTTCGTCGCGCACCTCGCCCCAGGCACGGTGGATCAGGTGCAGCGCCTCTTCCAGCTCATGGATGCCAGAAATCATCGGCAGCAGAATGCGCAGGTTGTTCAGGCCCTCGCTGGCCTTGAGCATGGCGCGGGTCTGGACCAGGAAGATTTCCGGATGGTCGAGGGTCACGCGGATGCCGCGCCAGCCCAGGAACGGGTTTTCTTCCTTGATCGGGAAGTACGACAGCGCCTTGTCACCGCCGATGTCGAGGGTGCGCATGGTCACCGGCAGCGGATGGAAGGCCGCCAGCTGCTCGCGGTAGATCGCCAGCTGCTCTTTTTCGCTGGGGAAGCGCTGGTTGATCATGAACGGCACTTCGGTGCGGTACAGGCCCACACCTTCGGCGCCACGCTGCTGGGCACGGGCCACATCGGCGAGCAGGCCGGTGTTCACCCACAGCGGCATGCGATGGCCGTCTGGAGTGACGCAAGGCAGCTCGCGCAGCGCATCCAGCCCCTGAGCCAGCTGGCGTTCTTCTTCGACCACTTCGCTGTATTGCTTGCGCAGCACGTCGCTGGGGTTGGTGAACACCTCGCCCTTGTAGCCGTCGACGATCAGCTCGATGCCATCGACCTTGGAATACGGCAGGTCGACCAGGCCCATGACCGTCGGAATACCCATGGCGCGAGCCAGGATAGCGACGTGGGAGTTGCCCGAACCCAGTACCGACACCAGGCCGACCAGCTTGCCTTCCGGCACTTCGCCGAGCATCGCCGGGGTCAGCTCTTCGCTGACCAGGATGGTGTTGTCGGCATACACCAACGACTGCGAACGGGCTTCCTGCAGGTAGGCCAACAGCCGGCGGCCGAGGTCCTTGACGTCCGAGGCACGCTCGCGCAGGTAATCGTCGTCCATCAATTCGAAGCGGTTGACGTGCTCGCCGACCACCTGGCGCAAGGCGCCCTGGGCCCACTGGCCGGTCTTGATGACTTCGGTCACCTCACCGCCCAGGGCTGCGTCTTCGAGCATCATCAGGTACACGTCGAACAGCGCACGTTCTTCCGGGCGCAGCTGGGTTGCCAGCTTGGCCGACAGCTTGCGCATGTCGGCGCGTACACCTTCGAGGGCGTTGTTGAACAGTTTCAGTTCGGCGTCGATGTCCTCGACAGTCTTGTCTGGCACCACTTCCAGATCGGCCGGTGGCAGCATGACCACGGCGCGACCTACCGCAGCACCCGGCGAGCCTGGGACGCCGACAAAGCGCGCTTCCTGGATACCCTTGCCCTGGCGGCCCAAGCCACGAATCGAGCCAGTGGCCTCGGCGTGGGCGATAACCCCCGCCAGCTGGGCACTCATGGTGACCAGGAAGGCTTCTTCACCCTCGTCGAACTGCCGGCGTTCTTTTTGCTGAATGACCAGTACGCCCACCACACGGCGGTGGTGGATGATCGGCGCACCCAGGAAGGAGGCGAATTTTTCTTCGCCGGTTTCGGCGAAGTAACGGTAACGCGGGTGATCAGCGGCGTTTTCCAGGTTCAGCGGCTCTTCCCGGGTACCGACCAGGCCGACCAGGCCCTCGTTGGGGGCCATGCTGACCTTGCCGATGGAGCGCTTGTTCAAACCTTCGCTGGCCATCAGCACGAAGCGGTTGGTTTCCGGGTCGAGCAGGTAGACCGAGCAGACCTGGCTGCCCATGGCTTCCTTCACGCGCAAGACGATGATGCCCAACGCCGTCTTGAGATCTTTGGCGGAGTTCACTTCCTGGACGATCTTGCGCAGCGTATTGAGCATGGCTCGGGGTCGAACTCCGTCGTCAGTCGCGCGTCAAAAGACGCGGTGCAAGCTCTTTCAGGGCACGGCGGTACACTTCACGCTTGAAGGTCACCACCTGGCCCAGCGGATACCAATAGCTGACCCAGCGCCAGCCGTCGAATTCGGGCTTGCCGGTCAGGTCCATCCGCACCCGTTGCTCATTGCTCACCAGGCGCAGCAAAAACCATTTCTGCTTCTGGCCGATGCACAGCGGTTGGCTGTGGGTACGGACCAGTCGCTGGGGTAAACGATAACGCAACCAGCCGCGGGTGCAGGCAAGAATTTCCACATCATCGCGTTCAAGGCCAACTTCTTCGTTCAGCTCGCGGTACAGGGCATCTTCCGGCGTCTCGTCAGGGTTGATACCACCCTGCGGGAATTGCCAGGCATCCTGGTTGATCCGCCGAGCCCATAGCACCTGCCCGGCATCATTCGTGAGAATGATCCCGACATTTGGGCGAAAACCATCCGGGTCGATCACGGCAGCAACCTCGCAAACGCATGTCACCGCATTGTTCCACAAAGCCTGCGAGCGCAGCAACGCGCCCGCCAAGCTTATGTGCAGCGAGGTGAAAACTCCGTATTCTGCGGGCCTACCCAGTGGCTGATGCGAGTGACCCCGATGCGCCTGGCTTTATTCGACCTGGACAATACCCTCCTCGGTGGCGACAGCGACCACGCCTGGGGTGATTATTTGTGCGAGCGGGGCATTCTCGACCCGATCGCTTACAAGCAACGCAACGACGCCTTCTACCAGGATTACCTGAACGGCACCCTGGACCTGCAGGCCTACCTGGCCTTCTCCATGGAGGTCCTTGCAGCGACCGAACCGGCCCAGCTCGACCAATGGCACCGCGACTTCATGCGCGACTGCATCGAGCCGATCATCCTGCCCAAGGCCCTGGCTTTGCTGCAGCAACACCGCGATGCGGGCGATCAGCTGGCCATCATCACCGCCACCAACCGCTTCGTCACCGCACCGATTGCCCGCCGCCTGGGCGTGCGCGTGCTACTGGCGACCGAGTGCGAAGTGCAGGATGGCCGCTACACCGGGCGCAGTACCGATATACCGTGTTTCCGTGAAGGCAAGGTGACGAGGCTGGAGCGCTGGATGCTGGAAAATGGCTTCGACCTGGAAGACAGCTATTTCTACAGCGACTCGATGAATGATCTGCCGCTGCTGGAGCGGGTGACCCACGCGGTGGCGGTGGACCCGGACCCTAACCTACAGGCCGAAGCCGAGCGGCGCGGGTGGCCGGTGATTTCGCTGAGGGATTGAAATTTTCAGGGCTGCAGAGCAGCCCCATCAACCTAGACCGGTTTGGCGCCCATCAGCCCGGCAATGGACAGGAAACATACCCCGCTGAACACCGCCAGGGCCAGGGTAAACCGCAACCCCACCACCTCAGCCTTGCGTAGCCGATTCAGGCGCACCAGCAGCCACCAGACGGCAAACGCGCCCACGGTATAGATGACGCTGGAAGCCAACACCCAGGTCTGCCCCAGCGGCCAGCCCACCAGGTGCACCAGCCACCAGCCGGTGAACGGGATGCTCACCAGACACACGCCCATCAACAGCCAGACAAACACCAGCGGCCGGCGCAGCAAATTGCCGTAGGCCTCTGCATCGCCCTGGCGGCGCGCGCGTACGGTCCAGATCGCCAGGCCCAGCGCGCCCAGTAGCAGCAGCGCGGTGGCGGCGATGTGCAGGGTCTTGAGGGTGGTCAGGTGTTCCATCTTCAAATTGTCCTTCAGCAGGCTATTTCGCGTCGCCTCTTTCGCGGGCAAGCCCGCTCCCACAGGATTAGTGTGGGAGCGGGCTTGCCCGCGAAAGGGCCATCAGCCCAAGCTTAGCCGCTCAGCCCAGGAACAGCCGGTAAGCCGGGTTGTCGGTCTCATCCCAGTACGGGTAGCCGATCTTGGCCAGCGCTGCCGGTACCAGGTGGCGCTCGTCTTCAGGCACCTGCAATCCGGCTACAACACGCCCATCGGCCGCGCCATGGTTGCGGTAGTGGAACATCGAGATGTTCCAGCGCCCGCCCAGCTTGGTGAGGAAGTTGAACAGCGCACCCGGCCGCTCAGGGAACTCGAAACGCAGCACGATCTCGTCACTGGCACCGGCCGAATGGCCGCCGACCATGTGGCGGATGTGCAGCTTGGCCAGTTCGTTGTCGGTGAGGTCGGTGACCGGGAAGCCCTGATCGATCAGCTGCTGCACCAGCGCAGCCCGGGGATCGTTCTCTGGGTGGGTCTGCACGCCCACGAAGATGTGGGCTTCGTCGGACGTGTGCTTGCGGTAGTTGAATTCGGTGATCTGGCGCTTGCCGACCGCCTCGCAGAAGGCCTTGAAGCTGCCCGGGCGCTCGGGGATGGTCACGGCGATGATCGCCTCGCGCTTCTCGCCCAGCTCGGCGCGCTCGGCGACGTGGCGCAGGCGGTCGAAGTTGACGTTGGCACCCGAGTCGATGGCGACCAGGGTCTGGCCGGTCACACCGGTGAGTTCCACGTACTTCTTGATACCTGCCACGCCCAAAGCGCCAGCAGGTTCGGTGATCGAGCGGGTATCGTCGTAGATATCCTTGATCGCCGCGCAAATCTCGTCGGTGCTGACGGTAACCACGTCATCCACGTACAGGCGGCAGATATCAAACGTGTGCTGGCCAATCTGCGCCACCGCCACGCCATCGGCAAACAGCCCGACCTGCGGCAGCACCACGCGCTCGCCAGCGGCCATGGCCGCCTGCAGGCAGTTGGAGTCATCGGGTTCAACACCGATCACCTTGATTTCCGGGCGCAGGTACTTCACATAGGCAGCGATGCCAGCGATCAGGCCGCCGCCGCCCACCGGTACGAAGATCGCGTCCAGTTGGCCCGGGTGCTGACGCAGGATTTCCATGGCCACGGTGCCTTGGCCGGCGATGGTGTGCGGGTCGTCGTAAGGGTGGACATAAACGAAGCCCTTTTCATCGACCAGCTTCAGCGAGTACGCCAGCGCTTCGGGGAACGAATCACCATGCAAAACCACTTTGCCGCCCCGCGAACGCACGCCTTCGACTTTGATCTCCGGGGTGGTCTTGGGCATCACGATGGTGGCCTTGATGCCCATTTCACGCGCGGCCAGGGCCAGGCCCTGGGCATGGTTGCCGGCCGAAGCGGTCACCACACCGCGCGCCAGTTCTTCCGGGCTCAGCTGCGCCAGCTTGTTGTACGCCCCACGGATCTTGAAGGAAAACACCGGCTGCAGGTCTTCGCGCTTGAGCAGAATCTGGTTGCCCAGGCGCTTGCTGAGCTGCCCGGCGCTCTGCAGCGGGGTTTCGACAGCGACGTCGTAGACGCGCGAGGTGAGGATCTTCTTGACGTACTGTTCGAGCATCGGGAAAGCATCACTGGCCGCGGGACAAGGGCTGCGAGTCTACCCCAGCGCTACGTCGGGCGACCACAGCAAAGCCGCCCGAGCCGTTATACTAGGCAACTTTGAAAACCGCCTTGCCCCTTTTCGGAGCCCGCATGACCCAGGACCAACTCAAACAGGCCGTCGCCCAGGCCGCTGTCGACTTCATTCTGCCCAAGCTGGATGAAAAGAGCGTCGTCGGCGTCGGTACCGGTTCGACCGCCAACTTCTTCATTGACGCCCTGGCCCAGCACAAGACCGCCTTCGACGGCGCAGTCGCCAGCTCCGAAGCCACTGCCCAGCGTCTGAAGGGCCATGGCATCCCGGTCTACGAGCTGAACAGCGTCAGCGAGCTGGAGTTCTACGTCGACGGCGCCGACGAGAGCGACGCAAAGCTGAACCTGATCAAAGGCGGCGGCGCAGCACTGACCCGCGAGAAAATCGTCGCGGCCGTGGCCAAGACCTTCATCTGCATCGCCGATGCCAGCAAGCTGGTGCCGGTGCTGGGCGCTTTCCCGCTGCCGGTCGAGGTCATCCCGATGGCCCGCAGCCACGTGGCGCGCCAGCTGGTGAAGCTGGGCGGCGACCCGGTTTACCGTGAGGGTGTGGTCACCGATAACGGCAACGTGATTCTGGATGTCTACAACCTGCAGATCACCAACCCAGTGGAGCTGGAAGCGCAGATCAATGCGATCGTTGGCGTGGTCACCAATGGCCTGTTCGCCGCGCGGCCGGCGGACCTGCTGCTGCTGGGCACTTCGGAAGGTGTGAAGAGCCTCAAAGCTGGGTGATGCCATTCGCGGGTGAACCCGCTCCCACAGGGATCTTCACAGGCCTCAGGGCTTATGCAGAACCTTGTGGGAGCGGGTTTACACGCGAAGAGGCTCTCACAGGCAATCAATCAGCCGGCTGCTTGAACACATAAAACAGGTTCGGCTCACTGACCAGATAAATGGTCCCCGCCTCATCCATCGCAATCCCTTCCGCCTGCGGCACCGTCTGCTTCAAACCCTGATAGCCCTTGCGCAACGACAAGGTGCTCAGCGGCTTACCCTTCACATCCAGCTCCAGCACCAGCCGTGATTCGTCCGATAACGCCAGCAGGTGCCCGCTGCGCTCGTCGAACTGCAGGCTCGACAGGTCCCTCACGAACAACCGCGCGTCACGCTTGCGGTCCTGCACCACATGCACCGCATAGGGTTGCTCGGGGTTGGCATGGGGAAAGCCGTGTATTTCGTAAATCATCATCGGGTCGCGCTCCTTGGCCACGAACAGGCGCTTGCCTGCCGAATCGTAGGCCAGGCCCTCGAAGCCCTTGTTGCCATTCAGGCCGATACCCAGGCTCAACTGCTCGGCATCGTGGGCATCGAGGAACAGCGTGTCGTCATCCAGGCGCACACGGATCAGGCGCTGCGTGCGCTCGTCGGTGATCACATAACTGTTGGGGCCCACGTATTCCACGGCCTCCGGGTCGCCGAAACCGGTCAGCGGCACGCGGCGCAGAATGCGCCCGTCGAGGGACAACTCGATCAGCTCGGAGCGCTTGTTGGTCACGGTGAACAGGGTCTTGCGGTCAGGGTCGTAGGTCAGCGCTGAAATATCATCATCCAGCCCCTCGACCGGCTGCGCTTCGATCACCACCCGATAGCGGTCCAGGCCCATGCTTTGCTCCGCAGGCTGCCACCAGGTCTTGAGGTTGAACCAGCCGCGCTCGGCCAAGCGGAATTGCTGCTCGGCCACGCCCAGTACGAGCACGGCGAGCAGGCCAAGAACAGCCAGGATCAGGGGCAGGCGAACATAGCGACGCATGGGGGAAGACTCGGTTTGAGGACGGCGAATCTAACCACGAACAACTGAAGTAAAGCTTAATGCCAGCATCAGAATGATCGGATCCTGATATCAGTTTTTCCTGAAGCGATAGAACAGCGCCGGCTCGCTGACCATGTACAGGTTGCCTTTATCATCCATGGCCACGCCTTCGGCACGCGGAATGGTGTCCTTGAGGCCGTTGAAACCACCCAGCAGGGTCATGAAGCTGACTTGCTGGCCTTGCTCATCGAGCTCCAGCAGCATGTTGGAGTCGGCCGAAAGCACCAGCAGGTGGCCGGTACGAGGGTCAACACCCAGGGCCGACAGGTTGCGCAGGTCGAGTTCGTCGCTGGCCAGCAGCTGCTTGTCACCCTTGAGCGGGCTGCGCCCATCGGTGCTCCAGGTGTACAGCTTCGGCGGGCGCTCCTCACCAATCACCAGGCGCTGACGCATCGGGTCCCAGGCGATGGCTTCAAAGCCTTTGTTGCTCTTCACCGACGTGCCCAGGTCATGGCTTTGGAAGTCGTCATGGTTCAGCGACCGTGTCTGCGCATCCACTTTGACCACGGTCAGGTCATGCAGGCGCTCATCGGTGATTGCCAGCTGGCCATCTTCCAGTACCGCGACACCTTCAGGGTTGTTCCAGCCCACCAGGGGAATCTGCCGCAGCACATCGCCATCAAGGCTCAGCTCGACCAGGAACGGGTTCTTGCCCATCACCACGAACAGCGTACGGGTGTGCGGATTGAACGCCACGTCCGAGGCTTCGTCGTCATCCATGCCGGGCAAAGGCTTGGCATCGATATCGACCTGGTAATCCGGCAGCCAGACGCTTTCGCTACGTTCAGCGCTGGTTTCAAAGCTTTCCTTCACCCACAGCAGGCCACGGTCATCCCAGTGCATCGCCACGGCCACGCCATAGCCAATCACCGCAGCCGCGGCCAGGCCGAATGGCCAGCGCCGGTAGAAGCGACGCTTGGGCTTGGGGGGTACGGGAGCGCTGGAAGACGATGCCATGCAGGGAGTTCCTGAGAAAATGGGCGAAGATTCGCGCATTATCCGGATGGGTTGTGAAAAAAACGCCAAACCGCGTCGCCTTCTTCGCGGGTAAACCCGCTCCCACAGGTACGGTAGTGCGCTCAAGAGCAGCGCAATGCCTGTGGGAGCGGGTTTACCCGCGAAGCAGGCGACGTGGTATCAGATCAAAGCACGCGGCTTTCGAAGCGGCTCACACCCGGCAGCTCAAGCACCAGTTCATCACCGACTTCGAACGGCCCAACGCCAGCTGGCGTACCGGTGAGGATCACATCACCCGCCTGCAGCGAAAAATGCGCAGCGATATGCTGAATGATCGGCACGATCGGGTTGAGCATCATCGCGCTGTTGCCATCCTGGCGTACTTCGCCGTTGATGGTCAGGCGGATGCCGATATCGGTCAGGTCTTCAAAGCTGCCCGCAGACACGAACGGCGGCAGCACGCAGGCACCGTCGAAGCTCTTGGCCAGTTCCCACGGCAGGCCCTTTTCCTTCAGCTTCGACTGCAGGTCGCGCAGGGTCAGGTCCAGCGCCGGTGCATAGCCGGAAATGGCGTCCAGCACTTCCTCTTCCGAGGCATGGGAAGACAGCGACTTGCCCAACAGCACGGCAATTTCTGCCTCGTAATGCACCGAGCCACGATCAGTCGGGATCTTGAACCCACCTTCCAGCGGCACCACGCAGCTGCCCGGTTTGATGAACAGCAGCGGCTCGCTCGGAATAGGGTTGTCCAGTTCCTTGGCATGCTCGGCATAGTTACGGCCGATGCATACCACCTTGCCCAGCGGGAAGTGGATGCGCGTGCCGTCTACATACTGGTGCTGGTAACTCATGGCCGACTCCTTTGCTTACTGCTTTTATTCAGGAGCGAAGATCTTACCCGGATTCATGATGCCGTTAGGGTCGAAGACGGCCTTTATTGCCTTCATGCAGGCAATTTCTTCAGGCGAACGGCTGTAGCCCAGGTAGTCGCGCTTGGTCATGCCCACACCATGCTCGGCGGAGATCGAGCCGTTGTAGCGCTGGACGATCTCGAACACCCATTTGTTGACCTTGGTACACGAGGCGAAAAAGTCGTCCTTGCTCATGTGCTCGGGCTTGAGGATGTTCAGGTGCAGGTTGCCGTCGCCGATGTGCCCGTACCAGACCACCTCGTAGTCGGGGTAGTGCTGGCTGACGATGGCATCGATGTCACGCAGGAAGGCCGGCACCTTGGAAACCGTGACCGAGATATCGTTCTTGTACGGCGTCCAGTGCGAGATGGTTTCCGACAGGTACTCGCGCAGTTTCCACAGGTTTTTCAGCTGGGTCTCGCTCTGGCTCATCACCCCGTCCAGCACCCAGCCTTGTTCGACGCAGTGTTCGAAGGTGGCCAGCGCTTCGTTGGCGACCTCCTCGGTACTGGCCTCGAACTCCAGCAGGGCATAGAACGGGCAATCGGTGGCGAACGGCGCGGGCACGTCGCCACGGGCCATGATCTTGGCCAGGCCCTTGTCAGAGAAGAATTCGAACGCGGTCAGGTCGAGCTTGCCCTGGAAGGCATGCAGCACCGGCATGATCGAGTCGAAGTCCGGCGTACCCAGCACCATCGCGGTGAGGTTGCGCGGGGCGCGGTCCAGGCGCATGGTCGCCTCGACCACGAAGCCCAGCGTACCTTCGGCGCCGATGAACAGCTGGCGCAGGTCATAGCCGGTGGCGTTCTTGATCAGGTCCTTGTTCAGCTCCAGCAACTCGCCCTTGCCGGTAACCACTTTCAGGCCGGCCACCCAGTTGCGGGTCATGCCGTAGCGAATGACCTTGATGCCGCCAGCATTGGTGCCGATATTGCCGCCAATCTGGCTGGAACCGCTGGAGGCGAAATCCACCGGGTAATAAAGACCCTGCTCTTCGGCGAAGGCCTGCAACTGGCGGGTGATGACGCCGGGCTGGCAGACCACGGTGCGGTCGAAGGCATTGAAGTCGACAATCTGGTTCATGTAGTCGAAGGCGACCACCACCTCGCCGTTGGCCGCTACCGCACCGCCGGACAGCCCGGTGCGGCCGCCGGAAGGCACCAGCGCGACTTGATGGCGATTGGCCCAGCCGACGATGGCCTGCACCTGTTCTGCGCTTTTGGGGAATACGATGGCGCTAGGCGCAGGCGGGTAATGCTTGGTCCAATCCTTGCCATACGCTTCCAGGGAAGCCGCGTCAGTCAAGACCTTGCCAGGGTCGACAAGGGTCATCAGTTCATCAATTACAGCGGGGTGGGTCATCGCTGGAACTCTCGACTTATTCATAGTCACCCTGAGCACTCTTCACCTGTCGGGATAAGCTCAGATTGTGTCGCGTATGCTAGCATAGCCCTCCCGCTGTTCATGCTAAGGCCCACGCCGCGCCTAGCATCACCCCTCGCCATTTTTTCTCCGGGATACAGGTTTACGCAGATGAGCAAGACTTCTCTCGACAAGAGCAAGATCCGGTTCCTTCTTCTTGAAGGTGTGCACCAGAACGCGGTCGATACCCTCAAGGCTGCCGGCTATACCAACATCGAATACCTCACCGGTTCGTTGCCGGAAGCCGAGCTGAAGGAAAAGATCGCTGATGCCCACTTCATCGGCATCCGTTCGCGCACCCAGCTGACCGAAGAGATCTTCGACTGCGCCAAGAAACTGGTCGCTGTCGGCTGCTTCTGCATCGGCACCAACCAGGTCGACCTGGAAGCTGCCCGCGAGCGCGGTATCGCCGTGTTCAACGCGCCGTACTCGAACACCCGTTCGGTGGCCGAGCTGGTGCTGGCCGAAGCCATCCTGCTGCTGCGCGGCATCCCCGAGAAAAACGCCTCCTGCCACCGTGGCGGCTGGATCAAGAGCGCGGCCAACTCGTTCGAAATCCGTGGCAAGAAGCTGGGCATCGTCGGCTACGGCTCGATCGGTACTCAACTGTCGGTACTGGCTGAAAACCTCGGGATGCAGGTGTACTTCTTCGACCCGCTGACCAAGCTGCCGCTGGGTAACGCCGTTCAGGTCGCGAGCCTCAACGAGCTGCTGGGCCTGGCCGACATCGTTTCGCTGCATGTGCCTGAGCTGCCATCCACCCAGTGGATGATCGGCGAGAAAGAAATCCGCGCGATGAAGAAGGGCGCGATCCTGATCAACGCCGCCCGTGGCACCGTTGTCGAGCTGGACCACCTGGCCGCCGCGATCAAGGACAAGCACCTGATCGGCGCCGCCATCGACGTGTTCCCGGTCGAGCCGCGTTCCAACGACGAAGAGTTCGAAAGCCCGCTGCGCGGCCTGGACAACGTGATCCTGACCCCGCACATCGGTGGTTCCACCGCCGAAGCCCAGGCCAACATCGGCCTGGAAGTGGCCGAGAAACTGGTCAAGTACAGCGACAACGGTACCTCGGTATCCTCGGTCAACTTCCCTGAAGTGGCCCTGCCGGCGCACCCAGGCAAGCACCGCCTGCTGCACATCCACGAAAACATCCCGGGCGTGCTCAGCGAGATCAACAAAGTCTTCGCCGAGAACGGGATCAACATCTCCGGTCAGTTCCTGCAGACCAACGAGAAAGTGGGTTACGTGGTCATCGACGTCGATGCCGAGTACTCCGACCTGGCGCAAGAGAAGCTGCAGCACGTCAAGGGCACTATCCGCTCGCGCGTACTGTTCTGAGCTTGACCGCTGGATGAAAAAGGGAGGCCCAGGTGGCCTCCCTTTTTTGTTTTGCCTGCCGGTTTGCGGCGGGTTCTTCGCGGGTAAACCCGCTCCCACAGGCACTGCGCCAACCCTGTGGGAGCGGGTTTACCCGCGAAGAAGTCCCACTTATTTCACGTCTACAGTGATCTTCTTCGATTCGAGGCTCGGCTTGAACGGCACGTGGTACTGGTCACCCAGCACCAGTTGCAAGGTATGCTTGCCCGGCGTCAGGGTAATGGTGGCCTCGGTCTGGGCCTTGCCGAAGTGCAGCACCTGCGGGCCGGCCGGCAGCGCTACACCGCTCTCTGGCATCAGGCTGGTGGGCAGTGGCTGGTCAGCCAAAGGCTCTTTGTCGACATCCACCAGCAGGTGATGGTGGCCGGTGTGCGGCGTCTGGTCGCCCGCTGGCTTGAGCGACATACCTTCGATGCCGAACTTGACGGTGAAGGTCTTGTCGACCGTTGCACCATCGGCGGGGGAAACGATGAAGACCTTGGCATCCTTGGGCGGCTCCTGGCTCTTCAGAGCATCCGCAGCGCTGGCCAATACCGAGGCCCCCATCAGCAGACCGGCAACGGCAGCACGCGAAAATAGGCTGTTCATTCACTTCTCCTGTGATTCACTTAAAAGCCGCAGCCAGACAAATCCTACGGCGGCGGTAGTTCACCATAGCCCACAAAGAGAAATATTTCAGTTAGGGTTAAACCTCGCCAAGGCTTCAAGGTCATAGGCTGCGCTCGACCACGACGAGGAAGAAAGTCGTGGCGAAAGTTATTCATTTGCCAAAGAAAGGGGCATTACATGCGTTCGACCATAGGCGTACTGCTTGCAGTACTGATCACTCCGTTAGCTCAAGCCGAGCTGATCGACGAAATAGCCGACCGGGGCGAACTGCGCATCGCTGTGCAGGCCGACAACTCGCCGTATGCCTTCAAGGAAAACGACCACCTGACTGGTTTCGAGATCGAGTTCGGCCAGGAGCTCGCCAAACAGCTGGACCTGCGTGCCGAGTTCATCGAAGCACCGGCTGCAGAGGTGCTGCCTGGGGTGGAAAGCGGCAAGTACGACGTCGCCCTGACCCCCTCGAGCGAATCGCCCAAAGGTGATGGCCCGCTCGATGTGAGCCTGCCAATCGGCGAAAAGAAACTGGTGATCCCGTTCCAGAAGGACAACCCGGCATTCGAGAGCGCAGTGAACAACGCGCTGCAGCGGCTCAAGGACAGTGGCCGTACTGCAGAGCTTGAGCAGAAGTGGTTCAAGGGTGTGCAGGAGACTGCTGCCGGGCAATAACTGATTTGTCGCCTGTACCGGCCTCTTCGCGGGTAAACCCGCTCCCACAGGGTTGGCGCTGTTCTTGAGAACTGTGGTGTACCTGTGGGAGCGGGTTCACCCGCGAAGAGGCCGGTACAGAACTAGACCGAAAGCCCAGCCAACGCCCGCCCCGCTTCTTCCAGCTCCAATTCGCTGAACACCAGCACGCCCTCGCGCCGCAGCAGCGCGGTGGTCACCCCTTCCCCCGGCACTTTCACCCCGGCAAACGTGCCATCGTAGGTCAACCGGTTACCACACGACGGGCTGCCAGCCTTGAGCACCGCCACCCGGATGCCATGCCGACGCACCAGCGCCAGCGCCTGCTGGGCACCGGCCAGAAAAGCAGCACTGACATCCTCGCCACTCACCGTGATCACCTGCGCGCCACCGTCGAGCACCTCGCTACCCTGCCCACCCGGGATTTCCGCTGGCGGGCGCGGTGTCGGCAAACCGCCGGCCACTTCCGGGCACAACGGCACCACTCGCCCTTCAGCCTGCCAGCGCTGCAACAGGTCAGGATGGCCGCTGGCCCGGCCGTCATAACGCACCGGCTGCCCTAACAGACAGGCGCTGACCAGCACCTTGGGCAATTCAGAACGGGTCATTGCCACGGCGCCGGAACCAACCAGTCAACGACAGTCGCTCGCGCCCAGCGGGCAGCACTTCGTGAGGCACTTCGCCCGACAGGAAAATCACCAGGCTTCCAGCCACCGGCTGCACGTCGTGCACCACGTCGTCAGCCAGGAACATGCGCAACTGGCCGCCATCCTGCGGTTGCCAGCCTTCATTCAGGTACAGCACCGCAGAAACCATGCGCCGGTCGTCGTCACGGAAGCGGTCCAGGTGCCGGCGGTAGAACGCCCCTGGCGGATACAGGGCGAAATGGCATTCGAAGTCTTCAAGCCCCAGGAACAGGCCCTGGTTGATGGCCACGCGCACCTGGTCCATGACCTCCAGGTACCGATCGCAGGCTTCGGCCTGGCCGGGGTCGATCCACTGGATCTGGTCACCACGGATCGCCTCACGCACCTCCTGCGCCACGCCGCGCCCAACGCCGGCAGGGTTGAGTTGGCCTTCGGCATCACGGCGCCGACATTCGGTCGCCAGCGCGCGCACCAGTTCGGCAGGCAGAAACAGGGCCTGCTGCGACCAGCCATGGGTGGCCAGATCGTCGACGACGGCCGCAAGCATCGGGTGTTCAGGGGAGATGTGCATGGCGCGCATCATATCCATTAGCCCTGTACTCGCACAGCGCCACTTGGCTGAGAATCACGCGCCTGTCTCGACAAACCAGCGCCCAGCCAAGGACAATAGCCTTCTGCCGACAGGAGTCCTGAATGCGCCGTCTGTTTTCCCTGCTTCTGCTGATGATCTGCGCCTTGCCTGTCTGGGCAGACAGCCTCGATCAACTGTACAAGGCCGCCGGCTGGCCCGACCAGCGCGCCCATTTCAACGATGCCGTGAGCGCCGCCCAGCAGCGCTACCGCAACAGCCTGCCGCCTACGGTTTACCAGGCGCTGGTCAACAACAGCAATCAGCGCTTCCAGGCCGAGGGCATGGACCGCCGTGCCCAGGCGCAGCTGCGTAGTGCCTTGCCCAACCCTGCGCCTGCGCTGGCCTTCTTCCAGTCGCCGCTTGGGCGCAAGATCGTCGCCGCTGAACTGCTGGCCACGCGCAAGGACCAATTGGCCAAGAATGCCAAGGGCTTGCCGAAGATCCAGGCCAGCGACAACCGCCTGCTGATCATCGGCCACCTGGCCCAGGCCCTGCCGGCCCGTGAAGCCGGTGCGGAGGTCAGCCTGGCGATTGCCGGGGTGGCGGCCGACAGCCTCAGCTCGATGATCCCCGGCCTGTTTGGCGGCGGCCAGGCCCAAGGATTGCTTGATGGCCAGCGCCAGCGGTTGATGAACCAGATTGGCGAGGACCTCAACAACACGTTGTTGTACGTCTACCGCGACCTGTCCGACGCCGAGCTCGAAGAATTCGCCACCTTTGCCGAATCGCCGGAAGGCAAGGCGTACTACCAGGCTGCCGTGGCTGCCGTGCGCGCAGGGCTGGCCGTTGGCCAGAACGGCGCCAACCTCAAGTAATCAGCCCAGGCGCTGGTCGATGAAGTCGAAATAGCGCTGGCGAATGCCCGGCAGCTCGTTGGCCAGGTGGTGGCGAGCCTCGGGCAGCATGAGGATCTGCGGTTCGTTGAACTTGGCCTTGAGCACCTTGAGGTTGTAAGGCCAGTCCACCGTTCCGTCCGCCTCACCCTGTACGATCAACGGCCGCCGCGTGCTGCACGGGGCTGCCTCTATTCGCTTGACCCAGGCCATCAGTGCGCCGACCCAGGCGGTCGGCAAGCTCCGCGGTTGCAGCGGGTCGGCTTCTAGGAAGGGCAGGAAGGTCGGGTCGTTGGTGTTTTCGCTGAAGCGGCGCTCGATACCATTCACGAAGTGGCGCAGCACCCGATAACTGAACTTCGACCACAGCCAGGCACGTGGCCGCACCAGCGGCGCCAGCAGAATGGCCTCGCCATCGATAGGACTCTGCGCGCCCTGATGCAGCAGGTGATCCACTGCAATCGCCCCACCCGTACTCTGCCCGCACAAGTGCCACGGGCGCGGCAGTTCAAGACCGCGCGCCTGCGCGAACAAGGCGTCCAGCACCTGCTGGTACAGCGCAAAATCGGTAATGCTGGCGCGCTCGCCGCTGGACAGCCCATGCCCGGGCAGGTCACAACTGATGACCGCATATCCCTGTTTCAGCGCCCATTCGATCACGTGCCGATACAGGCCCATATGGTCGTAGTAACCATGCAGCAGAAACAGCGTCGCCACCGGCTGCGGCGGCAGCCATACCTGCCCGACCAGTTCGAAACCCGCCGCCTGGAAGCCGCCCAGCCAGCTCTGCGCCTGCAGGTTCAGGCCATAGAAGCGCTGGTAGTCCTGCGCCAGGGTAGACAGCGGCTGGCGCGTGCTGAGTGGCGCGAGGCTGGGGCGCAAACGGTCGGGGTGAAAAGCAGCTGGCATCGGGTACATCCACAGCGAAGCGAGTATTGACCTGTGATATTCAGCTCTCGGCCCCGACGTGGCAAGCTTGGGCACCTTCAAACGAGCAACAGCATGAAATCCATCCTGACCGCCATTGCACTCCTGCTCGGCGCCGCCGTGCTGTGGTGGGCTTACGACAACTTCCAGTCCCGCTACCTGCGCCCCTTCGACAACCAGGCCACCCTGTTCGATGGCAGCCAGCTGCGCCTGCCCGCAGAACTCGCAGGCACCGGCCCGATCCGCGTGGTGCACTTCTGGGACCCGGCCTGCCCTTGCAACGTCGGTAACCAGCAGCACCTGGGCGATCTGGTCAGCCACTTCGCAGGCAAGGACGTGACCTTCCACGTCGTACAAAAACCCGGTAGCCACGGCCAATTGCCGGCCAACCTCACCGGCCTGCAGCCCATCGCCAACCTGCCTGGCAGCGAACAGCTGCCCGCCTCCCCCGCCGTGGCGATCTGGGACCGTCAGGGCAACCTGGCCTATTTCGGCCCCTACAGCGAAGGCGCGGTGTGCAACGCCAGCAACAGCTTCATCGAGCCGATCCTCAAGGCGCTGCTCGAGGGTCGCCGGGTCACCGCATCCAATACGCTGGCAGTCGGCTGTTACTGCCCTTGGGCCGGCTGACGCACCCGCGCCGGGTTGCCCACCACCACCACGCCTGCCGGCACATCGCGGGTCACCACGCTGCCCGCGCCGACCACCGCGTTATCGCCAATGGTCACCCCGGGCAGGATGATCGCCGCGCCACCAATCCACACATTGTTGCCGATGACCACCGGCCGCCCGCTTTCCAGCCCGCTGCGCCGCTGCTCGGGGTCGAGCGGGTGGTCGGCGGTGTAGATCTGCACCGCCGGGCCGATCTGGCAGTCATCGCCGATGCGCACCGGCAGCACGTCGAGGATCACGCAGTTGAAGTTCATGAACGTGTTACGGCCGACACTGATGTTGTAGCCGTAGTCGCAGAAGAACGGCGGGCGAATCACCGTGCCTTCGCCCACATGGCCGAAGTGCTCGGCGAGCAGGCCGTTACGTGCGTCATTGAGCAATTCAACGCTGGTGTTGTAGCGCTGCATCCAGTGTTTGCTGGCGATGTGCTCGGCCTGCAGTTCAGGGCAGCTTGGGTGATAGAGCTGGCCGCTGAGCATTTTCTGTTTTTCGCTGAGGGACATGGAAACTCCTGTCAGGGCTATGCTGTGTTCGCGAATACGTCGATGATCGGACCACAGTTTCCGCTCGAATGCACAAGGAGTCTCGATGAAGCGCAGCCTGACCCTGTTGGCCGTGGTCGTAGCCGTGGCCGCCGGCGCCAGTTACTGGTACGTGCACGGCAAGTTGCCGCAGCGCGAGGGCGAGGTGGCGATGGCCGGGCTGCAGGCACCGGTCAGCGTGCGCTATGACGCCCGTGGCGTACCGCACCTGCAGGCGCAAAACGAAGCGGACCTGTACCGCGCCCTTGGCTACGTGCATGCCCAGGACAGGTTGTTCCAGATGGAGATCATGCGCCGCCTGGCGCGTGGCGAATTGGCCGAGGTGCTGGGCGAGAAGTTGCTGCCCACAGATACCCTGTTCCGCAGCCTGCGCATCCGCGACCAGGCGGCGCTGATGGTGCAGCGCCTGGACCGCCAATCACCCGCCTGGCAGGCGCTGCAAGCCTACCTCGACGGTATCAATACCTGGCAGGCCAGCCACCCCAAGCCGATGGAGTTCGATCTGATCGGCATCACGCCCAGGCCGTTTAGCGCTGAAGACACCTTGAGCATTGCCGGCTACCTGGCCTACAGCTTCGCCGCCGCGTTCCGCACCGAGCCAGCGCTCACCTACATCCGCGACCAGCTCGGCCCTGAGTACCTGAAGATTTTCGACCTCGACTGGCGCCCTGACGGTGCATTGGGCACACCGTTGGCGGCGGCCGACTGGCAGAGCCTTGAAGCCCTGGCCCGGCTCAGCCAAGAAGCCCTTGGCGATGCCGGCATCCCGCTGTTCGAGGGCAGCAACGCCTGGGCCGTGGCTGGCAGCCGTACCCGCAGCGGCAAACCAATGCTGGCCGGTGACCCGCACATCAGCTTCGCGGTGCCGGCTGTCTGGTACGAGGCCGAATTGTCGGCGCCAGGGTTCAACTTGTACGGCTACTTCCAGGCGCTGAACCCGTTTGCACTGCTCGGGCACAACCGCGACTTCGGCTGGAGCCTGACCATGTTCCAGAACGACGATGTCGACCTTGTCGCGGAAAAGACCAACCCGGCCGATAGCGATCAGGTGATGGTCGACGGCCAATGGCGAACACTGGAAAAGACCGAACAGAAGATTGCGGTCAAAGGTGAGCAGCCGGTTACCGTCAATCTGCGCCGCTCACCTCACGGGCCGATCGTCAACGAGGTACTGGGTGCAACTGCAGGTACAACGCCAATTGCCATGTGGTGGGCATTCCTCGAAACCGAGAATCCGATACTCGAAGGCTTCTACCAGCTCAACCGCGCCGACACCCTGGCCAAGATGCGCGAGGCAGCGGCCAAGGTTCAGGCGCCGGGGCTGAACTTCGTCTGGGCCAATGCGCGGGGCGACATTGGTTGGTGGGCTGCGGCACAACTGCCGATCCGCCCGGAGGGCGTCAACCCGACGTTCATCCTGGATGGCGCGAGCTCACAAGCCGACAAACTCGGTTTCTACCCCTTCAGCGTCAACCCGCAGCAGGAAAACCCGGCCAGCGGTTACATCGTTTCGGCCAACTACCAGCCGCCAGCGGTGGTGCCGATACCTGGCTATTACAACTTGGCGGACCGGGGCCGGCAGCTGGACCGTCAACTGGCCAACCCCGAGGTGAAATGGGACATCGAGAACAGCCAGGCGCTGCAACTGGACACCGCCAACGACTATGGCCCGCGCACGCTGGCGCCGCTGCTGGCAACCCTGCGCCGTATCGCCCAAGGTGATGAAGAGAAAGAACTGGTCGAGCAGTTGGCCGCCTGGCGCGGTGACTACCCCCTGGACTCTACCAGCGCCACGCTGTTCAACCAGTTCCTGTACCAACTGGCGTACGCCGCCCTGCATGACGAACTGGGCGACACCTGGTTCCCCGTGCTGATCAGCACCCGCGCCATCGACGCCGCCCTGCCACGGCTGGCTGCCGACGCCGAGGCGCCGTGGTGGAACACGCGGGGTGCAAATGAGCGTACCGACCGCACAGCCGTCGTGCGCATCGCCTGGCAGCAGACGCTCAAGCACTTGCGCGCAACGTTCGGCAACGACCCGGCCAGCTGGCAATGGGGCAAGGCCCATACGCTGACGCACAACCATCCGCTGGGGGTGAAGAAGCCGCTGAACCTGGTTTTCAATGTGGGGCCGTTTGCGGCACCTGGGACGCATGAGGTGCCCAACAACCTCTCGGCGAAGATTGGACCGGCACCGTGGCCGGTAACCTATGGTCCGTCGACGCGGCGGCTGATCGACTTTGCCGATGTCGGGCAGGCTCTGACCAGTAACCCGGTCGGGCAAAGCGGCGTGCCGTTTGATCGCCATTACGCCGACCAGGCAGAGGACTACATCAACGGGCGATATTCCAGGGCACAGATGGGCATTATCCCAGCACGGAGCACGTTACGCTTGAGCCCGTTACGTTAAAGCTATTCCTTTCCCTTTGATGGAAAACACCATGCAAAAGAATTTCATCGAAATCGACGGCGCGCGCATGAGCTACGTCGACCACGGCCAGGGCTTTCCCGTGCTGCTCGGACACAGCTACCTGTGGTCGGCCGCAATGTGGCAGCCGCAGATCGAGGCGCTGTCACAGCACTTTCGGGTCATCGTGCCCGAGCTGTGGGGGCACGGTGACTCCGATGCACCACCGGCCACAACCACCGACATGAGCGCCCTGGCGCGGCAGCACCTGGCACTGCTGGATGCGCTGGACATCCCCCGATGCCATCTGGTCGGCCTGTCGGTTGGCGGCATGTGGGGCGCCGAATTGGCTGCTGATCACCCGTCGCGGGTCGACCGCGTGGTACTGATGGATACCTACCTGGGCGCCGAACCGGAAGCGACCCGCCTCAAGTATTTTGCCCTGCTGGATGCGGCCAGCGCTGCAGGCTGCTTCAGCGATGCGCTGCTCGATATCATCGTGCCGATCTTTTTCCATGCCGGAGGGCAGACGGTGCCGGAAGTTCGCGAGCAATTTCGCGCCGACCTCAAGGCCAGCAGTGCCGAAACCATTCGCCAGAGCCTTGACCCAATGGGCCGGGTGATTTTCGGCAGGCCTGACAAATTGTCACGTCTGGCTGAACTGGCCGGTGATAGGACGATTGCCATGTGTGGGGATCAGGATATTCCGCGGCCGCCTGCAGAGTCTGGCGAGATGTCGCGAATCATCGGCTGCCTGGCGGCGCAGATTCCGGCGGCGGGGCATATCTCCAGTCTGGAGAACCCGCAGGTGGTCAATGATTTCCTGTTGAACTGGCTACCGCGTAACGCTTGATGTGATTGGGGCTGCTCTGCAGCCCATCGCCGGCAAGCCGGCTCCCACACATGCGGCGGTGCGCCCACTTGTGGGAGGCGGCTTGCCGGCGATGGGTCGCAGAGCGGCCCCATTTACATCATCAACCCTGCCACTTGCCGCCTTCGACAATCACGCTCTCAGGCTTGGTGTCATCGCTCAGTTCCTTGCGCACATACTGGTCATACAGCTTGAGCAGGAACTTCTCCTCGCCCAGTTTGGCCAGCTCGGCATTCACCCAGTCACGCAGCTCGATATTGCCCTTCTTCACCGCCGGCGCAATCGGTGCCTCTTCGCCCAGCAGCTGCGGCAATACGCGGTAGCCTGGGTTCTGCTTGGCCCAACTGAACAGGATCAGGTTGTCCTGGGCATAGGCATCGCCACGGCCGTTGGCCAGAGCTTGCAGCGACTCGCTGTTCTTCTCGAACTTGAGCAGCTTCCAGTCCGGGTGGTTCTTGGTCAGCCAGATGTCGGCCGTGGTGCCGGTGGTGACGATGATGGTCTTGTCGGCCAAGTCATCAAGCTTCTGCACCGCGCTGCCATCGGCGACGATGGCCTGTACCGCCACGCGCAGGTTGGGGTTGGTGAAGTCCACCGCTTCCTTACGCTCCGGGGTGACAGTCATGTTGGCGAGGATCAGGTCGACCTTGTCGCTCTGCAGGAACGGAATGCGACTGGCCGGCTCGACGGCGACGAACTCCACCTTGTTTTCGTCGCCCAGCAGGTCACGGGCCAGGCGGCGGCCGATGTCGGTGTCGAAACCCACATAGCGGCCGCTTTCGTCGACGAAGCCGAACGGCGGCTTGTCGGTGAACACGCCAACAATCAGCTTGTCACGCGCCTTAATGGTTTCCAGGTAGCTGGTGGCCGGCGAAGCAGCGGCGGGCTTGGCCGGCTCCTCGGCCTTGTTGCAGCCAGCCAGCAGGGCCAAGCCGAACAGCGGTGCCAGCAGTTTGGTAAGCGGGGCAGTTTTCATGAGACTTCCTTATGCAGTGTCTTCGGCAGGCTTTCGACGAAGGAGAATTTGTCCAGAAACTGCTGCGCTCGTGCGGTCCGCGGCTGGCTGAAAAAGCTCTCGGGGTCGCTCTGTTCAAGGATCCTGCCGGTCTCCATGAACACGATGCGGTCGGCCACCGCGCGGGCGAAGGCCATTTCGTGGGTAACGATAAGCAGGGTCATGCCGTCGCGGGCCAGGCCCTGGATCACCTGCAGCACTTCCTTGACCATTTCCGGGTCGAGCGCGGCGGTAACTTCATCGAACAGCATCACCTGAGGGTTCATGCACAGTGAACGGACAATGGCGATCCGTTGCTGCTGGCCGCCGGACAGCTGGCGCGGGAACGCATCGCGCTTGTCCAGCAGCCCGACCCTGGCCAGCAAGGCTTCGGCTTGCGCCTGGGCTTCGGCGCGTTCGCGCTTCTGTACCTTGAGCGGGCCGAGCAGCAGGTTGTCGATCACGCTCATGTGGCCGAACAGGTGGTAGCTCTGGAACACCATGCCCACCCGTTGGCGTACCTGACGCCAGTCGGTGCCGGGCGCCAGCAGCTCTTCGCCCTCCAGGCGCAGGTGGCCGCTGTGGGCCTGTTCCAGGCCATTCAGGCAACGCAGCAAGGTGCTCTTGCCACAGCCGCTGGGGCCAAGGATCACCACCACTTCACCTGCGCTTACCTTGAGGTCGACGTTATCCAGCACCTGGTGCTCGCCGAAGTACTTGTTGAAACCTTGGAATTCGATCAGTGCGGTCATGAGTTGGCCCAGCGCCGCTCCAGCACGCGCGAGGCGGCGGACAGCGGGTAGCAGACGATGAAAAAGAACAGGAACAGCGCGCCGTAGATCAGCACCGATTCGTAGGTGCGTTCGATGATCTGCTGGCCGGCCTTGATGACTTCGACCACGCCGATCAGCACCGCCAGCGAGCTGGTCTTGATGATCCGCGTGTAGATGTTGATGGTTGGCGGGGTCATGCGCTTGAGTGCCTGCGGCAGCAGCACGTAGCCATACAGTTGGCCGCCGGACAGGCCAATCGACAGCCCCGCCTCGCGTTGCCCGCGCGGCAGCGATTGCAGCGCGCCACGCACCACCTCGCCAACCTCGCTTGCGCCCCACAGGCCGAGCACCAGCACCGCACACCAGAAGCTGGGGATACTCAGGGCGAAGAAGATTGGCAGGCCGAAGAACACCAGGTACAACCAGACCAGCACCGGGATCGCCCGAAACAGCTCCAGGTAGACCTGCAAGACGATGTTCAGGAAGCGATTGCCGAGTGTCGCCAGCACGCCGTAGAGCACGCCACCCAACGTGGCGAAGACAATACCCAGTGCCGAAATCGCCAGCGTCTGCGCCGCCCCCTTGGCCAGTTGCGGCAGCGACACCAGCAGCAGTTCAGGAGCCGAACTGGCCATGTTGCAGCCTCCTTTCCACGTAGCGCAGCAGCAGCGAAAGCGGCAGGAACAGCAGCACGCAGAGCAGCGTCAGCACGGCGAGCATCTCGTAGGTCTTGTAGTACAGGGCGATGTAGTTTTTGGTGGTGTAGAGGATCTCTGGCACCGCCACCGCCGACACCACGGTGGTTTCCTTGAGCAGGAAGATGAAGTTGGCGAACAACGCTGGCAGGCTGAGGATACCGGCCTGGGGCAGGATCACGTGGCGCAGCAACTGGCCCTCGGACAGCCCGATGGAGCGCCCGGATTCAAGCTGCGCCCGCGGCACGGCTTCGACGCCGGCACGCAGCACCTCGGTGAGGTAGGCGCCGCCCATGAAGGTCATGGTGATGATCGCGGCGGCGAAACCGGACACTTTCAGGCCCAGGCTGGGCAAGGCGAAGTAGATGAAGAACAGCTGGATCAGCAGTGGCGTATTACGCGCCAGTTCCACATAACCTTTGACCAGGCGCCACAGGTACGGGGTACGTAAAACCAGAATGGTCGAGTTGAGCAGTGCCACCAGCAACGAAGTGGCAATCGCGATCAGGCCGACCTGCAAGGTCACACCCACGGCCTTGAGGAAGGCTGGCAATGTGCTGAGAATGAAGGCGGTGTCGAAGGTCATGGATATCGCCTCGACACAGGGTTTGGAAACTGCGGCATGGGGAAATTCTGAGGTGTGCGCCAGGGCACGATCAGTAGACTTTAAAGGTATAAAAAACTTTTTATAAATACCTTTATTGCATATTGATATCACTGAAACTTTCTTGCAGATGCCCCCTCAAACAGCTTCAGATCGCGACTTGCAAGGCCATCACACTAACAAGGACGATAACGATGAATAGCCCCTGCTCGACTGATGCAAACGAACAACTTTTGTGGCTGCTGGCACTGCGCCGGGCTTTGCAACGGTGAGCCTGCTCCGGCCTCTTCGCGGGTAAACCCGCTCCCACAGGTAATGTGCATCTCTCATGAACGGCGCTGTTCCTGTGGGAGCGGGTTTACCCGCGAAAGGGCCGGTACAGCCAACCCTCAACCACAGCCAGCCACAAACAAAAACGCCGACGCAAATGCGTCGGCGTTTTTCATGCACGGGCAGGCGAATCAGAACGCCGGCAGCACCGCACCGCTGTATTTCTTGGCGATGAATTCCTTCACCTCAGGGCTGGTCAGGGCTTTGGCCAGCTTCTGGATCGCTTCGCTGTTCTTGTTGTCCGGGCGGGCAACCAGGAAGTTCACGTACGGCGAGTCGCTACCCTCGATCACCAGCGCATCCTTGGCCGGGTTCAGGCCAGCTTCCAGCGCGTAGTTGGTGTTGATCATGTCCAGGTCGACCTGGTCCAGCACACGCGCCAGCATGGCCGACTCAAGCTCCTTGAACTTCAGGTTCTTCGGGTTCTCGGCGATGTCTTTCGGGGTGGCCAATGCGTTTTTAGGGTCTTTCAGGGTGATCAGGCCAGCCTTCTGCAGCAGGATCAGGGCACGGCCGCTGTTGCTACCTTCGTTAGGGATGGCAACGGTGGCGCCATCCTTCAGCTCGGACAGGTTCTTGATCTTCTTCGAGTAGCCACCGAACGGCTCGACGTGCACACCGATCACGGTTTCCAGGTGGGTGCCTTTACCTTCGTTGAAGCTCTTCAGGTACGGCAGGGTCTGGAAGTAGTTGGCGTCCAGGCGCTTCTGGTCAACCTGCACGTTGGGTTGCACGTAGTCGGTGAAGACCTTGATCTGCAGGTCCACGCCTTCTTTGGCCAGGGTCGGCTTGATCAGCTCGAGGATTTCGGCGTGGGGTACCGGGGTGGCGGCAACCACCAGTTTCTCGGCGGCAGCAGCCAGGCCGGAGAACGACAGGGCGGCGGCCAGGGCGGTGGTCAGCAGGGTCTTCTTCATGGTGGTCCTTGTTCTGTTTCTGGCCATCGGTGATGGCGAAGTCGGTTGCCCAATCGGTTCACCGGTGGGCGTGAGGCGGAAGATACCGAGATTTTTTATTCCGCAACAATACCTTTTAATTAGCTACTTATTCCAAAAACAAACTGCCATTACCGATTTTGCTTATGAGCGGGGTCTAGCCTGCGGGGTTGGGCAGGTCGAGGTCCTGCGGCTGGATCTCTTCGCTGTCATTCACCAGCAGGGCAAAGTGGATGACATTCTCCAGCTCGCGGGTGTTGCCGGGCCAGGCGTGGGCTTCCAGCACCTGCTGCGCGGCTTCACTGATCAAAGGTACCGAGCGCTGCAAGCGTGCGGTGTAGATACCCACGAAATACTCCGCCAGCGGCAGGATATCGCCCCGCCGCTCGCGCAACGGCGGCAGTTCCAGCGCACCCTCGCGCAGGTACTGGTACAAGCGCTCATTGAACCTGCCGGCCTTTACCACCCGGCCCAGGTCGATGCTGGTTGCAGCCACCAGGCGCACATCCACGGGCTGCGGCTGCTGAGCGCCGACGCGGGTAACCTCACGGTTTTCCAGCGCAGCCAGCAGCTTGCCCTGGATCTCCAGCGGCAAGTCGGCGATTTCATCCAGGTACAGCGTGCCGCCATTGGCAGAGCCGAACCAGCCGGCGCGGCTGCTGGCGGTACCGCCGTGGGCACCGGCGCTGTAGCCGAACAGCTCGGCGTCGGCATAGGTATGGCTGATGGCCGCGCAGTTGACCGACACGAACAGCCCGCCACGGTCACTGGCGCGGTGAATCTGCCGGGCCAGCAGCTCCTTGCCGGTGCCGGTTTCACCGCGGATCAGCACCGGCAGCGGTTGCGGCGCCAACTGCTCCAGGGCCTGGCGCAACTGCTGCGAGCGCGGGTCGATGAACACCAGCGCCTTGGCACGGATGCTAAGCGGGCTCTTGTCCAGCTCTGGGAAGGTCAGCAGTGGCTGGCCGAATGGGTTTTGAAAGGTCATGACGAACTCCCGCCCCTGGCCTCCAGCGGCCGGGCGTCAGGCTAACGGTAAACAGTAGGGCTGATCAGGCGCGGCGCAATGCGCGCTGCTCGACCCGGCTTTGCAGGCGGTACAGGTAGGCGAAGCCCTGCTCCCAGCGTTCATGCCCAGACTTCACGTTGATGTGCCCGGCGTTGCTCAGCAACCCCGCTTCGGCACCCCAGGCCTGAGCCAGAAACAACGCGCGCGGCACGTTTACCGCCGGGTCGTTGTCGGAGCTGACCACCTGGCTTGGAAACGGCAATGCCTGCAGCGGGATCGGCGCGAAGTTGCGCAAGGCGGGCGAGCAGGTCGGCCGCTCGACATCCGCCGGGGCCACCAGCAGCGCACCGCGCACGCGACGCAGCAGGGCCGGGCTGGCTTGCTCGGCCCAATGGGCAACCGTGATGCAGCCCAGGCTATGGGCGATGAGAATCACCGGCGAGCGTTCAGCGGCAATCGCCTGCTCCAACGCCTGCACCCAGTCCTCACGCTGCGGGGTGAGCCAATCTTGCTGCTCGACCCGGGCGCTGTTGGGCAAGGTGCGCTGCCAGTGACTCTGCCAATGGTTGTCTGGCGATCCTTGCCAGCCCGGCACAATCAGGTAACGAATCGACTCATTGCGCATGGGGACGCCTCCAGTAAGTTTGCGTGCTTGGAGACCAGTATAGGGAGGGAGTTATATTCGTAAAGGAATAAGAAGCTATTTATTAATAACCATAATGCATTTTGGCAAAAACCCTTTGCCAATAAAAAAAGGGCCTACCCCTGCCAAGAGATAAGGCCCATAAGCACTTGCCTGAAGAGGGTTTTGCCGGTCAGCGCGCGGTAATCACCGCCAGTTTGCTGATGCCCGCGCGTTCGATCGCGGCCATGGCGCGCGCCACTTCGCCGTAGTTCACACCGTCGTCGGCCTGCAGCTGCACACGCACTTGCGCGTCTTTGGCTTTGGCGGCCTTGAGGTTGGTTTCCAGCAGGTCCGGCTGGATCTCGTCCTTGTTGATGAACAGCTTGCCGCCGCCATCGATGCTCACCACCAGCGGGTCCTTCTGCTCCACCGGGGCCACGGCCTCGGTCTTGGGCAGGTTGATGGGGATGGCGTTGGTCAGCAGTGGCGCGGTGACGATGAACACCACCAACAGCACCAGCATGACGTCCACCAAAGGCGTGACGTTGATTTCACTGAGGACTTCGTCGCTGTCCTGGGTTGAAAAGGCCATATCAGGACGCCTCCTTCACCGGCTGGGTGAAACCGGTTTGCGCTTTTTGCACGGCAGGGTGCACCAGCACGCGGAAGGCACTCTTCTGCGCCAGGCTGTAGAAGTCGTGGGCGAAGTCATCCAGGTCGGCGGCGGTCAGCTTGAGGCGGCGCAGGAAGTAGTTGTAGACCAGCACCGCCGGCACTGCGACGGCGATACCTACACCGGTGGCGACCAGCGCTGCGCCGATCGGGCCGGCTACGGTTTCCAGGCTGGCCGAGCCCGCCGCGCTGATACCCTTGAGTGCTTCCATGATGCCCCACACGGTACCGAACAGGCCGATGAACGGCGAGGTGCTGCCGATACTGGCAACCACGGCCAGGCCGGTTTCCAGCGAGCGGCGCTCACGCACGATCTGCTGGCGCAGGGCACGCTCCAGGCGGTCCTGATGGTTGATCGCGTGGCTCAGGTCGTTGGCCTGGGTCTCGCCGACGGCAATCGCGGCATAGCCGGACTGGGCGACGCGGGCAGCCGGGCCAGGCAGCTCATGGCTGATTTCCGCCGCCGAGTCCAGGCTCGACGCCGCCCAGAATTGCTGATGGAAGCGTTTATCCTGGTTCTTCAACCGCACGAACTGCACGACCTTGACCAGGGCGAGGCCCCAGGTGGCGACAGAGAAACCTACCAGCAGCCAGATGACTGCACTTTCAACGGACTCGAGGGGGGATGCCAACAGGCTCATGAGGGTGTCTTCCTATGTTCTGCGAATAATGTTCGGGCGAAAAATCAACGAAGCTTGAAATCGATCGGCACGCTGACCCAGCCGGCCTGGGCCACATCGCCCTGCTTGGCAGGCACGAAGCTCCAGCGCTTGACCGCAGCCAAGGCGGCGGCGTCGAGGGCATCGCGACCGCTGCTCTTCTGCAGCTGGATCTGCCCCGGCTTGCCGTTGGGCAGTACCTCGACCCGCAGCAGCACGGTGCCTTCCCAGCCGCGGCGCTGGGCCATTTGCGGGTACTCCGGCGCCGGGTTCTTCAGGTACGCGGCGTTGGCCGAAGCCGGCGTTACCGGGGCAGGTGCAGGTGGCGCAGGCGGTGCCGGAGCGGCCACTGGCGCGGGTGCGGGTGGTGGTGCCTCGACCGGCTTGGGCTGTGGCTTGGGCGGTTGCTTGGCCACAGGCTTGGGCACCGGTTTGGGCTTCGGTTTAGGTTTGGCTGCCAGTTCGTCGACAACCGGTGGCGGGGGCTCTACCACTGGCGGAGCCGGGGCCGGCGGTGGCGGCTCGACCACGGGCGGGGCAGGCGCCGCGAACTCGATGGTCATGGGCGGAATCTGTGGCGGTACCACCGGCAGCTCAGGCGTCGGGGCCTGGCTCACCCAGTAGGCGGCGGCGCCGTGCAAGGCCAGCACCAGCAGGCCCAGCGCCAGCTTGTCGCGGCGTTTGAGGCCGCTGACCGGGGTGCGTTGCAGGCGCAGCTGGCCCAGTGGCAGGCGAAGCGTCCGTCCAAGCTCGACCAGGTCACCCGGTGCCGGGCGCCATGGCTGGTCGTAGGCCCTGACGGCCGTCTGGACATTACCCATTGATCAAACTCCTGGGGTTCTTGATTCAGGTGTGTGGCTGAATCATCGGGGCCAGAGGCTTATCTCTTAAAGTAATGTTTAAAATTAAAGTTAGATCGTTATTGCATATGCATTTTGGGTGAGGCCTTGGAAGCCGCGTCATTCTTGGGCTTCACAATCGCGGGACACAGGCGATGCATTACCGGCATAGAAAATATTCGTGCAAGGCATCAAATTGCCGCGAGGGCTGCGCCCTCGTTCGCGGGTAAACCCGCTCCCACAGGGTTCAGCGGCGATCCTTGTGGGAGCGGGTTTACCCGCGAATACGATGGCACAGGCATTAAAAAACCCGGGACCATGCCCGGGTTTTCCAGTCACCTGACGAATCAGATATCCGCCACCTTCTGCCAGACCTTCGGCCGGAAGAACAGTGTCTCGCCCCGCGCCAGCCCGGTCAGGCTGTCGTGGTCCTTGACCACCTCGGCCTCGATCAGCTCGCTCTGCCCTTCCACTTTCAAGGTCACCCGGGTAGTTGCGCCCAGCGGGCGAATATCACGCACCTCGGCGGCATGGTGCCCCTCGGTCTCATGGCGCGACAGCGACACCTCGTGTGGGCGGAACAGCACGTGATTGCCTTCGCTCAGCGCCAGGCGGTTGGAGTCGCCGAGGAAGTGGTAGACGAAGTCGTTGGCCGGCTTCTCGTACACCTCACCCGGTGAGCCAATCTGTTCGATCACGCCCTTGTTCATCACCACGATGCGGTCCGCCACTTCCATGGCTTCTTCCTGGTCGTGGGTCACGAACACCGAGGTCAGGTTGATGTCCTCGTGCAACCGCGCCAGCCAGCGGCGCAGCTCCTTGCGCACCTTGGCATCGAGGGCGCCGAACGGCTCGTCGAGCAGCAGCACCTTGGGCTCCACCGCCAAGGCGCGGGCCAGGGCGATACGCTGGCGCTGGCCGCCGGAGAGCTGCTCGGGGTAGCGGTCGGACAACCAGTCCAGCTGCACCATGTTCAGCAGCTCATGCACCTTCTCGGCGATCTTGCTCTCGCTCGGGCGCTCGCCCTTGGGCTTCATGCGCAGGCCGAAGGCGACGTTGTCGAACACGCTCATGTGGCGGAACAGTGCGTAGTGCTGGAACACGAACCCCACGTTGCGGTCACGCACGTCGTGGCCAGACACATCCTCGCCGTGGAACACGATGCTGCCGTCATCTGGCGTTTCCAGGCCGGCGATGATGCGCAGCAGGGTGGTTTTGCCGCAGCCGGACGGGCCAAGCAGGGCTACCAGTTCACCGCTGTGAATATCCAGGTTGATGTTGTCCAGGGCCTGGAAGCTGTTGAAGCGCTTGCTGACGTTACGAACTTCGATCGACATGAATTATTCCTCCGCTGCGCTGTGGCGCAGGCGGTTAATACGGTTCTCGCTCCACTGCTTGAGCAGCAGGATGAAGAGCGCCAGGATCAGCAACAGGCTGGCCACGCTGAAGGCCGCGACGTGGTTGTACTCGTTGTAGAGGA
>Ga0213827_1000115_pt1 | contig 102842 bp, 93 predicted proteins | sample MC6MC0898MG_FD_180669 | JGI IMG/M metagenome (GOLD analysis project Ga0213827, IMG submission 180669) | Enriched soil aggregate microbial communities from Iowa State University, Ames, United States - MC6-MC0898-MG | ecosystem: Environmental > Terrestrial > Soil > Unclassified | place: USA: Iowa...
ACAAGCCCGTCTACTTCGCCGTTGGCACCCGCGGCCTCACCACCGCCCGGTTCCAGATCAGCGCCAAGTACCGCCTCATCAGCCCGCGCGGCGGCGAAGACACCTGGCACGACGACTTCTACCTGGGCTACACCCAGACCTCGCTGTGGGACCTGGAAAGCGACTCCAAGCCCTTCATCGACACCACGTTCAACCCCAGCGTTTTCTGGATGTCCGACGACATCTGGAAATCCGAGAACCAGAACTGGCGCTTCGGCATGAACACCGGCGTTGAACATGCCTCCAACGGCAAGGACGGCGAAGACTCGCGCTCGCTGAACGACGGCTACATCGAGCCGCGCTTCCATTACCGCTTCGACGGCGGCAGCACCCTCACCTTCGCCCCCAAGGTCAAAGCCTACTTCGGCGTCGCCAGCGAAAACAGCGACTACTCCGCCTACGCCGGCCACGTCGACTGGCAACTGCGCTGGGCGCAGGACAATGGCGCGGTTGTCTCGGCGATGTACCGCCAGGGAGATCAGAAGCGCCGCACGACGCAACTGGATTTTGCTTGGCCGCTACGCCGCACGTTCCTGAACTGGAACGGGTACTTGCATTTGCAGTACTTCAACGGCTACGGCGAGACGCTGCTGGGGTACAACCAGCGCAACGAAAGCCAGTTCCGCGTGGGGCTGTCGCTGATTCCGTAAACGCACAATGCGGCACGCAAGCGTCAAATGAAATCGCCGGCCTGACAAGCCGGCGATTTGCTTTGCGCGCGCATCAATGTGTCGCATCCGTCTGCATGCCGGTGTCAGACACCCAGGTAGCAGGACCGCTAGCACGTGACAGCAGTTCATCGGGTGTCAGACACCTTGGGCCATTCGAGCCGTCGACGCAAGACACCCGAACGCCAGATAAGGCCGCCCGCGCGGCCAAAATCTGGCAGCCCCGCAAGATCTTCCGGCCATCAACAAACCTACAGAAGAAGGCCAAGCAAGCCGCCCTCCCCGCCGGCCGTCCGACCTGATACGACGCAGCCCGGTGCGGCGGTGGCCTGGGTGCGCGGGGCGTGTAGATGCGCCCGAGGGAATCGGAAGGCAGTCGCCGAAGGCGACAACGACGATGACGACGGGGCAGTCCGGAGCGAACGCTCCGGACCGCAATCGTAGCCCCGCGCACCCAGGCCACCGCCGCACCGGGCGCCTCAAGATCCCACACCGAAGCCGCACCGGGCGACTCAAGAACCCGCACCAAACCACACCGGGCGACTCATGAGCCCGCCCCGAAGCCGCACCGAGCGGCTCAAAAAACCCGCACCACCCCCACACCGGTCGTCAAAAGAACCATCCCCCACGCCGACAAATTCAAAGAAGGGATTTCCCTCAATCCCCCCGCAACTCCCATCCTGTCCCGTAAACTCCGCGCAAAAGCGCAGCCAAAAATCCGCGCACCAAGGGGATCCGGGGCAATTCCCCCGGCAGATTCAACAAGCACCAGGCCATTCATGTTTGCCGACCTGAAGCACCTCTCGCACCACGCCGCCTGGCGCCGTCAGCTGGAAATGCTGCTCGAATCCGCCGGCGAAGGCATCTACGGCATTGATCTGCGCGGCCGCTGCATCTTCATCAACAGCGCCGGCGCCGACATGCTCGGCTACACCCCAGACGAGCTCGTCGGCCGCAACATGCACTACCTCATCCACCATTCCCACGCCGACCGCACCCTGATGCCGGTCCACGACTGCCGCATCTTCAAAGCCTTCCGCGACGGCCGCGGCGAACGCGCCGACGACGAAGTGCTCTGGCGGCGCGACGGCTCGTGCTTTGACGCCCAATACGCCTCGTACCCCATCCGCAATGATCAGGAAGTCGTAGGCGCCGTCGTCACCTTCTCCGACATCACCGCCCGCAAAGGCATCGAACGCGAACTGCAAAACACCCAGGCCCTGCTCGAACGCCGCGTCGGCGAACGCACCGCTGAACTCAGCGCCGCGCACGAATCCCTGCGCCGCCTGTCCTCCCACCTGAGCACCCTGCGCGAAGAAGAACGCGCCCACATCGCCCGCAACATCCACGACGACCTCGGCGCCTCCTTCACCGCCCTGCAGTTGGACTTGAACTGGCTGCGTCGCCAGCTAAGCGCCACCCCCGCCCTGCAGGCGCACCTGGACCGCATGCTCGACGTCACCCAGACTGCCATGGGCGCCACCCGCCGCATCCTCAACGACCTGCGCCCCGTCGTCCTGGATCACCTGGGCCTTTGGGCCGCCTTGGAAGCCCTGCTGCAAGACCTGCAAACCCGCAGCGGCCTCCAATGCCGCTACCTCTGCCCCCCCGACACCGAAACCCTGCGCCTGGACCGCAACGCCGAAATCGCCATCTACCGCATCGTCCAGGAACTGCTCACCAACGTGCAGCGGCACGCCCGCGCCCGCAGCGTCAGCGTCAGCGCCGCCTGGGGCGCCGACGGCCTTGTTCTCACTGTCGAAGACGACGGCGTCGGCATGCAACTGCCCGAAGACCGCCACACCTTCGGCATTCTCGGCATGCGCGAGCGCGCCCGCGCCATCGGCGGCGACCTTGCGCTCGACAGCGCCCCCGGCGCCGGCATGCGCGCCCGCCTGCGCCTGAACCCGCTGGCCGCATGAAGGAAACTCTGCCATGCCCCTGAACCTGCTCATCGTCGACGACCACCTCATCATCCGCCGTGGCCTCGCCCGCATCCTGGAAGAAGACCCGCGCGTCGCCCTCGTGCACGAAGCCGCCGACGGCCCCACCGCCCTGCGCGCGCTGCGCCAAGCCCATTACGACGCCATCGTCCTGGATGTTGCCCTGGGCGAACGCGACGGCCTGGATGTGCTGAAAAGCGTACGCGCCGACCACCCCGGACTCGGCGTCGTCATGCTGTCCGTCTACCCCGAATCCCAGTTTGCCGTCCGCGCCCTGCGCGCCGGCGCCCACGCTTACCTGAACAAAGGCTGCGAACCCGAAGAACTGCTCGCCGCGCTGACCAACGCCGCCGCCGGCAAGATGTACGTCACCCCCACCGTCGCCGAGCTGCTCGCCCACACGGTGCGTCAGGACAGCTCCCGCCCGCCGCACGAACTCCTGTCCAACCGCGAGTTTCAAGTGCTGCAACTGCTTGTCGCCGGCCGCTCCGTCTCGGCCATCGGCGAACAGCTCGCCCTGTCCGTCAACACCATCTCCACCTACCGCAGCCGCATCTTCGAAAAGCTCAACGTCCGCACCCTGGTGGAACTGGTCTCCTACGCCAACACGCACCAGTTGGGTGCGATCTGAGCGCTTGCGCACTACCGCGGCGCACCGCGCGCACCACGTAGTAAGCCCCCTACACGCGTTTCGTTGAACCGGCGATACCGGCTGCCGCCGGGCAGCCCCATGATGGCTCCATTCCCGATCGAAGGAGCCACCATGTCCCTCTTCAGCAACCCATTCGACGCCAACAGCCGCCTTGCCTGCGGCTGCGGCCGCCATGCCTCGCAGGCCGAACACGAGCGCGCCGCGCAGGCCGCCGTGGATGGCGACACCACCGGCAACGCCGTCGAACAGGCCGTCATGCGCGCCCTGTTCCCGCAGGATGCGCTGCGCCGCCGCTTCCTGCGCGCCGTCGGCAGCGGCACCGCCATGGCCGCCATCGCGTCGATCTTTCCGCTGGCCGCCGCCAAGGAAGCCTTCGCGCAGACCGCCGGACCGCTGGAGAAACAGAAGCTCAAGGTTGGCTTCATCCCCATCACCTGCGCCACGCCAATCATCATGGCCCACCCCATGGGCTTCTATGGCAAGCAGGGCCTGGACGTAGAAGTCGTCAAGACCGCCGGCTGGGCGCTCATCCGCGACAAGGCCATGTCCGGCGAATTCGACGCCGCCCACATGCTGTCGCCCATGCCGCTCGCCATCTCGATGGGAGTCGGCGCCAGCCGCGCCGTCCCGTGGACCATGCCCGCCGTCGAGAACATCAACGGCCAGGCCATCACGCTGTCCATGAAACACAAGGACCGGCGCGACCCGAAGGACTGGAAAGGCTTCAAGTTCGCCGTCCCCTTCGACTACTCCATGCACAACTACCTGTTGCGCTACTACCTCGCCGAGCATGGCCTGGATCCTGACACCGACGTCCAGATCCGCTCCGTGCCGCCGCCCGAAATGGTCGCCAACCTGCGTGCCGACAACATCGACGGATTCCTGGCGCCCGATCCTGTCAATCAGCGCGCGGTCTACGACGGCGTCGGCTTCATCCACACCCTGTCCAAGGCCATCTGGGACGGCCACCCCTGCTGCGCGTTCTCCGCCAGCAAGGAGTTCGTCACCACCATGCCCAACACCTACCAGGCCCTGCTGAAAGCGATCATCGAAGCCACGGCCTACGCCCGCAATCCCGCCAACCGCAAGGAAATCGCCACCGCCATCGCCGCGCCGAATTACCTGAACCAGCCCGTCACGGTGGTCGAACAGGTGTTGACCGGCACCTACGCCGACGGCTTGGGCAAGGTGCTGACCGATCCCAACCGCATCGACTTCGATCCCATGCCCTGGCAGTCGTTCGCCGTGTGGATCCTGACGCAGATGAAGCGCTGGGGCCAGGTCAAGGGCGACGTCGACTATCAGAAGATCGCCAGCGACGTCTTCCTGGCGACCGACGCCGTGCGCCTGATGCGCGAGGCCGGGCTGACCCCGCCCGCGGAAACCGGCAAGACCTTCAGCGTCATGGGCAAGCCCTTTGACCCGAGCCAGCCCGAGGCCTACCTCGCCAGCTTCAAGATCCGGAGGACCTGATGGGGTCCGTGCAACACTGGCGGGCCACGTTCCTGTCCATCGCCCTGTTCCTGGCGTTCCTGCTGCTGTGGCACGCCGCCACCCGCTCCGATGCGGGCGAGGCGACGGTGGACCCGGCCTACGCCGCGCTGGTCGGCAATGCCGCGGCCAGCGGGTCCAAGACGCCGTTTCCCGGCCCTGCCGAAGTCGGCGCGCAGTTGTGGCAGCACCTGAAGGATCCCTTCTATGACCGCGGGCCGAACGACAAGGGCATCGGCATCCAGCTTGGCTACTCCGTGGCGCGCGTGCTGACCGGCTTTGGTCTTGCCGCGCTGGTGGCGATACCGCTGGGATTCCTGATCGGCATGTCCCGAACGGTGTACCGCGCGTTCGACCCGTTCATCCAGGTGCTCAAGCCGATCTCGCCGCTGGCCTGGATGCCGCTGGCGCTCTACACGATCAAGGACGCCAACACCTCCGCCGTCTTCGTGATCTTCATCTGCTCGCTATGGCCCATGCTGGTGAACACCGCGTTCGGCGTGGGCGCCGTGCGGCAGGACTGGCTGAACGTGGCGCGCACGCTGGAAGTGTCGCGCCTGCGCACGGCGCTGCAGGTCATCCTGCCCGCCGCCGCGCCCACCATCATGACCGGCATGCGCATCTCGGTCGGCATTGCGTGGCTGGTCATCGTGGCGGCCGAGATGCTGATCGGCGGCACCGGCATCGGCTACTTCGTCTGGAACGAGTGGAACAACCTGTCCATCTCCAACATCATCTGCGCCATCGTCTTCATTGGACTGATCGGCATGCTGCTGGACAACCTGCTGGCGCGCGCCGCCCGGCTGGTGAGCTATCGGGAGTAACGCGCATGAGCCAATCTTTCCTGCAGGTCCAAGGGCTGGGCAAGCGTTACCCCGGACGCGATGGCCGTCCGCAGCCGCCCGTGTTCGAGAACATCGACTTCCAGATCGACAAAGGCCAGTTCGTCTGCGTCATCGGCCACTCCGGCTGCGGCAAGACCACCATCCTGAACGTGCTGGCCGGCATCGACGACAGCAATGAAGGCATCGTCATCATGGACGGCCGCCAGATCGCGGGGCCGTCGCTGGAGCGCGGCGTCGTGTTCCAGGCGCACGCGCTGCTGCCGTGGCTGACGGCGCTGCAGAACGTGGAATTCGGCGTGCGCTCGCGCTGGCCGGCCTACAGCCGCGAACAGGTGCGCGTGCACAGCCAGCGCTACCTGGACATGGTCGGGCTGGGCCACGCGGCCGGCAAGAAGCCCTGCGAACTGTCCGGCGGCATGAAACAGCGCGTCGGCATCGCCCGCGCCTTTGCCATCCAGCCCAAGATGCTGCTGCTGGACGAACCCTTTGGCGCGCTTGACGCGCTGACGCGCGGCGCCATCCAGGATGAGCTGCGCGCAATCGTCCAGGAAACCCGCCAGACCGTCTTCATGATCACGCACGATGTGGACGAAGCCATCCTGCTGTCCGACCGCATCCTGCTCATGAGCGCGGGCCCGTACGCCCGCATCGCCGAATCCGTCACTGTGGACCTGCCGCGCGACCGCACGCGCGCAAGCCTGCATCACGAACCTCGTTATTACGACATCCGCAACCATCTCGTCGACTTCCTGGTCGACAAGGCCATCCACAAGGAGTGAATCACCATGATGTCCCGCGCTGAAGTCACCGAACTCGTCGTCACCCGCAAGCTGGAAAAAAAGCTCTCGTGGGGCGCCATCGCCGAAGCCGTCGGCCAGAGCAAGGAATGGACCACCGCCGCGCTGCTGGGCCAGATGACCATGACCGAGGAGCAGGCGCTGGCCGCTGCCCGCGTGCTGGATTTGCCGGCGGACGCCGTCGTGCAGCTTCAGGTCGTGCCCTACAAGGGCTCGCTGCCGTCCACGGTTCCGACCGATCCGCTGATCTACCGCTTCTATGAACTGATCAACGTCTACGGCACCACCTTCAAGGCGCTCATCAATGAAGAGTTCGGCGACGGCATCATGAGCGCCATCGACTTCAAGATGGACCTGTCGCGCGAGGCCGACCCCAAGGGCGACCGCGTGCAGATCGTGATGAGCGGCAAGTTCCTGCCGTACAAGACGTACTGATGCGGGTAAGGCGGGACGCGTCCCGCCCTTGGCTAGCCTTCGGCGGCCAGCTCTTCCCAGCCCAGTTCACGGGTGCGCTCCAGCGTCACCGTGACCTGGGCCGCCGCTTCGCGCACCGCCTCGATGAGGTCCTTCCCGTTCAGCAGCCGCGACGCGACGCCCGCCATGAACACGTCGCCCGTGCCGTGTACCGACGGCGGAATCGCGATCTCCGGGTGCGTCACCACGGTGGCGTCGTCGCGCGTCACGGCCACCAGTTGCAGCGTGCCGGGCGCGGCGGCCATCGGCGCGGCGCTGGTCGCGACGATCCATTGCGGCCCGCGCGCGATGAGCTCGCGCGCCGCGGCCACGACTTCATCCACCGACGACAGCGGCCGCCCGACCAGCAATTCCAGTTCGAAATGATTGGGCGTCATGCCCTCGGCCAACGGCACCAGCAGATCCCGGTACTGCGCGACCAGCCCTTCGTTCACGTAGAGCCCGTCATTGCGGTCGCCCATCACGGGATCGATGAACACCCGCAGTTCCGGACGCGATGCCCGCACGGCCGACAGCCATTGCGCCAGCAGGTTCGCCTGCCCCGGCTGCCCCAGATATCCGCAGACCACCGCGCGCGCCACCTGGCTTACGCGCCGTTCGTCCAATCCCTGCAGCAAGCCCTCGAACCAGTCCAGCGGCACCGCCCCGCCATGCAGCGTCGGATAGTGCGGCGTGTTGCTCAGGATGACGGTCGGCAGCGCGATCGCGCGCAGTCCCGCCTTGCGGAACACCGGCATCGCGGCATTGTTGCCCACATAGCCATAGACAACTTGGGATTGAATCGAGACGACATCCACCTGCGCGGTGCGGGCGGGCAGCGCTGCGCCTGGGGCGGGGGCAGCGGTAGTTGCGGTCATGAGGATTGCTCCTGGGTATGGGCCGAAGGCTTTCAGGCCATCCGAGTAATGAAATAGATCTTCTTGACGAACTGGTCCACTTCCCAGCGGCCCGTATAGCCTTCGGGCATGACGAATGCCTCGCCCACCGTCAGTTCATGTACCGTGCCGTCCGGGTCCACGAGACGCGCCGCGCCTTCGACGATGTAGCCAAATTCGATGTAGCCCGTGGTGTTGGACTGGAAGGAGCCGGCCGTGCTTTCCCACACGCCGGCCTCTGCCTTGCCCGCGTTGCCTTCAAAGGCGGTCACGGTGCGAAAGGCCGCATCGCCCGACAGCGGACGGCGCGGCTTGCCGGGCACGGGGTTTTTCATGGGGCCGGCGTCGATGCGGACGAGCCGCGATTGATCGTTTTTCATCGGGGTTCCTGTGTCTTCCAAAAGCAATTCGATACGCCGCTCGCTCAGTGCGCCGCCACCACCAGCACTTCGGCCATGGCGCGGCTGACGGTGCGCATGCGGTGCGGCAATTCGGAGTCGAAATAAACGGAGTCGCCGGTTTCCAGGCGGAACTGGCGTTCGCCCACGTGGACCTCGATGGCGCCCTTGAGCACCAGCAGGAATTCCTCGCCCGGGTGCGGAAAGACCGCGGCGGCGTCCGGAAACTCGCGCGGCGGATGCACCACGAACGGCTCCATCGCCTTGACCTTGCGGCGGCCGGCCAACGACTCGTAATGATATTCGCTGCCCAGCCCGCGCCGCTGCAGGGCCTCGCGGTCACCCACGCGCACCACGCTTACCACCTCGTCCTGCGCGGCGTCGTCGGCGCCGACCAGTTGCGACACGCCCACGCCATAGGCCTCGGCCAGGCGCAGCACCGTCGAGATGGAGGGCTCGCTCAGGCCCCGCTCCAGCTTGGAGAGATAGCTCTTGGTCAGTCCCGTGCGCTGCGCAAGCTGTTCCAGGGACAAGCTTTGCTGGCGGCGCAAGGTGCGTAGGCGGTGCGGCAGGTCGATCATGGGGCGGAAAGGCGCAAATACAACCGGTAAGAATGCCCGAAACGGGCGCTTCCGTCGAGCGCCCCCGCCCCATGCGCGTCAGCTCAGCACATTGGCGTGCGTCCGCAGCGCCCGGCGCGCGTAGTACGAAAAGCCCACCTGCGACCGCTTCGGCGTCAGGATCCAGTCGTGCGCCTCGTGTCCCAGTTCGGGCGGAATCGGCTGGATCTTGCCGGCGGCCATCGCCAGCAACTGCATGCGCGCCGCGCGCTCGAACTGCAGCGCCAGCACGCAGGCCTCTTCCACCGACCCGGCCGCGATCAGCATGCCGTGGTGCGACAACAGGATGGCGCGCTTGTCGCCCAGCGCTTTGGAAATGATCACGCCTTCCTCGTTGCCCACCGGCACGCCAGGCCAATCCTTCAGGAAGGCCACGTCGCCGTAAAGCGGACAGTTGTCCATGTGCGAGACCTCCAGCGGGACCTCCAGCATCGACAACGACGCCACATGCAGCGGATGCGTGTGGATGATGCAGTTCACGTCGGGACGCGCGCGGTAGATCCAGGAATGGAAGCGGTTCGCCGGATTGGGCATGCCGCCGCCTTCCTGCACCACCAGGTCCTCGTCGACCAGCAGCAGATTGCTTGCCGTGATCTCGTCGAAGCCCAGGCCCAGGCGCTGCGTGAAATATCGGTTGGGTTCGGGCGCGCGCGCGGTGATCTGGCCCGCCAGGCCAGAATCATGCCCGCCGTCGAACAGAATGCGGCAGGTCAACGCCAGCCGCTCGCGCAGCGTCCATTGTGGGGTCTCGAACTGGCGCTGCATCTCAGCCTGCGCACGCGCGATCAGTTCATCCTTTCCCAGGTGCATCGTATCGGCCATCATGTCTCCGTCATGCCGTTTCGATCAACGGCGTAAATCCCGGCAGACTGCGCATGCGCGCCAGCCAGGCAGTGATGTGCGCAAAGCCGGACAGGTCGTAACCGCCCTCGCCCGCCATGCTCGTGTAAGGGTACAGCGCGATATCCGCGATGGTCGGCGCGGTACCCACCAAGTAGTCGCGGCCCGCCAAATGCGCGTCCATCAGCGCGGCAGCCTTCATGCCGGCAGCGCGCCACGCCACCATCGCCGGGTCGTCCGCCTTCGCCGTTTGGCGTAGATGGATCAACAGGCGCGGCTGCGCGAAGGCGTGCATGTGCTGGGTCTGCTCGAAGCTCAGCCAGCTCGACACCTGCGCCTGCGCCAGCCGGTCTTCCGGCAGCCAAGGCGTGCCCATGCCCAGATACCAGAGAATGGCCTGCGATTCCGCCAGCCATTGTCCCTCTGGCGTCAGCAGCGCGGGCACCTGCCGCCATGGGTTGATGCGCGCGAAGGCGTCGGTTTCCAGGTCGCCCTGGACGATGTCGAACGTTTGCCGCTTGACCGGCAGGCCCATCAGCCCGCAGGCCAGCCGGATCTTCCAGGCATTGCCCGATCGCAGCGTATCCGCCAGCTCCAGCGGCTTGCCCGCCAGCGGGTGCGTTACCCGAATATTCATGCGTGGCTCCATTTCATGTGCGCGGTTGCTAATCCATTCTGATGTTGGCGCGCTTCACGATCTCGGCCCACTTGCTCTTTTCGCCGCCGATGAAGCGCTGGTACTCGTCGGGCGTGCCCGTATAAAGCTGCGTACCCTGTGCCGCCAGCTTTTCCTTCAGCTCTGGCGACGCGAGTGTTTTCTGCAACGCCGCGTTCAGTGCGGCCATGACCTCGGGCGGCGTGCCCGCCGGCGCAAAGAACGCGTTCCACGAACTGATTTGCAGGCCCGCATCGCCCGCCTCGGTGCTGGCGGGCACGGCCGGAGCAGACGGCAGCCGCTTGTCGGACGCCACTGCCAACGCGCGCAATTTGCCCGACGCCACATGGGGCATGATGACCGGACTGGCGTCCATCACCACATCCACCTGCTCGCCGATCGCCGCGTTCACCGCCTCGCTGCCGCTCTTGAACGGCACGTGGACGATATCGACGCCAGCCGTCAGCTTCAGCAATTCCAATCCAAGGTGCGGCGAACTGGCGTTTCCTGCCGAACCGAAATTCAGCTTGGCCGGATTGGCCTTGGCGTATTTGACGAACTCAGCAAACGACGCGGCGGGCACGCCCGCCCGCACGGCCAGTAGATACGGCGACCCGGACACCATGCCCACCGGCGAAAACTTGTCCGCGTCGTAGCTGAGCTTGGCGTAGATCAGCGGATTCACGACCTGCGTGCCCACCGTCCCCATGAAGATCGTGTAGCCATCGGCCGGCGCCGCGGCCGCCACCTGCGCCGCGATCACGCCACCCGCGCCGGGCCGGTTCTCGATCACGATCCCCTGCCCCAACACGTCCCCCATTCCCTTGCCCACCTGCCGGGCGACGATATCCGTGATGCCGCCAGCGCCAAACGGCACCACCAGCCGGATCGGCCGGTCAGGAAATGCGGCCTGCGCGCCTCCTGACATACCTGCGGTTATCGCCAGCGCGGCTACCAAGCTCAAGACCTTCATGCCATTCCCCTTGTGTGCGCCGTCGCGGCGCTATGACACAAAGTGTCCTATAGAGTATTGATTTTCCGCAAGAGGAATTTGATTAGGGAAATCCTTGAGCAGCAGGAATAGAGTTCGCCCTTTTTTGTTGAAGTTCGCGTTTCGGCTTTGATGGGCATCACCGGCTATTTCGCGGCCATCTTCTCTTATTCTTCGCGGATGGACGGCCTGCAGGCTGAAGAAAGGCGAACTTTGCAATAAACGCGATTGAACTAGCGCGACAATCCAAGCCGGCAGATTTAGGGCATGCCCGTACGGGCATTGGGGAAGAGACACGGGCGTTTCGAGCACTCCTGCTATAGGTTGGGAGCTGTAAAAGAAGAAAGCCGTGCGTTGTATGGACGGCCCGGGGGCCCTGTGGTCAGTGGCCGCTTCCGGCCATAAGCGGACATACCGGCCGCTCGACTCAGACTAAATGCTCACTTAATGCTGGGGGTGTTCATAGGCTTGGTATCCGACAAGATCATCATTCAGCGGCTACCTTCACTCGCCATCTACCCCGCGTCTCGTCGCGACCGCCACCCGCAGGGTGAACTCTGTAATCTCGGCTGGAACACCCAAGCGGATCGGAAAACCCATCCACAACGCGGTTCCATTGCTGACATACAGTCTCATACCTCCAACGTCATACAGGCCGGACACGTATCCCTGGTTTGCGAACTTACCAAGGTGATTGAGCCCCGCAATCATCCCACCATGCGTGTGGCCAGAGAGCTGCAAATCGACACCCGCTTTCGCATTGTCCAGCGCCCCCTCCGGACGATGGCTCATGAGCACTATGGGCCACGTCTTGTGCGCACCGCGCAATGCCACATCCAGATCCGGCCCGGAGAATCCATAGCCACTCGCCGCAGCATCGGTCACCCCTACGATCGTCAATCCAGCATCACCGAGCGGTAATTCAACGTGGGAGTTTTCGATCAGTTGGATACCGAGTGCCGCCAAGCGCTCTCGCCACTGCGTGTAGTCGAAGTAGTACTCATGATTCCCTGGGATACCAAGTACACCGAAGCGCGCCCTCAGGTTGGCAAGCGGCGCCACGTCAGCAATCCGGTCGCCGACGGTTCCATCGATGAAGTCGCCGGTGAACAAGATCAGATCAGGCGATAGAGCATTAGTACGCGCCACGACCTCGTTTACCCATGTCTCCGGGAACAGTCGACTGATGTGAGTGTCGGTGAGTTGCACCACTCTGAAACCGTCAAGCGATGCTGGCAGATCTGCGATTGGCACCTCAATGTGCTTTACATCAGGGACACGAACCGCGTTTCCGACTCCGATGATCGACGTGACAACGGCCAGTATCATCGCTACCGGCGCCACCCAGGGCGCGATGCAATTGCGCGTCTGCCTGCCGCGAATGAGCCAAACCAGAAGCAACAAGCCATCCCCGAGCAATACGAAGAAAAAAAGTAAGACGCATGCGCAAAACAGCCAACCGACGAACAGCGCGAACGAGTACGGCGCCTCGAACGACCACATGTTTCCGTACAGCGCATCGTTGATCCAATGCACTTTGGATACGACGAGAAGGAGAATCGAGATGAACACTCGCCATCCGCGCCCAACAGGCAAAGGCAGAACGAAGCGCCAAAGAAGGTAGAGAAAGACGAAGGTGAAGGCAATGTGAAACACGAAGGCAATGATCCTGATTAGCGCGGTTAAATCAGACCGCTGGAGCCGCTCGATGGTATTAGCTCTGACGCCAGCAATCTGTTAGCAGGATTCAACCTTTCGTTGAGTTGGGCTCACCGGTGATTTTCCGTGTGTGACGTCGTCCTCTATTCGCGAATTCGCGCACATGAGCCGCTCTTATCGTTGAGCAAATAACATTGCTGCACTGAGCCTGTCCGTGTCGATGGTCGAAGGCTATGGAGCTGCTCATTGGCACACTTAAGCGCGATGCAACGATGTGCCTAGCCGGAATCAGAGACGTTCGGAAGGCAAACCAGTTGTCCCTCGTTACGATCATTGCGCGCAATAGCTTTGCTGGGGCGCTTATCGGTGGAATTCGAGACTCAGGAAGTGGTCGACTTCTGCAACCTCCACGACATTCGGCCCGAGTAAAAACTGGTCAAAGGTCCACAGCTAAACCAAGTCTGGGATGACGCCGCTAGCAAAAAGGCGCGATATCGCTACGTTCTGGATCTGCGTAAAGCGTAACTACTCCGCATCGAGCGGGAGGGGCGTTCTCCGCCAGCTCACGGTTCCGCCTGCTTACACGAGCGGCTCCTCCCGCAACATGTCGATGAATTCACGCAGACCAGGTGGGGTTTGCCGATGTCCAGGATAGTAGATATAGAAGGCGGGCTCGATTGGCGCCCACTCAGGAAGGACCACCTGCAACTCGCCTCGCTCGAGCTCTCCCGTGATGCGCTTCTCCAAGCAATAGGTGATACCAGCGCCGGCCTTCGCCATTTCCACCCCGAGTGTGGTTTCGTTAACACAGAGCTGCCCAGGCACGTCGATCGCTTGACGTTCACCGTCCTTCTCAAACTCCCAACGATAGATGACGCCCTGGCCGGTTCGGATCTGAATGCAATTATGTGCTTTCAGGTCCTCAGGGACCGCGATAGGAGTCCGCCTGTTCAGGTATTTGGGCGCTGCCGCGGCAACCCACTTTAACGGAGCACCGATACGGACAGCGACAAAATCCTCGGGTACCGTTCCCCCGAAGCGCACGCCAGCATCGAAGCCTGCGGCAACGATGTCGACCATCTGATCTTCTACCGCAACCTCTACCGACACCTCCGGATAGTTTTGCAGAAATTTGGGTAGGTACCTTGATACCAGTAGCCTTGCGCCATCATTCAGCGTATTGATCCGCAGGCGGCCCATCGGGCGATCGCGATGCCGGTCCACCTCCTCAAGCGCACCCGCGATCTCATCGAACCCGATCTCCAGACGAGAGGCCAGGTTTGAGCCGGCCTCAGTTGGCGACACCGTGCGGCTAGTCCTGTTCAAAAGGCGCACCCCAAGGCGCGTCTCCAGGTTCCGGATCGAATGACTCAAGGCCGAAGTTGAGATCCCCAAATCAACCGCTGCTTGCGTGAAGCTGCGTAGCCGGTGAACGGCCAGGAACGAGTTCAGATCGGCGAGATCGGCCCTGGATAGTTTGGCGGTGGGGCGAACTGGCATGGGATCTCCAAAGTTGAGAAAAATTCAACGTTCTAGTGGAATTGCCTCAATAAATGGCGCTATTAGACGATTTATTATTAATTCAATTCAACAATAGGCTACCCCAAACCCACGCCAACGGCTACCTGACTTCATTAGGAAGATCTTGAGCCGGCCAGCTTCTGGCGATCTTGAGTAGGTAGCCAGCTGCCATACGGAGAAAAAACCATGGACCACGCCATACGTAGAGGCGGAGTCGCCATCGTTACTGGAGCCGCCATCGGCATCGGTTACGCCATTGCCCATCGACTTGCCAAGGAAGGGATGAAACTCGTCCTGCTCGATCACAACGGGCGCATGCTTACGCAGGCATCCGAGCGCCTTCACACCGACTTCCCCGAACTTGAGCTGCGCAGCATTGCCGGCGACGTCACCTCTGAAACCGCTGGCGCGGCCATGGGTCGAGAAGCCGAAGCCCTTGGCGAGATCTCCGTAATCGTGAACAACGCCGGGATCCTGAAAGGCGCTGGGCCGTACGAGAACATGGAGCAATGGCGCCAGACGATGGAAGTCAACTTCTGGTCAATGCTCGGAATACAGCAGCACTTTGTTGGCCCCCTTCTTGACCAACCATCCGCTTCGGCGATCGTAAATGTGGGTTCAAAAGAAGGCATAACGACCCGCCCCGGAAATGCCGCCTATGCGCTCTCAAAAGCAGCCGTGCGCGTGTTGACTGAGCAATTGGCTCATGAGCTGAGAGAGCAGATCGGCGATCGCGTTACGGCTCACCTGCTCATTCCTGGCTATACCTTCACGCCCATGAACTTCCCTGGTACGACCTACGACTCTCTCAAGCCAGAGGCGCCATGGAGCGCTGATCAGGTCGCCGATCGCATGGTCCAAGGTGTGCGCGCCGGTGAGTTCTACATCTTTTTCGAGGACAACGAGGTTACGAGCGAACTGGACCAACGACGGATGCAGTGGGCCATGGACGATCTTATAAAGCGGCGGCCGGCCCTTTCTCGGTGGCACCCGGACTTCAAGAACGAATTCGCTGCCTTTGCCAAGAGCAGTGAACCTCGTTAAGCCATGCTCGACGTCAATCCCGCCCGCCTAGCCACCATGGCGACTCTCTTCTGCAATGGGTTGCTTTACGCTACTTGGGGTGTGAGCGTGCCCGTCATCAAGGAGAAATTCGGCCTTTCAGAAGGGGTGCTTTCCCTTGCGATGGCCGCGGTAGCAATCGGCGGGATAGCGACGATGGCCGCCGCAGGACGATGGATTTCGCGTGTGGGAAGCGGGACCGCGAGCGTTCGCAGCGGCATTCTTATGGCCCTCTCAGCGGGTCCCATCCTGCTCATGTGGGACTTCGGTGGCCTGCTCGTCCTGCTATTCATATACGGGATGGCCACAGCGGCCAACGACGTCGCAGCGAACGCGCAAGTGGCGCACCTGGAGCAAATCTCCAAGCGATCGCTCATTGGGTCAGTGCACGGCAGCTTTAGCGCCGGAGGCCTCGCAGGGGCGCTCTTGGCAAGCGCATGGGCAGCCGGGAACGTGACGCCGGCGCTCAACTTTATTTGCGTGGCGATGCCCTGCCTCCTGGCCATGGTATTGGCTGCTCGGTTTTTGCGTAATGATCCCCTTACACACAGAGAAGCCGAAGGAGCCGCGAGTGGAGCTCATCCCGGTTTGGACAAAGAGGCTGGTCGCCGACTCCGAACGCTCGGAGCCCTAGCTTTCTCAGCCTTGGTCATTGAAGGGGCCTTCTATGACTGGGCAGCCGTGTACATGCGAGACATCGCTCACGCGAACGCCGGGTGGGTAGGCTTCGGATATGCAGCCTTTGCCATTGCGATGGCGATGGGTCGCATGGGCGGAGATTGGGTGCGAGACAGGTACAGCCACCAAGCAGTGATAGCTACCAGTGGCGCACTCAGCCTAGCGGGACTGACCGTCGTTCTATCCAATATTTCTCCAACCGCCGTAATCGCAGGGTTCTTCATCACTGGCGTCGGCTTGTCGAACGTAATTCCAGTGCTGTTCTCTACTGCGGGCAAGCTGGCCAACGAGGCGGGCTGGGCAGCATCGCAGGGCCTGGCCACCACAACTCGGATCGCATATATCGGGCTGCTGGCGGGTCCGCTGGTGATCGGACCGGTTGCCGAGATGGTCGGCCTTCAATTGGCGATGGTGACTCTCATGGCAGCAGTTTCCGCGACTTGCGGAGGATGGCTGTTGCTGAGCAAAAGAACTGACGGCGCTCCGTGGATGCTGCCCCGCCAGCGTCACGTACATCCGTCTTGCAATCGACTCTCGAACTCTAATTAATGACCGAATCAACCGTTTCCCTATCCCGTACCTTTGACAGCTCTATATCTCCCCACGGCTTTCTGGGCGCAATTCTCACGCTCGGCCTTGGCGGCCTTTTTGTCGGAACAGGCGAATTCGCATCGATGAGCCTGTTGCCGGGAATGGCGGAAAGTACTGGGGTGTCCATCCCTAGTGCCGGCGCATACATCAGTGCCTATGCCATTGGAGTCATGATCGGAGCTCCGCTGATTGCCATCGGCGCCGCCAGGTGGCCACGCAAGCATCTGCTGCTCACGCTCATGGTTCTCTTTGCCATTGGCTACATCGGAAGCGCGTTAGCCACCGTCTATCACTCGTTGATCGTTGCTCGATTTGTCTCCGGTCTACCTCATGGCGCCTACTATGGCGTCGCCTCGCTCGTGGCCGCGACGCTTGCGGGAGAAGGCAAGCGGGCTCAAGCCGTCGGCTATGTAATGCTCGGATTAGCAGCAGCAAACGTTGTCGGCGTACCGGCAGCCACAGGTCTAGGGCAGTGGCTAGGTTGGCAGTCTGCCTTTGTCGCGGTTGCGGCTGGTGCTGTCCTGACCCTCGTAATGATGCTTCGCTACATCCCCGTAATGCCTGGAGGAGGAAGCCCCATGACCGAACTCGCGGGCCTGAAGCGGCCGCTCCTTTGGCTCACGCTGGGAGTTGCATCTGTCGGGTTTGGCGGCATGTTCGCCGTCTACAGCTACATCACGCCGACCCTCACGAAGGTGACGGGCTTCGACGAAGCGACGGTTCCTGCGGTGCTTTGCGTATGGGGTCTTGGGATGGTGGTGGGAAATTTGGTTGGCGGAAAGTTCGCGGACAAAGCCCTCGTCCCGACGATCTTTGGATTCTTACTCTGGAACGCGGTCTTCCTCGGGGCGTTTTCTATGTTCGCCGGATCCAAGGCGGCGACCGTTACCGTACTGTTTCTTGTAGGCACAGGCTTCGCTTTGGTTCCGGCTCTACAAGCGCGATTGATGAACGTGGCTGGTGAAGCCCAGACCTTGGCCGCAGCGCTTAACCACAGCGCGTTCAATCTCTCAAACGCGATCGGCGCAGTGCTAGGTGGCGCCGCGATTTCGCATGGTCTGGGTTGGGCGTCTACAGGCTGGGTAGGCGGCGCGCTGGCCGTGCTAGGCATGGCACTTATGGCCTTCACGGTACGCAGCACAACAAGACGACGCGCCGAACGAATCTGAAGTCGATGCTTTAAAACGGCCGTCTCATAGTGGGTTCAACGCAGGTTGCCGAATGACCGCATTGGGTCGAAATCTGCCAGTCGTCGACGACTGGTCGCGGCCAGAAGCGGTCTGTCGCCGTAGCGGGCTCCAGACTAAGAACGACCATCGCAAGTGCTTCAAGCGACGGCCGTTGTAGGCTGAGTGCGGTGCGGCCGGTCAGCGACATATTCCGCTATCCACCAGCCGCCTCGGTCGATTCGACCGACACAGTGCGACCTCCTGCAGGTCTGCCCCTTCTCGCAAGGCGTTATGGTCGTGTCCTGTGTCCGTACCTACCTTGCGCCAGATTTGATCTGAGGATCCGTAGAGACTGCAGCGCCCCCCAACGATCAATCCTGGCCGCACGAGCTGAACGGCAAGCTGGATGAACTTCTCGAACGAATGTTCAACCTGGATGCACTTTATGGCTAGAAAACCAACTGAGGTATTCGGGTCCGTTATCGCACCGAATGGCCAGGGGGTTTCCCCGCCAGCCGATGATCTGCTTGAGCGTGCGGATCACGCGCTCGGACGGCAACGAGAAGTCAACCTCAATGCCCAGTGCCTCGCGGTTGAAGTCGTCGATCACCTTGAACACGCGGATTTCAGTTCGAGTTCGCGATAGATCCGGTACACGCGCTTATGGTTCCAGCCGAAGCATCGAACATGGCGCAGATACAGGAAGCACAGACCAAAGCCCCAATTGCGGTGGTTGTCAGTTGGGGCCGCTCCTGAGTTGGCCGTAGCTGAGCTGGTCCGCGGCGTAGCAATCGCACGCCACCTGCTCCAGGCCTGGCCTGTTCAGGATCTCGATGTTTCCGCGGCGATACGCGATCAGCTTGCGGTGCTGAAGGGCCGAGGCCGCCACCGTTACGCCGACCCGCCGCACACCCAGCATATAAGCCAGGTATTCATGAGTGAGGTGAAAGCTGCCCGAATGCGCGCGGTCTTGCGTCATCAGCAACCAGCGCGCAAGCCTGCCCTCGAGGAAATGAGAATGCATGCAGACCGCGGTCTGGGCGAGCTGCTGCAGGATTACCACGGTATAGCGGCCGATCAGGCCGCGCAGCGCTGCACTGGCGTCCAACTCCTGCCGGAACAGATTCGCTTTCATGCGCAAGGCGGACCCGGCGCCCTGCACGACGGCGCGCAATTGCGAGGTATCGGCGCCCAATGAAACGTCGACGCTCCACATTCCTTCATTGCCGACCAGACCCACCTCCAGGGAAGCACCGTGCTTCTGCGGCAGAATCAGGGAGATATAGCTCCCGCGCGGAAAGTAGACGTCGTTGATGCGGTCGCCGGGCTGAAGCAGGCATTGCCCGAAGTCCAGGTCAACGGACTCGAAGCGATCCAGCAAACGGGGCCGCTCCCGGCTGGGCAACGCGGCGAGCAGGCGGTTGGGAACATCGGCGATCGCGGGGCGCGGCAAGTTCTGCTCCTGGTTCCATCTCAGGCGCGGACCGCGCCGCCAGTTTGACTCAGCAGGCGCTGATACTCGTGCCGCACGACCATATAGCATTCGCAGACACGAGCCTCCAGCGCTGCGCGATCCAACACGGTGATATGGCCACGGCGATACCGGATCAGACCGGCCTCCTGCAGGTGGCCGGCCGCCTCGGTGACGCCTTCGCGCCGCACACCCAGCATGTTGGCGATCAGTTCCTGCGTCATGGCGAGTTCGTCGGATTGCAGTCGGTCCAGGCTGAGCAGCAGCCAGCGGCAAAGCTGCTGGTCCAGCGAATGATGTCGGTTGCACACCGCTGTCTGGGCCATTTGCGTGAGCAGCGCCTGGGTGTATCGAAGCAGCAGGTGCTGCATGGCCCCACCACGGTCGAACTCGTCTTTCAGCGCCTGACCCTTCAACTGATAGGCGGCCCCCGCGCTTTGGACTATCGCGCGGCTGGGCGTGGTTTCTCCGCCCATGAACAAGGAAATGCCAACGATGCCTTCATTGCCGACCACGGCAATTTCGGTGGAGGCGCCATCTTCCATGACGCACAGCAACGAGACAATGCAGTCGATCGGGAAGCAGACATGCCGCATTCGGCCGCCCGGTTCGTACAAGGCTTTTCCCAACGGCAGGGAGACGCGTTCCAGAAGCGGAAACAATCGTTCCATCTCCTGCTGTGGCAACGCCGCCAATAGTTGATTCTGGGGGGGATCGCGTGAATCAGGCATGAAGAGTCCCTCCAACAAGCCCAGTTGCAACGGCCCTATCCGGGGCCGCAATCCGAAAATCCTCCGGCACACTTTGCCCACTCGGCAGGGGCAATCGCCACGCGCTATGTGCGGTGGCGAACGGAGTCCTGCCCAGAGTAGCGCACTATTGGTCGCTGGCCCCGCTACGCGCGCCGGCGCGGCCAGGTCAGGAATCCATCCCTGCGCTGACCCTGTCACGCTATGGGAAGCCCAGACTCAAGTCCGTTCGCTGGCGCACATAGCGCCGGCGGCCTTGGCATCCAGGTATTTCTGCACCAACGCGCGCGTGGAGCTGTCCAGCCCCTGTGCCTGGGCCTGCCCGGCCCCAAGCGCTTGCGCGATATGCGCGGCTAGCGTCTTGCCTAGCTCCACGCCCCATTGATCGAAGGAGTCGATGTCCCAGATTACGCCCTGAGTGAACGCGCTGTGCTCATAGAGCGCGACAAGCGCGCCCAATGTCCGGGGCGTGAGCTTCGCGGCCAGGAGCGTATTGCTGGGGCGGTTCCCCTGCACCTGCCGGTGCTTCCCTCGATCCTGCGCGTCGCCAGGGCCGCCCCCCTCGTCCAGAGGGCGTCCGAAGGCCAGCGCCTGGGCCTGGGCGTACATGTTCGCCAGCAGTTCTTCATGGCCGCCCGCCGATGACGGCAGCGGCGAAAGGAATCCGATGAAGTCGCAGGGCACGATCTGGGTGCCCTGATGCAACAACTGATGGAACGAATGCTGGCCATTGGTCCCGCAGGCCCCCCAGTAGACCGGACTGGTTATGCTGCCGACCGGGGCTCCGTCTTGGGTTACGGACTTGCCGTTGCTTTCCATCATCAATTGCTGGACATAGGAAGGGAATCGTCTCAGATCGTGGGCATAAGGCAGAATCGCAACGGATCGCGCCCCGAGAAAGTTGTTGTTCCACACGCCCATCAAACCAAGCAGAACGGGAAGATTCTGTTTCATCGGCGCGGACAGGAAATGGGTGTCCATGTCGTGGAAGCCGGCCAGCATCTCGCGGAAGGCGGCGGGCCCGATGGCGGTCAGCAGCGCCAGGCCCATGGCGGAACACAATGAATAGCGGCCGTTGACCCATTCCCAGACGTCGAATACATGCTCCGGCGCGAAACCAGCCGCGATGGCGGCGTCGCGATTGCCCGTTACCGCCACGAAATGCGCCCGAAGCGCGTCCTCGTCCTGGATGTCTTCCAGGCACCAGGCTCGCGCGGCGGCCGCGTTTCGCAAGGTTTCGGGTGTGTGGAAGGTTTTCGAGCAGACGATGAACAGCGTTTCGCGCGGGTCCAGATCACGTGTTGCCAGGAAGAAGTCGGCGCCGTCCATGTTGGACACGAAACGGAACTGCATGTCCCGCCGTCCGTAGTGCTGCAGGGCAGCGCAGGCCATTCCTACACCGATCGCGGAGCCGCCTATGCCCAGGTTCACGATATTCCTGATCTTTTTGCCGGTCCCGCCGAACCAGGTGCCGCTGCGCACCTTGCCGGCGAAATTTTCCATGCGGCGCAATACGCGCTGAACGTCAGGCACCACATCCCTGCCATCCACCCGCACGCTGGCATCGGCCGGCATGCGCAATGCGACGTGCAATGCCGCGCGGCCTTCGCTGGAATTGACCGGATCGCCGTTGAACATGGCGTCTATCTTCGCCGGCAGACGGCTCGCGCAGGCCAGGCGCAACAACAGCTCGAGCGTCCTGCGGGTGATCCGGTTCTTGGAGTAATCCAGGTACCAGCCGGCGGCTTCCTCGCTGAAGCGCTGCCCGCGCTCCGGGTCAAGCTGGAACAGGTCTCGAAGGTGCCGCGGGCGCACTTCGTCCAAGTGCTCGGCCAGCGTCTGCCAAGTGTGGGAGAGCGACACGTCGCTCGGGCCGCCCGTTGCTCGTCTGACCATTGCGCTGTTCCTCCAAGCCGAACGACCGGCCCCACAAGAATGCGGGGCTCGGGTCGCTTATGCCACAGGCTGTGAAGGGAGTCCGTGCGGTAGCGTACAGAGCCTGCGGTCGTGCTTGGTCAATCTATGGCCATGAAACCCATTGATTGGCCCTCGCTCGAAGCCGCGCCCGAGTGGATAGACCTGTTTACCCGAAGCAAGGCCACGCCGCACTCCGCCGAAAGCGAGCCGCCGTTGCGCGCGGAGTTGTTCAGCGCCCTGCAGATGGAGCAGCACGGCCAGGCCTTGGCCGGCGCGCATCTGGTGGGCACATCGCGACCGCCGGACACTTTGCTGCCGCGGTTGACTGAAAACCAGAAGTTGCTGGCCCAGGCCTGCGCGCTGCTGATGGAGTCCATGCGGCAGAACCGCCGGATCACGCCGGCCGACGAATGGCTGCTGGACAATTTCTACCTGATCGAAGAGCAGATCCGGCTGGCCAAGCGGCACTTGCCCAAGGGCTACAGCCGCAGTCTGCCAAAACTGGACGCGGGCCCCTCCAAAGGGCTGCCGCGGGTGTACGACATTGCGTTGGAGATGATTTCCCATAGCGACGCGCGGATCGATGCCACGGGCATCCAGGCGTTCGTGGCCGCCTATCAATCAATTGCGCCGCTGCAACTGGGGGAATTGTGGGCGGTTCCCATCATGATTCGCCTGGCCCTGATCGAGAACCTGCGCCGCGTCGCCATCCGCCTAGCGTACGCGAACATGAACCGCGGGCTGGCGGACACGTGGGCCGACACCATGCGCAAATCTGCCGAGGAGGATCCCACCGGTCTGATACTTGTCATCGCGAACATGGCGCGATCGAATCCCCCCATAGACGGTTCGTTCGTCGCGGAACTGGTCAGACGGCTCCAAGGGCACGGCCCGGCGCTGGCGCTGCCCCTGACGTGGTTCGAACAGCGGCTTGCCCAGTCAAACCTGACCATTGAACAAATGGTCCTCGCCGAGAACCAGCAGCAGGCCGCCGACCAGGTGTCGATCAGCAACAGCATCGGCAGCCTGCGCACTTTGTCGAAGACGAACTGGAACGACTTCGTGGAAGCCGTCAGCATCGTGGACCGGACCCTGAGCCAGGATCCCGCCAACGTCTACCGGAGCATGGACTTTCCCACCCGAGACCACTACCGCCATCGAGTGGAGCGGATGGCGCGCAATTCTGACCATGCCGAAACCGAGATCGCCGCCATGGCGATCGACCTGGCCGCCGCAGCGGCGGCCGACCCGACCCCTGGCGTCGATCCGCGTCGCGGGCACGTGGGCTTCTACCTGATCGACCAGGGCCAGGACGAGCTGGCAAAACAGGCCAAGGTTAGATCCAGCATGGCGGAAAGGCTGGCCCGCATCTCCCCCCGCGCCGCGCTGCGCCTGTATGCGGGCGCCATCATCCTCCTGACGGGCGCGGTCAGCGCGCTGCTGCTGGCGATGGCCCATGGGGCGGGAGCCGGCCCCTGGGCCATGGCGTGCTTCGCCTTGCTGTCCGTGCTGGCCGCCAGCCATCTCGCCGTGGCGATCGTCAACTGGTCCTTGACATGGCTGGTGCGCCCCCAGCGCCTGCCGCGCATGGATTACGCCAAGCGAATCCCCGACGATGCCCGCTGCCTGGTCGCCGTCCCCACGATGCTGATCGACCTGGATGACGCGGATACGCTCGCCGAAGCGCTGGAGATCCGCTTCCTGGCGAATCCCGGGGACAACCTGAGCTTCTGCCTGCTGACGGATTTCGCGGATGCCGCGTCGGAGCATCTGCCGTCGGACGCCCTGCTGCTGGAGCGCGCCAAGGCGCAGGTCCAGGCCCTGAACAAGAAATATCGGACGCTCGGACGCAGCCCGTTCTACCTCTGCCACCGCCCCCGCCGCTGGAACGAACAGGAACGGATCTGGATGGCCTACGAAAGAAAAAGAGGAAAGCTGGCCGATCTGAACGGCCTGCTTCGCGGCCAGGGCGCGGACGCATTTTCCTGCGTGGTGGGCGACTGGGCGGCGCTCGCCGGCACCAGGTACGTCATCACGCTGGACACCGACACCGACTTGCCTCGGGAAACCGCCTGGAAGCTGGTTGGCGCGATGGCCCATCCGCTCAATCAGGCGCAGTTCGACCCAACGATGCGTCGGGTAACTCGCGGCTACGGCATCCTGCAGCCCCGGGTGACGGTAAGCCTGAACGACCTGTCGGCGTCGCCGTATGCACGCCTCAATGGTGGCGATCCGGGCATCGATCCCTATACCAACACAGTCTCGGACGTTTACCAGGACATCTTCAAAGAGGGGTCCTTCATCGGCAAGGGCATCTACGACGTGGACGCCTTCGATGCGGCATTGAAGGACTGCTTCCCGGACAACCGGATCCTGAGCCACGACCTGCTGGAAGGCTGCTATGCACGCTCGGGCCTGCTAAGCGACGTCCAGCTATTCGAAGGGCAGCCCGCCCGCTACGTCGCGGACGTCAGCCGCCGGCACCGTTGGATACGGGGAGACTGGCAGTTGCTGGGCTGGCTGTTCGGCCGCGCGCCCGCAGCCCCGGGCGCGGAACGCGGACCGCCCCTGCCTGCGCTGGCGCGCGCGAAGATCCTGGACAATCTGCGCCGCAGCTTGGTCCCGGCCAGTCTTGTGCTTTTGCTGGCGCTGGGCTGGATGCTGTTGCCGACCCCGTACCTGTGGACCGTCGCCTGCGTGATTATCCTGTTCCTGCCCGCCCTGTTCGCCTCCGCCTTGAGCGGGGTAAGGAAAGAAGAAGACGTCGAGCTGTCACGGCATCTGGTCGGCTGGTTGGCGCCCACGCTGCAGCAATTCACGCGGGCGGCGTTTTCCTTGACCAGTCTGGCTCACGAAGCCTTGTACAGCCTGGACGCGGTCATCAGGACGCTGTACCGGCTGATTTCGCGCCGGCGGTTGCTGGAATGGAAGGCGTCAAGCATCACCAACCAGGACGGCGGGACGCGTTCCGGTCCGTTCCTGCTTTCCGTCTGGGGCTCGCCCGTGCTCGCCGCCGCCATCGGCGCAGGTGTGATGCTGCTGAACCCATCGGCTTGGGTGGCTTCCTTGCCAGTGCTGGCACTTTGGGTCGCGATGCCTGCCATCGCCTGGCGCTTGAGCCGCCCGCCGGTGCTTGCCCGGATCGACTTGTCTCTCGACCAAAACCAGTTCCTGAGAATGCTGGCGCGCAAGACCTGGTCATTCTTCGACGGCCACGGCGGCGCGGAAGACAACTGGCTGATACCCGACAACATCCAGGACCAGCCGTCCCCGGCCATCGCCCACCGCACCTCGCCCACCAACCTGGGGCTGGCGCTGCTGGCCAACCTGGCCGCTTACGACTTCGGTTACCTGCAGGCGGGCCGTCTGCTGGAAAAGACGCAGGCGTCGCTGGGCACCATGGCGACGCTAGAGCGCTATCTGGGCCACTTCTACAACTGGTACGACACTGTCACGCTGAAGCCGCTCGCCCCGCTCTACATTTCGACCGTGGACAGCGGCAACCTTGCCGGCCACCTGCTCACCTTGCGCCCCGGCCTGCTGGAACTGGCGCATGCGTCCATCCTGCATCCCCGAACATTCGAGGGTTGCGCCGACGCATTCGCGGTCTTGCGGGAAGCCGTCCCGACCGACGATTCGCCCGAATTGGAGGCGCTGGCCGACGCACTGGCGTCCGCCACCCTGGCAGGTCCCGCGACATTGGGGCAAGCCAGGCAACATCTCGACCGACTATGCCAACTGGCCGCCGGCCTGACCGCACGCTACGCGGCGCCGGAATTCGCGCAGGCGCTGTGGCACGGCGAGGCGTTGTTGCGCCAATGCGAGGCCGCGCGCGATGAGCTGGCTCTGCTTGCACCCTGGCGAGCCTCGCCCGCCGGCGTCGGATGGGGAGACATGCCCGAATTGAACGCCGTGCCGACCTTGCAGCAGGTCGCGGGTCAGGCCAAGGAATTGCTGCCCGCCTTGCGCGCGCGGTTGTCGCTGCCGGAGACTTCCTCCGACGAGCGGGCCTGGCTGCTGGAGACCGAACTTTCCGTGGTCGTGGCGAGCGAGCGGGCCCGCGAACGCCTCGCCTTGATTGCCCTGCTGGCCGACACGCTGGCCGAGATGGCGGTGGCCGATTACGGGTTCCTGTACGACAAGGGCAGCCGCCTGCTGGCCATCGGCTACAACCTGACCGAGCGCAGGCGCGACGAGGGCCTGTACGACCTGCTGGCCTCCGAGGCCCGCCTTTGCAGCTTCGTGGCAATCGCGCAAGGCCAGCTCCCGCAGGAAACGTGGTTTGCCCTGGGCAGGCAGCTCAGCAGCGCCGCGGGCGGCACCGTGCTGTTGTCGTGGAGTGGCTCGATGTTCGAATACCTGATGCCGCGGCTCGTCATGCCGTCCTACGCGCATACTCTGCTGGAGCAGACCTGCAAGTCGGCCGTTCGCGCCCAGATCGAGTACGGCGACAAGCTCGGCATTCCCTGGGGCATGTCCGAAAGCGCGTACAACCTGTTCGACATCGGCATGAATTACCAGTATCGGGCGTTCGGCGTGCCGGGCCTCGGTCTGAAGCGGGGGCTTGCGGATGACGTGGTGGTGGCTCCGTACGCATCCATTCTGGCGCTGATGGTGTCACCCGACGAGGCGTGCAGGAACCTGCAGCGCCTGGCCAAGGAGAACCTGCTGGGTCGCTACGGGTTCTACGAGGCCATCGACTACACGCCGCGCCGCCTGCCGCCGGGCAAGACCGGCGCCATCATTTATGCCTACATGGCGCACCACCAGGGAATGGGGTTCCTATCGATCGCAAGCGTGCTGCTGGGACGCACGATGCAGGCGCGCTTTGAAGCCGATCCGTCCTTCCAGGCCACTCTGCTCCTGCTGCAGGAGCGGATCCCTCGCGCGGCGGCGGCCCACACCAAGGCCGTGGAACTATCGGTCATCCGCAGCACCGCGTCGGGACTGCCAGAGGCATCGGTGCGCGTGTTGGATACCGCCGACACCGCCATTCCCGAAGTGCAGCTCCTGTCCAACGGACGCTATCACGTCATGGTCACCAACAGCGGCGCGGGCTCGAGCCGTTGGAGAGACCTGGCCGTGACCCGCTGGCGCGAAGACGGTACCTGCGACAACTGGGGCACGTTCTGCTACCTAAAGGACAAGGACAGCGGCGCCATTTGGTCCACGTCGCACCAGCCTACCCTGACGCGGCCGAACCACTACGAAGTCATCTTCTCCGAGGGACGGGCCGAATTCCGCCGCACCGACCATCAGATCGACACACATACCGAAATCGTCGTGTCGCCGGAAGACGATATCGAGCTGCGGCGCTGCCACCTGACGAACCGGAGCCGCGAACGGCGGACCATAGAAATCACCTGCTATGCCGAGATCGTCATCGCGCCGCCCATGGCGGACGAACTGCATCCGGCGTTCAGCAATCTCTTTGTGCAGACCGAGATCGTTCCGTCCGAACGCGCCATCCTGTGCTCGCGCCGGGGCCGCAGCCCGGCGGACAATCCGCCGAGAATGTTCCAGCTTCTGGCGATCCATGGCGGCAATCCCGGTACGGCGTCCTATGAAACCGACCGGTCCATCTTCCTGGGCCGAGGCCGCTCGGCGGCTGATCCCCAGGCGCTGGAGGGCGACGCGCCGTTGACGAACAGCCAGGGATCGGTGCTGGACCCGATCTCCGCCATTCGCTGCGAGATCACCCTGGAGGCGGAGGAATCCGCGGTGATCGATCTGGTGCAGGGCGTGGGCGACAGCCGCAGCGCCTGCATGAACCTGATCAGCAAATACCGGGATCGCCACCTGGCCGACCGGGCCCTGGAACTGGCGTGGACGCACGCGCAGGTACTCGTGCGCCAATTGAACGCCACCGAGGCGGATGCCCAGCTCTATGCGCGGCTTGCCAACGCCATCGTCTACCAGAACCCGGCCATGCGCGCGGAGGCGGCGACGCTGCTGAAGAATCGCCGCGGACAATCGGGTCTGTGGGGATACGCCATCTCGGGCGACCTGCCCATCGTGCTGCTCCGGATCAAGGATCCGGCAAACTTCGAGCTGGTTCGCCAACTGGTCCAGGCGCATGCCTACTGGCGGCAGAAGGGCGTGGCGGTGGATCTGGTGATCTGGAACGAGGATACGGGCAGCTACCGCCAGGCGCTTCAGGACCGCATGATGGGTCTGATCTCCGCGGGCGTGGAGGCGCACATCATCGACCGCCCGGGCGGTATCTTTGTGCGCCCCGGCGACCAGATATCGGAAGAGGACCGCACGCTGCTGCTGGCGGTGTCGCGCATATCGCTCAGCGACGCGCTGGGTACGCTGGCGAACCAGGTGAACCGCCTGGGCCTGCCGGAGATCCGCACTCCGCCCATGGTGATCTCGACGCCGCCCCTGCCGCCTGCCGCGCAAGCGGCCGCCGCGCAGGAGCAGTCCGAGCTACTACATCACAACGGGCTGGGCGGTTTCACGCCCGACGGAGAGGAATACGTGATCACCACAAGCCGGGGCCAGCGCACGCCGGCGCCCTGGGTGAACGTCATTGCCAATGCCGGCTTCGGCACGGTCGTGTCCGAAAGCGGACAGGCCTATAGCTGGAGCGATAACGCCCACGAGTACCGCCTCACTCCCTGGCACAACGACGCGGTTAGCGACGCCTGCGGAGAAGCCTTCTACCTGCGCGACGAGATCAGCGGCCACTGCTGGTCCCCTGCGCCCTATCCGGCGGGCGGCGAGTCCGCCTACGTCACGCGCCACGGCTTTGGCTACACAGTGTTCGAACACTGGGAAGACGGCATCGAATCTGAACTGTGCGTCCATGTCGCCCAGGATGCGCCGGTGAAGTTCTACGCGTTGACGCTGCGCAACCGGTCGGGGCGGCGCCGTCGCCTGTCGGCAACCGGCTACGTGGAATGGGTGCTTGGCGACCTGCGCGCAAAGACCTCCATGCACGTCACGACCGAGATCGATCCCGACACCGGTTCACTGCTGGCACGCAACAGTTTCAATACGGATTTTGCCAGGCACATCGCGTGGTTCGACACCAGCAGCGCGAGCCGGACCATGACCGGCGACCGCAAGGAGTTCATCGGCAGGAACGGCACCCTGCGCCACCCGCAAGCGTTGCGCCGCAGCCGGCTCTCGGGCAGGACGGGCGCGGGACTCGATCCCTGCGCGGCCATCCAAGTCCCCGCCACGTTGGAGGACGGTCAGGACGTGCGAATCCTCTTTCACCTCGGCGCGTCGGCGCAGGGTATCGAACAAGTCAGGCAACTGGTGCGCCAATACAGCGAGCCGGGCGCGGCCGGAAGCGAACTCCAGGCGGTCAGGCGGTATTGGCGGGACACGCTGGGTGTCGTGCGCATCGACACCCCGGACGCGGCCGTGAATACGCTGGCCAATGGCTGGCTGCTCTACCAGACGTTGGCCTGCAGGCTGTGGGCGCGCAGCGGTCACTACCAGTCGGGTGGCGCCTACGGCTTTCGCGACCAACTGCAAGACGTCATGGCGCTGGTGCTCGCCCGCCCTGCCCTGGCACGCGATCACCTGCTGCGCTGCGCGGCCCAGCAGTTCGTGCAGGGGGACGTGCAGCATTGGTGGCATCCGCCCACGAACCGCGGCGTGCGCACGCGCTGCTCGGATGACTACCTGTGGCTGCCGTTTGCTACCTGCCACTATGTGAAGGTGACGGGGGACACAGGCGTGCTGGCTGAAGAAGTGGGCTTCATTGAGGGCCGCCTGCTTAACCCCGGCGAGTCTTCCAACTACGACCACCCCATTGCGTCCAGGGAGTCCGCAAGCCTGTACGCGCACTGCGCCCTTGCCTTGTCGCACGCCTTGAGCGCCGGCGGCGCGCATGGCTTGCCGCTGATCGGCTCCTGCGACTGGAACGACGGCATGGACAAAGTCGGAGAAGCCGGACGCGGCGAAAGCGTCTGGCTCGGCTTCTTCCTTTACGACACGCTGACGCGGTTCGCGCCAGTGGCCCGTGCGCAGGAAGACCTGGCGTTCGCCGCGCACTGCGAATCGGAAGCCGCCCGGCTGCGCTTGTGTCTTGAAGCGTCCGGCTGGGACGGCGGGTGGTACAGGCGGGCCTATTTCGACGACGGCAGCCCCTTGGGGTCCGCCGAGAATCCGGAATGCCAGATCGACGCCATCTCCCAAAGCTGGGCCGTGCTGTCGGACGCCGCCCGGGAGGACCGAGCCCGCCTGGCCATGCAGGCCGTGGACGACCGGCTCATCGACAACGCCCGCGGACTGATACGACTGCTGGATCCGCCTTTTGATTCCTCTGGCCTGAATCCCGGCTACATCCGAGGCTATGTGCCTGGCGTGCGCGAGAACGGCGGCCAGTACACCCACGCCGCCATCTGGACCGCCATGGCATTCTGCGGCCTTGGCGAAGATGCGCGAATCGGTGACCTGCTGACGATGCTAAACCCCATCAGCCATTCCGACTCCCCCGCAAAAGCTGCCGTCTACAAGGTGGAGCCTTATGTCATGGCCGCCGATATCTACACCACGCCCGGGCAGCGAGGCCGTGGCGGCTGGACCTGGTACACCGGCTCATCGGGCCTGATGTACCGCCTGATCCTGGAATCGGTGCTGGGGATGCGCCGGCGCGGCGCATCCATGAGCTTTCACCCCTGCCTGCCCGCAGACTGGAACGCCTTCAAGCTGCACTACCGGCACGGGGCTACGGTGTACTCCGTGACCGCCCTGCGCGGACAGTCCGAGAATGGCGCGGGGTACGTGACGCTTGATGGAGTGCTGCAGAAATCGGGTGAAATCCCCTTGCTGGACGACGGAAGGGATCGCGAGGTCATGATCGTGTTACAGGCGTGATCTCCCCGCCGTTGCACCGTAGAGCGCACCAATAGATACCTATTAGTGTGTTGTGGAAGATGCCACGTGCCTGCCTGGATACCGTGAGGCGTTCAAAACGGTTGATGGCTCAATCAATTGGGAATGGCCGCTCTATTCCGGGACATGTCGCGCGCGCAAAACGACAGGCCGCTTAGGGCTCCAATCCCGCCACCGGCAAAGCGAACAGCACGATCCCCGGATTCGCCACGACAAACCCCGTGCCCGCCAGGAAGATCACGGGCGACAGCGCGCGCGCCATGTCCGCGCTACCTTGCGAATCTTGCACCGTAATGCGATACGACTGGTCCAGCGCCGTCTCCGTGGATCCGCCCGCCTGCGCCGCACCCGGCGTCGCCGGCCGGGCAAGATAGCGTTTGCCCTTGAGGTGGTGGGTGTAATAGACCATCCCTTCCTTTGTGGTCTGAAAGTGCATGGCCAGCGCCTGCTCCCGATCACGCGGCGTCGCGTTGTCCTTCAGTTGCAAGCGCACGTAGCCCCACGTGAAGCCGTCGGCCCCGACATAAAAGTCACGCGGAATCCCTGCGGTCAGGCGGGTGCGAAAGTCGGCTTTCATCGCCTGCGCCATCGCGGGCGGCATGTCGAACAGATAGTGATACTGCGGGCCCAGCACCGCAAACGTCTTGCCGTCCGACGACACCATCAAAGTGGAGACGTTTTCGGTGTAGGTCTTGGTCGACGCGCAGCCCGCCATCAGGAGGGCAAGCGCGGAGAGAAGCAGCGTGGTCAGAAAGCGTTGCATGGATCCATTGGTGCGTGTATTACCCGAGCACTACACGAACCAGCGCAACGTGTAGGCGTTGTACCCATCGCGTCAGATTGTAGACGCCAAAATCAAGCTGTTTTGTGCATTGCGCTCACCTGCGCGCTGACAGGCGAACAAGGTAAAAAATGGGACGAATGATTCGATGACTTCCATAGTCTGGCTCCGCTCGCCGGCAGACTGGCGCGAGGCGGTATAAATCCGTCACCGCGTTCATCACGATGTTCAAGAAGGCGCTGGGGAAGTATGCCTGTCCCGAGGCAAGAAAAACAGCACCAACAACGAGCATGCTCCGGCGCAAAGGAACGCGATATCGTACCTGCCGCTGATCGCCACCGTCGCCGCGAAAGCAGCCGGCGCCACGATGTTCACCAAACTGACCAATATCGAGGCGCCCGCAGCAGTTTCCGCGATTTGGTGGGCCGGCGAGCGCCGGGCAACCTCCGCAATTTGCACACCGTTCCAACTTGCCGCGGAACAGCCAGCGACAAAGGCTAGAACCATGAGAGACCACAGCGGCCATTGCGCAGTGGTAAATCCCAAGAGAATTGTCGTGCCTGCAGAGAACAGGGCAGCAATCGACAGGCTTCCCGTCGCCGAACCCAAGCGGTCCGAGAGCCAACCCAACGCAATTCTGCCGACGACCCCGCCTACCTGCATCACGGCAAATATCGCGCCCGCCAAGCTCAAGGAAAAGCCCAGCCTGTCCACCAGGTAAACCACGGTGAATGCGAACCAGCAGCTTTGGGATACGGCAAACAGGCTGCCCACAATCGACATCTTCAACAAGCCGGGATTATTTCCTAGCGACGCCAACGGCACGCTGAGCATGCGTAACGAGTGCAGCGTAGGCACGATGGATGTCCGCCGCCTCTTCGCCGAACCTCTCACATCCAAGATCTCGCTCAATCGCCAGGTCAGCACGGTTGGTACCAATACAATCACCGCACAGACAATGAGGGCCAAACGCCAACCGATAAGGGCGATCACTACGGGAATGCACAGCCCCGCGATCATTCCGCCCAGAGGAACACCCGCCTGCTTGACCGAGAACATGAGATTGCGCATCTCCGGCGGCGAGAATCTCTGCAGCACCTCACTGCCCGCCGGGTTCGCAGCCCCGTTGCTCATACCCATGGCAAAGCAGGCCACCAGGGCTACCGCCATGCTCGGGTAATAGAAAAGTCCCATGCTTGCCGTTCCCAAGACCAGCGCAAGCTGCAGACTGCGCGTTCCTCCAATTTGCCGAAGCATGGACGAGCCGACAACGAGAATCATCAGGCCGCCTAAAGCGTTGCTCGCAGTCAGGTAACCGATGGAACTACCGCTCCATCCGAACTCTTCGGACATTGCAGTGGCAACGATCGGGATGAGGCGTGAAAGAAACGCGGAGACAGTCTGTAGCGTAAAAATGGCGACTACAGGCATGACCCATGCGGTGGAAGAGCTCTTCATGGCGGCGGGCCCCAAGATGGTGACGAGGGTGATCCCTCGTTAAAGCCAGGCGAAATGATACCTACTGCGCGGCGTCTGATTCGCCGATGGGACCGTCGCCCGTGACTATCTGCATGTTCAGGGCGACCTCAAAGCCCGCCCCCCGGCCGAGATGGGCCGGGCCTGGTCGTCGAACTTGGCGATCGCGGAATCGTTCCCAAACCCATGTCGAGCCCGGAAGCCCCCCGAAGCACCAAGATAAGGCCGCGTGCCAGGCTTCGCGATAATTGGCGAGACTCGAGAAATCCATCATTGATTTCGTCTTAAATCTGTGTAGCCTTTCGAAGTAGCAACCAAGCCGCACCGCTTTGCCAGATCGCTAGCCAGCGCCTATTGCGTCTTCCGGGATGCTCGCTGGTTTGCCCGTCCGCATGTCACTCGTACGTATTTCCTCAAATACCAGAGGGCGAAAATGGTTGAACCCCAAACCCTGGCGGAGCGGAAAACGGTAGGCCGGCAGGCGCGGCGCCGAGCGAAGCGATCTCAACATACGCAGATCGGCAACACGGCGCGTGATCCCATCGAACTTCTGAAAGCCAATAGTGCTGGCCGCGTCGAGGCACTGATTCCATTGCGTTATGGGCGCATGGCGGTGTCGCCGTTCACGTTCTTTCGAGGCAGCGCGATCCTCCAGGCCCACGACCTTGCGGGGACCGTCGATTCCGGCATCGTCTTTCCGATCTGCGGTGACGCCCATCTGATGAACTTCGGTGGCTTTGCAACACCGGAACGACAACTTGTCTTCGATCTGAATGACTTCGACGAAGCCGCGACGGGTCCATGGGAGTGGGACGTAAAGCGCCTTGCGGCGAGCTTGGCGATCGCCGGTCAACATGCGGGCGCTAAAAAAGGCACGATCAGCGACTTCATACACACGGCCGTCCTCGAATACGCTGCGCGCATGCGCGAGTACTCCAGCTTCAGCGCCCTCGAAATGTGGCACGAAATCCTTTCGTTCGAACGGTTGCGGGACAGTGCAGCAACGGACGAGGGGCGCAAACTCATCGACAAGACGATTGCAAAGGCCGGAACCCGTACCCACGACAGCGTATTGAGCAAAATGGCCGTGCAGCGCGACGGCGCCTGGACAATTCAAGATGCCCCGCCCGCCTTGTTCCATCCGGCGGGCCCGGCCTCGTTGCTCGGCCCCGCCAGCAACTGGACCGATACACATGCCTGGCGAGGCAAGCTGGCCAAGGCATTCGAGGCTTATACCGAGACGTTATCTGCCGACCAGCGCACCTTGCTACGGCACTACACGCTGAACGACATCGCCTTCAAGGTCGTCGGTGTAGGCAGCGTGGGAACTTTCTGCCTGGTGATGCTGTTCATCGATGGGCATGGGAAACCCTTGTTCCTGCAAGTCAAGGAAGCGCGCAATTCGGTGATCGCCGACTACTACCCCGCGTCAGGGGAGAAGCACCAGGGCGAGCGCGTGGTGGTCGGACAGCGGCTGCTGCAAGGCGCAAGTGATGCCTTTCTTGGCTGGACGTCCGGGCCTGCTGGCCGGAACTTCTATTTCCGGCAGTTGCGTGACATGAAGGTGTCGGCGGAGATCGAGCGTATGAGCAATACCTTGCTCCTGGGCTATTCCCGCTTTTGTGGCTGGGCGATGGCGCGAGCCCACGCCAAAGCCGGCGGGAAGGCCGTTGAGATTTCTGCCTATCTGGGGCGTGGAGAGGGCTTTTCCGACGCGCTGAACAAATACGCATTGGCTTATGCAGATCAGAATGAAGCGGACTATACGGCCTTCACTCGTGCGTGCCGCTCTGGAAAGCTGGAAGCCAGAAGCGACGAAGACATGGCAGCGGATTTCCGCATTTGAAGTCTTCTTTCAGACGCCCTACCCGCAGGCACGCATTTCGCTATCGCTCAGCGTATCGGGAAGTACATACCAGCCAAGGTTCCATTCGCGCCGCAATAGGGCGGACCCGATGCACCCGCGCCGGGCGGCTGCTCCTCGACGACCAGCCCATCACCCTGGCGTTTCAGGTTCAGAACCCAACCCTTGGTGTCGACGCTCTTGACCTGCAGGCGCTCGCCCTTGGCCTTGCCGGAGGCTTCCACGTTGCACGACCAGCTTCCGGTGCGAGGCTGGTCGGCCGAACCTTCATACAGGATGTCGCCGTCGGGCTTCTTCCAGAGCGTGATCTCGCCCGAGATGTTGCGCCATCTGCCGGTAAAGCCCTTGCGTTCGCCCAAGTCCAGCGAGGCGAGGAACGCGTCTCGATGTTTCATGCGGGTCGCGATTTCCTCGACGGGCTTGTTTTTGTCGAACGGCTTCTCGAAGGCGTCGTCGCGCACCTTGGTGAAATCGCGTTGGTCGCGCAACAACGCTTCGGCCGTAGCGGAGTCCAGGGATTTGCGCGCTTCGTTGTAGCGCTTGGCGATGCTTGCATCGAGCGCCGCGAGTTGCGGATTGGCGCAGATGGCTTTTTCTGCTCCCGTGCGTGCCTTGGCGCAGTCAAACGAAGGCGAGACCTCCGTCGCCGCCGCGGCGGACAGGGAAAGTGCGCACAGCACAGCGGCGCAGGCGGCGGGGAGTATCGTTTTGGTCAGCATGGTGTCGTGGATGATAGCGAGAATTTGCCCTGCCCGTCATCACTTCCCACAAGCGGAAAACGCTCATCGAGCCATCCCGTGATACCGCCGCGCATCACCTTCACCGGCCGCCCCAACTGAGCAAGCCGTATTGCGCCCCGTGTCGCGCCATTGCAATGCGGACCCGCGCAGTACGTCACGAAAATCGTGTCCATCGGATAGCTCGCCAACTTCGACTCGACGATTTTTCCATGCGGCAGGTTTACCGCGCCTGGCACATGGCCCTGCGCGAACAGCGCAGGGCTACGCACGTCCAGCAGCACAAAGCCCGGTGTTCCGCCAGCGAACGCGCTGGAGACATCTGAACAATCGGTCTCGAATTGCAGCTCCGCGCGAAAGTGGGCGAGCGCGGATGCGCTGTCTGCGGCGGGGATGGCGGTGACGGGATTGGTGGTCGGCATAAGAGAACCTTGAACAATAGGCCTAAGGAAGAGATTCGCCCGGAAAGATCGATCCAGGAGCCTCATTCTGACGTCGCACCGCGATCCGGATAAGTGGCGTAAATGCCATTAACCGGTAACATCACGCCATGCACAAACATCTCGTCGTCGCGCTGGCCTATGACCGGCTGTGTACTTTCGAATTCGGCTGCGTGACCGAGCTGTTTGCGCTCGAGCGTCCGGAGCTTGGCGTCGATTGGTATCGCTTTGCAGTCTGCGCAAGCGAGCCCGGCCCGCTGCGTGCGGCAGGGGGCATCACGGTTGCCGCGCCCTACACCCTCAAGCTGCTCGATCAGGCGGACACGATCGTGGTCCCCGGCTGGCGCGATGCGGACGAAATGCCGCCATCGCCGTTGCTGAAGAAGCTCCGCAAGGCGTACGAGCGGGGCGCGAGGCTCTGCTCGATTTGTTCCGGTGTTTTCGTGCTGGCGGCGGCGGGGGTGCTCGACGGGAAAACTGTCACCACCCACTGGCGATACGCCGCAAAGCTGCAGCAACGCTACCCGCAAGTGCGGGTCGAGCCGGATGCGCTGTATGTCGATGAAGGACAGATCATCACGTCGGCAGGCTCGGCAGCCGGTCTGGACATGTTGCTTCACCTCGTGCGACGCGATTACGGGGGAGCCGTGGCAAACCGGGTCGCGCAGCGGCTCGTGGTGGCGCCGCATCGGGAGGGTGGTCAGGCGCAATTCGTGCCGCGCCCCATGCCGCATGACGAAAGCGGGCGCGTGGCCAAGCTGATGGACTGGATGCGCCGACATCCCGCTTTGCCGCACACCTTGCGCTCACTGGCAGAGCACGCCGCCATGAGCCCGCGCACGCTGCAACGGCAGTTTCATGACGCGACGGGCATGGCGCCGTATGAATGGCTTGTCCGGGAACGGGTGGCGGCCGCCCGGGACATGCTCGAAGCCAAAACGCCCTTGCCGATTGGCCGCATTGCCGAACTGGCCGGGTTCGGCTCGGAAGAGTCCATGCGCAGGCACTTCCGGCGCATCGTACTGACGAGTCCGACCGCTTACCGGGACAAGTTCGGCAACGGCGTGTAGGCGCTTTCGGGAAGACCGCTCAACTCTTGGCAGCCGTCTGCCCTACCAGCGGATCGTATACGGCCTGTCCCCCAGCCCCCACACGCCGTCTTTCCGTTCCAGCATGATGTGCCGGGTTTCCCACTCGTCCGGCTGATCCTTCGAGGGAAAGCCGCTTATCTGAGGATAGAACGCGGGGTCCGCCGCCCAATCCGCGGTGGCGCGATCCAGCCGCCATTCGAACTTCACTGCCGACACCGCGTTGGGGTTTTCGTCGAACGGATTCTTGCCCGGCTTGGTGTAGTTAAGAATCTTGCCGACCTGCAGGCCAGGGGCGCAGAACTTCGCGGTGTAGAGCAGTTTGGAACCGAAGAGGGCTTGGCCGTCGGTATAGTACGCGCGGCCCTTTTCGGTCAGCGCCATGTGGCTAGTGGCGTCGTCGGGATCCTCATCCGGTTTTGGAGGTGAACCGTCGCCATCGGCGCTGACGCGCTTGACCGTGATGAGTTCGTGCTTGATCAGCGCTTGCACGATTTTGTCCTGCTCTTGCAGAAAGACCGTGTAGACATCGGTCGGCAAGGGCCGCACACCCACCACGTTGACGCAGGCGCTGCCTGGCGCATTGGTGGGCGTCGCCATGGCGTCGACCAGGATGTTGTGTATCTTGCTTTCGGTCAGGCCTGGGCCCAGCGGCGATTCCTTCCAGGCATAAAACCCCACGGCTGCGACGATCGCCAGACCCAAGGCCCAGACCTTGCGCGGAATTCGGCGGCGTTTTGGCGTGCGCGACTGCTGATTCATTCCCTTCCTTGCGGCTGGTGGTCTCGCGATATTAACGCGGGACGCAGGGGGCTTGCAGCGCGCCCGGCCGCGTCCCGCGGGTGGAGCCATTCCGCCGTCAGGGCTCGTACTTCGAGATCTTCGTGCCCTCGAGCGATACGCCTGCCATCAGGCCTCCGTTGTTCATCACGAAGCCAACAATCGGCTGCTTCGCGGTGTTCGTGTCGATGCGTCCGTTAGCGCCAATATTGACGATCGCCACCGTGGCATCGGCCCCAACGGTCCAGCCGCTGCTGTTGCGAAACTTGTTTAAGGCGTCATCCGTCATGAACAGCAGGACCATCGCCTTCGATTGCGCGCCCGCTTGAAAGCCGATCGACCCGGACGTCGTGCGGTAGTAGCCTACCGCCGACTGCCCCACGCGCAGCACACCTTTTCCATGCTCGGCGCCGACAATGAAACTTCCGCTGAGCACATCCGGGAAAATCAGCACGCCCCTGGCACGAGCGACCAGTTCCCTGGACGACGGCGCGGCTTCGTAAAGCTTGGACAGGGTCGCGTTGGCCGCGTTGTTCAACGCTTCCCGCGTATCGGTTTTCGGCGCGGCGGACGGCTTGGACGGCGGCGTCGTGGTACAGCCGCCAAAAACAAGGCCAGCCGCAACGATGGTGAAGAGGGCCATACCTGTCCGGCAGACGGCAGAAAATTTATGAGACATGACGTTCTCCTTTTGTGGTGTGTCGCACGGGAAACTAGGCAAGACATGAAGAAAGCAAGGGGAAAACCGGCGCCGGGAAGGACGCGCGGGCCACGCGATCGCTACGGTATGACCATGCGCGTTCAGGGTGCGACCTGATAGCCGCGCTGCTGCATGCAAGCGGCATAGGCCGACGATGCGTTCGTAGTCTGCTGCGCCTGGTCCGCGCGATCCTGACGCCGGTCCTGGCGTTGGCGCGACCCGCCCACCACCATGCCCGCTGCGGCGGCGTCCTTCGCCTGGTTCTGTCGGTACGCCTGCTTGGTGTCGTCATCCATGCGGTCATACACCTCTTCGTGCTGGCGGCCACGCGCGCCCGCGACGGCAGCGCCCGCTGCGGCACCGGCTGCGGCGCCGCGGGCTCGTCCGCCGGCCGACGGCGTGTCGGCGCCCGCCGCGCTCGTCGTGTTGGCCGACTGCGCCTGGCACGCGGCGATGTCCTGCTGGGTCAGTTCGGGAGACTGACCTTTGAGCGGCGTAACGGTCTGGGCGGTCGTTGACAGGCAGACGCCTGAGAGCACGATCGCCATACAAGGGAAAATCGACTTGTTCATGAGAATCTCCAGGTCCACATCGCCCGGGTCGCCAGCGCTCATGTCCCGTTTGGCGGACACCAGCACCAGCCCGGCTTTCAGGCTTCCAAAGATGGAAAGCTCCGTGTCATGCAGTTCAGGGGTACAAGTTCGAACAGCCGTAGACGAGCAGCGTGTTTCGCGGGCCCAGCGCGAAACACGAAACCAACTCAAACGGGAAAAGGCGGGGTAGATGAGACGTATCGCGGATATTCATTGCGGCCTCCGATGCATAAGACAACGGTCAATGAAGATGCCTCTTGCGCAGCTCCTAAAGAGCGGCAAGTGCCGAATTGCGATTCGTCACATGGGACTTGTTCTGGTCAGGCGCCAGGCGCAGCGCACCATGATTGATGCGACAACTACCCCTTGCGGGTGATCGTCCCAATAGTCTCAAAGATGCTGATTCTGCAGATGAATATACTGCGCCGACTAAAAAACGACACCATCGTTTTTACAGTGACGGAAGACCCCTCGGGCGGTTGGTGGTCGCCTTGCGGCTGGCGGTCGGGCGATAGTAGGGCTGCCGCGCGGCAGCCCCGGTTTCAATGGCGGATTTCCGCCAGAAACTTCTGCGCGCGGGCAGTCTGCGGCCTGTTGAAGAACGCGTCCGGCGTTCCGGTTTCCACAATGCGCCCGGCGTCCATGAACCACACGCGATCCGCGACTTCCCGGGCGAAACCCATCTCGTGCGTGACACACACCATGGTCATGCCGTCCTTGGCCAGGCCCTTCATCACTTGCAGGACCTCGCCGACCATTTCCGGGTCCAGGGCGCTGGTCGGTTCGTCGAACAGCATGACGGGCGGGCTCATGGCCAGCGCGCGGGCAATGGCCACGCGCTGCTGCTGACCGCCGGACAATTGCGCGGGGAAGGCGTCCGCCTTGTGGGCAAGCCCCACCCGTTCCAACAGTTGCATGGCGCGCTCGCGGGCTTCGGGGCGGCGGGCGCGCTTGAGCTGCAGCGGCGCCAGCATCAGGTTGTCCATCACGGACAGATGCGGAAAGAGATTGAACTGCTGGAACACAAAGCCGATATGGCTGCGCAGCGCGTCCAAGTGCACGTCCTTGCCGTAGATGTCCTTGCCGTCGACTTCAATGACGCCCTTCTGGATGGGCTCCAGCCGGTTGACGGTGCGGATCAGCGTGGATTTACCCGAGCCGGACGGCCCGCACACCACGACGACCTCGCCTTTGCCGACCTGCGCCGTCACGTCGGCCAGGGCCTGATATTCGCCATACCACTTCTGCACTTCGGAAAATCGGATCATGTCGGCACCACTTTCTGGGTAGGCGCAAGTCCGGCGCGCCGTCGGCCAATACGGCGTTCGGTCAGGTGCACCAGGGAACTCAGGCCAAAATTCAGGACGAAATAGGTCAGCGCAAGCAGCCCGAACACTTCGAACGGCTTGGTCAGCAACACGCTGTTGATCTGGTTGGCGGCGTAGGTCAGCTCCTGCACGCTGATCACATAGGCCAGCGAGGTTTCCTTCACCGTGGAGACAAACTGGCTCAGCATGCTGGGCAGCATGTTGTAGAGCGCCTGCGGCAGGATGACGCGACGCATGGTCTGCATGTAGGACAGGCCCAGCGCCCGGCTGGCTTCTTGCTGCCCTGGCGGCAACGCCTGGATGCCGGCGCGGATGATTTCGGCCAGATAGGCGCTTTCGTAGCAGACCAGCGCCACCACCATCGTGGTTGTGCCGGCGACGGGGCGGCCGATGATGATGGGCACGAAGAAGTAGGCCCAGAAGATGAACATCAGCAGCGGCAGGCCGCGAACCAGGTAGACCACGGCCGACGAGGGCCAGTAGAAGATCCGGTATGGGCTGATTCGCCCCAGCGCCAGCAGCACGCCGCAGGGTAGCGCCAGGGCGAGGCTGATGGCAGCCAGACCCAGGGTGGCGGCCAGTCCGCCGATCGGACCATGCGGATACTGGCCGATCAGAAGCAGCAGCCAATTGTCTTTGAGGATGTCCCACATGGTCAGCGCACTCCCAGCGGACGGTAGCGTCGTTGCAGGATCGCGCCGCCGCCCATGATCAGGAACGAGAGCACGAGATAGATGGCCGTCACCGCCGCATAGGCCTCGAACGTGCGAAACGTGTTGTTCTCGATCTCGCGCCCGGCCGCCGTCAGCTCGGTGACGCCGATGGCCATCGCCAGGCTGGTGTTCTTGAGCAGCAGCAAGGTCTGGTTGAGCAACGGCGGGATCGCAATGCGGAAGGCCTGCGGAAGCACCACCTTGCGCATGGTCTTCAGGAAACTCAGGCCCAACGCCCGCGCGGCCTCGACCTGCCCGGGCGGGATACCGCGCACCGCGCTGCGCAGATCTTCACAGACGTAGGCCGACATCACCAGCCCGATAGCGATGCAGGAAAGGATGAATTCGCTGCCATGACTGTTGAGCCAGTCCGTGACAGGGGCCGGCAGCAGCGCGGGGACGCCGAAATACCAGAACATGATGTGCACCAGCATGGGCACGTTGCGGTGGAACGCGACATACGTCGCGATCAAACCATTGGCAACGGGCGAGCCCGTCAGGCGGATCACCGCCAGCAGGCTGCCCACGAAGAACGCCAGAATCCAGGAAAGCCCGGCCAGCGCCAAGGTGGTGATCAACCCCCTGAGCAGCCAGTCCGGGTACTCGCCTTGAAAAATGGCGCCGAAGTCGAAGATGTAATGCATCGAACCAGGCTCCAGCGCGCGCGGCGCATCAACCCTTGATGGCTTCGATATGGAAGTCGCGCTTGATGTTGAACTGGGTGCCGGTGCCGAACCACTTATCGAAGGTCTTGGCGGCCTGTCCGGAAGCTTCCATGCCGTCCAGCACCTTGTTCACCTGATTCAGCATCGCCGTGTCGCCCTTGCGCACGCCGACGCCCCACGGTTCGATGAACAGCGCGGGCTCCAGGATCTTGACCGGCACGGCGCTCGAGGCGGCCTGGTTCTGCAGCTTGACCAGCATCAGTTCCGAACCGACGAAGCCGCTCACCTTGCCCTGCTGCAACGCCAGGAACGCGCCGCTGGGATCCTTGAAAGTGACGGGTTCGACGTTCGGGATGTTCTTGCGCGCGCCCTGCTCCGACGACGATCCGCGCACGGCGCTGACCCGCTTGCCGGCGAGATCGGCGGGCGCTTTCAGATCCTTGTCCGATTCACGCGACAGGATCTTCTGCGGGCTGACGAAATGCTGGTGCGAGTAATCGATCTGCTTGGCGCGCTCCGGCGTCCAGCCCAGATTGGCTGCCACCACGTCAACGCGGCCGGCGATCAGTTCGGGGATACGCGCTTCGACGGCGATCAGCTTGAGCTCGAGCGGCACGCCCAGGCTGTCGGCCAGCGCCTGGCACACGTCGACTTCATAGCCGACGATGCCGCGGGTCTTCGGATCCTGGAAGCTGAACGGCTCGGCCGTGCCCATGGTGCCGCAGATGAATTTGCCGCGTGCCTTGATGTCCTGAAGCGTGTCGGCATTGGCAGCGGGAGCAAGCGTCGCGGCCAGGCCAACGATGGCGACGAAGGAGGAGATGAACGTCTTCATGGAATTCCCTTGATATGTACGTATGGATGCTGCAAAAAAGCCGGTGTCAGGCCAGCCGCGCGCACGCGTCGCTGATCCGGCGGCAACCCTCTTCGATGTTTTCCATCGACGTGGCGAAGCTCAGCCGCAGATACGGCGACAAGCCGTACGCCGTGCCGTCCAGGCAGGCCACGCCAGCCTCGTCCAGCAGGTACATCACAACGTCGAGATCGCTGCCCAGCTTGTGGCCGGCAGGCGTGGTCTTTCCCATCAAGCCTTCGACTGAGGGATAGACGTAGAACGCGCCCTCCGGCACCGGGCAACGGATGCCAGGCACCGCGTTCAGCAGCGCCACGATGCGGTCGCGCCGATCATGGAACAACGCGTTGGCGTCATGAACGCACTGCTGATCGGCGGTCAGCGCGACGCGCGCGGCCGATTGGCTGATCGCGCTGACGCAGCTCGTGCTTTGCGAGATCAGCGTGGCCATGGCCTTGATCAGCGCCTTCGGGCCGCCCGCGTAACCCAGACGCCAGCCCGTCATCGCGTAGGCTTTCGAGACGCCGTTGATGGTCAGCGTGCGCGCGGCCAGCTCCGGTACCACTGCAGCGGGCGACACATGCCGCGCGCCGCCATACGACAGGTGTTCGTAGATCTCGTCGGTCAGAAGCCAAACATGCGGATGCCGTGCCAGCACCTGCGCCAACGCGCGCAACTCGTCCGCGCTGTACATGGCGCCGGTGGGGTTGCTGGGCGTGTTCAGCAAGACCCACTTCGTGCGCGGCGTGATGGCGCGCTCCAAGGCGGCCGGGGTCAGTTTGAAGCCGTCCGACTCGGGACAGATCACCACGACCGGCGTGCCGTCATTGACCAGGACCATGTCGGGATAGGAGACCCAGTACGGCGCCGGAATGATCACCTCGTCGCCGGCCTGCACGGTGGCGGCCAGCGCGGTGAAGATCAGCTGCTTGGCGCCCACGCCGATGATGAGTTCGTCCGTGCCGTACTCCAGGCCGTTCTCGCGCTGAAATTTGGCGCGCACGGCGTCAAGCAGCGGCTTGGCGCCGACGGAAGCCGTATAGCGGATATCGCCGCTGTTGAGCGCGTCTATGCCTGCCTGGACAATATGGCCCGGCGTGGGCAGGTCGGGCTCGCCCACCGTGAAGTCCACGATGTCGCGGCCCTGGGCGCGCAGTTGGTCGACCCGGCTCTTGGCCACCATGCTGGGCGACGGTTTGATGGCGCGGGTGCGTCCGGCCAGGAAATCCGCGGTTACGGCGCTCATGCGAGCCCCCGCGCGGCAAACGCAGCCTGCATCCAGCTCTGGCTTTTCTCGCCGGTGGCGATCTCCGCCATGATGCGCGCTTCCTTGTCGGCATGCGCATGGGCGGCGGCGATCAGGGCCTCGGCGTCCGACGCCGCGAAGCTGACCAGCCCGTCCTCGTCGCCCACCAGGATGTCCCCCGGGTTGACGACTTGCCCGCCGATCGAGACCGGGACGTTGACCTCGCCGGGGCCGTCCTTGTAGGGGCCGCGGTGGATGTGGCCGCGCGCATAGCAAGGGAAGCTGTCGGCTTCGAAGGCAGCAACGTCACGGATGGCGCCGTCCACCACGACGCCCGCGCAGCCATGGATCTGCAGATAGCGCTTCATGATTTCGCCGAGCACGGCATTGGACAGATCGCCGCCGGCGTCCACCACCAGTACGTGGCCCGGCTGGATCTGCATCATGGCCTTGTAGATCAGCAGGTTGTCGCCGGGGCGGGTCTTGACCGTCAACGCGGTGCCGACCAGCTTGCCGCTTCCGTTGTAGCGGCGCAGTCCGCAGATGCCTTCGCGGCGTGCAAGGTTGTCGCTGAGGTGCGGGGTGACGATGCCTGCAAGCGCTTCGCGTATGGAAGCGGGCGCAACGGGAGGTGCGGGCAATTGGCGCGCGCCGGTGGAAATGGAAGCCATGTCGGTCTGCTTGTCCTAAGTCGAAGGACGCTCCGTATTTCGCGCTGTCGCTAGCGAGGCGGGGCGGCCGGTAATGAATCAGACCGAATGGTGCGAGCTTTTGCGATTCCGAAAAAGGGATTAAATTTCAGCGAACTTCATCACTTCTTAGAATATAGGGGTTACCCCCTATCGGAACTTTCGGAATGAACCTCATGCCCTGCTGCACGCCCGCATGCTGACTTTCAAACAGATCGAAGCGCTTTACTGGACCGTGCGGCTGGGGACTTTTTCTGCCTCGGCGCAGAAGCTGCACACCACGCAATCGGCCATCACCAAGCGCATCCAGGAACTCGAAGCCGACTTCGACATCGCCCTCTTCGACCGGTCAGGCCACCGGGCCGAGCTGACGGCGCGGGGGCATGAGATCTACGCCTTGGCCGAGCAGATGCTGGGTCACCGCGACCGCTTGCTGGCTCGCCTGAAGGGCCAGCACACGCTGACGGGCACCTTCCGGTTCGGCATCACCGAGATCACCGCGATGACGTGGCTGCCCGCCCTCATCCGTCTGCTGCGCGTGCACTATCCGCGCATCACGCTGGAACCGCACATCGACCTGGGCGCCGATCTGCTCAAGCGTCTGCAGGCCGGGCAACTGGACATGGCCTTTCTTCACGGTGAGTTCGCCGAACCGAATTTGCAGGTCGTCGCGCTGCAGCGCCTGGAATTTGCCTGGATGGGCAGTCCCGACCTGATCGACGCCAGCCGCATCTACACGCCGGCCGAAATTGCCCGGCTGCCGCTGCTGCGCCAGAGCCGAGAGTCCGGGCTGAACATGATCTACGACGGCTGGCTGCGCCCGCACACGGCGGCGAGCAACATCTTCACGATCAACAGTCTCATCGCGATGGCCGGTTTGACCGCCGCCGGGTTCGGCGTGAGCTGCCTGCCACGCGACTACTTCGCGGACATGGTCAGCGCGCGGCAACTCGTCATCGCGCGCACCACGGTCGCGCCGCCTCAGTCGGTGTACAGCGCGATGTTCCGCCGGGATGCGGATGTGGCGTTTTGCGAGAGCGTGGCGGAATTGGCGGAAAGCTGCTGCGAGTTTTCAACGGGCTGGCGTTTGCGTTAAGGCGGGAAAATGGCCGCATGCGCGGCCGCTTCAACCGGGGTCGCGCTGGATCAATCGACCTTTGCGCCCGACTGCCGCACCAGCTCCGCCGCCGCCGGCATCTGCTCTTTCACGAACGCCCAGAACTCGTCCGGCGTATTCGGTTTCCCGGGAAACGCGCCCTGCTCGACGAACTGCTTCTGCATCTCGGGCTTGGCGATTGCCTTGTTCAAGGCCGCATTCAACGTTTCCAGCACCGGCTTCGGCGTGCCCGCCGGGGCGACAAGACCGTACCAGTTATCCGTGTAGAGCTTCGTGCCCTCTTCTTCAAAGGTCGGAACATCCGGCATGGCGGGATGGCGCTCCCTTGCCGCCACGGCCACTGCGCGCAGCTTGCCGCTACGCACGTACGGAACAGGCCCTGTCGTAATGGCAAAGTCCATGCGGCCGGCCATCAGGTCGACCAGCATCGGGCCGGAACCCTTGAACGGAATATGCGTGATATCGAGGCCGGTGAGCTTGATGAACTGGGCCGCGGCCAGATGCTGGGACGAGCCCGAGCCGCCGGATCCATAGTTCAGCTTTCCAGGCTGCGCCTTGGCCGCCGCGATGATGTCCGGGACCGATTTGAACGGCGAGTCATTCGGGACCAGCAGCGTGCCCGGGGATGTGTTGATCTGGCCGATTGGCGCGAAGTCCTCGATCGGCCGGTAGGGCAGCTTGGAGAACAGCGCGGAATTGAAGCCATGGGACGCGGAAGTGGCGAGCATGATCGTGTAGCCGTCGGGCTTGGCTTCGGCGACGAGCTTGGACGCAATGTTGCTGCCCGCGCCCGGGCGGTTGTCAACGATGACCGCCTGCTTCAATGTCGCCGCCATTTCGGCGGCGACAAGCCTGGCAAGCACGTCCGCGGATCCTCCCGCGGCCCAGCCCACAATCAGGGTGATGGGGCGCTCCGGAAAGGCGCCTTGGGCGAGGACGGGAAGGTGCGCGCCCGCCAGACTCGCAAGGGCGAGGCAGAGCAGGCGGCGCCGGGTGGCGGCCGAGGTCTTCATGGTTTGTCTCCTGGTGGTTTTTTTTGGGGGTGGTAAGAATCGTGGCGCTATGGCGATCTTCCATCGACGACGATGACGTCCGGGGGCAGCGGCTGGCCTTGGAGCGCAGCCACCACGCACTGCGCGGCGCGTCTGTTGGCGCGCGCCAGTCCTTCACGGCTCGAGCCGCCGGTGTGCTGCGTGCAAATGACATTCGGCAGCGCCAGCAACTCGCGGGTGACCGCCTCAAGCGACGCGTCACGTTCCGATCCGATGACATCGAGCCCCGCGCCAGCAAGCCTTCCGCGCCGTAGCGCCGCCAACAATGCCCCATCGTCGACCAGTTCGCCGCGTGCGGTGTTGATGAGTATCGCGTCGGGCTTCATGCGGACCAGGGCGTGCTCGTTGATCAGGTGCCGGGTGGAATCGGTCAGCGGGGCGTGCAGGCTGATGAAGTCGCTGTTTGCCAGGACAGTATCCAGCGTAGCCAGTTGCACGCCGTGCAGGTCCGCTTCATCTTGACGCAGGTAGGGGTCATGCACGATGACGCGCACGTCGAACCCTGCCAGTCTGCGTGCCACCAGCCGCGCGATACGCCCCATGCCGATCAATCCGACCGTCTTTCCCGACAGCTCCGTCCCCACGAGAATGCCCTTCTCGCCGGACTGCATGCGCCGGTGCGACTCGACGTAGCGTCGACCCACGGCGAGCATCAATCCGACAGCGTGGTCGGCCACGGTCGCTTCATTGCTGCCGGGTGTGATGGTCAGTAGCCTGCGGTGCGCCTTTACGGCGGCGGCATCGATCGTGTCGTACCCAACGCCCCGCCGCGCGAGCACTTGCAGTTTGGGGTAGCGCGCCAGGAGGTCCGACGAAACCGGGGGGATTCCCATGATCCAGGCGCGGCAACGTGCGAGCGCATCGTGCATATCGCCCGTGATCGCCGAATCGACCGCGTCATGCGCAATGCCGCCCGTAAGCACTTGCAGACCCGCATTGCGCAGGATGTCCGCCGCCTTGTCATCAAAGAAGCGCGCGGTCACGAGAACACAGGTTGTTGGAATCACGGCATCTCTCGTTGGTGCTAGGAACGCAGCCAGCGCCGCGCGCGCTCGACGATGGGGCGATCGATCATTCGACCGTCCAGCGTCACCACCGCAAGCCCTTGGGCATTGGCCTCGTCATCTGCCGAGAGCACCCTGCGCGCCCAAGCGAGTTCATCCTCGGACGGGCCAAACCCAACGTTGGCCACAGGCACTTGCCGGGGATGTATGCAGGCTGTGCCACTGAAGCCGACATTGCGCGCAAGCCGGATCAGACTGGCGAACGCCGCCATGTCGTTGATTTCCGCGATGCTGCCGGGCAGGCCCCAGCACGCCAGCCGGTATGCGCGTGCGCAACACGTCACGGCCTGCGCCGCCCACAAGAGGGACTGCGGATCCGCTGGCACGCCCATCTCGGTTGCGTAGTCCTCGGCGCCGAACCCCAGCGCCGCCACCCTGGGGTGCGACGTGGCGATGCGTTGCGCCTGCATCACGCCCAACGGCGTTTCAATGAGGGCGGCGATGGGAAGGCCGGCAGCATCCGGCGCCTGACGCCCATCGATACATGCCGCAAGCGCCTGCACGTCTTCCGGCGACTCGACCTTTGGCAGCAATATGCCGTGCAACCGCGATAGCGGCAGTGCGTCAATGTCCAGCGCAAACAGATCCCTGGACGCATTCACGCGAACCATTACGGGAATTACGTCGGCCAGCGCCTCGATGGCGCGCCGGGCCATGACGCGCGCCTCGCCTTTCAGCGCGCCGGGGACGCCATCTTCGAGATCAATGATGATCGCATCGGCGCCGCGCGCCGCCGCCTTGGCCCACAGATGCTCCGAGGTGGCGGGAACGAATAGCAGGGAACGCACGTCATTCAGTTGCACTTGATTGCTCCGCGCGCTGAGAGTTCTTCGATATGCGCGTCGTCCAAGCCCGCCTCCCGCAGGACTTGCGCCGAGTGCTGTCCCAACAGCGGTGCGGCATGCCTGATCTGGCCGGGCGTGTTGACAAGGCGCGGCATGACGTTCTGCATGAACGTGCCGCCGGCTTGAGATGGCGTCACGTAGCAGGCGCGATCGACCACGTGGGGATCGGCAGCAAGCGCGGCAGCGTCATGAATCGGCCCCGCAGTCACGCCTTGAGCGCGCAGATGCGCCAGGCATTCGTCGCGGTCAAATTTGGCGATGGCATCGGCGATGAGGGCATCGAGCTCTGCATCATTGGCGAGGCGCGCGGCATTGGTGGCGAAGCGCGCCTGCCCGGCGAGATCGCCGCGGCCGATGGCCTCCAGCACCCGGCGAGCCATGGCGTCCGTGGATCCCGACAACGCCACCCAACCGCCGTCCTTGCACTGATACACCCCGCGGGGAGACGCGATTTTCACGGAAGGTCCCGTCACCCGGCCGGTAGCCGAATAGGTAGTCACGTCGGGACCCATGATGGCAAGCATCGGCTCAAGCAGGGAGAGGTCCACCACCTGCCCCTGCCCGCCTTTTACTTCGACCTCGCGGACCGCCGCCACGGTCGCAAACGCGCCAGCCAGGCCGGCCACCATGTCGGCCAGCGCCAGGTTGGGCAGCTGGGGAACGCCATCGACAGCGTGCTTATGCGCAAACCCGCAAAAACCTTCGAGCAGGCTGCCGAATCCCGGCAGATCCCGATACGGCCCCGTCTGGCCCCAACCGGAAATGCGCACGATCACGAGCTGACGGTTGATGTCGTGCAACGACGCCGGCGCCAGTCCCATGGCCTCCAAGGTGCCGGGCCGGAAGCTCTCGATCAGCACCTGCGCGCCTGCCACAAGCCTGCGCAACAATTCGATGGCCTCATGATCACGCAGGTCCAAGGCGAGGCTCTTCTTGTTGCGGCCATACACCTGCCACCAGGCGTCCAGGAAGGCGCCATCGCCCAGATCTTCACGCCAATGACGCAACGTATCGCCTTCGCGTGCGGACTCCACTTTGATGACGTCGGCGCCGAAGTCTGCCAGTTGCATGGACAGCATATTTCCCGCAACCAGCCGTGAAAGATCCACGACCCGTACGCCGGACAGCGGGCCCGCCGAAGCGCTATTGGGTGGGGTAGTCGAATTGCGTTCCATAGAATCGGGCAGAAGCTGTTGATGGGCGGGCGGCTGGCATGAACGATGCGGGCGCGCCGACTTGCACGTGCGCGGCAACGCGGCCCTTTAGAATGCAACCACCGTTCAGCCTTGATCCATCCTAACGTAGACTATGTGCTATGGCAAATAATGATATAGCAAGGAAAACCCTACCCGCTTCCGGACCGAAGCGTAAGCCGGCGTCCAAAAAGGACGTGGATTCGCACCGGCCCGAGGTGCTCATCACCTATCGCGTTTCCGTCCTGGCGCAAACGCTCTCGCGCCTGGTTGATGCGTCGGTTCGCGCGAATCTGGATCTGACAAGCCGCCAGTGGCGCGTGCTGGTGGTGTTGAGCCGGCTAGGAGGTTCGTCCGCGTCCGGGGCAATCGCACGGATGGCCAGCTTCGACCACAGCCAGGTCAGCCGGGTCACGATGGAGCTGGCCGAGAAAGGCTTGCTGACCATGTCGAACGATCCGGATGACCGCCGCAAGCAGATCCTTACCTTGACGCCGGATGGGATCGAGCAGCTCCGGCTCGGCCTGCCTCATTCCCTGGAACGGGAAGCGCGGCTACGAGGCCGCTTGACTGAAGACGAGTACGCCAGCTTCATGAAGGTGCTCGGCGTGCTGGAGGACGAGGCAAACAACCTCCTGGAAGAGGTCAAGCGTGGCGGCTGACATCCCTTCCGCGAGCAGATCCGCTTGCCGGCCATGCACGAGCGAACGCGCCCGGGCGTAGTCGACCGGAACAATCTCGCCCGGGCTACAGCATCCTTTTTTCGACGTGCGAATAGCCAAAGTTGTAGAAGCTGCCAACCCGGGACAGCATCTCGGGTTCTTTATCCCGCTCTGCCCAGATGCGCGCCAACCGCAGCGTGTCCAGCTTGGTGACTTGAATATCCACACAGATCAAGGAGATCGCATTGGTGCTGAATTCAGGCTGGCCGCGCGGCGGCGCGCGATTCGTTGCGATAGACTCCCAGCTTGTTTGGCATTGAATCAGCAGGAGTTCACGCAATGAGCAGCATTTTCCCAGACGATATGTGGGCGGTCGGCGAAGCCCGGATCAACGGTCTTCCGGTTGTCATTCGTTTTCGTACCGGGCTGCCGCCCGAGTCCGATCGCCAGGTCAACGACAACCTGATCATCATCACCTGGGCGTATCAGGGCATCGAGACCGGCATGCCGAATGACGAAGACAAGCAGCGCACCAACGCGTTTGAAGAAGCCATCGAAAAGGGCTTCGAGAATTCGGACGCGGGTGTGCAGGTGGCTTGCCTGACCGGCAATCATCAGAAGGAATGGCGTTACTACACGCCGAATGTCGAAGCCTTCCTGGAAGCGTTCAACACGTGCCTGGCGGGGCATCCGGCCTATCCGATCGAACTGCGCATGTTCAAGGATCCGGACTGGAATGCCTTGTCTGGATTGCAGCCCGAAGGGTCGGACCAACTGCATTGATGGTCGCGGGCGTCGGTCAAGCGCTGCGGCAGGAGCCACAGCGCGATCGTTCTACTCTGTTTGCGCCGCTTCACTCAGCGATTTCAGCACGGTCCAGCCGGACTCGATGTGCTTGCGCATGGCCAGCATGGCGGCCGAGGCGTCGCCAGAAGCGAAGGCCTGCAGGATTTCCTCGTGTTCACGCACGGCGTCCGCGCCACGCCCCGAGGCCGAGTTGATCAGGTCGAAGGGATAGCGCGCCCAAAGGATCTGCACGAAGTGCAAGGTCTGCGGCAATTGGGCGATGTCGTAGAGCTGGCGGTGGAAGCGGTAGTTGATGCCGCGCGCGGTGGCACGGTCGCCGCTTGCAAAGGACTTGGCGAAGTCGTCGGCCAGGATGCGCAGTTCGGAGATGTCGTCGGTGGTGATGCGTTCGATGGCAGCGCGCACGAGCTGTGATTCGAGCAGCAGACGCAGTTGCAGGATCTCGGCCGACGCGCCGGCGTCGAACGGCACTACGCGCGCGCCCCGGTAGGAATCGCCGCTGATGTAGCCCTCGGCCTCGAGCAGCTTCAGCGCCTCGCGCACGGGCGTGATGCTCAGACGCAATTGCTCGGCGATCTCGGCCTGCTTCAAGCGCGAACCCCGGGGAAAGACGCCCGAGATGATGCGCTCTCGCAGGTAGTCAGCGACCTGTTCCTCTTTTGTTCGGTATTCCATCGATTAAGCCTGAGTGGCCCGGACGAGCCGGATAAACCTGCTTGCAGGCCGCGAAGCCCCTGTGGGCCCGATTCTACCCGTTAAGTCATGGCTGCACCCGCCGCTTCGGCCACGATGCGGCGCGCCTGTTCGACCACCGGTCTGTCGATCATTTTTCCGTCCACGGCCGTGGCAGCCCCGCCGCTGACGGCGTCGGCGGCCAGCACCCGCTCCGCCCATTCCCGCTCGGCCTCGGTCGGCAGCCAGGCGGCATTGACGTGCGGCACCTGGCGGGGATGTATGCAAAGTTTTGCGCCGAAGCCCAGTTGGCACGATCGGACCGCGTCTAACCGCATCTGCGCCGGATCGGTGAACTCCAGGCTGACGCCGTCGATGGGCGGCGGCAGGCCGGCATGACGGGATGCCAGCACGATCGCGGTGCGCACGGGCGTCATGGCATCACCCTCATCCGCAATGCCGCTATCCATGGCGAAGTCCACACTGCCAAAAGCAATACGCGCGAGGCCCGGCATGTGCGCCAGCGCGGGCAGATCCATGTGGCCCCTTACAGTTTCCAGCAGCGCGATGATCCGTCGCCCCGGCAGGACTCTGAGCGCCGCCGCGAGCGTGGCGGCATCCGCCTTGGGCAGCATGACACCTGCGCCGGGCAGCCCGCGTAGCGCGGCCATGTCGCATTCGTGCCAAGGCGAGTCGGCGGGATTGATGCGCACCCAGGCCTGGCTGCCCCGAGCAAGCCAGGCGGCCACCTCTGCGCGAGCCCGGTCCTTGGCGGCCGGTGCAACGGCGTCCTCCAGATCCAGGATGACTTCGTGCGCGCCGCTGGCGACGGCGCGGTCGTAGCGCTCGGGACGGTCTCCCGGCACGAAAAGCAGGCTGCGGACAGGAGGCTTCACGGCTGGCTCACTCGAAGACGACGTCGTTGGAGTTGGTGGTCCGGCAAAAGCGTTGCAGGCTCTTGATCGCGTTGTCGTGCTCTTCGGCGGTCAGGCCGCAGCAGCAGTCTTCCAGCACGATCATTTCGTAATCGCGGTCGTGGCCCTCGCGAACGGTGGCCTGCACCACGGCGTTGGTGGAGATGCCCGAGCAATAGATCCGCTTGATGCCGTTCGCGCGCAGGATGGCTTCCAGGCTGGTGCTGTAGAAGGGGCTGACGCGGTGCTTGACGATATCGAAGTCGCCGGGCTGGTGGCCCAGGTCGGGGTGCACCTGGGTGCCCCACTCGCCCAGCTTGAAGATGCCGTTCTTGCGCGCACCGGAAAAGATCGGCGAGTTGGGCGGGCATTCGCGGTAGTCGGGCGAAAAGCCCACGCGCACGAAACCAATGGGCAGACCGGCAGCACGCGCCTTGTCCACCGCGCGCCGCGTGTTTTGCAGGATACCGCGGCTACGCACCTGCTCGCCGTAGCCGGCGCGGCCGTTGGGTCCGTCGGCGTGGACGAGATCGTTCTCCATGTCCAGCACCAGGTAGATGGCGTCTTTCATCGGGCTTTCCTCAAGGTTGTTGTCGGGGGTTGCGGGTGGCGTGGACAGCCGCGCCATGCCGGTGCGTGGCGCGAGGGCGCAGTGGCGCGGTCACAGGATTACCTCCCGCGCCTGCAGATCGGCGCGCTGGGCAGCGTCCAGTCCAAGGAGTTCGCCGAACACGTAATCCTCGTCCTGGCCCAGGGCGGGCGTCAAGCGCCGGATTCCGATCTGGTCGGCTTTGCTGAAGCGGGCCGGCGCGCCCACGGCCAGACGGGCCGGGATGCCGGGCGCCTCGACGGAAGAGACGGCGCCGCGCGCCTGCAGATGCGGATCCGACGCGATGTCCTGCATGGTCCAGGACACGTGCGCGCTGATGCCGGCCTGCTGCAAGCGTTCGGCGGTGGCGTCGGCGTCGCAGGTCGCAAGCCACTGCGTGACGAGGCGGTCGACGTCCTCGCGATGCCTGATCCGCGAAGCCGCGTCGGGATACCGGTCGGCGCCGCCCTCCCCGCCCAGCAGGCGCGCAAGGGTGCGCCACGCTTCGTCCGTCCGCACGGCCAGCGTCAGCCATCGGTCGGGATGCGCGGTGGGATAGACGCCGTGGGGCGACATGGCCAGATCTGCGTTGCCCGGACGTTGCGGCGTGATGCCGAGACTGGCCAGGACCAGCGCATCGCCGATCATGGCCGAGGCGACCTCGCGCGCGGCCAGGTCGACATGCTGCGCCTGTCCGGTTCGACGTCGCTGGTTCAAGGCGGCGATCGTTGCCAGCGCGGCGTGCACGCCCGCCGCGTGATCCATCACGTGCCGCATCTCCACCGGCGGGCCATCGCTATAGCCGCTCATCCAGCCCAGTCCGCCCCACGCGCCAAAGAGCGGCGCATAGCCGGCAAAGTGCGAATCCGGCCCGCTCTGGCCGCAGGAAGACAGAGACAGCAGCACGAGGTCGGATTTGACCTCACGCAGCGCGTCAAAGCTCAATCCCAGACGCTTCATGACGCCGGGCCGGAAGCTTTCCGCGGCGACATCGGACAGCGCAACGATCCGCTTGGCCAGCGCCACAGCTTCAGGCTGCTTCAGGTTCAGACGCACCGACAGCTTGTTGGCCGACACCTGGTCAAACGTGGCGGCGGACATGCGGCCGTAGACAGCGTGCGGTTTACGAAAGGCGTCCGGGCGCGTGAGGCTCTCGATCTTGATGCACTCGGCGCCCAGTTGCGAGAGCAGGTGCGTGCAGAATGGGCCGGCCGCGTGGATCGTGAAATCGGCGATGCGCACGCCAGCCAGCGGCGCTCGGAGCGCGCGGGTGGACGGCGCCCCCGCGTTTTCAGATTGCGTCATGCGGATACCTCCTGCGCCATCTCGTCCAGGACCGGGACGCGCCCCGGTCTGGGCAAGGGCGTGCAACGGAATTGAAAGGGCGCGACCAGAATGCTGGCCGCTAGGCCACTGGCCAGTTCGGCCGGCGCGAACAGGCCGCGCGCAGCCTCCTGTTCACCGCTCACCACCTCGGCTGGCAGGCGGTACTTGGCAGCGGGGACTCCCAGCTCCTGCGCGCGCCGCACGATGTCGTCGACAGGATGACGCGCCATCCATTCGCGCACATGGGCGTTGATCTCGTCCCCGCGGCGGCTGCGCTCCAGCGGGTCGCGCAGGCCGGGATCAGCCGCCCAGTCCGGGCTGCCCAGCAGTTGCACCAACGCGGCCCACTGCCTGTCCTCCAATGTCAGCAGTTCGATGTAGCCGTCCTGCGCCTCGAAGACGCCACCGTAGCGGAAGCGGCGGCTGGTGCGATGTTCCAGCGAGCCGTCGCCCAATCGCTGCAAGGCGAACGCGCCCACGGACAGCACGGCGTCCTGCACCGACACATCCACGTATTGCCCGCCGTTCGCCGGCACGGCCCACCAGGCCGACAGCGCGCAGAAGGCCGCCATCGCCCCGCCCTGGTAGCCGCCGAAATGGCCGTAGATCTTCAAGGGCGGCCGGTCGGGAAACAACTCGTGAGACAGGCCATTGGGAAGCAGAAAGCCTTCGCCACCCGCGTGCAGCAGATTGACTTCCTCGCCTTCCCATTCGGCCTTTGGGCCGTCCGCCCCAAACGGCAGCACACTGACATGCACGAGGTTCGGCCAGCGGCGGCCTACGTCGCGCGGCGCCAGGTCCAACGATTCGCGCTCGCGCACGGGTGTGTCGTCAATCAGGATGTCCGCCTGCGCCAGTTGCTGCGCGAGCAGCGCCCGTCCCGGCGGCGACGCCAGGTCCGCCGCCAGGCTGCGCTTGCCCACGGCCAGATACGCGAAAAGCGCGCTCTCGCCGTCGCCGGTCATCGGCGGCGCCTGCCGCAACCGCGATCCGCCTGGCGGCTCCAGCATCACGACCTGCGCGCCCAGGGCAGCAAGCATTCGACCGGCGTACGCGGCCGCCACCGTGTTTGAACGCTCCAGGACGCGGCATCCGGTGAGGGGCAGCGAGGCGGTTTGTGGCGTTTCGTTGGACTGCATAGGGCTGTCTCGTCAGGGTTGCGGCCGCGGGCCGATCAGCGCGTCACGGGCAGTTCGAGGTCGACGCCCGATCCGTCCAGGAAGGCCGGCAGCCGGACGTCGCGCGATGGCAAGGCCACTGTGGCAATTCCCGGAGTGGTCAGCTCGCCCCGTTGGTTCTCCGCCGCCAATTCGATGTCGACCAGGCCGGTCTTGTCCTTGACGTATTTGCGCACCACCTTGCCCTTGCAGAACGTCGTGTCGCCCATGATGTTGAAGCGCCGCATCTCCGTGCGCACGCGCTTGATCACGCCGGCGTCGCCCATCCAGTTCGTGACCAGCGAGCACATCCAGGACGAGCGCTGGGGACCGTAGTCGTAGGTGCCCGGCACGCCGACCTCCTTCGCCACCGATTCCCGGTGATGGCCGATGCCGGTGTACTCAACGCCGCCACCCGCCTCGGGGTTGCGGAAGAAGTGGCCCGGATGCTTGACCGCGGCCTGGAGCACGACGCCATGAGTGTGACCGCGGCCGCAACCGACCAGGAATCCCATCGTGTCCATCAACGACAGCGGACCGCGCGCAATCGTCGGCAATTCCTCGCCCTCCTGCACATCCTCCCAATAACGCACATTGGCGCCGCGGATGTTCTTGGGCTCGTCCAGCACCATCATGTCGATGCGATCGCGTTCTTCGTCCGTGTATTCGTGCTGCACGATCTCCTTGTATTTGCCGGTTTCGCGCGCAGCCTTGCGTTCGTGGCGCGTGCACGTGCCCAAGGCGCGGGCAACCAATTCGCCGCGCTGGTTGTAGTAGCTGGCCTCCACGTACTGCAGCACCAGGCGGCCGGAAAACTTGCTCTCTTTTTCTTCCACGCCTACCACGCGCTCGATCGCGGTGATGCGGTCGCCGGGGCGTACATGACGGAAAAGTTCCCAGTCGTTGCCCGCATAGAAACCGTGCACGCCCGGCAGTCCCCAGCGCGTGCGGCCCAGCCAGCCGAACGCCATGGGAAACATCGGATGGCCGAGTAGCGTGCCGTAGCGCGTGCCCGAGGCGTAGCCGGAATCGCGATACAGCGGATTCAGGTCGCCGATGCCGTTGCACCAATTGCGCAGGGTGTCCGCGGTCGCGTCTTGCAGGTACGGCCCTTCGGGCCGCAGATGCAGGCCGATCATGGCGCGGGCGGCGGTGACTGCCTCGTCCGTGATGCGGCCCTCGGCGGGCGCGTTTCCGACATCGGCTTGGGGAAGGCTCATGACGTTGCTCACTTTGATGCTCCTCGACTTTTGAATGCAGAATGCATTCTTTAAGAACCGAAAAAAAGGGGCGCACGTGGCGCAGGGGTTGAACTGCTATTCAATGCGGATGCCGGCGGCCCTGATGATGTCGCCCCACTTCTTGCGTTCGTCCTCGACGAAGGCATCCAGCTGCGCGGGCGGCATTACCAGCGGCTCGACGCCAATGTCGAGCATCTTGCGGCGCATATCCGGCTGTTCCAGAACCTGACGTATGTGTTCGCCGAGTTCCCGCACGATCGTGGGTGGCGTGCCCCGCGGCGCAAACAATGCATCCCAGGCAACGACGTCGAAACCCTGCACGCCCTGCTCCGCGACGGACTGAACGCCGGGCAGCATCTCGCTGCCCTTGAGCGACGTGATGGCCACCGCGCGCAGCTTTCCGCTGGCCAGATGCGGCCTTGCGGCGGTCACGGTGTCGATGACCAGCGGGATCTGGCGGCCCATGGTGTCGGTGAGGGACTGGCCCGAAGCCTTGTACTTGACCGCGAACAGCGGCGCCCGGGCCGACTTCACGAATTCCGCGAACACCACTTGCGCGGTGGTGCTGGGCAAACCCACGTTCAGCGCGTTGGGCTTGGCGCGCGCGCGTTCGATCAGCGCGGGCACGCTGTTGACAGGCAGATCCGCGTCGGACGTGCAAATCACCATGGGCAGCAGTCCGATCATGGCCACGCCGGAAAAGTCGGCGGCGGCGTCATAGCCCGGATTGGCGTACAGGAATTCGTTGGCCGCATTGGTGGCGTTGGTGCCGAACAGGAACGTGTAACCGTCGGCAGGCGCGCGTGCCGCGGCGGCAGAGCCGATATTGCCGCCCGCGCCGGCGCGATTCTCGATCACGACGGGCTGGTTCAGGCGCTTGCCCACTTGCTGGAACACCAGGCGGGCCAGCACGTCCGCCCCCTGCCCCGCTGCATACGGGACGATGATGCGGATGGGCTTGTCGGGCCAGGCCTGCGCGGCGCCCGCCTGCGGCAGCGCGCATAGCGCTGCCGCGCCCAGCATCGCCTTCAGGGCCGCACGGCGGCCAAGGTCTCTCATGCGCTTCATCGATGCGTCCTTTCGAAGAAATGTCATGGTGATTCAACCGTTGAGCGCCAGGCCGGCGCGAGGCCAGCGCGCAGCGAACAACTGTCCGCGGCCCGACAACGTGATGTAGGCGCTGCGGCGGTCGGGGCCGCCAAAACAAATGTTGGTGCAATAGCCCTCCGGGGCCTCGTGAAACTCCAGCAGCTCACCGCCGGGTGAAAACACGCTGATGCCGCCTCGCACCAGCGTCGCCACGCAGATGTTGCCGTTCTCTTCCAGAGCCAGCGAATCGAAGCGCTGATAGCCCGCCAGGCCGTGCACCAATCTGCCGCCGTTGGGCGACGGCCAGGGCGCTGTCCCGAGGACACCGCGCTCGGCCCCGCCATTCAGGATCGGATACGACCACAGCCGGCTGGTCTCCGTTTCCGCCACGTAGAGCACGCTGCCGTCCGGCGCCAGGCCCACGCCGTTCGGCGTCAGCACCGGATGCGCGGCGCGGCGGATATGGGCGCCATCGGCGCGGGCGTAGTACACCGCGCCACGCAGGATCCGATCCTCGAACGTCTTGCCGAAGTCCGTGAACCAGAAGCCGCCGTGCGCATCGAAAACGATATCGTTGGGCCCGTGCAGCGGCACGCCATCGCAGTGCGTATAGAGCGTCCGGACCGCGCCGGTCGACAGGTCCACGCGCTGGATGCTGCCGCCCGCATACCCGGCTGCCGGGCCCGTCGGACGCGTGAAGCCGTCATCGGTGCGCCAGCTGAAGCCGCCGTTGTTGCACACATAGAGGTGGCCGTCCGGGCCCAGCGCGGCGCCGTTCGGCCCACCGCCCAGGTCGGCCACCTTGCGCAGCTCGCCATTGGGAAGGACGCGCGTAAGGCGTCCCGCCGCAATTTCAACCACCAGTACGCTGCCGTCGGCCATCGCGACGGGGCCTTCCGGAAATTCGAGCCCCGAGGCAATGACCTCGCCTTGCAGTTTCAAGTGTTCCATCGAGTTCCCCGGTTATGCGTGAGAGGCCGCTGCCCCGGCCGGCTGCGCCTGCGCGCGTGCACCGAGGTAGGCGTCGATGGCGCGTTGCCGTCCTTCCCGGCTGCGCAGCGCCTGCTCGTCCAGTTCGCCGACGATATGCCCGTGCCGCAGCACCCAGGCGCGTTCCGCGAGCTTGGCCGCGACATGAAAGCTTTGCTCCACCAACAGCGCAGCCAGCTTCTGCTCGCGCTGAATGGCAGCGAGCCGTTCGTACACGCGGGCGACCAGCAGTGGCGCCAAGCCGAGCGACGGCTCATCAAGCAACAACAGGCGCGGCCCGGACATCAGCCCGCGACCGATCGCCAGCATCTGCTGCTCGCCGCCGCTGAGCAGGCCAGCGGGCGCGTTGCGCCGCCCGGCTATTTCGGGGAAGAAGTCCATGATCATCTGTTCGCGCCGGGCACGCGTGCGCGCATCCACGAAGTACGAACCCAGGACAAGGTTCTCGCCGACCGTCAGGTCCGTCACGATCGCACGTCCTTCCGGCACATAGACGATGCCTCGCCGGAAGCGCTGCGCGGCAGACAGGCCGCTGATATCGTCGCCGTCCAGGCGGATCCGCCCCTGCGCGGGCTCCAGTCCGGCGATAGCGCGCAACGTGCTTGACTTGCCCGCCCCGTTCGCCCCCAGCAGCGCGACGACGGACGCAGCGCCCACCGTCAGCCCGATGCCGTGCACGACCGGACCGGCGCCATAGCGCACGGTCAGCCCTTCCACCGCCAGCAACGTCGTCGCCCCATCACGCATCTTCATCTCCCAGGTAGACCCGCACGACGTCGGGATTGCCCCGCACGGCTTGCGGGTTGCCGGACGCCAGCAGCCGTCCGACGTTCAGCACATGAATCGTGTCGCACACATCCATGATCAGATCCATGTCGTGTTCGACGACGACCAGCACCAAGCCTGGCGCGCGTAGCCGCTTCAAGGCGCTGGACAGATCGTGCGTCTCGACGGAATTCAGGCCGGCCGCGGGCTCGTCCAGCAGCAACACCCGCGGGTCACCCGCAATGGCGCGGGCGATTTCGGCCAGCCGCAGCACGCCCGGCGGAAGTTGCGCGGGGTATTCCTCGGCCACATGCCGCACGCCCAGTCTTTCCAGCGCGGCCAGCGCACGGTCACGGTTCAGGCCGCGCTCGGCCCGGCCGCGCGGCAGCGGCAGGAAGGCGTCCAGCCATCCCGCCGACGACTGCCGGTCCAGGCCGATCATCACGTTCTCGGCCACCGTCAATTCGGGGCACAGCGCCACATGCTGGAAGCTGCGCGAGAACCCCAGTGCGGCGCGCCCGGTGGGCGGCACGCCCTCCAGCCGGCGCGCGCCCAGCCGGATGCTTCCCTGCTGCGGGGAATACAGCCCGGTCAGGCAGTTGAAGAAGCTGGTCTTGCCGGCGCCGTTCGGTCCGATCAGTCCGGTGATCTCCCCGGCCTCCAGGCGCAATCCGATGTGCTGCAGGACCTGGATGCCGCCGAATGCCAGCGACAGGTCTTCCACCACCAGCGGATCGCGATCCAGCGTGGCGTGTGCGCTCATGGGTTGCCTCCGTGCAGCCGGGCGCGCACCGTGGCGGGCAGCGCGTTGACGCCGAGCACCACCGCCAGCAGCGCCGAGCCGTAGAGGATGGGCACCCAGTCGCCCGCGCCGGCGAGCAGCAGCGGCATCAGGGTCAGGAACAGGCCGCCCAGCAGGCTCCCCAGGATCGACATCGAATACAGACTCACCACCGAGCCGACCAACAGGAAGATCGATGTCCAAAGCGTGAAGCTGTTGGGCGACACGGTGGAGGAACTGAACGACAGCAAGGCGCCGGCGATGGCCGCGATGCCGCCGCTCAATGCCATGCACGACAGCCGCGCCCAACTCCTGCGCACGCCAAAGGACTCGGCCGCGTGTGGCGACGCGCGAATCAGCAGCAGCGCCATGGCCTGCCGCGAGCGGCGGAAGTGGCGCAGCAGCAGCGCCACGGCCACCAGCCCGGCCAGCGGCAGGTAGTAGCGCTGCGCCTCCTTGGCGATGCCGGGCAAGGCATCCAGTTTCACGTACACGCCTTCGTAGCCGCCCGTGACCGACGAGAAATGCAGCAGCACCTCGGGCAAAGCCAGGGCCAGCGCCATCGTCGCAACGGCGAGGTAGATGCCCGATAGATACCGCGAGGGATAGGCGAAGACGATTCCAAGGAAAGCGCCGGCGACTGCCGCGGCCGGCAGGCTGGCCAGCAGCGACACACCCAGGTATTTTTCCATCAGCGCCACCGTATAGGCGCCCGCCGCGACGAAGACACCGTGGCCGATGGACACCTCGCCGCCGTAACGGACCAGAAAGCTCACCGAGATGATGGCAATGGCGTTGGCAAAGCACAGGCCGAGGGTGTAGGTCCAGTACCCGCCCGCCACGAGGGGGAGCAGCGCCAGGCCCAGCACACCGGTCACGCCGAGGCCGGCCATCAGGCGCCGGGGCGCCGCAGCCGGGGCGGCCTGCTTCGCGTCCGCCGCGAGACGGTTGGTTGACATGATCACGCTAGACACGGGCACCTCCCCGGATCGCCATCACGCCCTTCGGAAACACGTTGAGCACCAGCAGGATCGTGAGCAGCAGATAGGTGTTGTTGAACTCGGCCGATACATAGAAGGACAGCAGGTTCATGATGGCGCCGATCAGGATGCCGCCCAGCACCGCCCCCGGCAGGCTGTTGAAGCCGCCCACGACGGCCGCGGCGAACGCCTGCAACATGAACGAGGACACGCTGGTCGACGACAGGAAGGTGGTGGGCACGATCAGCAGCGACGCGATCAGTCCCAGCACGCCTGCGGTCACCCACGAGAACAGATGCACCCGCCGCAGATTCAGCCCGCACACCCGGCTGGCAAAGGGGTTGGCGGACACAGCGCGAAATGCGATGCCGATGCGGGTGCGCTCGATCAGCAGGTAAAGCAGGCCAATGGCCAGCCCGGTGGCGCCCAGCACGGCCAGGTCATAGGCCGTGACGTGGACCGGCCCGATCTGGCTGCGCCACGCGGGCAGCGGCAGGTCCAGCGACACGACGTTGGAACCGAACAGGAGCTGGGTTGCGCCCTGAGCGACCAGGCCCACGCCCAGCGTCGCGATAGTGCTGGTCAGGTCAGATTTGAAGACGAGCGGCGCGATCAGGAAGTAGCTGACCGCCATTACCGCCACCATGATCACCAGCGTCAATACCACGGCTGCACCCCAAGCCATGTTCGCGAAAATGCCCGCCGTGAACCCGAACACCAGAAACGCAGCCAGGCCCGCCAGATTGCCATGGGCGAAGTTCACGACGTTGGAGCTTTTGTAGATCAGCACAATGCCGATCGCGCCCATGGCGTAGAGGCAGCCGCTGACCACGCCCGCCCAGATCAGGCCGATGAAGTCATCCATGGGCGCGCCCCCGCTGCGCGAGTGGGGCCGCGTCCACCGCCGCACCCTCGTCGATGAGTTCGATCACCGACGGAAAATACCTTCCGCCCCATCCGCCGCCAGCGCTCGCCGCGTAATAGCGCTGCGCCAGTTCGGTGACGCGCGCCGCAAGACCTGTCTGCGCGGCCAGTTCCAGCACATAGCTCAGGTCCTTGAGCACGTATTCCGGCGGAAACGACTTCTCCGGAAACTCGCGAGGCAGCATGGCCTTGCGGCCGTGATTGCGCAGCACGAAGCTGTCACCCGATCCCTTGGACACCGCATCCAGCAGCACTGCGGGCTGCACCCCCGCGCGCTCGCCCAGCACCATCATCTCGGCAAGCGCCACCGTGTTCTCGAACACCAGCGCATTGTTGATCAGCTTGACTACCTGGCCGCAACCCACTTCGCCGCAGCGGGTCACGTCCGAGCCGATATAGCGCAGCAGCGGCTCGATGCGCGCGTAAAGCGCTTCGTCCGCGCCGGCCATGATGCTCAGTTCTCCGCGCTGTGCCGCTTCGCGGGTGCGTGCGACCGGCGCATCGGCAAACGCGACGCCGCGCTCGGCAAGCCGCGCGGCGACGGCGCGGGCGGACGCGACGGTGGTGGTGCTGAGATCGACGATCACGGCAGGGCGACGCGCGCCGTCCGCCAACCCGCCCTCGCCCAGGCACACTTCTTCCACCTGCGGTCCGCCGGGCAAAGACAGAAAGACCACGTCGGCACGCCCGGCCACCTCGGCGATCGATTCCGCACGGCGCGCGCCGGTCCCTTCCAGCAGGGCGTGGGCCTGCGGGCTCATATCGAAGGCGATGACCTCGCCGGAGTGCTTGACGGCCATGTTGCGGCACATCGGGCCGCCCATCACGCCCAGGCCGATAAAGCCGATCACGGGTACGGAATCTGGATTCATGCTTGGCTCCTGTCAGCAATGACCGTTGTCAATCCATCCACATGCCGCCGCTGATATCCAGCGACGTGCCCGTGATCCAGTTCGACGCGGGCGAGCAAAGGAACAGCGCCGCCTGCGCAATGTCGTCGGCGTTGCCGTAGCGGCCGAGCGGAACGGTGCCGTTCGCGGATGGCGCGCCGCCGCTCGTGACGCTGGCCCACATGGCGGTCTCGACCGGTCCCGGGGCCAGCGTGTTGGCGTAGACGCCGTGCGGGGCGCCTGCCTTGGCGATCCAACGCATCATGCCGTGCACGGCGGCCTTGGACGCGACATAGGCGGGGCCGGACGCCACGCCCCCGTTCTTGGCGGCGATCGAGCCGGCGGCCAGGATCTTGCCGAAGCCCTGCTTGCACATCAGCGGGAACAGCTTGCGCGCCGGATTGACCACGCCGCGCACATTGACTGACATCACCGCATCCCATTCGTCGTCGGTGCTTTCCCCCAGCGGCGTGCGGGCGATGATGCCGGCGCACAGCACCAGGATGTCCACCTTGCCGTACTCGGCCAGGACCGCGTCGATGACCTGGTCAGTCTCGGCGCGGGACGTCACGTCGTAACGGCGGTAATCGATGCCGCCCCCAAGCTCCTGCGCGTCGACGCGGTCCGTGGCAACCACGCGCGCGCCCGCCTGCCGGAAGGCCTTGGCGATCGCCTGCCCCATGGCGCCCGCGCCGCCCGTGATCAACGCTACCTGGCCCTCGAGATTCGCGGGACCGCTCAAATGCTGTGCCATCTTCTCTTGTCTCCTGTAATTGTTCATCCGTGGCCGCGCCACCTGTCAGCGCAACACCGCCGTGGCGGACATCGCCAATTCACCGCCGGGTCCGCGCGCCCACAGCGCTAACGTTCCCTCTTCCTGCATGTGACCTTCGATGCGAAAGGCGCGTGATACGAACAGCGGGCTGACGCCGCGAAACTCAAAGCGGGCCAGTTGCCGTCCTTCCCCTTGGTCCAGTGCAAGCTGCTGCAGTAGCGTCGCCGTCAGCGGGCCATGCACGACCAGATCGGGATAGCCCTCTTCATCGCGGGCGTATGCCTGGTCGTAATGGATGCGATGGCCGTTGAAGGTCAGCGCGGAATAGCGGAACAGCAGCGTCGTGTCGGGGCGCACCTCACGGCCCCAACGGCCTTCAGCCTCGTGCCGCACGGGCGCCGCGGCCGACGAGCCCGGCGGCGGCGCTTCGCGATAGACGATGTCCTGTTCCTCGAAAATGCACGTCGTCCCCTCGCTTTGCGTCGTGTGCTCCACCGTCACGAACCACAGAGAGCCGCGCTTGCCAACCTTGTTCTCGATCTTGGCGATGCGGCTGCGCCGCGTGGCTTCCGATCCGATCGGCAAGTCCGCGGGGTATGCGATCCGGCTGCCCGCCCACATGCGGCGCGGCAGTTCAATGGGCGGTAGAAAGCCGCCGCGCCGCGGATGCCCATCGGCGCCCAGCCCGCTGCGTCGCGCTGCCGGGTTGAAGAACAGCCATTGCCAGCCGGGTGGCAGCGGCTCGCCCACACCGGGCGCGCGCGCCAGGTCCAACGTAGCCGCCATGGCCTGCACGGCCGCCGCGTCGATGCGCTGCGTATGCGTCTCTTCGCGGCCAATCCATTCGTCAAATGCGTTGCTCACGCGGGCACTCCTTCAATGTGTACCGGCCTAGGCCGGTTTTGCGTCGAAGACGTCGGCCGGATAGGGCTTGAAGTCCCGCACCAGTTTGAAGCTGCCGCCGGACACGGCCTGGATGATCCCCTCCTGACGCGCGCCGCGGTGGTCGCCCGGCTTGAACGTGACCCGCCGCGCCCCGCCGACGGTCTGGTCCGTCATGGTCTCCATCACGTCCACCATGTTCGCGCGTGTCAAGGGCTTGCCGCTGGCCAGCAGCATCTGGAAGCCCTTGGCGAAAAGCGCGGCGTTGCTCCAGCCGTTCAGGCCGAAGACGCCGATGGGATCGTTCGGGTAGAGCTTGGCGACGGTTTCGCGGTAGGCCTTGATGTTGGCGTCGTCCGCATCAACGGGCATCAGCCACGACGAGAAATAGGCGCCGTCCAGCAGCGGGCCGGCCAGCTTGTACGTGGTGGGATCGGCGGTGAAGAATGGCGCCATCCATTTGCCCTGGTAACCCAGACGGTCGGCGGTCTTGAGCGCGGCAGCCAGGTTGGCGTTCGACCCGAACAGGATCACGACGTCCGCCTTGGCGTTGGCGATCCGGCGCACGTGCGGCGTGAAGTCGGTGCTGCGCACCTCAAAGGGAATTGATTCGGCGGCCTGCTTGTTGTTGGCGGCCATGAGCATGTCGAAGCCGCGCTTGGCGGACCGGCCCAGTTCGTCGTTCTCCCATAGCAACGCGACGCGGCCGGCGTTCAGGCCCGTGAAGGCATATTCCAGGTTGGACGCCGCGGACCAGCCGTAATCGGGCAACAGCGGAAACACCAGCCGTTCGGCAAAAAGCGCCGTTGCGCCGCCGATGGGGCCGATCATCGGCAGCCCCACTTCCTTGGCGTAGGGAATCACCGCCACCGATTGGGCGGTGCCCACCGGCGCAGCCAAGGCGAAGATCTTGTTCTCTTCCACCAGCCGGCGCGTGACGGCCACGCTGCGTGCAGGTTCGTAGCCATCGTCATAGGTGACGAATTTGATCTTCCAGCCGTTCAGCGCGTCGGTTTCATTAACCCATTTGAAGCAGGCGTCCGCGGCGCGGGAAAGAATTGCATAGAACGGGACGGGACCGGTAATGGGGGTGAAGGCGCCGACGGTGACCGTCTTGCTGGCCGCGTCGATGCCGGGCGATGCGGACTGCGCGCGCGCCCAGCTCGGAAGCGAAATCGACGCTGCCGCGGCGCAGCCCGAAAGGAATGTCCTTCTGTGCACGGTTGTCTCCTGGTGGATCTTTAGGTGCCGCCGTCTGCTGCGCGACTAAGAATGCATTCTATATATTTGTGCGGGCTGAAAAATACGGGCTTTCCCTAGCAAAAACGCTTCGCCAGCCCGAACTTTCAACATATAGAATGCATTCTTTCACGAACCACGCTAGGAGACACCATGCACACTCCACCCCTTGCGGGCCGCCGCGTCATTGAATTGGGCACCATGCTGGCCGCCCCGTTTGCGTCCCATATCCTTGCCCAACTGGGCGCCGAAGTGATCAAGGTCGAGCCGGCGCGCGGCGATCCCACGCGCAGCCTGGTTCGGGGCGGCCCCAGCGGTACGTTCATTGCCTACAGCCACGGCAAGAAGAGCGTGTGCCTGGACCTGGCGCATCTCGATGGCCACGCCGCCTTTCTCAGGATGCTGGAAACCGCCGATGCGTTCGTGCACAACCTGGCGCCCAAGGCGGCTCGCAAGCTGAAACTCACCAAGGCCGAATGCCAGGCCATCAATCCCCGTCTGATCTATTGCCACATCCGCGGCTACGCCGAGGGCCCGCAGGCCGACGACCTGGCCTCCAACCCGGTTGCCGAGGCGTCGACGGGCGTCATGGAAGCCAACCGCATCAATGGCCGTCCCAGCCGGCTGGGCCCGTCCTACCACGACCAGTTCGCGGGCGCCTATGCCGTCATCGGCATCCTGGCGCGCATGCTGCAACCCGAAGCCGCGCAGGAAGGCGGCTACGTGGAAATCGGCTTGTACGAGACCGGCCTGCACGTCGCTTCGCGAGACCTTGTTGGCGTGCAGCTCAAGACCCAGTTGCTGGGTCGGCCAGAGCGCGAACCGCACGGCGAATTCAGCATGCCGGGTTATGGCGCCTACCTGACCGCCGACGAACGCTGGATGTACCTGCTGATGCTCACCGACGCACACTGGCTCAAGTTCTGCCAAGCCATGGCGCTGCCGGAGGCGGCGGACGCCTCGCTGGCTGCGCTGAAGGATCGCAAGAAGGCGCGCGAGCGCGTCGAGGACATCGTGCGAACCGCCATCGGCGCGCATACGTTCGACGACGCTACCGCGCGGCTTCGGATGGCTGGGGTGGGCAGCACGGAAGTCCTGCCGCTGGAGCGCGTGCTGGACGCGGACCAGGCGCGCCAGCCGGGCAAGCTGCGCAACGTCCGATACCGCGACTTGGCTTTCGACGTGCCGGAATTTCCTCGTCTGCATGCTGCCGACGACGGCGTGGCGACCCTGCCGCCGCCGGACCTGGGCGAACACACGCGGGACGTGCTGATGGCAGCGGGCCTGACCGGCGAAGAATGCGGCGCGCTGATCGACAGCGGCGCCGCTTGCGCCGGCCAGCCGGGCGATTTTGCCTGGGCGCCGGTACGCAAGCAGGCGTGAGGCGCGTATAAAGCGCGTTGCACGCCGGACCGAACAGGGCGCTACAGACCGCCCGACCAGAATCGAGGAGACTGCAAATGCTGAAGCTCAAGATTATGCCGGGCCTGTTCAAGGCCGCCATCGCCGGCATGCTGTGCGCCGCCGCTCCCGCCATTGCCGCGGACTATCCCGACCGTCCCATACGGCTGATCGTGGGCTTTCCGCCGGGCGGAGGCGCCGACTTCGTGGCCCGCCAAGTCGCGCAGCGCCTGGGCGATGCGCTCAAGGCCAGCGTGGTCGTCGACAACAAGGCCGGCGCCAACGGCACCATCGCCGCGGCCGAAGTCGCGCGGGCCGCGCCGGACGGCTACACCCTGCTGCTGGGCGTCACGGCGTCCCAGTCCATCAGTCCGGCGCTCTCGCCTAAGCTGCCCTATGACCCGCTGCGCGATTTCACCCCGATCACGCAGGTGGGCTATACGCCCCTGGTGCTGGTCGTAAACCCGAAGCTCCCTGCCAGGAATCTGGACGAATTCCTGCAGTACGCGAAGAGCCGCAGTACGCCGGTCCCCTACGGCTCCGCCGGCATCGGCAACATCACGCACATGGCGGCCGAACTCTTCGTGCAATCGTCGGGCGTGCCGAACTTCCAGCACGTTCCCTACAAAGGCAGCAGCCAGGTCATCACCGACCTCATCGGCGGCCGTGTCGAGGCGTACTTCGACACCCTGCCTTCTTCGCTGCCGCTGATCCAGAGCGGCCAGTTGCACGCCCTTGCCGTCACGGGCCCCGCGCGGTCGAACACCGCCCGCGACATCCCCACCGTCCAGGAAGCCGGCGTGTCGGGATTCCAGACCACCACCTGGTTTGGCGTACTGGCACCGCCGAAGCTGGACCCCGCGCTAGCCGATCGGCTTTATGAGGCCATCAAACGCGGCATGCAGGCGCCCGAGGCACGGCAAGCGCTCGTCACGCGCGGCGTGGAACCGGTATTGGACACACCGGCGCAATTCACCGCCGAACTGCAGGAAGACCTGCAGCGCTGGCGGGAGGTTGCGCGCAAGGCGGATATCAAGTTGGAGTAAGGGTCAGGCGCGCAGGCGTCCTGATCTGGCGGCGCAAGCAGCGGGGCCGGTCCCATGCCGCCTCCCGCCGGCCCGGCTGACGCGTCGCTCCAAGGCCTCAAGGCGCGGCCGGTTTGATGTTCTGGTTATGCCGGAAGAGGTTGTGCGGATCGTAGCGGGTCTTCACCTGGACCAGGCGGTCGAAGTTTTCGCCATAGGCCGCGCCCACCCTTGCCGTCTCGTCCTGCGTCAGGAAATTCACATACACGCCGCCTTGGGACCAAGGCTCGGTGGCCTTGAAGATGTCGCGTGCCCAGGCGATGCACCGTTCATCGTCCTTCGGATCGTCCCAGCGTCCGTGCACGTTCATGGCGAACTGCGCGGACCGGTGCGGATACGCGGTGGCGGACACCGGCACCTGCATCGCCGCGCCGGCGATGTGGCCAAAGAAGATTTCGCACTGCGGCGACGGCACGTTCTGGACCGCTGACACGACGGCGTCGATCAGGCCGTCCTCCAATTCCCCGATGTTGTGAGACTTCCAGTAGTTGCGCGCGCCAGGGGTCAGCAATGGATCGAACGCCTTCTGCCAGGCCGCGTAAGGCATCGGCCCAAGGTGTTCGCCGTAGGGTTCGCCCAGGCCGCGCACCACTTGCAAGGCATCCGGCCCCTTGTCCACGCCGCCGGTGTAGCACGATGCGAAGGCGACGATGGGTTTGCCGTGCACGGATGCCGGCAGGAACGGCAGCGGCGGCGCCTGCCGCAGCACGGCCCACACGGTGAGCTCCGGCGGCATGGAGCGCAGCGCATCGCGGTATCGCGCCAGTGCCTCGCGGCCCTGTTCTAGCGGCACCACCACCAATCCGCCGTAGACCTCCGGACCCACGGGATGCAACTGGAATTCAAACATCGTGACCACGCCGAAATTGCCGCCGCCGCCGCGCAACGCCCAGAACAGGTCCGGGTTTTCGGATTCGCTGGAGTGCAGCAGCTGGCCGTCCGCCGTGACGACATCGGCGGACACCAGATTGTCGACGGTCATGCCGAACCGGCGCGTCAACCAGCCGAAACCGCCTCCCAACGTCAGGCCGGCCACGCCGGTCGTGGAATTGATGCCCAAGGGAACGGCCAGGCCGAACGCCTGCGCTTCGTGATCCAGGTCCGATAAGGTGGCGCCCGGCTCCACAAAGGCCCTGGCGCGCACGGGGTCGATGCGCACCGATTTCATGGGTGACAGGTCGATCATCATGCCGTCATCGCAGACGGCGGTGCCCGCGATGTTGTGGCCGCCGCCGCGCACGGAAATCACCAGTTGGTTTTCGCGTGCGTAATCCACGGCGCGGCGCACGTCGGCGGGCCCCGCGCATCGCGCGATGACAGCGGGCCGCCGGTCTACCGTGGCATTCCAGATCTTGCGGGCCTCGTCGTAGCCGGGGTCGCCGGCGGACAGGACCGGGCCCCGCGCCGAGCTGCGCAGGCTTTCCAAGGTGCTGCTGGACAGTTTGTTCATCACACATCTCCTTGAAGGCGATGTATTTACAAACAGCGTCTAAAGCAAGCCGTCTATCTGCTGGGGCGCGACATGGGATTTGCCTCCTTGGAAAAGGGGCCATGACCCTGTGCACATGATTGCCCGGCGAACGCCGCGCGGGGGAAGGCGGCAGACGCCCTGTGCCGTGCGCCGGAGCGTGCGTGATGGGGAAAAGTATAGGCCTTGCCCGCGCGGGCAGGAACCCTATGGGTCGTTTTTCAGGACGCCGCGCACGTTCAGGATCGCCAGTCCCAGTTGCAGCGCAATAAGCGCCCAGGCGTCATCGTGAAACCCCCAGGCCACCCACAGCACGTTACTGGCCAGGAAGACCCAGAAGCCCGCGGTGCGGCGCCCGGCGCTGCGGGACGCGACCAGCCAGGCGGCGGCAAGCGACGCCGCCATGGCCGGCCACTGCAGAAAATCCCACAATGCGTCAGGCGTCATCGGTTACCGTCCGCACGCGAGCGGCGCTGCGAGGTCACGGCTTGGATCGGGCGCCCTGCCCGCGATTGCGCTGGCTCTGCTGATCCTGGCCGGTGCCGATCTGCGTGGTGTGGCCCTCTTTCTTGGTGCGGTTCTGCGTATCGCCGTGACTTGCCTGCGATTCGCGGGGCGTGTCGTCCTGGCTGCGGTCCGGCTTATCCGTTTCGCGGGTGCTGTCCTTGTGTTTAGTCATGGTCTGCTCCTTTCGTCAGGGTCATCGTGGTTCGTATCGGAGACCGGTCATTCCTTCGCAGTTCCGACGTTGCCGGTGCTGCCGGGGCCCGAGCTGCTCGCGCCTGAATTCGAGCCCATTCCGCCCCCAACGCGGATGCGGTTCTCGACATCGTTCACCCCCGCGCACTCCACCGTGCAATCCTCGACGTGGTGCTTGGTGCGCCGGTTGGGAACGGTGCCCTCCAGCACGACATGGCCGTCCAGAACCGCGACCGAGACGTCGCTCACGTCCAGGCCGCTATGGGCCAGCGCTTCGCACACGTTCTCGCGAATGCGATCGTCCGAACGGATGTAGCCCTTGGGATCGGTCCGGCGCGATGCACGATCCCGCCACGCGGTCGGGCCGCGGTTGTAGCCGCCCCGTTCGGCGGTCTCGAACGACATGGATTCTTCGCGCCATGCCGGACGATCGCCGTAGTAACCGCCTTCGTCATCGCCAAAGGACGTGGGACCGTCGTAGGCCTGATCCCGGCCGCCATAAGCGCGGTCCCGGCCACGATCCTCACGGCCATAAACCTGTTGACGCTGGAACGAGGGATCTTCGTTCGAAAAGCCGCCGTAGCTGCTTTGGCCGGGGTCGGCACTACGGCTGCGAACCGGCTCGCGGGTGTCGCGCGCGCCGCCTTGGCGCGTGCCTTCGCCCTGATATCCGTACGAGGGCGCGGGGTCCTGCCACGGTTCCCGGTCGCCGCGATAGTTCGACGTATTCCTCGGGTCTCTGCTCATATCGTCTCTCCCGTTGCAAGTTGCGAATCAAGCAGGCTGGGTGCGAGCCGAAACGCGCACCTATGGCCTGCCCGTCCGTTCTTCGCAGCAAGTGTTGTGCCGGGCGCACATCGTGCAGCGGGCCGCGGCGGGTCCACGCTGTATGGCCGATAGGCCAAAGGCCGCCGCGATGCTAAGAATGGCCCATGCGGTCAGAACGCCGTGGCAAGGCAGAACAACCGCATCCGGCATAACGACACACGACATTCAGGAGATCAATATGGCTTCAGGATCCAGGCTGTCCGATGTAATCGTAAAACTCCCCGATCGCTCCACCTGCCGCGTAGAACGGCGTTTGATCGCAAGGAGAAGCAAGGAAGCATCCGGCGTCCCCATCTATGTCTGCACCCTGCCGACGGGCGAGCCCGTCACGTGGCTGGGAGGCGGCAAATACCGATTGCCGTGCGGGTCGGTGGGCGTGGCTGTGGCCCACAAACCCCCGGATAGATGACGCGGCAGGCGGCAGGCGGCACGCGGCTTGCTGGGCGCGGGTGTTCACTCAGGAGGGACGGGCATGAATGCCATCGAACGAGTCGCCGCCTACATGCATGAGCATTCGTTGAAACTGGTGACGGCCGAGTCCTGCACGGCGGGGCTGATTGCCGCCACGCTTGCCGACATCCCAGGCGCGGGCGCGCTGCTGGACTGCGCGTTCGTTGCCTACTCGCCGGGATCCAAGCAAAAGTGCCTGGGCGTGACCGCCCGGACGCTGCAACGCCACAATCTCACGAGTGAAGCCGTGGCGCGGGAAATGGCCCTGGGCGCGGCCCGCAACAGCCCGGCGAATGTGGCGATTTCAAACACGGGCGTCACCGACGATACCGACCCCGACGTTCCCGCCGGTACGCAGTGCTACGCATGGGTGTTCAAAGCGGGACCGGCCGACGCCTCGCCCGCAATCTATGCCGAGACGACGCGCTTCGACGGCGACCGCAACGCCATTCGCCGGGCCAGCGCAGCGCACGCCTTGGCGCAGCTGATCGCGTATCACAAGCAATGGCAGGACGGTGAACGCCCCTCCACCTCCGGATCCGCCTGAGTGCCGGGGCCGATCGCCGCTGCGTCCCACTCCCCGCGCAGTGCGGTGGCGAAGCCGCCGTCGACGCGCGAGTATGGCCGGGCGCTCGTGATGACGCGTGGCAGGCAGGTCCATGCAATGTGCGCCCCGCCGGCTTCCAGCTTGTCGACCAGGGCCTGGTCTTCGCTGCAGTTCAACGCCGCAAATCCGCCAATGCGCCGGTACGTGGGCGCTGCGACGCCGAGGTTTGCGCCATGCACGTGCCGGTGGCCGTCGCGATCGTGGTAGTGCGCCGCGAACGCCCGGCGTGCGCGTTGCGCAAACGCGCCGTGCGCTTCCCATCCCGCGACTGAAACCGTGCCGCACACCACTTCCGCATTCAGCGAAAGCTGGTCGGCCAGCCAGCCGGGCGATACGCAGGTGTCGGCGTCGGTGAAGGCAAGCCAGCGTGCGCCGGCATCCAGCAGGTGCTGCGCGCCCGCCGCGCGTGCCAGGCCGACGTTGCGCGCCTGGACCGTCAGCAGATCCACCGGCCAGCCCGCCGCGCGGTGCGCCGTCCCATCCGCACAGTGATCCAGCACCACGACGATACGCACCGCTTCGCGGCCAAGACGCGAATGGCGCGAGGCGCGCGTGACGGCCCGCAGGCATGCGCCGATATAGCGCTCCTCGTTGTGCGCAGGAATGCATACGCCGATCATGAATGGCTTCCTTGGGGTTGTCTGCGCCAGAGGTCCAGGCGGAACGCGTCCTCTTCGTGATGCACTTCCCGCGCAAGGCCGGACAGCGCGCCAATAGCCGCGTGCAGGGCGTCCGTGGCTTGGAGGCGATCCGCAAAATCCGGACGCCAGTGGCAGGCGACGATCTCACCATGCTCTGCAAGCGATGCATCGACACCGCTCAGGAACAGGGAGAGCGCGGCGTCGTCCAGGTAATACGCCACTTCCGACACGACAATGAGGTCAAAGCCACCCGCCGGGGTCTCGGGCCACTGCTGCGGCAGGTCCAGCGCCAGGACCTGCACGTGGTCCATGCCCTCGCCGTCCACGCGGGTTCGGCACTGCGCGGCCGCGGCCGGCGCGACGTCGACCGCGCAGACGCGCGCACAGCGCAGCGCAAGGCACCGGGTCATCTCCCCCGTGCCGCAGCCCGGCTCGAAGGCGTGGCGATAGCGTTCGCGGCGCAACGCCGCCAGCACGAGACCGCGCTTGCGGCGTTCGTACCAGGCGCTTGCCACGCGCCAGGGATCGGGGTCGGCTCGATACAGACGCTCGAAATGGTCTGCGGCTACAGCGCCCATGGCACGCCTCCATGATCGAGGACGGCTTGGCCGTGCGCCGCCTGATCGCGTTCCGCATGGCTCTGCCGGAGGAAGACCGGCAGATCGGCCATCACCTGCGCAAAGTCCGGATCGCGGCATAACGGCCCCGCACCCAGCGCGCGCGCAGCCCGTCCGATTACCTCTGCCGCAGCCGACTCCACCGCCAGACGCGCGCGGGCGCAAGCCAACCCGCACGGCTGCCGCGGGTGCGCATCGATCTCAGCGGCGGTCGCGCGCAACACCGCCCGCGCCTGCACCAGCGCCACATCGACGGCGCCCAGGTGCGCCAGCCGGTGAGGATCGGCGGCATTCAGGGGCAATGCTCGGCGCAACGACTCCGCGATGTGGAGCAGTCCGCCATACCAGCAGGCGGCGATGCCCGCCCCGCCCTGCAAAAATCCCGGACGATGCACGTAGTCGCCCGGCTTGCCCACGAGCGTGCACGGCGCGTCGCGAAAGACCACGTCGACGCTCGCCGATGCGCGCATGCCCACGGCATGCCAGCCGGAATCGGTCACTTCGACGTCGTCCTGTTCGATTGCCACGGCAACCAGACACGCCTCTCCCGAGGGATTCCAGCCGCTCACCAGCGCGTGCGTCACCACTGCCGCGCCCGAACACCACGCCTTCACGCCCTGCAGCACTACCGAGCCATCCGGCCGAGGCAGGATCTGGACGCGGTGGTCCGGCGGCTCCGCGCACCACACCGCCCAGCGGCTCCGGGCCGGTGGCGCGGGCGCACGCAGTTCCGCCAGGATGGCGAGGGCATCGGTGTGGCCCTCAAATAGCTTGGCCAGGCTGAGGTCAGACGCCGCCACGCGAGCCAGCGCCTGCCAACGGTCCAGCGTGCGGCCCGAGCCGGGCAGCGGCAGTTGATCGCATCCCTGCTCCACGAGCGCGCGCAGCCACCGGCCCGGATCAATCGGCGCGTGCGCATCGGCCAGCATCTCGCCGATCAGTTGAAGCGGGAAATTCGGTTGGGATAACAGGCCTGGGCGTTCGGTCATGGTGCGGGTCACAGACGGGATGGGCGAGTGCACGCGGGGAGTGCCCCCCTACGTAGCAAACGCCGTGCCCGTCACGCCACGTTCGGCGGCGTCCATCCCAAGGGCAACGCATCGCCCTCCACGCACGCGACCAGCGACGCGCCCTGCCCGCCCTGCACCGCATGCCCGCCGGTGAAATCCGAGAAGGCTGGCAGCACGGTGATCCCCGGGCGCATCCAGAATGCCGGCCAACTGCGCGGCACGCCCGGCACACGCGTTTTCGGATGCACGTGGCCGGCGATCACGTGCCGGCCCTGCGCGTCCGGCGTCGGCAGGTGGCGGAACAGGAACGGGCCATCTGCCCACCCCTCGCCCAGCTGGCGCATGCCCAGCGCCGGGGCATCCAGCGCGCGGTCGTGGTTACCGGCCAGCACCGCCACGTCCACGGCCGGATTCGCCTCGCGCCACGCGATCCACGCATCGCGCCAGGCGGCCTGCGCGGCGGGGCCGTGCAGGACGTCGCCGACGATCAGCAATTCCGTGGCGGCCGTGGCGGTGAGCAGGTCCGACAAGCGCCGCAGGTCGTCCATCGTGGCGCCGCGCGGCACGGCGATCCCCGCCTGGCGAAAGACATGGCTCTTGCCCAGATGCAGGTCCGCGATGACCAGCCGGGACCGCGCCGGCCAGTGCAAGGCGCGCGCGCCCAGCAGCACGACGGGCTCGCCGGCCAGCGCCAGCGCAAGCCCTGCCTCAGGCGATGCGTGCATAGCGCTTCTCCAGTTGTTCGGCGGCGCGTTTGACGCGTGCCTGCCAGGTTTCGGTGCTGAGCTGCCCGCGCAAGCTTTCCGTCCACAACGGAAACGACAGCGGCGTCAGCGCGCGCGGCTCGCACAAGGCCAGTTCGCGGCGCTGGCAGTCCTGCAGCGCGGCCAGGAGGCGCGGCGCCTCCAATTGCAGCTCAAAGACTTCCCGCTCTGCCTGCGCCAGCAAGAGATGGTCGGGGTCGTAGCGGCGCAGCACGTCGTAAAGCAGCCCGCTGGACGCCTGCACCTGCCGCAGCGAGCGCGCAGCCTGACCAGGTAGCGACGGCGTCAACAACCCCGCAACGCGCGCGATCTCGCGGAACTGGCGGCGAGCCATTTCGCCCAGGTTGACGCCGTCGCGCAGGTCGTCCGCCATGTTGTCGGGACTGAGCAGCGCGCGCAGCAACGTGTCGTCCAGCGCGGCGGGTTCGGCCAGCGTCAGCATCAGGCCGTAATCGTTGACGGTGTAGGAGATGGTGTTGGGCTGCCGCCGGCCCCAGCGCAGCGCGACGATCGCGGCGATGCCTTCGTGCACGGCCCGGCCGGCGAATGGAAACAGAAAGAGATGCGAGCCGCGCCGCGTCTTGATGAGTTCGGCAACCAGCCGGCCGTGGTCGGGCAGCGCACTGGCCTGTTCCTGGATACGCAGGAGCGGCTCGACGGCGCGCATTTCCGGATGCGCACCCGGATGGGAATACAGGCTTTCGACCTCGCTCGCCAACTGCGTGGACAAGGGCATGCGGCCGCCCTGCCACGTGGCCACGGGCCCGTCGCCGCCCTTGGCGCGGCGCACGTAGGCGATCATGCCTTCCAGCCGCACCAGTTCCAACGTGCGGCCCGCAAACTGGAACCGGTCGCCGCGCCGCAAGCGCGCCAGAAACCCTTCCTCGACCGACCCCAGGCTGCCGCCGCGCAAGTACTTCACGGCCACGGCCCCGTCCGACGTGATGGTGCCGATCGACAGCCGATGCCGGAACGCGATGCGCCGGTCGTGCACGCGGTAGCAGCCGTCTTCATCGCGCACGACGCGGTGGTAGTCCGGATACTTTGCGAGCGCGCGTCCGCCCTGCACGATGAAATCCAGCACGGCCTGCCAGGTATCGGCGTCGAGCGTGGCGTATGCATGCGTGCCGCGAACCTCTTTGTACAGCCCGCCGGCCTCGAAGCCGCCGCCCAGCGCCAGCGTCACAGCGTGTTGCGCCAGGACGTCCAGGCTGCCGATGGGCGGCTGCCTGGACTCGATTTCGCCGCGCGCGATGGCCTGCCGGGCCGCGGCATACTCGATCAGTTCCAGCGCCTGCGCGGGCACGCAGACCACGTTGCCGGACTCGCCGGGCCGGTGCTTGGCGCGGCCGGCGCGTTGCAGCAGGCGCGCGACGCCCTTGGGGCTGCCGATCTGCAGCACCTGATCCACCGCCGGAAAGTCCACGCCCAGATCCAGGCTGGACGTCGCCACCACGCAGCGCACCGTGCCATCGCGCAGCCCTTGCTCGACCGCAGTGCGCAACTTGGGATCCAGCGAGCCGTGATGCAGCGCCAGCGTGCGCGGATCCTCCGGCCAGATCGATTCCAGCGCGCGATGCCACAGTTCGGCTTGCGCGCGCGTGTTCGTAAAGAGCAGCGTGGCGCGCACATCGAAAAGACGTTTGAAGACGCGTTCGAGCTGCGAGAGCCCCAGATGGCCTGCCCACGGCAGCGCACGGCTGCGTTCGGGCAGCAAGGTGGAGATCTGGATCTTGCGGGGCTTGGCGCCCGCCACCAGCGCGCTGCCGGGCGCCTGCGGCAGCAGCACCGCACGGGCCTCCTCCAGGTTGCCGAGCGTGGCGGACAACCCCCACGTGCGCGCTGCTGGGGACAGCTTGCGGACCCGCGCCAGGCACAGTTGCAGCAGCACGCCGCGCTTGTTGCCCAGGAGTTCGTGCCATTCGTCGACCACGATGCTGCGCAGGGCGCGAAAGCGCAGCGAGGCATCGGCGTAAGACAGCAGCAGCGCCAACGATTCTGGCGTGATCACCAGCACGTGCGCCTTGCCCTGCCGCGCCAGCCGCTTGTCGCGCGCGCTGGCGTCGCCGGTGCGCAACGCCACGGTCCAGTCGATGCCCAGCTCGCTCGCGGTCTGCGTCAATGCCCGCGTCGTGTCCGCAGCCAGCGCGCGCAGCGGCGTCACCCACAGCACGCGCGGGCCCTCGCCCGTGGCCGCTTTCGCCCGCGTGATTTCGGGTGTGTCTTCGGGTGTGACGTCCTGAAGCGCCTCCAGCAGCGGACCGCCAAATGCCGCCAGCGTCTTGCCGCTGCCTGTCGGCGTGTGCAACAGGCCCGACTCGCCATCCAGATAGCGGCGCCACGTCTCGCGCTGAAATGGCGCGGGCTTCCAGCCGCGCGCCGTGAACCACGCAACCAGCGGCGCGTCCCAGCCCCGAGCCGCGCCGCTCATCGTGCCAGCGCCTTCAGCGTGTCGAGCTGGTCGGCCTGATCCGCCGGCTTGTCGTGCCGCCAGCGCAAGATGCGCGGAAAGCGCACGGCGATCCCCGACTTGTGCCGTCTGGACACGTTCACGCCTTCGAATCCCAGTTCAAAGACCTGCACCGGTTCGACCGAGCGCACCGGACCGAAGCGCTCGCGCGTGTGCGCGCGCAGCCAGCGGTCCAGCTCCAGGATCTCCTTGTCGTCCAGGCCCGAGTAGGCCTTTGCAATGGGCACGAGCGCGTCGCCTTCCCACAGCCCGAAGGTGTAGTCGGTATAAAGCGTGCTGCGGCGGCCGTGGCCGGATTGCGCATACAGCAGCACGGCGTCGATGGTGAGCGGGTCGATCTTCCACTTCCACCAGTCGCCGCGCCGCCGGCCGCTTTGGTACGGCGCGCTGCGGCGCTTGAGCATGAAGCCTTCAACGCCGCGCTCGCGCGATTCGCCGCGCAGCGCGTGGGCCTCGTCCCAGCTTGACGGCGCGACGGCCGGCGACATGCGCAGCCGCGGGTCGGGATGGCGGCGCAGCAGCGCTTCCAGCCGCGCGCGCCGTTCGGCCTGCGGCAACTCGCGCAGGTCGGCGCCTTCGAGTTCGAGCAGGTCATATGCCAGCAACTGCACGGGCGCCTCGGCCAGCCACTTGGGCCCGGGCTTCAGGCGTTGGATGCGGGTTTGCAGCGCCGAGAACGGCATGGGATCCGTGTTGCCGTCCTGCCAGGCCAGCAGCTCCCCGTCGATGACGCAGTCCACGTCCAGCGCAGCGGCCGCCGCTTCAGCCTCCGGAAAGCGGCCGTCCAGCCGCTCTTCGCCGCGCGACCAGATGGAGACCTCGCCGCGCCGCCGGATGAGCTGCGCGCGGATGCCGTCCCACTTCCATTCGAGCAGCCATTCGTCGATGGGCCCGAGCACGGCGGGATCGCCTTCGAGCGGTGACGCCAGGAAAAACGGATACGGCTGCTGACGGTCGCCGGGCAGCTCCTCGGTGCTGAGCAGATCGCGCAGGAACGCCGGGCTGGGCGACCACACGCCCAGCATGCGCTGCGCAATACGGGCGATGGGCACGCCCGACATTTCGGCCAGCGCTTGCTGCACCATGCGCTGCGACACCCCGACGCGCAGCGCGCCGGTCAGCAGCTTGTTGAAGACCAGGCGCTCTGCGTAGGGCAATCCCAGCCAGGCCGAGACGACGACCTCGCGCCGCTCGGACTCATCGCGATTGGCGATGGGCAAGAGAATTTCTTCGATCCAGTCAGCCAGGCCGCGATCCGGCGCGGCGACCTCCGGATCCGGGACCAGCAACGCCAGCGTTTCGGCCAGATCCCCGACCTGGTCATAACAGGCGTCCAGCAGCCAGGGCGCGGTGCGGGATGCGTCAGCGGCCCAGGCCCGCAACTCGCCCACACCAGCGATCTTCTTGCGCGTGCTCGTGATCTTGCCACCTGCCAACAGATACAGCGCCCAGACCGCGTCGCGCGGCGGCGCATCGCGGAAGTACGCCACCAGCGCCGCGCGCTTGTCCAACGTGGCGGTGCTGCGGTCAAGCTCCTGATACAACGCCGCGAATCGCTTCATGCCTGCGTCCGTTCCCCTGTCGATCTTGAAGGCGTTCGATGCCCGCCCTAGTCGTCTTCGCCATACTGCGTCACCAGCGTCTCCGCGGCGATGCCCGACTCATTCAGCGTGCGCACCAGCGCCTCGGTGTCGCCGTGCGTGGCGATGACGCGCTTGGCGCCAGTGTCGCGGATGGTGCGCAACAGGTCCGGCCAATCCGCATGGTCCGACACGACGAAGCCGCGATCCATATTGCGGCGGCGCCGGTTGCCGCGCAGCCGCATCCAGCCCGACGCAAAACCGTGCTGCGCCTTGCGAAAACGCCGCAACCATGCGCTGCCCGCCGCCGACGGCGGCGCCAGGATCAACTCCCCAGCAAATCCCGTTCCCGAGACTGCAGAAGGACTGTCCGCGTCGATGACCAGACGCGTGTCGGCGAGCGGCACGCCGGCCTTGCGATAAACATCCACGCCCGCCGCGATCGCGCCGTGCAGGTACACGGGCCGATCCGCAAAGGGCATCAATTCGGCCAGCACGCGCTGCGCCTTGCCCAAGGCATAGCAATAGAGAATGGCGGCCTCACCGCGCGCGGCGCAGTGGTCGCGCCATTGCACGATATCGCGCGCCACGTCCGAGGCGCTGGGCCAGCGGTAGATGGGCAGGCCGAAGGTGGCCTCGGTGATGAAGGTGTCGCAGGGCACGACTTCAAACAGGCTGCATGTCGGATCGGGCTGGCGTTTGTAATCGCCGGACACGACCCAGACCTCGCCATCGACTTCGATGCGCACCTGCGCCGATCCCAGCACGTGGCCCGCCGGATGCAGCGACACGCGTGCATTGCCCAGCGTGAAGGCTTCGCCGTATGCATGAACCCGGTAGTCCTGGTCGCCCAGCCGCCATTGCAGGATGGGCAAGCCTTCGGCGCTGGTGTGGTAACGCCCCATGCCCGGGCGCGCATGATCGCCATGGCCATGCGTGAGCACGGCGACTTCGACCGGCCGCCACGGATCGATATGAAAGCCGCCGGCCGGGCAATACAGGCCTTCCGGACGCAATTGCACGATGTCGCGCATGGCACCTCCCGATCGGCACGGCGCGACGATTTCGCGGCCGCATGATCTTGGTTATACCCCGCGAGGACGCATGAAAGTGCTCGACAAACACGCCGCTAACATCCGATGAGAAATTAAAAGTTCAGTTGCAGACGGCGGGCAACGTAAGACGGTAGTGTTGAACGGTGGCTTAAAGGAGAGAATATGCGTACAAATCACATCCTCACGATTATTGTTGTGGTCGTCGTCGCTTCGGTCGCCCTGTCGATCGTTCCTTGGTAGCGAGGCCGGACATGACACGGAATCTTCATGCCCTCTGCTTTGCCGCTTTCCTTGCTGGACCAAACGCTGCGCGCCATCCCGCGCCGCTATTGCGTGGGGCCACTGCCCGCGGCCCCCAGCGGGCTTGAAGATTCCGACCCGGCGACGGCGCTTGCCATCGCCATCGAACAGGCCCGCGTTGCACTAAGTGCTGGCGCGGCGCCGCCACCGGCTTCTGAGCGCCTGTTCTTAGGCGCACTGTCGCAACTGATTCGGGACGCGTTGCGCGAACGCGGCGGAGACTCTGCGTTTCAGGCCATGGTGCTGCGGCATCAATCCCATCTGGTGCGCGAACACGCATCGCTATCGGCACACGCGCAGGCAGACAGGCGCGCGGTGCGTACGGCCGTGGATGCGTTTGCGCATCCGGGCAAACGGCGGGGGATGCCGGCCGGGCCTTTCGTGCAAGCGCTTGCGTCATTGCATGCGGCGGCTGCGACGGAGGACTGGGACGCATTGACGCGAGGCGCGCAAGCATTCCTTGCCGCGCCGTCTTCAGACACTTGGGCGGACCCGGCGATTGCCGGCCCGCTGAACCGGCTGTTGCACGATCCCGCGTTGGCGCGTTTGCGGCGGCTGGACGCGTTGGCGTCGGATCCGCTGGTCCAGCGCTATCAAACCCTTTGGCAACGGCAAGGTCCCCGGCCCGGCACGCCGCAGGCCGCCGCGCAGGGTCTGGACGCGCGCCGCCGCGGCATCGCCGTCGAAGCGTTGGCCGAGCAGGCGATTGCCGCGCTGGCCACGCATCTGGCTTCCATCACGGGCGAGACCTATCGGGTTGCAACGTCAATGCGCGTGCCCGCGTCGATACCCGGCAATGCCGACCGAGCCAAAACCGAATGGGACGTGGCGCTGCTGCGCCAGACCACCGGTGATGCATCGGATCCCGTTTGGGATGTTTGCCTGTTGGTGGAGGCCAAGGCATCCACGGACGCCGCAACGACCGACCTGCCTCGCTTGCTGCGCGGCCTGCGATTGCTTGCGCACGCGGATGCGCAGACCATCTATGCATTTGAAAGCCACCAAGGGCCGGTGCGCCTGCGCGGCGCGGCGTTGGCGGCGCTATCGGCGGACGAGGCTGGTCTCGCCAGGACGGTCCTGTACTTTTCCGATGCGCCGGCGGATGCCGCACCGCGCCTGCTCAATGCGGCGGGCCGCATGCAACTGCTTTCGGCGCAGGAAAGCCTGGACTACGCCTGCTTGGTAAGCGCAGGCGAGGCGCCCGATGCGTCGGCGCTGGCGCCTGTGTGGCAACAGTTGCTGATTTCGCCCCGCTGGAGTGCGGTGCTGAATCAGCTTGCGCTATTGCGGCAGGTGCGGGAATTGATGGTGCATGGAGATGATGTGCATGCAGCGATTACGAGTGTCACCATGCATACTTCAGGGTGGCCAGCACCAGGCGGCCCGCGCCGTAGGTGCACGCCGTGGCGGTGACGCAGGTGCCCACGTAAGTGCGGTCAAACAGGTTGCTGGCGTTCAGGTCCAGCGTCAGTCCGCGCATGGCTGGCTGCAGCTGGCCGAAATCGTAAGACAGCGCCGCATCGAACAGCGTGACCGCCGGAATCCGCAAGGTGTTGGCCGGGTCGCCCCAATCGGCGCCGATGTAGCGCACGCCCGCCCCCAGTCCCAGCCCTTGCAGCGGGCCGCCTTGCACCTTGTAGCCCAGCCACGCGGCCGCCTGATGGGCCGGCGCGTAGTATTGCTTCTTGCCCTGGCGCGACTCCGGCACACCGTTGACGATATCGACGTTGGCGCTTCGCGTGACCACGGCATCGACATAGGCGTACGACGCGATCAGGTCCCACCCCCGCGCCAGATTCGCCTTGCCTTCCAGCTCGATGCCGCGTGCGCGAATCTGGCCGGTCTGCGTCTGAAAGCCCGGCGGCCGTCCGGGCGTGGTGTCGCTGGTCAGCACGTTGTCCTGCGTGAGCTGATACGCCGACAGCGTGACCAGGCTGTCGCTGCCGGGCGGCTGGTATTTCAGGCCGGCTTCGATTTGCCGGCCTTCGGCGGGCCGAAAGGGATTCGAATTGAAGTCCGTTCCCCCCGTTGGCGCGAAGGACGTGGAATACGCCACGTACGGCGCCAGGCCGTTCGCCATCAGATAGGTCAGGCCTGCGCGGCCCGTAAAGGCGGAATCGTCTTGCGCCGTTTTGGCCGACGTCAATTGGTTGCGCGTCGTGCTGCGCGCCATGTCGTAGCGCCCGCCCAGCGTCAGCAGCCAGCCGCCATAGGCAATCTGGTCCTGCAGGTAGATGCCCGTCTGTTCAGTGTCTTGCCGCGCGTCGATGCGCGGGATCAGATCCCGCAGCCCCGGGCGCGGCTTGCCATAGACAGGATTGAAGAGATCCAGCGCGGGCACCCCTGCAATGACGTTGGCGAATTTATAGGTATCGCGCATGTCGAGATAGTCCAGCCCCATCAGGAATTCGTGTCCGACGGCGCCCGTACGGAACCGCGCGATGGCCTGGGTGTCGACGTTAAGCGTCGCGCCGGTACCCTGCCCGCGCGTCATGGTGCGCGACCACGTCCGCATGTCCACCGGACTCAGCAGATAGCCGACCGCGGTGCGGGCCTCGCCGCGCATGTGGCTGTAGCGTAATTGCTGTTTGACGGTCCATGTGTCATTGAACGCATGCGTGAACAGATAGCCCACCGAATACTGCTCGCGGTCATAGCGATCCCAGCCGGGTTCGCCGGGAAACCGGTCGCGCGGGATGCGGCCATTGGGATTGCTGTAGAGCGTTCCCGCGGCGGGCAGGTTGCCGTACAGCGGCACCTGCCGGTCCTCCTGGTAGAACCCCAGGAGGCTCAGCGACGTGGCCGCGCTGGGACGCCATGTCAGCGCCGGCGCCACGAAAATGCGATCGTCCTTGGTGTAGTGCGAGGACTGCGCGGCGTCGCGGGCCAGCGCCACCAGACGGTAGCTCCACACGCCGCCTTCATCGACGGGACCGCTCAGATCCATCGCGGCCTGCGCGCGGCCGTAGCTGCCGGTCTGCAGCGCGATCTCGCGCTGCGGCGTGGCGGTGGGCAGCTTGCTCACCATGTTGATCAGGCCGCCGGGATTGTTCTGGCCATACAGCACCGACGACGGCCCCTTGAGCACCTCGATCCGTTCCAGACCATAGGGCTCGATCTGCAGCATGCCGAAGCTGTAGGCGCCGAAGGGCAGGCGCGCGCCGTCCAGGTTGTTGCGCGCCCCGAAGCCGCCGCGCAGATAGATGTTGTCGTAGCGCAGATCCGTGCTGCCGCCCGGCGCGTAGACGCCCGGCGTGTAGGCCAGCGCCTCGACGATGCTGCGCGCGCCGCGCGAGGCGATCTCGTCACGCGTGACGACGTTGACCGTTTGCGGGATTTCGATGATCGGTGTGTCGGTCTTGGTGCCGGTGGCGCTGCGTAGCGCCACGATGCCCGTCACCGGCCCATAGGCGGATTCGTTCGCGCCTTCCACCCGCACGGCGGGCAGCAAGGCTGTGGGACCCGGCGGCAGCAGCCGAAGCGTGTAGACGTTGGCCGCGTCACGGCGCGCCGCCAGATGAGTGCCGGCCAAGAGGCGGGCCAGGCCTTCCTCCACCGGCCACGTTCCTTGCAGGCCCGCCGTCGCCCGGCCTTCGGCCAGGGCTGGATCAAACGACAGGTTGATGCGCGCCGCACCGGCAAAGGCCGTGAGCGCGGGCCCGAGCGGACCGGCCGGGATGTTGAAGCGGGCGGATGCATCTGCATGCGGTGACGCGGCCGAGAATGGCGCGGCCGCGCCGGATTGCGCGTACGCCTGTGGCGCGTCCACGGCCAAGGCCAACGCCGCACATAGCGCGCTGGCGCCCGCGGCGGCGCGGCGCTGCGGCCAGGCCGCGGAAGGAGTGAATCTTGAAGACATGCTGATCCCGACAGAGTCCAAGCGAAGGTGCTTTATGAACATGTCGGACGAGCGCGCAAAAGGTGACAGGCGCGGAGGGGACAAGCGTGGCGGTGACAACGTGCCGGACCGCGCCGCGCCTCAAGCGGGAACGACGCTGACCCAGTATCGGGTCCGGGTCACCACGCGCACCGGCAGGCTTCGCGCCACGGCGAGCAGCGCGGCGTCTGTATCGTCCACCTGAAATCCGCCGGATATCCGCAGATCGGCCACGGCGGGATCGCAGCGCAGCACGCCGGGGCGATATCGGCCCAGCTCCTGCAGAAAATCCCCGAGCCGCTGGTTGTCCGCGTACAGCACGCCGTCCAGCCAGGCCGCAGGGGAATGCGGGCTGGCGGCAGGTGCCTGCACCGCCGCCACGGAGAAATCCGCGCGCTGGCCGGCTTCCAGCACGAGGCCTGCCGTGCCTGCGCGCGGTTGCACCCGGACCCGGCCTTCGATGACAGCCACGCGGGTGCGCGCGTCCATCTGCCGGACCGAGAAGTACGTGCCAAGTGCCTGCGCGCTGCCCTCGGCGGTACGCACCCGCAAGGGGCGGGGATCGGCAGCGCCCGAATGCGCCGAGCGCAGCAGGATTTCCCCTTCCCGCAGCCACACCAGGCGCTGCGCGGCATCGTAGGCCAGATCCACCGCGCTGGCGGTATTGAGCACCAGAACGGCGCCGTCAGGCAGTTCGATCCGGCGCCGTTCGCCGCTGCGCGTGGCGTAGTCGGCCGTCCATTGCGCCGGCGCCGCGCGCCACGCCAGCCAACCGGCGGGCGCCGCCACGATCAGGCCGGCCAGCGCCTTCAGTCCCGCTCGCCGCGAGGCCGTGGCGTGCACGGTGGCGCGCCCCAGGCCGGGCGGCAGGCCGCCCAGCTTGGCCAGCACCGCCTGCGCCCGCGTCCACGCGCGGTCGTGCTCGTCGCTGCGCTGGCGCCAGCGTTCGCACGCCAGACGATCGGATTCGGAGAAACGCCCGGAATGCAGGCGCACCAGCCACTCGGCAGCCTCGCCGGCAATCCGCGGGTCGATCGGCATGCCCGCGCCGGTCATGCGTCCGCCAGGATGCAATGCGTGAACGCCTCGGCCATGTAGCGTTTGACCGTGCGGACGCTGACGCGCATTTCGGTGGCGATCTGCTCGTACGTCAGGCCATCCAGTTGCGACAGCAGAAAGGCCGCCCGCACCTTGTCGGGCAGCGCGGCCAGCAAGGCGTCCACCTCGCGCAGCGTCTGCAGCACGGCGAGCCGCTGTTCTTCGGAAGGCGCATGCCGCGCCGGCATCGCGGCCAGGACCTCAAGATAGGCCTGCTCCAGGGCCAGGCGCCGATACAGATCCACCATCAGCCGCTTGGCGATGGTGGTCAGATAGGCGCGCGGTTCCTGCAGGTCCGGCAGGGCCCGGCGCCGATACGCGCCGAGCAGTCCGACAAAGGTGTCCTGCGCCAGATCCGCCGCATCCGCGCTGTTGCCCAGCCGGCGCCGCAGCCATCCGAACAGCCAGCCGTGATGCGCGTCATAAAGCCGCTGCACGGCAATGGCGGGAGAGGGATCGGGGGTCGGCATGGATCGGCGCCAGGCAAATTATCTAAATAGGAAGCAGTCGCAATTATCCCGATTAAGTGGCGGCGTGACAACGGCGATTGCCGGGTGGGAACGCCGGGTCATCCGCTGGGGTGATCTGCGGGCCATGCCCCGGGCTATCTCCGCGCTATCTCCGGGTTTCCCCCCATAAGCAGCACTCTCCCCCTGGATAAGAATTCAGGGTTGCTTGTCCGCGGCCGCCGCGTGTGTGGCGTGCCAACCAACCCCGAGGTCCCAGGCATGAAGGCGTTCTTCCACGACGATCAAAAGCTTCACCACCCGCAGACCTATTTCTCACGCGGCAAGATGCGCACGCCGCAGGAGGTGCCGTCGCGGCTGGACGGCCTGGTGCAGGCGGCGCGCAAGCTGGGATTCGACGTCCAGGCGCCCGCCGACCACGGCGCCGGCGCGATCGCGGCGGTACACAGCCTGGATTACCTGCGCTTTCTGCAGGACGCCCATGAAGACTGGATGAAGTTGCCCGGGGACTGGGGCGGCGAGGTGGTGTCCAACGTCTTCGTGCGTGAACCCAATGCGCTGCGCGGCGTGCTGGCCAAGGCCGGACGTTATCTGGCTGACGGCAGTTGCCCGGTCGGCCCCAAGACGTGGCAGTCGGCGTATTGGTCTGCGCAATGCGCCATCGCGGGCGCCGATGCCCTGCTGGCCGGCGACCGTAACGCCTACGCGATCTGCCGCCCGCCCGGCCATCATGCGCGACGCGACGCCGCGGGCGGGTTCTGCTACCTGAACAATGCCGCCATCGCCGCAGAACGGCTGACATCGAGATTTCCGCGCGTGGCCATCCTGGACACCGACATGCACCACGGCCAGGGAATACAGGAGATCTTCTACGAACGCAGCGACGTACTCTACGTTTCGATCCACGGCGATCCCGAGAACTTCTATCCGGTGGTCGCGGGCTTTGAAGACGAGCGCGGCGCGGGCGCGGGCCATGGCTACAACATCAACCTGCCCATGCCGCACGGCTCGCCCGAATCCGTGTTCTTCGACCGGCTGGCGCAGGCGCGCCGCGCAATCAAGTTGTTCCAGCCTGATGCACTGGTGCTGTCGCTGGGTTTCGACATCTTCGAAAAGGATCCGCAGGCCATGGTCAGCGTGTCCGAAGACGGCTTTGAACGTCTGGGCCGCGAGGTCGGCGGGCTGAGTCTGCCGACGCTGATCGTGCAGGAAGGCGGCTACTACATCGAAGGCCTGGAATCCAACGCCAAGCGGTTCTTCGCAGGTCTGGCGGGCGCTTGACCCGCCGGCGGCCGGGCGTGTTCAAGCCTCGGCCGCCGCTTCCCACATCGTCACCCTATCCCGCCCCGATTGCTTCGACTGGTACAACGCCTGATCGGCGCATTTGATGACGGCCTGCGGCGATACGCCATCCCGCGGCCACAGCGCCACGCCCACCGACACGGTCACGCCGCGCACGCCATCGGGCATCGGGCGCGCCGCCACGGCCGCCCGGATCCGCTCGGCCGCTTGTGCCGCAGTCTGTGCCGCGCCCCGCGCGGCGTCCTGCGTCGCATCCTGCGCGCCAGGCTGCGGCAGGATCATCACGAACTCCTCGCCGCCGATGCGAAAGGCCTGGTCCCCGGCGCGCACGTTCTCCTGCAGCGTCCGCGCCAGGGCAACCAGCACCTTGTCGCCGGTCGGATGGCCGTACACATCGTTGACCTGCTTGAAGTGGTCCAAATCGAGCGCAATAACCGCGAACGGCGCCGCGCCCGCCACCAGCTCGTCGATCCGCGCGCGCAGGGCACGGCGATTCATCAGCCCGGTCATGGGATCGGTCAGCGATTCCGTGTTCAGCCGGCCAACCTCGTCCCGATGCCGCGCTTGCGCGGTTGCCAGCGCCTGACGCAGCTTTTCGGCCTCGAAATACCAGGTCTTGAGCGTGCTGGCGCGCAAGGCCGAGGGACCGACCGGCTCGTCGCTCGCAAAGGCGTCGGCAAGCCGCGCGAGCGGCCGCGCGATCGCGTAGGCGCATGCGCAGACGAGCAGCAAGGTCAACGCCACGGCCGGGATGGCGAACTGCAGCGACGCGCCCAGCAGGTCCTTGAGCGGTGACAGCGCACTTTCGAGCGGACGCTGCACCACGACTGCCCAGTTGCCCTTGACCAGCGGCGCGTACCCCGCGATCACCGCCGCGCCGGAAGCGTCCGTCACCTGCTCCACGCCCGGCCCCTTGGCGGGCGACAGGCGCGCCCGGACCGCGCTCGCTATGTCGGCGTCCGCGCCATGCCGGTACAGCATCTGGCCCTCGCCGTTGACCAGGTACACGGACGTGCCGTCCGCATACGCGTGCTGGCCGACCAGCCGGTCCAGGCCGCTGCCGTGTTCCAGCACGACGACGGCGGCGAGATAGCCCGAGACGGCGTTTTGCGGGCCAGGCACAGGTTCCACCAGTGTCAGCGTCGCAAAGCGGGCGCCCGGCAGGCAGCACGGTTGCGCCCATTGCCCCGCGCGTAGCTCGCGCACGCCCAGATCGTCCAGTTTCCTGATCGCGGCCAGCGGCGACGGGCCGCCTTCGGACCGGCGTGTGATCTGGCCGTCACGATCAGCCAGCAGCACGGCCATCACGCCCTCTATCGTGCCGGCCAGTTCCGACAGTTCGCCCGGGAGCGCGCCGGGCGCATCGGCCAGCCGCTGGATGCGGTTCGCGCCGGCGGTGAGCTGCCGGTCGCCCGTCTGGATATACAGGTTGATGATGTCGGCCAGCTTCTGCGCGTAGGCCAGATTGGAGTCGAGTGTATTCTTGACGACCTGCGTCTTCTGCGCCTGGTAGCCCGCATACATGGCATTGAAAAAGCCGACCGCCACGCTGAGCACCGCCAGCGAAATAAGCACGGTCAACAAGCGCACCCTGCGTTCTCTTGCCATGCTGCTCCTGAAGAGGGACCAACCGCGAATCGCCCGGACTCGACGTGGCTGCCGGATGCGCGCACCACGGAGAACGGCTGCGCAGCCGCAGGCTGGCGGGCCGGCGCATCGTGATCACGCAGAATACCCAACAATTTTGGGGTAATCCAGCGGCGCACCAGGTGTCAGACACCCTTGAGACAACCTCTCAAGATGACGCTCATCTCCCCAGGGTGTCAGACACCCACCTGCCACGGCCCGCCATCGCCCCACCAGGTGTCTGACACCCTTGAGGCAGCCACCCAAGCCGACGCTCATCTCCCCCGGGTGTCAGACACCGACCTGCCACAGCCCCGCCATCGCCACACCAGGTGTCTGACACCCTTGAGGCAGCCACCCAAGCTGACGCTCATCTCCCCAGGGTGTCAGACACCGACCTGCCACGGCCCGCCATCGCCCCACCAGGTGTCTGACACCCTTGAGGCAGCCGCCCAAGCTGACGCTCATCTCCCCCGGGTGTCAGACACCGACCTGCCACAGCCCGCCATCAGCGCGCGCCATGTTTCAGCCGCCGCGCGAAATCCGTTGTTTAATCGGCGCTCCCTCGCGGGAAACTTCGCTCGGATGGCGGTGCAGGCCGGTCCAGGCGATTCCAACTACAAGATTCAGGATTTCGCACGTGTTTCATGTCATCACAGGGCTTATCGCGCTCTACGTCATCTGGCGCTTCGTCTGGCAATTGAATTGGCCCGCCCCCGGCAAAGTGCTGCTATCGGTATTGGTCGTGCTGGCCGCCGAGCACCATCTCATTACCCGCAACTTCTTCGGCACCATGGCGTCGCCCGAGGTGCCCGCGGCCGTTTTGATGGCGCTGGGCTGGGCGTTCGGCGCGCTCATTCTGCTGGCAAGCTTTCTCTTCATCACGGATGTGGCGGGACTGATCGTGTCGCTGTTCTCGCGCCGGCGCGGCCGCGCCCTGCTGGGCTGCACGCGGCTGCGCGCCGGGTCCGCCATCGCCGCGCTTGCGCTGTCCGCCGTTGGCGTCTGGCAGGCCGTGCGCGTGCCGGAGGTCAAGACGATCGAGGTCGCCCTGCCCAACCTGCCGCGTGCGTATGATGGCTTTCGCATCGTGCATCTGACCGACCTGCACGCCAGCCGCCTGCTGCAAGGCGACTGGATGCAGGCCGTCGTGGCGCGCACCAATGCGCTCAAGCCGGACCTGACGCTCATCACGGGCGATCTGGTCGACGGCACGCCCGCGGCGCGCGCCGCCGACGTGCAACCGCTGGCCGATCTGCGCGCGCAATATGGCGTGGTGGCGATTCCGGGCAACCACGAGTATTACGCCGAGTACCTGGGCTGGATCGAGGCCTTCAAGAAACTTGGCCTCCGCATGCTGCTCAATGAACACATGACGCTTGAACGCGACGGCCAGCCGCTGGTCTTGGCGGGCATCACGGACAGCGTGGCGGCGCGCGTGAACCAGCCCCTGCCGGACATCGACGCGGCCATGAAGGGCGTGCCGCCGTCGTCGGCGGTGATCCTCTTGAGCCACCGGCCCGTAGGCGCCGTCCGCCACGCGCAAGCCGGCGCCGGTCTGCAACTGTCGGGCCACACGCACGGCGGCCAGATTCTGGGGCCGCATTTCATCACTCAACTAGCCAATGAAGGCTATGTGTCGGGCATGTACCAGGTCGGCAACATGCAGCTCTACGTGAGCAACGGCGCGGGCCTGTGGCCGGGCTTTCCGATCCGGCTTGGCCGGCCGTCGGAGATCACGCAGATCGTGCTGCGCGCCGCGCCGCCCGCCTGACGCTGTCCTGCCACAAACGCGGCGGCGCATTGACAAGCGCCGCCGCGCTGACTTAGCATTCGGCCCTGCTTTTTCAACGCTTTCCGCTTTCTGGGTGCAACCGTGTCTGCCATTCGTCAAATCGCCTGAACGCCGACGAGTACCGTCCTGGTACCGCGGTCAGCCTGCCCGCATTCGCTGCTCGACGCCATGTAATGAGCACACCCCCGCCCGGCAGGCGCGGATCCAGGAAGCGCAACACACCCCATCCCCGCTTCCCCTCCCGTAAAGACTGTGTCGTCGGCTTTTCCCATTTGCTGGAGAAGACCCATGACGCTGGATTTCTGCGCCTACGCGCAATCGCTTGACCTGTTCCGATACCCCCGAACGCCCCACCTGGAAGGCTCGCGCCTGCAGGACGGGGACGAAGGCCATGACCACGTGTCCTATCGCACGCTGGCCGGCCAGACGCTCGTCGTCGAAGAAAAGCTGGACGGCGCCAACACCGGAATCAGTTTCAGCCCGTCCGGCGAACTGCTGCTGCAATCCCGCGGCCACTACCTGGTGGGCGGCGGCCGCGAGCGGCAGTTCAGCTTCGTCAAGGCCTGGGCCGCCGCGCATGCCGACTGGCTGCTGGATCGGCTGGAGGACCGCTATGTGATGTACGGCGAAACGCTGTCGAAGAAGCACTCCGTGTTCTACGACGCCCTTCCGCATCACTTCTTTGAATTCGACGTGCTGGACCGGCGCACCGGCGAGTTCCTGTCGACCGGCGCGCGCCGCGCGCTGTTGGCAGATGGTCCGGTGCTGTCCGTGCCCGTGCTGTACGAAGGCCCGGCGCCCGCACGGCTGGCAGACCTGAAGGCCCTGCTCAAGCCGTCGCTGGCCAAGACGGATGGCTGGCGCGATGCCTTCGAGGCCACCGTGCTGCGCGAAGGCCTCGACTTGGCGCGCGCCTGGAAGCAGTGCGACAAGTCGGACCTGTCGGAAGGCCTCTACATCAAGGCCGAAGCCGACAGCACGACCGTCGCCCGCTACAAGTGGGTGCGGCGCGACTTCGTGCAGGCCATTCTGGATTCGGACATGCACCATTCGGAGCAGCCATTCATCCCCAACCAGCTCGCCGACGGCGTCGACCTGTACGCCCCGCGCCTCGCGGTGGATTGGGACACCTTGCGCGGCGCCCGCACCGGAGAGACATCATGAATCACGAACAGATCCGCGCCCTCGTGCCTCAGCCGGGGCGCGGCGCCGACTACACCGCATGCCTGACCGCCTTTCCCGCGCTGGAGCTGGCCAAGACCACGCCGCAGGATCCGCGCTACCACGGCGAGGGCGACGTGTGGACGCATACGCAAATGGTGGTGGACGCGTTAATTGCGCTGCCGCAATACCAGGCCGCGTCCCGCGCCGATCAGGAGATCGTGTTTCTGGCCGCCCTGCTGCACGACGTGGCCAAGCACAGCACCACGGTGATCGACCCGGTCACCGGCGCCATCGGCCAGCCCGGCCATTCACGCAAGGGCGCCATCGACGCGCGCATCGCGTTGTGGGATGCGGGCGTGCCGTTCGCGGTGCGTGAGGCCATCTGCCGGCTGATCGCCACGCATCAGGTGCCGTTCTTCGCGCTGGAAGGCTCGCGCCGCGGCCGCTCGCCGGAGTTCATCGTGCGCGAGCTGTCGTGGCAGGTGTCCCTTCCGCTGCTGGCAATGCTGGCCGAAGCCGACATGCGCGGCCGCATCTGCGCGGATGCGGGCCGCGTGCTGGACAACATCGCGCTCTTTTGCGAGCTGGCGCGTGACGAGCAGTGCTTCGGTCAGCCCCGCGCCTTTGCCGACGCGCACACCGCCGTCAGCTACTTCCGCGGCGCCGACGTGCATCCCGACTACGCGCTGTTCCAGGAGCCGGGCTCGCGCGTCATCGTGATGTCCGGCCTGCCGGCGTCCGGCAAGAACACGTGGGTGGCGGCGCATCATCCGGATCTGCCGGTAGTGTCGTTCGACGATGCGCGCGAGGAACTGGGCCTGCGCCACGGCAAGAACGAGGGCATGGTCGCGCATCTGGCCATCGACCGCGCAAAGGCCCTGTTGCGCGCCCGTGCGCCGTTCGTCTGGAATGCCACCAACCTCAGCGAGCTGATGCGCAAGAAGACGCTGGACCTGCTGTACGCCTATCACGCGGACGTGGAGCTGGTGTATCTGGAAAAGCCGCGTACCGAACTGCTGCGCCGCAATGCGCGGCGCGACACGTCGCTATCCAACAAGACGCTGACCGGCATGTTGCACCGCTGGGACCTGCCGCTGCCCACGGAGGCCCACCGGGTGGTCTACGCGGTGTAGCGCGGGTCAGGCAGGCACTGTCGCCGGCGCCAGCATGCTGTCGCGCAAGCGCAGCACCGACGCGCACGAGGTGTCGCGATGCGTCACCAGCGACAGCGACAGCGCGCCCTGCGCATCCGGGTCGGTCAGGGGCACGAACGCCACGTGCGGCGTCGAGTAGGCGCGGGTCACGCCGGGCACCAGCGCCACGCCCAGGCCGCTGGCGACCAGGCTGACCAGCGTCTGCACCTGGATCGCCTCCTGGCTGATGCGGGGCGAAAAACCGGCCTTGTGACACAGCGCCAGCGTCACGCCGTTCAGGCCCGGCACCTTGGCCGGCGAATACAGCACGAAGTTTTCGGACCGCATGCGTTCAAGCGCGATCGGGCCGGCGTCGGCCAAGGGGTGGCGGGCGGGCACGGCCAGCATCAGGTCGTCGCGCTCGACCACCCATGAATCGAGCGCGCTGTCTTCGGCCAAGGGACCGCGCACGAGGCCCGCGTCGATCTCATTGGCGCGCAGCATTGCCACCAGCCCGACCGTGCTGTCTTCGCGCAGGTCCAGTTGCACATCCGGGTACTGCGCGCGGAAAGCCGGCAGACAGCGCGGCAGCAGCATGTACGTGGCCGAACCCACGAAACCCAGGCGCAGCGTTCCCCATTCTCCCAAGGCCACCCGGCGGGCGGCCTGGCGCGCCTGATCGGTATGGAACAGCGCGCGGCGCGCATCGGCCATCAGGGCGTCGCCCGCCGGTGTCGTGGTGACGCCCTTGGCGCCCCGCACCAGCAGCGGCACGCCCACCGCGTGCTCCAGTTTCTGAATCGACACCGACAGCGCGGGCTGGGCGATGTGCAGCGCATCGGCGGCGCGGCGGTAACTCCCCAGTTCGGCGATCGTGACGAACTGCCGAAGCTGGCGCAAATCTATAGCCATAACAGATTCCGTATCAAGCAATACCGAAGCCATATTAGACGCGTATGTGCGGCGCCGATAGGATTTCCGCCATGACCACACCTCCCCCTTCAAACGGCCCGGCGCTGGATGGCATCCGCGTCCTGGACCTGACTTCCGTCGTATTCGGCCCCTATGCCTCGCAGATCCTGGCCGACTACGGCGCGGACGTCATCAAGGTGGAGGCGCCCGACGGCGACTCCACCCGGCGCACCGGCCCCGCGCAGGAGCCCGGCCTGTCCGCGATCTTCCTGGGCCTGAACCGCAACAAACGCAGTATCGTGCTGGACCTGAAACAGCCCGCCGCGCGCGAGGCGCTGCTGACGCTGGTGGATCAGGCCGACGTGCTGATGCACAGCATGCGGCCGGCCAAGATGGCGGCGCTGGGGCTCGACCCCGCCACGCTGTGCGCGCGCAACCCGCGGCTGGTCTATGCCGGCCTGTATGGCTTTGGCGAAGGCGGCGCCTACGACGGCCGCCCGGCTTACGACGACATCATCCAGGGCCTGTCGGGGTTCGCGGATCTGGTCGGCCGCCAGACCGGCGCGCCGCGCTACCTGCCCACCGTCGCCGCCGACAAGACCTGCGGCCTGGTCGCCGCGCACGCGATTCTTGCGGCGCTGTTCCAGCGCGCGCGCACCGGACAGGGCCAGCAACTGGAAGTGCCCATGTTCGAGAGCATGGCGTCCTTTGCGCTGGTGGAGCATTACTACGGCCGGCATCTGGCGGACGAACCCGGCGACGCCGGCTATCCGCGCGTGCTCACGCCCTGGCGCCGGCCCTGCCAGACCGCCGACGGACACGTCTGCCTGATGCCCTACACCGACGCCCATTGGCGCGATTTCTTCAACGCCGCCGGCCGCCCCGACCTGGCGCAGGATCCGCGCTTTGCCGACATTTCGGCGCGGACCCGGCATATCGAGACGCTCTACGAACTGCAGGCCGGCATCGTCGCGGCCCACGACACGGCGTACTGGCTGGCGCTATGCGAACGGCTGCAGATCCCGGCCGCGCCCGTGAACCGGCTGGAAGATCTGGAGACCGATCCGCACCTGACCAGCGTCGATTTCTTCGTGCCGCTGGAAAGCGCGTCCGGCAGCCATTACCGCTTTCCCCGCAACCCGGTGCGCCTGCAGCACTCCCACGTGCCGCCCGCCATGCCGCCGCGCCTGGGCGAACACACGCGCAACGTGCTGGCCGAAGCGGGCATCGCGCCTGCCCAAGTCGATGCGCTGCTCGGCACCGGCGCCGCCCGGCAAGCCGGCGCCCCCCTTTCCGAAAACACCAAGGACCCCGCATGACCCAAGACCGCAACACCGCACCCATCGCCCAGTTGGGCCAGGGCTTTTACTGGCAGGACCTGACGGTCGGCCAACGCTTCCAGTCGTTTCGCCGCACGGTGACCGAGACCGACATCGTCAACTTCATCAGCGTCACGGGGATGCTGGAGACCATCTTCATCGACGCCACCTACGCCCACGGCGCCATCCAGGGCCGGCCCGCGCCGGGCGCGTTGACCTATGGCCTGATCGAGGGACTGATCATGCAGGGCATGGTGCAGGGAACGGGCCTGGCGCTGCTGGAGGTTCACAAGAAGATGATTGCGCCGGTGGTGGCCGGCGACACCATCTGGGCCGAGATCGAAGTGACCGGCGTGCGCCCGACCTCGCAGCACAACCGCGCGGTGGTCACGTCCGCCATCGACGTGCGCAACCAGCACGGCAAGCCGGTGATGGCCTACACGGCCGTGCGCATGCTGGCCGGCAGGCCGCGCTGACCACGCTGATCGCTATCGGCGGCAAGCGCCCCGCGAGAGGACGCCGCCGCCAATCCGCAGTACCCATAACAGCACAAGGAGACAACCCATGAAAAAAGCACTGCTGGCGACCACGCTGGCCATTCTGGCGCTAGGAGGCGCCGCCAGCGCCCAGGCCGCGTGGCCCGACCGCCCGATCACGATGGTGGTGCCCTTCCCGCCCGGCGGCCCAACCGACCTGGTGGCGCGCGTGCTGGCCAAGCAGCTGACCGACCAGCTTGGCCAGACCGTCGTCGTCGAGAACAAGGGCGGCGCCAACGGCAACATCGGCATGCAGTACGCGGCCGCGGCCAAGCCTGACGGCTACACCGTGCTGTACAACACCTCGTCCATCGCGCTCAGCCCCAACCTGTATCGCTCGCTGGCCTTCGACCCGGTCAAGGATTTTGCGCCGGTGTCCACCACGGCCGTCATTCCGCTCGTCCTGCTGGTGCACCCGTCCGTGCCCGCCGATACGGCGCCCGCCTTCGTGGACTATGCCCGCAAGCATCCCGGCAAGCTGTCGTATGGGTCCGCCGGCGCCGGCAACGTCACGCATCTGGGCGCGCTGCTGCTTCTGCGGTCGCTGAACATCGATGCGGTCCACGTGCCCTATCGCGGCAGCGCCCCCGCCATGACGGACCTGGTCGGCGGACAGGTCCAGGTGATGACCAACACGCTGAACGATTCGCTGGGCTTCATCCGCGAAGGCAAGCTGCGCGCGCTGGCGGTGACCAGCGAGACGCGCAGCGACCAGCTGCCCGACGTGCCGACGGTAGCGGAAACCGTGGCGCCGGGTTTTGGGATGGGGGCTTGGCAAGGCGTGGTGGTGCCGGCCGGCACGCCCGCGCCTGTCATTGAAAAGCTGAATGCCGAGATCCTGCGCGCGCTGAAATCGCCGGAGATGCAGAAGCAGCTCAAGGTGCAAGGCGCGCAGGCGCTGGGGTCGACGCCGCAGGAATATGCCGCCTACATCAAGAGCGAGATCGCGCGATGGGGCGAGGTGGTGAAGGCGGCGAACGTGAAGCTGGATTGAGGGCCGTACGGCTCAGCGTCCCGCAGCCTTGGCGCTCAAGCCATTTGCCACGCCCATGTCGGTCTTGGGCACGTCGCGCAGGATCACGCGGACGTCTTCGCCGGAAATGTCGAGACTGGCACACACCGCCTGGTTCAGCGCCGCGATCAGCGCCGCCTTCTTGGCCTCATCGCGGCCTTCGATCAGGTCCACGTCCACGCGCGCCATGCGCTTGCCGATTTCCCCCGCAACGATCACGTGTTCCGCCGGGAATTCGTGCAGCACGGCGCGCACGCTGGGCAGCGGCGCAGCGATGCTTTCCACCACCGCGTTGGATGCCGCCTTCAGCAGGGCGGCTTTCTGGGCGGCCGAATGGCCTTGCATGATCTGGACGTTCAAGAGGGGCATGACGGGTTCCGAGGGTGCACGAAGAGGAAGGCCATCATATCGTGACTGCGCCCGCGTGCAAGCAAGTGCACGCGGGCGCAAGGGGTCATGCGGGAAACGCTGGAATCAGGCGGCGGCCTTGCCTTCGCGTTCCAGTTCCGGTTGGGCGTCCGGCGCGTCCGCGTCCGCCGTGGCCGGCGTTTCAGTCAGGGCTTCGGCCGAAACCGGCGTCTCGGTCAGGGCCGGCGTGACCAGCTCCACGACCTTCTTGCGGGACAGCATGCCCAGGAACTCGTCGTCCTCGCCCGTCACGGCGACCGGCTGGTCGCTGTGCACCAGCTGCGCCAGCACTTCGCCCAGACCCGCGGTGGCGGGCACCGAGGCCAGGTCCTCGACAAAACGGGACACATCGCGCGCGCCTTCCTGCATGGCCTTGGCGGCCGCCTTGGCGGTCAGGACGCCAGCGAGGCGCTTGCCGTCCAGCACCGGCGCGTACTCGTAGCTGAGCGCGTTCATGCGGTCCACGGCATGCGCCGGGCGCGAACGCATCGTCAGCGTCAGGCGCGCCGGATTCACGGCGTGGGTGGCGTTGAGCACCTTGGTGCGGTTCACGTCCTGCAGGAACGACTGCACGTAATCGTTGGCCGGGTTCAGCAGGATGTCTTCCGGCGTGCCTTCCTGCACCAGTTCGCCGTCCTTCAGGATGGCGATGCGGTTGCCCAGGCGCAGCGCTTCGTCCAGATCATGCGTGATGAAGACGATGGTCTTGTTGAGCTTGGCTTGCAGTTGCAGGAGCTGGTCCTGCATCTCGCGGCGGATCAGCGGGTCCAGCGCGGAGAACGCTTCGTCCATCAGCAGGATTTCGGCATCGGTGGCCAGCGCGCGCGCCAGGCCGACACGCTGCTGCATGCCGCCCGACAGTTGATGCGGGTACTGATTCTCGAAGCCCGACAGGCCCACCTGTTCCAGCCAATCGCGGGCGCGCTTCTCGCGCTCGGCCTTGCCCACGCCCTGCACGGTCAGCCCGTACGCGGCGTTGTCCAGCACCGTGCGGTGCGGAAACAGGCCAAAGCGCTGGAACACCATGCTCATCTTCTTTTGGCGGAAGACTTCCAGGTCGCGCTTGTTCAGGCTGACGACGTCCACGCCATCGACCAGGATGTGGCCCGCGCTGGGCTCGATCAGGCGGTTGAAGTGGCGGATCAGCGTCGACTTGCCGGAACCCGACAAGCCCATGATGACGTAGATGCTGCCTTCTTCGATGGACAGGCTGATGTCGCGCAGACCCAGCGTGTGGCCGCTCTTGGCCAGCAGCTCTTCCTTGCTCATGCCGCCCTGCGCGGCTTCCAGCCACTTTTTCGGATGCGCTCCGAAGATCTTGTAGATGTTCTTGACTTCGATCTTGCTCATCGCTGGCCTCCCATGCGCATGCGCTGTCCATACGATTGCGTGATCCGGTCGAACAGCACGGCCAGCACCACGATACCCAGGCCGGCCAACAGGCCCCGGCCCACTTCCAGGCGGTTGATGCCCAGCAGCACTTCATAACCCAGGCCACGCGCACCGATCATCGACGCGATCACCACCATCGACAGCGCCATCATCGTGGTCTGGTTGATGCCGGCCATGATGTTGGGCAGCGCCAGGGGCAACTGCACGCCGAAGAGCTGCTGGCGCGGGTTGGCGCCAAAGGCGCGCGACGCTTCCAGCACTTCGCGGTCGACCAGGCGGATGCCCAGGTCGGTCAGGCGGATGAGCGGCGGCACGGCGTAAATGACGGTCGCGATGATGGCGGGGATCTTGCCCAGGCCAAACAGCATGACGACGGGAATCAGGTACACAAAGCTGGGCATCGTCTGCATCACGTCCAGCACGGGCAGCATGCCCGAACGCAGCCAATTGACCCGCGCCATCAGCACGCCCAGCGGAATGCCGATCAGCACGGACAGACCTGCCGCCATGATCATCAGCGCCAGCGTCTGCATGCCGGCGTCCCACAGGCCCAGCACGCCGATCACGCACAGCAGCGCGCCCATCGCGACGCTCAGGCCGATGCGGCGGCTGACGCCATAGGCGATCGCAACGGTGACCGCGACCACCGCCCACCAGGGCGAGTTGCGCAGCAGCTGCTCCAACCACACCAACGCGTGCAGCACGGGCTGGGACAATTTCTCCAGCGTGTCCGCGTAGTTGGTGACCAGATGATCGACAAAGCCGTCGATCGCCCCCCGTACCTGACGGGCGGGAATAATTTCAGGAAACATGCATTCGACTCCATTCTGGCGCGCTCGCCGCCCGTGTCGCCACCGGGCGCGCCGGCGCAGCGGAAAACAACGAGACTGAGACGGGTGCCTGGCACCTGGACGGATGATGGATCGCGCAGATCACATCCGCATCGGTGCCCTGCACCGGTATCACTGCCACCGCGGGTGGCGGCACAAGCACGCTTGCCGGGCCGGACGCATGCGCCCGGCCGGCGGCCATCCCGGCAAAGAGGTCCGGTCCCTCAAGGGGCCGGTACGCGCCACCGCGGCGCGCAGCCAGGATCACAGTGCTTTACAGCGCGCTTTGGACGCGCCCGGCGACGTCAGCGGGGACCCACTTGGTCCAGACGTCGGGTTTGTTCTTCAGGAACCACTTGGCCACGGCGGTGGACTCATCGCCGGACTCTTCCATGTGGGCCAGGGTTTCGTTGATGACCGGCAGCGGCACCGAAACCTTGGACAGGAATTCGGTCAGCTTGGGCGCATCTTCGGAGAACTTGGTGTTCACTGCCGTAAAGACGGGATTGTCGGGATAAGCGCTGGGCTCGGGCTTGGCGCACTTGGGCGACGTCAGGCACTTGTGCTTTTCGGCGTCGTAGGGCGGCAGGTCCAGCTTGACCAGATCCATGGCGCCAACCAGCGGCGTGGGCGACCAGTAATAGAAGACCACGTTCTGCTTGCGCTTGTAGGCCGACATCAGGGCCGCCTTCTGCGCCGCGCCCGTACCGGGCGAATACAGCGTGTAGGAGTCGTCAAGCTTCAGGGCATGGAACAGGTTGTTGCTGGTGACTTCGCAACCCCAGCCTGCCGGGCAGCCGTAGAAACGGCCCTTGCCGGGCTCTTCCGGATCCTTGAACTGGTCCTTGAACTTGGGCAGGTCGGCCGCCGACTTCAGTTCCGGCAGGCGCTCGGCCGTGTACTTGGGGATGTACCAGCCTTCGGCGCCCATGTACAGGTCACCGATGCGCTTGACCTTGCCGGTCTTCTCGGCACGGGCCCAGGGGTCGGCCACGCTGTTCAGCCAGATTTCGGTATTGATGTCCAGATCGCCGCGCTCGAGGGCGGCCAGGGCGGGCAGCGTTTCGGTGGGCAGGGTTTCGGTCTTGCAACCGTAGCCCTTTTCCATGATGAAACGTTCGACGTCAACCAGGACCAGATTGGATTCCCAGTTCATGGCGCCGAAGGTTACCGGGCGCTTGATTTCGCATTGCGGGGCGTCGGCGGCATGGACCGCACCGGCAAACGCAAACATGACGGCCGCGGCGGCCAGGGTCTTGACAGGGGTAAAACGCATTGGCTTTTGCCTCCATAGGTTCAGGCACGCACGCCAGGAACAAGCCCGGGAGGCACCGTGGAGCTAAGGGGGTTGTGCGGAAGACGGGCTGAACCGCCAATACAAACCGACACTAGCAACAAGACGGCCCGCGAGGGACGCGGCGTCTTGCAAGACAGGGAGCTTCAAAAACGAGTTTTTGAAAACCCAGAGAAAGGGGACAAACTGAACGAAGAAGGCAGCATCTTAAACGAAATTGATATGCAGACCAACCCCAAGGGTGAATGAAACAGATACATTCGCCACGAAAAAGGTACGGGAAAACCCGGTGTCCACCTGGGCGGTTGGCAGTTTTCCCCAGGGGAAATTCATGCGGAGAGGGCCGATACATTTAGTTAACAATATGTTCGGATAAACACATACAGAGCGTTCCAAAACGGGGTTTAGAAACGCGAAACGGCCGGTCGGCGGGGCCGTTTTCATGCGCGTTCAAGGCGGCCCGGCGGGGCGGCTATGCCGCATTTGGGAGGAGGTGTCCGACACCCTTTAGGCAATGCGGCAGGTTGAAGGCCGTCTCACCAGGGTGTCAGACACCGGGGCAGTTCGGTGCCGCTACTTCCTGGCGAACGACTGCTGATGTGGAGGTGTCTGACACCCCTTTCGGCAATGCGTCAGGTTGAAGGCCGTCTCACCAGGGTGTCAGACACCGGGGCAGTTCGGTGCCGCTACTTCCTGGCGAACGACTGCTGATGTGGAGGTGTCTGACCCCCCTTTCGGCAATGCGTCAGGTTGAAGGCCGTCTCACCAGGGTGTCAGACACCGGGGCAGTTCGGTGCCGCTATTTCCTGGCGAACGACTGCTGATGTGGAGGTG